>JADMIO010548861.1_pt1 | contig 80686 bp, 77 predicted proteins | sample 8958161 | NCBI WGS metagenome assembly JADMIO01 (sample SAMN16585339, study PRJNA669376) | soil metagenome | isolation source: Crop rotation soil | place: USA: Cullars Rotation, Alabama | collected 2011
CGACAACTTGTCCACGTGGAATTCTAAGCTTAGGATCCCAATGTGCTGGAAAGAAAAGTCGATCGCTTCTTTTAAAAGAACCGAAACATGGCCAACTTCCCCACCGCCATGCGCCCCCTCGGGGGCTTTGCCGCCTAAATCCTCGTCCGCCACTAGATGCCCAGTTCGTCGAGAGTCTTCTCATCGTCCTGCGTGAACGGGTTCTCTTCGATGTCCTTCTTGTAAGCCTCGATGCTCTGCACTTCCAGGTAAGTCAGGTTGCCGACCACGGCCACCTCGCCCTGGATCTTCGCCGAATCGCGCAGCAGAGCTGGTATCAGCAGCCGCCCCTGTCCGTCGATCTCCACTGCCTGGCCGTAGTAGTTGGTGCGATTCAGGAACTTCTTTTTGGTCGGGTTGAAGTTGGATAGCCGTGCCAGCTTCTCCTCGATCCGCTGCCACTCCTCGAAGGGATACACTTGAGCAACCTTCCCATCGAGCGAAGTGATGTAAAATTGCGTGCCATACTTCTCGTCGATCAGACGCTTGAATTCCGCGGGGACCTTTAAACGCCCCTTCTCGTCGACGCGAGTTGGATGGTTGCCGCGAAACATTGTTCTTTCTTGCTGCGATCCCGGTCGAATCCGGCATCAAGGAGGTGAAAACGGTAAATTTCAGCTGTTTTTCAGGTTCGTTTGCGTCAATTTGGGGGTCTTTCTGGTTCATTTGCCCTTCTGTCTACTTTGGACCACTAACCCCTGAACCGAACCACTTATTTACCACTTTAAACCACTTTAGACCACATCCTACGCCTAAACGGTTGTCTGTCAAGAGCTTTTTTCAAGGTACGATGTGGAAATTGCATTTGCCGGGGTAGCGGCACGGGGGTTGTGGAGTAGCCAAGCCAGAAACACCAGATATGGTGTTTACCAACCGGATTCAGGAGCCCAATCAGGACCGAAGACGAACTCCGCAAAGTACGTTTCCTTCTGTTTTACGTCTAACGACCTGCGCCTCTCACTCGATTTCACAAAGCTCTCATCGGAGAAATCATGAAATTTGCCTCGCCACGCTTTCTGGGAATGTTCTTTGCGCTCCTTCTCTGCCCTGCCCTGTACGCGGCAGATCCGCCCAAGCCTCTGCTGCTGGTGCTGGATAAGCCCGCGGCCAAGCTGGTGATGGTCGATCCTGAAGCGCAGAAGATCGTGGGCGAGGTGGCCACGGGCACGGGACCGCACGAGCTGACGGTTTCGGCCGACGGCAAGCTGGCCTTTGTCGCCAACTATGGCGACCAGACGCCGGGCGAGAGCCTCTCGGTGATCGACCTGCAGGCCAAGAAGGAGTTGCGCCGGGTGAACCTGGGCGCCTTGCGCCGTCCGCACGGCATAGCCGAGAGCAAAGGCAAGATTTATTTCACCGCGGAAGCCAACAAGGTGATCGTGCGCTACGATCCCGCGGCTGACAAGCTCGATTGGCTGATGGGCACAGGCCAGGACCTGACGCACATGCTGGTGATCAACAAAGACCAGACAAGAATCTATACGGCCAACATCTTTTCCGATTCCGTGGGCGTCATGGAGCCGATGGGCGCAGGCGGCAACTGGCACTACACGGTGGTCCCCGTAGGCAAGCGTCCCGAGGGAATCGATCTTTCTCCCGACGGAAAAGAAGTATGGACCGCCCACAGCCAGGATGGCGGCGTGAGCGTGATCGACACGGATACAAAGAAAGTAGTGGCCACGATTCCCGCGCTCACCAAGCACTCCAACCGGCTGAAGTTCACCCCGGACGGAAAGCTGGTCCTGATCTCCGACGCCGAATCGAGCCAGGTGCTGGCCATCGACGCCAAAGAGAGAAAACTGGTGAAAAGAATTCCTGTCGGAAACACGCCGCTGGGAATCCAGGTTACGCCGGATGGCAAGCGCGCCTATATAGCCTGTGCGCAGGACGGGAAAGTGGCGATCGTGGACCTGGCTACCCTGTCGCAGGTCGGAGCCATCGAGGTTGGTCCCGGGCCGGACGGCTTGGCGTGGGCACAGTAAAGATCCTCAACGTAGAGACGTAGCATGCTACGTCTACTGATGGGCTTCTTGTGGAACGCAGAAGTCTTCGCAGTTCTCTGCTTCAGGTAAACAAAAACTCTTTGCTCCGCAGCTCCCTCACCGTATCGCGTAATTTTGCTGCTTTTTCGAACTCGAACCGCTTGGCGGCCTCGCGCATGTCATTTTCCAGGCCGGCAATGTAGGCGTCGAGCTCTTCCTGCGATTTGAAGTCGGGCAGGCCATCTGATCCCTGGGTTACGTCGACGTAATCGGCCTCGGCAATTCCCGCCAGCGACATCGTCAACGGCCGGCTGATGGATTCCGGCGTGATGCCGTGCTCCTGGTTATAGGCCCGCTGGATGGCGCGGCGGCGGTCGGTTTCGTTGATGGCGCGCTTCATCGAGTCGGTCATGCGATCGGCGTAGAGGATGGCGCGGCCGTTCAGGTTGCGGGCGCAGCGGCCAATAGTCTGGATCAGCGAGCCGCTGGAGCGGAGAAAACCTTCTTTATCGGCGTCGAGAATGGCGACCAGCGAGACCTCGGGCAGGTCCAGCCCTTCGCGCAGCAGGTTGATCCCGATGAGCACGTCATATTCGCCCTTGCGCAGATCGCGCAACAGCTTGATGCGCTCCAGCGTCTCGATCTCCGAGTGCATGTAGCGGCAGCGCACGCCGACCTCGGCGTAATACTCGGCCAGGTCCTCGGCCATGCGCTTGGTCAGCGTGGTCACCAAGACGCGCTCGCCTTTGCTGACGCGGTCGCGGATCTCGTGCAGCAGGTCGTCGATCTGCCCTTTCACCGGACGGATCTCCACCTGCGGATCGACCAGCCCGGTGGGCCGTATGATCTGCTCCACCACCACGCCGGCGGACTTCGTCAGCTCATAGGGTCCGGGAGTCGCAGAGACATAGATAAGCTGGTTGGTGCGCTCCTCGAACTCTTCGAACTTGAGCGGCCGATTGTCGAGCGCCGAAGGCAGGCGAAAGCCGTACTGGACGAGGTTTTCCTTGCGCGAGCGGTCACCGTGCCACATACCGTGCAGCTGCGGGATGGTCTGGTGCGACTCGTCGATGAACATGATGAAGTCGCGGGGAACGTAGTCGAGCAGCGTAGGCGGCGGCTCGCCGGGCATGCGCCCGCTGAAGTGGCGCGAGTAGTTCTCGATCCCGTGGCAGTAGCCGACGGACTTGATCATCTCCAGGTCGAAGCGCGTGCGCTGGTGTACGCGCTGCGACTCCACCAGCCGCCCTTCTTTCTCCAGCTCCTTCTCCCACCACGCCAGCTCTTCCAGGATGGTCCCGATGGCGTGGTTCCGCGTGGTGTTCGACATCACATAGTGGCTCTTGGGATAGATGGGCAGCCGAGTATATTTCTGCTTGACCGTGCCGAAAAGCGGGTCGATCTGCGAGAGCGAATCGACCTCGTCGCCGAACAGCTCGATGCGGTAGGCATTGTCTTCGTAAGTCGGAAAGACCTCGATCACGTCGCCGCGGACGCGAAACGTGCCGCGCTTGAAGTCCGCGTCGTTGCGCTCGTAGAGGATCTCCACCAGCTTGCTGAAGATGTCCTGGCGGCGGATCTTCTGCCCTTTTTCCAGGAAAAGCAGCATGCCGTAATAGGCTTCCGGCGAGCCCAGGCCGTAGATGCAGCTCACCGAGGCCACGATGATGCAGTCGCGCCGCTCGAACAGCGAGCGCGTGGCGGAGAGCCGGAGCTTGTCCAGCTCGTCGTTGATGGTGGCCTCTTTTTCTATGTAGACGTCGCCGGCGGGAATGTATGCCTCGGGCTGGTAGTAGTCGTAATAAGAGACGAAGTACTCGACGGCGTTGTTGGGAAAGAACTGCTTGAACTCATGGTAGAGCTGGGCCGCCAGCGTCTTGTTGTGCGCCAGCACCAGCGCCGGCCGGTTGAGCTGCTCGATCACCTTGGCCATGGTGTAAGTCTTGCCCGAGCCGGTTACGCCGAGCAGCACCTGGTGCTTCTCTCCGGCGTAGACGCCGCGGGTCAGCTCGTCGATGGCGTTGGCCTGGTCGCCCTTGGGCTTGTAGTCGGATGTAAGACGAAAATCCATGTGTTCCCTTTCACCAATTCTCCGTGCCTCCGTGGTGAATATTTGTTTCGGGCCGGATTTACTTCAGCTTACGAATATAGGCGATCAGGCTCTTGATCTGCTCATCGGTCAGTTTGCCATCGAACTTCGGCATCTTGCCGTTGCCCTCCTTGGTGATCTTGGCCAGCTCGGCATTGCTTTTTTTCGCTATTTCGGGCGAATGGAAATCGCGCACGCCCACCATCTTTCCGGTCGCGGAGCCTCTGCCGTCAGCGCCGTGGCACATCTGGCAATTCGCTTTATAGAGCCCCGTGGCGTCGTCGGCCAAGGCCGGACGTGCGACCATGAATCCCAGCACTGCCCACATCGCGAAAAGAGCCTTCATGCGTTTCTCCTGGTTGTTTGAATTCCGGTGCTTGAATAGAGTAGCAAAAAGAACAGCCGGCACTCTTCTGAATACCGGCTGATCGGTGATTGCTGCTTGTCTGGAATCCCGGTTATTTCGGTCCCAGGTTCACGTTCTGGCGGTTCGGGGCCGCGCCTTGCGCCACGGTCTGAAACTGCGCCACGTTTCCCACCGGCTGTCCGGTATTGGTCGTCATCTGGATGTAATAGGTGGTGCTGGGCTGCAGGTTGATCAGCCTCACGCGGTGGTTTGTCCCGCCGGGCTTCTCTGTGGCATCGGTCGCCAGCGTAAGGGTGCTGGGGCTGGTGCCGTAATGGATCTGCATATCTGAGCCTGCTTTCGACGTCCACGCGATCACAGCATCATGATCGCTGACGTATTCCAGCACGGGTCCATGCGTAACATCAGGCATGGCGGCCGTGGCGCTGCCGCTGGCCGGAGTTTGCGGGTTGGTTGCGGGAGTTTGTGCCATTCCAAAGCAGACGCAGAGCAGCAGAACGGCTAGGATTTTGCACGATTTCATCATAGGCCCCCCTCAGTTGCTACGACAAGTGGTTACTAAGTGCGAAGCGCAGGGGAGATAGAAGGTTGTCTGGAGGAGAGTCCCCGCCCCGGACGGAGAGTGACAAAAGCGCATAAAAGGCGCAAAAAGATCAATGCCATACGCGCATTCCATTCCAAATAAGCTGCAAGCCCAGCAAAAAAGTTAATCCGATAATGAAGGGTTTCAGCCGGACTGGAGGAACCCGCGGGGCTAGAACGCACCCAAGGAGCACTCCTGGGATTCCTCCCAAGAGCAGCGCTTTCAATGCCGGTATGCTGATGGAGCCGAAGCTGAGATGAAACAGCGTGCCTCCTGCTGCCAGTCCGATACCGAAGAGAAGATCGGTGCCAACGACCTGGCTGGCCGGCATATCGGACCAATTGAACAGCAAAATAGTGCCGAGGGCACCGGCGCCTGCGGAAGAAAATCCGGTTTCCATGCCAATGGGAAAGGTAAACCATGGCAACCAGGAAGGTTTCTTCTCGTGTCTCAGACGCCCCGCTTTGCGATAAATCAAAGTCAGAACAGAAGAACAGATCAAAGTCGCTCCTATCATGACGAGAATGATGTGGTTCCAGCGCTTGGCATTAAGGGTCGCCAGAAAGTAAGTTCCAGCCATGAGCCCGGGGAGAGCGCCGAGCAGCATAAGCCACAAGTAACGAAAATTGACGTTCTTGCCAAGAACATAAAAAGGCGCCGCGGCGAGCCTGATGACCAGTGAATAGACCAATGCGGTGCCGACCGCATCGGCTCCGGCGAGGCCGGCAATCAACACCAGCGCAGGCGCAGTAAAGCTGCCTCCGCCGACGCCGGTCAATCCCACGCATAACGCGATGATGAATCCAATCAGTGCTTCCATCAGTCTGCTCTCTTTGAGAATGTGTGGATTCCACATTCAAGCTTGTGTCCGGCCCATCGACCGGATCGGGGATCGGCCCCTTCTTGTGGAATGGCAGTGCAAGGTTCACAGCCAATGCTGGTATATCCCCGGCTGTAAAGGGGAAGCTCCTCAATGCCTTGAACAGCCATGTATTCCCACACCTGCGCTGAAGTCCAATCAGCAAGCAAGCTGATCTTCCACAAGGCGGGACCCTGCGGAACCTGGTGCTGCTCGATTTTCTTCAAATTCCTTCGCGTAAGAGACTGATCGCGCCTGAGGCCGGTAAACCAGATCTCGAAATCTTTCAGAGCGGTCATCAACGGCTCGACTTTTCTAAGATGGCAGCATCGGCCGGAATCTGTCTTATGCAAGATGCCATAGGCACTCTCCTGCGCAGGAACACTCATATCCGGCAGGACATTGATCAGGTTTAAATCCCACGCCGCAGTCATTCGGTCCCGGTAGCTGTATGTGTCAGGAAAGTGATATCCGGTATCCAGGAACAAGACGGGAATCCGGGGGACACGTTGACGCAACATATGCAGAACAACCATGTCTTCAGCTTGAAAGCTGCAGGTGATACATACACGCTCGCGCCCGCATTCCTCCAAAAGCCTGTCGAGCAATGCTTCCGAAGATAAGCGTTCCGCAATTTCAGTCAGTTCCGGATCCATGGCCGGCCTCCTTTGTATTCAAGCGTGTCAGCATTTGATCCAACCAATTCGCGGTTGTGTTGATCGATTCCGGGTGGAGAGTGGACGGTTCCGGTTCGAATACTGAATCCTCCCCAAATATCGCCATGATGTCCTGTTTTAATTCGGGATCTTCCTTGGGCAGAGAGAGTATCGGAATGACACCTCTGCGCTGGAGAATTGCGGCAATCGCTTTTAGCTCCGCCGGGCTGAACTCCAGCCTTGAGACAAGCTGCACTTCCCAGCCTTGCTGCAGGATAGCGCGTTCAAAGTCCGCTGCCAGGGACGAGGATCCAATCACCCACACAGCCGCTGATAATCCATTCCGCCTGCTCTTTCCGGCAGCAGATGAGACACGCTCTGGTGCTGTCTCATCCTCTTGCTCGTATGCGCTATGGATCATTCCAGCCGCTACGGTCGCGTTTGTAACCGGATCAACCAAAATAAAACTGCCCATGGTGCGGTTTTGAGAATATGGATCGAAAAAAAGCGGCTTGCTGGTTTGGATGTGCACGAAAGCTATGTCGTTCATGGTAAGAGCGGAGGCGGGAAGGTGCTCAAACGTGTTGATGTCTACTCTGTGAAAGATTTCCTGCAGCCTGGCACGAACAATCCGAGTCGTATGTTTCAACAGATAATCCTGCCCCTGGCTGCCTGGTTCGGGATGCAGCCATACGAGGCTGGCCCTGAGTCGGCTTGCAATCTTCGGCGTATCGCCTTCGGCCACCAGCAGATCGCCTCGACTGAGATCGATTTCATCGTCCAGTGTAAAAGTAATAGAACTTTCAGAACCGGCATGGGAAAGCTCATCCGCAAAAACTGTAATCGACCTGATTCGCGTGTGGATGGAGGAGGGCAAAGCAACCACCTTTGCTCCTTTGCGCAAACATCCGGAGGCAATTCTGCCGGCAAATCCGCGGAAATGAGCGTTCGGACGAATCACATACTGAATGGGCAACCTAAGCTGTTCATTCAGGACCTCGGTCTCGGTAGGAAGGCTTTCCAGATGTTCCAATAGAGGCGGCCCCTGGAACCAAGGCATGTTGTCGCCGCGTGCTACAACGCCATCGCCTTTCAATGCGCTGATGGGAAGGGGATAAACATTGGATACTCCCAGGCGAGCGGCCAATTCCTGGAACTCCCGTGCGATTTCCCTGAAGACTTCTTCCCGATAGTCCACCAGGTCCATTTTGTTGACAGCCGCGATTACATATCGGATACCGAGAAGTGAAGCTATATAGGTATGCCGCCGGGACTGCGGCAGAAGTCCTTTTCTTGCATCAATCAGGATAATGGCCGCGTCCGCGGTGGAAGCCCCGGTGGCCATATTGCGGGTGTACTGCTCATGGCCTGGCGTATCGGCGATGATGAACTTTCTTTTAGCAGTGGAGAAATAACGATATGCCACATCGATCGTGATGCCTTGTTCCCGTTCTGCACGTAATCCGTCGGTCAGCAATGAAAAATCGATGGGCCCGTCAGCTCGGTTAATGCCGCTCTTCTGGATGGACATGAGCTGATCTTCATAGACGGATTGAGCATCATAGAGCAGCCGCCCGATCATCGTTGACTTGCCGTCATCGACGCTTCCCGCGGTGCTGAACCGCAACAGTCCCCTGGTTCCGGCAACCGGCGCGATAGGACTGTATACGTTAGGCTGTAAAGCCATGATTGCCATTAAAAGTAGCCCTCTCTTTTCTTAAGTTCCATCGAACCTTCTTCGTCATGGTCGATAACCCGGTTTTCACGCTCTGATTTTCGAAATCCCAGCATTTCCATAAGGATTTTGGGCACTGTGTCCGCTTCAGACCGGATAGCGCCGGTGCAAGGAACACAACCTAATGACCGCATGCGACACTTGATCATCTGGGGCTTCTCGGTGGGGAGAAGCCGGACTCCTTGTTGCAGAAGGAGAATGGATCCGCCACGCAGAACGGCTTCACGCTCTTTGGCAAAGTAGAGTGGGACAATCGGGATATTTTCCGTGGCGATGTAAAGCCAGATGTCGAGCTCGGTCCAATTCGAAAGGGGGAATACCCGGATGCTCTCTCCTTTGTTGTGCCGGGCGTTGTAAAGTCCCCACAATTCCGGGCGTTGATTTTTAGGGTCCCATTGGCCTTGAGAGTCGCGGAACGAATATACCCGCTCTTTGGCACGGGACTTTTCTTCGTCCCGTCTGGCTCCGCCAAATGCAGCATCGAACGCGCCCTCCGCTAAAGCGTCCAGAAGAGCCCGCGTTTTCAATAACCCACAGCACTTTTGCGTGCCTAAAACATAAGGGTTCGCGCCGGCATCCAATGCCTTTCGGTTGGTGTGAACAATCAATTCCGCATTAACCTGTTTGGCGTACCAGTCACGAAACTCGATCATTTCCGGAAACTTGTAACTGGTATCGATGTGTAATAGAGGAAAAGGAATTTTCCCCGGATAAAAGGCCTTTTGCGCCAGTCTCAGCATGACGGAAGAGTCCTTGCCGATCGAGTAAAGCATCACAGGCCGCGCGAATTCCGCCGCCGCTTCACGGAGTATGAAAATGCTCTCCGCTTCAAGTTGCCGTAAGTGATTGTTTTGGACCGCTGACAACATCAAAGCCGTTCTCCTGACCCTAACCGTGGGCACTGTCTTCCCGAATTGGGACAAAACGAAAAACCCGCCAACCTGTGTCCAGGTGGCGGGTTAAAAGCTGCTTCGTTTTAAAGAAGTTTACTTATGTACGAATGCACGCCCCAAGACACACATATATGCATGGCCGGTACAGCAACACATGCAACAAGTCTTTGGGAGCGATAATTGCATAGAAGAATCGACGATAGCCGAACAGGAATAGTCTTGTCAACAAGTCAATACTGAATTTATTAACCCACAAATGCTTCGGGTTGTTCCACGGCGCCTTGTTTTGCTGGTTTGGCTGCCCCCCAGGGATTCGAACCCCGATATGCTGATCCAGAGTCAGCGAAGTGGACTTACAAACTGCCCAGCGTTTACGCCCTTCCCCGATTTAAGTTTATATAAATCAACGACATATAAGGACATTACAAGACAGTCAAGGACAGTAATTCTGATATAATACAGGATTGCTGGTTACACAGTGGTGACACAAGGGGCCTCATGGGACAGATTTCTCAGCGAGTCATAAAGACGTTACGAACACCGGAACGTGGTAATCGTGTTGAGTGGGACGGTGAGATTCCTGGCTTCGGCGTGCGGATCACAAGCGCCGGAGTCAAATCATTCGTCATTAGTTATAGATTCAACGGACGCAAGCGGCGTTACACAATCGGCCGCTGCTCAGAGTGGTCGGCTGATGCGGCGCGAGATAGGGCTATCGAACTCAAAAAGGATATTCGCAACGGCAAAGACCCGCTGCAAGAGAAACAGAAAGCAAGCACCGATCCCACAATGAAGGAGCTAGGCTCGCAATATCTGGAGCGCCATGCCGAGACGCATAAGCGAGCCAGCGGCCAGCGCAATGACCGCCAGATGCTCAATGGGATTCTGCTGCCGCGCCTAGGCACGTTACAGGTCAAAGCCGTCGGCAGACGCGACATAGAGACGCTACATGCATCCCTGAAGGCAACACCGTACCGGGCGAATCGTGTCCTGTCGCTGCTATCGAAAATGTTCAGTCTGGCTGTGGAATGGGGATGGCGCAGCGACAATCCAGTGCGCGGCATTCCCCGGTTTCACGAAGACAAGCGTGAGCGGTGGCTGACTGTGGATGAGCTGCGCAGCTTGCATGTTGCTCTAGATGCCTACCCTGACCAAAAGGCGGCGAACGCTATCCGACTGCTAATTATGACCGGAGCGCGCGAAGGCGAGGTGCTGAAAGCAGACTGGTCGCAGTTTGACCTCAAACGTGGTATCTGGACAAAGCCAAGCCACCACACCAAGCAGAAAAAGATCGAGCACACGCCGCTTGGAGCCGATGTCCTCAAACTCTTGGAGACGATGAAGCCCCAAGCCACAGGCCCATTGTTTCCCGGCACGAATAGAAAAGAGCGCGGCACGAACATAACAGCTCGTGTGACGATACGACGCCCATGGGTGCAGGTCTGCAAAGCGGCTGGATTGGTCGAAGTTCTTACGCTGAAAGGTAAGCGGCGCACGATCAAGCGTTATCGGCCAACGCTTCGCATCCATGATCTGCGGCACACATACGCCAGCCATCTTGTCTCGGACGGAGTATCGCTGCAAGTCGTGGGCAAGCTGCTCGGCCACACGAACCCGCAGACGACTAACCGATATGCCCATGTGGCTGATGAAGCGTTACGGAAAGCGACAAACCGATTCGGTGAAATCTTAAATTCTGCGAGAAAGAAAAATGCGGCCCGCGCTTAGTGAGTTTGAGAAGCGTCGAATCATGGGGACACTCCCGTCATTTCGGAAAGGGATTAGTCAGGCTAAGGTCTTGCGGGACATCGAGACAGCTACTATGGAATTCTGTCACGCAATGGAAACTCTGTGGGCTACTCGTTATAAGCACCTTTACGTGCGCGAAAATGAGATAAAAATCACAATCCGTTCTTACTACAAGCCGAAAGTCAGTCCAAAGACAGGACTCCTCGTAAGCGCAGGCCCGCCCCAGAAAGATGCTTTGCGAGCTTATATTGCTGCTCTTTCTGAGATATACAAGCGAGCTACAGGAAAGGAACTAAAACGCAAGGTCTTGACGGATGCTTACGTCGCTGTCAAAGAGAGCAAAGAGAAACATCTGCCATTTCTAGTCGCTTGCCTGAAAGTGGCTGGAGTCCCCAGGTCTCGATACCCATTCTGGATCGTTCGGGCAGTTTTAGAAGCTCGCGCAAAAACCACTCCTCGCATTTAAGGCCTTCTCTGCCCTTGCATTTATATCCAGTCGAGTAAATCCGCTCGTTGCCATGTAATGCCATACATGGAAGATACACAGACACAAGAGCTCCTCAAAGGATATGCGCGACCGCAAGATGTCGCGAAGGAAATTGGTGTTTCGACTCGGACGCTTAGCCGCTGGCACGTCCGGCGAATCGGCCCTCCTCGAATCTCTATTGGTCGGCAGATTTTCTACAAGCTGGAGTCGTTACGCTCATGGCTTGACTCGCGAGAACAGCGGAGGCCGAGATGAACACACAGTTTGGACGCTATGCAAAATTATTTTTGGCGAATGACGATGAAGGGCTTGATCTCTCGAATCTACGATTCCGGTTCCACACGACAAATAACGATCTTGAGACTCCGAACACGGCTGTGGTCACGGTTTACAACCTGAGTGAGCAAACGGCCAGCAAGCAGAACTTGAAGGAATACAGCACCCTGATTATTGATGCTGGCTACGAAAGCAATCACGCGGAGATTTTTAGAGGCACGATCAAGCAGATACGCCGCGGAAAAGAAAACGATGTGGACTCATTTGTTGAAATCACAGCAGCCGACAACGACCTGGGCTACAACTTCGGCACTGTCAACACGACGCTGGCGCCTGGCGTTACCCCACAGCAGGAACTGAAAGCCTACGCCGATGCGATGGGCGTTATCGTTGACCCGAGCGCAAACGATGCCTTTAAAGAGACTGGCGGCGTCAAGCTGAATCCACGCGGCAAAGTGATGTTCGGTCTGGCGCGAAGCTACATGCGCGATTTCGCATACACACACAACTTGCGTTGGAATGTTGAGAACGGCGTTCTTTACGTCTTCCCTGTGTCGGGATATCTGGCCGGTGAGGCGGTCAAAATCAATTCCCTTACAGGAATGATCGGCATCCCTGAAGCCACTGAAGAAGGAATCAATGTGAGAGTTCTGCTCAATCCACGAATTAAGATTGGCAGAGCGATTCAGCTCAATAACCGAGACATCACGCAAGCTGACTTCAATGCGGTCTTCGGTCCCGGATATAGGCAGCAGCAATTCATTGCGAATACCAGCAGAGATGGGACATACCGTGTTCTCGTTGCTGAGCATACAGGCGACACGAGAGGTGAAGCGTGGTTCACCGACATTATCTGCCTGAACATTGACGTGTCAGCGCCGCCGAACGCATCGGTAGTTCCTTACTGAACCATGAAGAATAAGTTCCTTGAGAACCTGCATTGCAGCGTCATTAAATAAAAATGGCAAGGGCTCCCAACCCTTTGCCTACACATTCTGCGGGAGCTGGTTTGGCTGATTTCCTTTTCCAGCTCCCACAGAGAAAAAGGAAATCAAAGATGGAATCACTCGATACTCGCACCGTTACTCCCCATCAACAAGCAGAGAGCACCAGCAGAATTTTAGCCATTAAAGCCTCGGATGTTGTGGTCCGATCTCGCACCAGCCCACGCAAACCAGTGCTAGATAAGCACCTGTCTTCGCTCAAATACCTGATACCCCATGTGTCTCATCAGGAAGGATGGCGCAGGGGATTAGCTAAATTACAGCCACAAATAGGCAGCAGCGAGTTCGAAAGATATTTCACGCGAACCCATTGCGCGGCCGCTGAGCTTTCGACGGGTACGATATGGATCGATTTCCCACAGGATACGCCAGTGCCAAAAAAATATCGTGATCTCGCTTTGGAGGCACTACATGATGCGGAGCTTGATGTGCAAAGCATTCATTGGTGCCCGTATGAAGATGAAGCTGTCGAATCTACCAACGGCGATCTGCGGACAAGAACTCTTGAAAGAGTCATTCAGCGAAAAGTGAAATGGCTCTCACCTGGCACAATACCACTCGGATACGTGACGGTGATCGCTGGCGAGTCGGGTATTGGCAAATCCACGATCGCTTGTGACATTACCGGGAAAGTTACAGCCCGAGGCCAAGAGGTCCTTCTGATTGCCGACGAGGATAATGAAGATGACACGCTTGTTCCGCGTCTGAACGTTGCTGGGGCAGACCTGAGTAAAGTCCACCACATGCAAGAAATGGCATGGGAAGACGATGAGAGCGGTTACGCCTTCGAAATTCTCAGAGATGCAGACAAGCTGCGGAAATGGCTCACATTGCATCCTCAGGTGAAAGTTATCGTCATTGATCCGTGGCTCAATTATGTGGGCCGCAAGAACAGCTACAACGCACAGGAAGTTCGGCAGGTGCTGATGCCGTTGCAAGGACTGGCTCGTGAGTTTGAAATTGCAATTTTAGCCATTGCACATTTCAAGAAAGGCTCTGCCGAAAAAGCCAACGAACGAATAGGCGGCAGCGCAGCTATCGTGCAAGTTCCGCGGTCTGTCCTGCTCGTGGCCCAAGTCAAAGAGGAAAACGGTGTTTTTCACGGTGAGTTGCACCAGACAAAGCACAACTTGAATCCACAAGGCAAAGGCCGGAAATACCAGATTATCGGAGCTACCTCGACACTTAATGGCATCAGCGTTTCAACTTCGAAGGTCATTTGGAATGGAGAATCCCATAAAAACGCTGAGGTGCTGTTCGCAGCAAAAGATCCGAAAGAGCGGTCACTTGATCTGTGCTGTGAGTGGTTGACAGATGTTCTGGGGGAAGGGGAACTTCCGGCCAGTGAGGTAATTCGCAGCGGCGAGCGAAAAGGGTTCAGCCAGCGAACCGTCTTCAGAGCATTCAATTCACTCAAAGGAAAATCAGCCAAGAAGGAAGGCAATCGCGCCTTTTGGTCACTCTCATGAGAGTCAGTACTTGCCAAAATGCCCGAGCCTGCCATGTCTTGACAAGTACTGCCCTTTTTGCTGAGGCTCCACTTTTGGCAAGTACCTGTATTTTTAATAACTTGCCAAATATATATGAGTACTTGCCAAAGTACTTGCCAAAGGGGGTATCGAGCATGGCAAGTACTCCTGCTTGGCACACAGAGTTTGGAGGTACAGCCATGAAAAAGAAAATACCGGAGGGAGACTACATTTTCTGGATTGTGAGAGCAGAGCCAAGCCGCCGCATGATCCAAGTGACATTTCAATCTCGTGAAATATCACTAACCGAGTCGTTCCCGACAAGCGGGCCCGGCGTATGGCGATTGAAAGAAATGCTGGAGGCCTGTGGGAAGAAAATCTTGCGGCAGCGTGGAAAGCTCCACCTGGACAAACTTATCGGACTGGAGTGCGCCGGCAGCGTTGTTAACGACGAGGAATTGGGCACGGTAATCGGCGCATTCTTCTCCCCGCAAAATCTAAAAGAGAATTTTGCAACAGTCATCAGAGAGATGTCTGGCGGGGAAATGCCGAGGTATGTGATGTGAAATCCAAATTCTCAGGGCGCATTCAGCAGTTGCCAGACATAAGTGAAGCTCCAAACTTCTCAAAGGAGCAATTATGAAGGGAGATAAATTTCTGACAGAACGAGTCATGAGGTTAGGAGAATTGATTCGCGGCTCATCAGTCGTATTCATCAACGCGAACGGGCAGGTGGAGCTAACGCCGGAAGCAAAAAGAACGTCTGCCGCTGTTTCCCTTGCGATGGGCCGGTCATATCGGGAGACTGCCGCATCTGTGGGCGTCAGCGCACGGCAGCTGATGAACTGGAAGAAAGACCCGGAATTTTTACGCCTGATACAGCGCGTAGGAGGTAACTATGACAGCGAGTAGAAACCGTTTTAGATCAGTCGGCCCGAACATGCCGCTGACTCTTGACGGAAACCATGCCGAGCGAGTGGCGACATATCCCCCAGGGCATGTGGCCGAAGTGGACAGTGAGGGCAATCTGCAAATCTATCGCAGAAAGGCCGCAACTGCCGATGACAACACCGGTGGCATTACTGACACCAGACCGTCGAAATTGCGCGAGGCTCTGGCGCGCTTAAATGAGCGCAACCGGGAGTATTACGCGACAAGGAGATTCTAGCCATGACCGCTGAGGAACTGAAAGAGATCGAACACACTCAGGACGTAGAGCAATGGAAGCAAGTACGCGCTGCTTGCCGCCAGGCCAAAGAGAGCTACCACAAGCTGGAGCGCGAATTCCGCCAAGCCGAAGGTGACGTGCAAAAACTGGAGCGGGACATAGCAAACGCCCAGGCGGCATTGGATCAACACCGGGAAAATGCGCCAACGCCTGACGAGTTTCCTACTGATGAAGAAATCAAGCTGTGGAAAGAGCAGGAAACGGAGCTCATCGCCGCATTTGAACCATTACGGACCGCTCGCGGCAACGCCATTCATAACCGGGAGAACTTGCGCCTCAAAGCTGTTAGAGCTGCTGCTGAACTTGAGAATCTCGGTCACGCCGAGCGCAATGCCAGAGAAAAAGCACATGGAAACAAGCTGGCGACTGGCTGGCAAGGCGCTGTAACGCGAGTTTGATTTTTTGTGGTGGGCGGTCCGTGAACGTGACACGGCGACTTCGGGAACTCAGGCTTGTCTCCGCCCGAGATTCGCTCACCACGAGAACACGGAGGCTCTCTGACGATCAAGCCTCCGTGAAATTTCTCTGGACGCGTTGTTGCTACTCCTTGGCTGGCGTCCCAGAGCGCCGGGCCTGTGGGCTGAACTGCCCCCATAGGCCCGGTCAGAGTATTCGCAAAGGCAGCTGCGTGACCGCCAGAGGCCCTGCAAGACACGGTTTCATGGGTAACTGGCATAGCGAAACGAAAAGACCGCATACGGCAAAATCGGCCAGAGGTGCGGTTTTCTGATTTGCAATCAGGACAGCAAAGGCGCTAAGGCGCTGGAAACGCTGCTCGTTTATCGCCGCTAAACATCGCGTGTAACCGCTATCTTCCCGCGTTGGATATTCCTTGAGATTGCGCGTCAAAATCTTAAAATCCTGATTGCATCTGGACCCAAGCCGGATGAAAAAAGGAGAGAAACATGCCAACCGAAACGAAAACCGAAACACTGCTCGGCACGAAAGAAGTCGCCGCTCGCCTCAAAATCGAACCCCGTTATCTCCGCGCGATGCTGCGCAAGATTAACGGCAAAGCCACAGGCGAGCGTTACGAATGGAAAGCCTCTGATCCGTTCCTGAAGAAGCTGCCTGAGCTGATCAAGGCCGAGGAAGCGAAAAAGGCTGAGGCCGCAAAAGACAAACCCGCTAAGAAGAGCTAATTGAGGAGGACAAGTTAATGCCGCTATCCGCTACCAACGTCTATTGGCCGCCAGATGCATGGAAAAAACTCATGGAGGGTTTTGACCTCTGGCGAAACAAACATCCTCGGGGAAAAATGAGCGAGTTCATCAGAGAAGGGATGATGTCATTCATCGACGGAGTCCTTGAAGCAGAGGGAGGAGAAACCCACTAGTCATGGAAATCCGCAAATATGCTTTCGGCACCGACGATGACGATCTGACAGCAGACATGATCGAGCGTCTGCCCCTGATCGCCGCATTAGCCGACGAATTTACCGATGAGTTCCGCGAGTTCACTGCCGATTTTTATGCTGCCGCTTACTCTGCCGGCTACGCGACATACGCCGGATTCTATCGCGGCATGCCCACTGAAATTACCTACCTCGTAAAAGCTTAGCCACTTAGCCCACATCTCTCCGGTGTGGGTTTTGTGTAGTACAATCCGCAAACGATCCGACCAACTTTTTTATGCCGAAGTCGCCTCAGCCGCGATTTGTGCGCCGACCTGTCAAAGGGATGTCAGAACGGGTCGAGTCATACTGTGCGGTCTGTGGGCATTTTATCGCTGCCAGTGACAAGCCGAAAGCTTTGCGGATCGCTGAAAAAGCCCACATCTGTCCTAAGCGAAAGAGTAAATAGTGGGGGAATGTTTTCATTGCCTTGCTGGCTGATTGCCGATATAAGCAAGACGGGACGAACTCATGTTATCCGCATGAGTACGCCCCTGACCAAAGCACCTGATTGGAGGCGACATTGGCTAAGAGTAAGAGTACACAATCCCGCAGGAGACGCAAACGAGATCCATTTCCTGAAGTTAAAGGTAAGGTGGTCGAACGGATCGAAATCTCAACCCTGAGTGGCGCTTGCGCCATCGGCATTCTGTTCCAAGATCGGACTTATCTCGGTTTCGACCTTGACCCGTTCCTCCGGATCACTCCCGATTTCTCGGACTGGAAAACGCACAATTACAAACCACTCAAACGCTGGCCACCTATCGAAAGCGAATGAAATAGCACGACCACATTGCCCGCATCATTTGATGTGGGTTTTGTGTTGGGTCTGAATTTTCTGCCCGTCAGGCATGTTTCTGCTGAGCCGCAGCCAAATTCTCTAGACAGCTTTGTGCCGCTGTTTTGGCTTCATCAAAAGTGTACTCTTGGCCCCAATATACGATGGCCGCAGAACCGACTCGCTGAACGATCCAATGGAAAATCTTAGCGTTGTGGCGCGCATCGAGCAGAATATCTGCGATGTACTCGCCAAGAATCAGTCTCGTATTGCCAGGTTCTTGAGCCTGTTTTGTTGCTGAGATCAAGTGGAGCGCCCTTTTCACACGTACACCTGGTTCTTGGGGAGAGAACCGGATCATTAAGATGTGTGAAGCTGGTGGTTTGGTTGCACATGGGGTCCGGACTTCGTTACGAAAGTTACTCGGCGTGGCCGTCCTATTTACAAATAATGCACCCATCTCAGGTTAGACTTTCGTAAATGAGATAGAAGGACCGTCATGATTAACGAGCCTAACAGCCTGACCCTCCAAATCAAGCATCTGTCTAGCGAGTTAATACGGTTGGAGCAACGGCTCAAATCAGAACCTGCGCCAGACGCGCTTGCATTGAACGACTTCCGCCACGCCGTGGATAACGTACGCCTGACGGCTTGGAGCGTAAGCGAGCTTCTCAACGCTTACCAAGTCAACAAAGATCCCAATACCGTACTGGCCTTTCTCTCAGCGGAACGCTTGCGCAGGTTGAGCCAGTTGGTCAAGACGCTCTGCGGAGATATTGAACGAGGGGTAATCACAGTCGAGACAAATGGATTGCAGATGCTGGGCGATTCCGTCAATAATCTTCAGCAGCATCTAGCTCAACTCACCAAACGGGGCTCACACGCTTACAAAGTCAAAGAAGTAGCAAGTTGAGGCAAGATAAAAAATCCTTTGACTCTAATTTGCCAATGGAGTTAAGGGGGGATGGTATTTCGCACCTTGATATTTCTGGTAAACTCTCGACAATGCCTGGCGGGAAGTTCAAGACGGGTGCGGTCATTCCCGAAAGCGGTATTTACCGTGTCGAGCATTCCTCGCATCGCCTTCCTCACGAGGTCACCCTTCTAAAAGGCGAGAAATTCCCAAAGTGCCAGAAGTGCTCAGATGCCGTCACATTCAAGCTGGTAAGGGGTCTCAAGTACCAAACTGTCGTGAGGGAATTTAAATGGCGTATAACTCTCTACGAACTTCCGGTGCTTGAAGAAGATGCGGCCAAGGCTGGCTGACTGGAAACACCTGCCGATTAGCAATTTCTGGTTACACCATGGTTACACTAGATAATTGTTGAGGCGTCGTAGCGCGCAAAGGCGCATAAAGATTGGCTGCCCCCCAGGGATTCGAACCCCGATATGCTGATCCAGAGTCAGCTGTCCTGCCGTTGAACGAGGGGGCAGCAAGCGTGCTGATGCGCAGCGGAGTTAGCTGGCATTAGTGATTTTATGATGCATTCCCAAGGCAGGTCAAATATGGGTAGTGGGATACTTTGAAATTCCCTGAAAGGCAAGGACTAGCGATTCAAAATAGCCCACTACCCAAATATCGATAGTGATGCAATTTGAGGGGATTTGTCTTTCCCCCGCTGATGTGGGTTAATGGATTGCGGAGCACAAAGTTTCTCTCTTTTGAAACCTGAGTCCATGGACGTCCTGAAAACGCTTTTTGAACGGCATTTTGGCCGGCCGGCGGAGCTGCTGCAGCCTTTGCAGGGAGAGCTGGGCGGATCGGGCAGGAAGATCGTCCGCCTGGCCGGTGGAAACCTGAGCGCCGTGGGCATCCTCTACGACGTGCGCGAAGAGAACATGGCGTTCCTGGAGTTCTCGCGTCACTTCCGTCGCCATGGGCTGCCGGTGCCGGAGATTTACGGCCATCATCTGGACGCGGGCGCGTACCTGGAAGAAGACCTGGGCGACCTCAGCCTGTTTCAGTTTCTTTCGGAAAACCGGGCCGGCGATGCGATCGCTCCGGCTGTCGTGGAGGCGTATCGCAGAGTGGTGGAGGAGCTGCCGCGCTTCCAGATCGAGGCCGGCCGGGACTTGAATTACCGCCTGTGCTATCCACGCTCCAGTTTTGACCGCCAGTCAATCTCCTGGGACCTGAATTATTTCAAATATTACTTTCTCAAGCTGGCGGGCGTGCCTTTCAACGAGCAGGAGCTGGAGGTCGACTTCGGGCGTTTGACCAGGTTTTTGCTGGCCGCGCCGCGCGACTATTTCCTGTACCGCGACTTCCAATCGCGCAACGTAATGCTGCGGGAGGGCATGCCTTTCTTCCTCGATTACCAGGGCGGGCGCAAAGGCGCCTTGCACTATGACATCGCTTCCCTTCTCTATGACGCCAAGGCTGATCTGCCTCCGGCGCTGCGCCAGCAGCTGCTCGATCACTACCTGAAGCGGCTGGCGGAGTTCACGCCGCTCGGGCGCGATGCATTCATGCATCATTATTATGCGTTCGTTTACGTCCGCATCATGCAGGCGCTTGGGGCCTACGGCTTTCGCGGATTCTATGAGCGCAAGCCGCATTTCCTGCAGAGCGTCCCTTTCGCGCTCAAAAACCTGCGCTGGCTGCTGGAGCACGCGGAGCTGCCGCTGGCGGTGCCTACTCTGTTGCGGGCCTTCAGTAGCATGATCGAATCAGAGAAGCTGCAGGGCCTGGCGATAATGGCTGAAGAGCCGGAACGGCAGTCCGCGCCGGCGCCCCCGCAGGCAGCGGCAGCGAGCAACCTGGTGTTGCGGATCTTCAGCTTCTCTTTCCACCAAGGCGCTCCCCCAAAGGACGAAAGCGGGCACGGCGGCGGCTTCGTCTTTGACGCCCGCGGCCTTCCCAATCCCGGCCGGGAAGAGCGTTTCAAGCAGCTCACCGGCAAGGACTCCTCGGTGATCGAATATCTGCGGCAGTACCAGAGCGTGCGCGAATTCCTTGCCGGAAGCATGGCCCTGGTGGAAAGCAGCGTAAACAACTATCAGGAGCGCGGGTTTACCAACCTGATGGTTTCGTTCGGCTGCACCGGCGGGCAGCATCGCTCCGTGTACCTGGCGGAGACACTGGCCGCGCATTTCAGGAGCAGGCCGGGCGTCGAGGTGCGGGTGCGCCATCTTGAGCTGGAGAAGCTGGGCAAATGAAAGCCATGATTCTGGCCGCCGGGCTGGGCACGCGGCTGCGTCCGTTGACCAACGACCGTCCCAAGGCGCTGGTGGAGATCAACGGCCGCACCCTGCTGGAGATCGCCATAGCGCGCCTGCGGCAATTCGGCGTGCGCGAGCTAATCATCAACGTCCACCATTTTGCCGGGATGGTGATTGATTATCTCAAAGCCAATGGAAACTTCGGCCTGCGCGTGGAGATCTCCCATGAAGACGTCCTGCTCGATACCGGCGGAGGTCTGAAGAAAGCGGCGTGGTTTTTTCTGGAAGACGGGCCCGCGGGCGCTCCGTTCATCCTGCACAACGTGGACGTGCTGAGCACGATCGACCTGGGGCGGATGCTCGAGTTCCATCAGCAAAGCCGGGCCCTGGCAACGTTGGCGGTGCAGCCGAGAGAGAGCTCGCGATACCTGCTCTTTGACCGGCAGATGCAGCTCTGCGGACGGCGGCTGGTAAAAGAGCAGAAGACCGAGCTGGCTCGGCCAGCCTCCGACCCTGAGCCGCTGGCCTTTACCGGCATTCACGTCATCTCGCCCCGGCTGATCGGGATGATGAGCGAAGAAGGCGTCTTCTCCATTATCCAGGGATACCTTCGCCTGTCTGCCCAGGGAGAAAAGATCACCGGCTATCGCGCCGAAGGCGACTACTGGCTCGACCTGGGCCGGCCGGAGAACGTGCAGCGCGCGGAGGAAGACAGGAAGAATCAGATCATCGAGTGAAATGATCATCCTTTAAACAAAGATGGCCCGCTATCTACGCAGTATCAGCTATCATGAGCTGTCACCCAGGTTACGCTCATCGGCGCAACCAGCGGGAAGCCGAGCTCTTTCCATCCTCCAAAGCCGCCCTGCAAGGGACGCACGCGCCTGATTCCCAGTTTTTGCAGTTGCTGTGCCACACGGGCACTCGTGGCCTCGTTCGGTCAAGTGCAGTAGAGGATGATCTCCTCGTCCCTGGGCAGAGTGGTGGCGCGGCTGGTTACCTCCTCCGGCAAGACGCGGATCGCGCCCGGCAAGGTGCGGGGATCGCTGAGCGAATCGAGCGGATGCCGCAGGTCGAGGATCACCAGGGGCTCGCCCGCATCGAGCATCCGCCGGACCTCTTCCGCGGTGATGCGGGACTTGTACAGCTCGCGCAGGAAGCGCCGGCGCTGCCAATACTTGAGGACGATGTTGCCGGCCAGCGCCGCCAGACCGGCCTCAAAGACCACCGGCCCCACGGCCGAGGCCACATGCATGCGCTCCACCGGCAGATAGCCTGCAAGCATCAGGACGGCGATCCACAAGGCCGAGCCGGCCAGGTTGACCAGGAAAAACTGCTGGCGCTCCACGCCTGAAAGCCCGGCCACCGCCGGAACCACGTGCGAAACGCCGGGCAGCCACTTGGAAAACAGCAGGGTGCGGTTGGCGCTTTTTTCGAAAAAGACCTTGGAGCGGCGCACGCAGCTATCCGGCTCGAAGGAGATGCGGCAGAGCGTGGAAAGCACGGAGTCGCCTTTTTTGCGTCCCAGCTCGTACCACAGGGTGTCGCCGGCGATGCTGGCGGCCAGGGCGAGCCACAGCGCCAGGTCGAAGCGCATCTGTCCCGCGGCGGCCAGGGCACCGGCGCCCACCAATACCGGTGAAAGCAGCAAGGGCGCGCCTATGCGCTCCAGCAGCGCGGAGAGCAACAATACCAGGTAAGGATGGCTGACCAGCGAATGCAATAAGGACTTCAAACCCCGCGTCCTCCTTGGCGGGCGGTTAAAAAGATGCGGCCCAACCCGCATTTTAGATAATCTAGACGCAACGGAGAATCGTGGTGCTGAAAATATTTGCCGTTATCGCCGGTGTCCTGCTCATCCTCATGGTGCTCTGGGAGACCTTCGAAACCATCGTGCTTCCCCGCAGGGTCACGCGCCAGTTCAGGCTGACGAGGCTTTTTTACCGTGTCACGTGGAGACCCTGGGCGGTGCTGTCGCAGATGCGCAAAAGCAAGAAAAAGCGCGATTCCCTGCTCAGCTATTATGGGCCGCTTTCTCTGCTGCTCCTGCTGGCCTTCTGGGCGGTGACGCTGGTGCTCGGCTTCGGCCTGGTCCATTACGGCCTGCACGACAAGCTGAACGGCGCGCTGATGGACGGCGACTTCGGCAACGCCCTCTACCTGAGCGGCACCACGCTGTTCACGCTCGGCCTGGGGGACATCCTGCCGGCCTCTCCCCTGGGACGCTTCATTACCGTGCTGGAGGCGGGCATCGGCTTCGGCTTTCTGGCGCTGGTGATCGGATATTTGCCGGTGCTGTACCAGGCGTTCTCGCGGCGTGAAGTCACCATCTCGCTGCTGGACGCGCGCGCGGGATCGCCTCCCACCGCGGCCGAGCTGCTGCGCCGGCAGAGCGGCGCCCACGGAATGGACGCCCTCACCGAGCTGCTGGCCGACTGGGAAAAATGGTCGGCCGACCTGATGGAGAGCCATCTTTCGTATCCGGTGCTGGCTTACTTCCGCTCGCAGCATGACAACCAGTCCTGGATCGGATCGCTGACGGTGATCCTCGACGTCTGCGCGCTGGCCATGGCCGGCCTGGAAGGCATGTGCCAATACCAGGCGCGGATGACCTTCGCCATCGCGCGGCACGCGCTGGTCGACCTGAGCCAGGTGTTCGGCGCTCCGCCGGAAAACGATGGAGGCCCAAGCCGGCTGCCTCCGGAGCTTCTGGCCGAGCTGCGCCAGGCGCTGGCTGTCTCGGGCTTTGTGCTGGCCGAAGACGATGCCGCCACCGCCGAGCTCAACCGCCTGCGCAAACTGTATGAGCCGTTCGCTCTCTCCCTGGCCGATTACCTGCGGCTCGACCTGCCTCCGTGGATCAAGACCGGCGCCGGAAAAGACAACTGGCAAACCACCGCCTGGCAGTTGGGCCACACACAAAGGGCCGTAGGCGCGGCTGCGCATGATGAGCACGCGTAATATTTTCTTATCCCGACCTGAGCATTCTTTGCGAAGGGGAGGGAACCCTATGTCCATAAGTTAACCTGGGATTAAACCAAAATTGTTGGTAATGGGTCAGTTTGTTCATAATTAATAAAACGTGGAGCGCAGCGTCCTCGCCTGCGTCCCCAAAACATTCTTCAGCGCAGTCGGGGACGGCTGCGGTCCCAATCTCTTAGGGAAAATCTAGTCAAACTGAGGCATTACTAATAGTTGGTGCCGTAATGAATATCCGTGACATCATTGTAACGATAGGGTTCCCTCCCTTCGCAAAGAACGCTCAGGTCGGGATTACAGAAAATTATGGTCACTTCACCCATCGACACCGCCGCCTTCTCGGAAGCCGCGCGCCGGCCGCTCCGGCCGGAAGATTGCGCGCTTGCCGTCATCGATATCCAGGAAAGGCTGCTGCAATCGATCTTCGAAAAAGAGCGGCTGGTGCGCAACGCGCAGCTTCTGGTGCGGCTAGCTAACATCCTGTCGCTGCCGATCCTGGTCAGCACGCAGTACGTCAAGGGACTGGGGCCGACCATCCAGGAAATCAGCTCGCTTCTGCCGGAAGTAAAGCCGGTGGACAAGCTGGAGTTCGGTTGCTTCGGCAACGGCGAGTACTGCTCGACGGTGGCCGGCCTCAAGGACCGCGGCACGCTTCTGCTGTGCGGCATGGAAAGCCACATCTGCGTCACGCAGACCGCGCTGGGGGCCTTAAACCAGGGGTTGAACGTTCACGTGGCGGCGGACGCGGTGAGCTCGCGCACCGAGCTGAACTGGAAGATCGGCTTGAACCGCATGCAGGCCGCCGGCGCGGTGATCTCCTCCACCGAGATGATGATCTATGAGCTGCTGGGAAAATCCGGCACCCCGGCCTTTAAAGAGATGCTGCAACACCTGAAGTAAAACTTCAGTAGTGTCCTAGTTCTGCGTTGCACCTACGAGACTCATTACCAAATGAGACTGGCGGCTCTACCGCAGAAGAGGGCGGCGTTCAGCCGCCCGCAAGCACCGGCCCATAAAGCCCCAATCTCTTCAAATGCCTCTTGACGGGCGGCTGAACGCCGCCCTCTTCTGCGGTGGAACCACCATTTTGAGATTAGCAACGCTGTCTTAGGACACTACCAGAACTTCAGGTGTACGGCCGGTTTCCCACCCTTTGCGGCCAGAGAAGTTCCTGAGTGCAGACAGAATTGAGACCGCAAAGGATGGGGCATCCGGGTGTAACCGTTCCCAAACAAAAGCGGCAGGCCCGAGGGGCCTGCCGCAATGGCTTACCTGACGATCCTGCTACTTCTTGGCCGGAGGAGCTTTCTTGGTGACTCCTTTTTTCGGGGCGGTTTTGCGGCCGGCAGCAGGAGTTTTCTTCTTGACCGCAGCCCTGGTTTTGACTCCCTTGGGATCGATCAGGTTCAGGGCGTCTGCCGCGTTGAGCGGGTACTGGCGCACTGAAGTTTCCCGGGTAGTGCTGAGCGTGACGTCCACGCGGCGGCTCTGGGCCAGGGCCACGTTGTGAACTTCCTTGAGCAGGACCGTCTTCTGCTCAGGTTTCAACTCCTGGTCCTGCTGCAGCGCCTGCCTGACCTGGGCATCGTTCATCGGCTCCTCTACGCCGAGTCCTTCGGTCTCGATTGCATTCGGCGAGACGCCTTTCTGCACCAGGTAGGATTTGGTGCGCGCCACGCGCCGATCGGAGAGCGCCTTGTTGTCGTAATGGGCTCCGCCGCGCGGATCGGCATGGCCGTGCAGGATCAGGTGGGCGTCCGGCTTGAACTTCACGTACTCCTGGAAGTCGGCCGCCAGGGCGTTCAACGTGGTTTCCTGGCTGGGAAGCAGACCGCCGTCAGGATTGGCCTCCGTCGGCTGTCCCGTTGGGAAGTAGATGCTGTGCAGCAAGAGCCGCTTCTCTATCTCCCTGCCTTTAACGTTGACCTGGGTCGTGGAGCTGGCTTCGCCGCCGCGACCGTCGCTTACGCTGCAGGTGATCGTGTAAGTGCCCGGAGCAACGCCGGTCGAGTTGAACTGTGCGCTCTCGCCCGAGCCGGTAACACGGCCGCCGCTGGTGGTGTAGCTATAGGTAAGCGGATCGTTATCGGGATCGCTGGCCTTGGTAGTGACCGTGGAGGTGTCGCCTACCAGGATGGTGGCGGGATTCGCGTCGCACGAGGAGACGATGGGCTTGTTGTTGGGCTTGGGTTCTACCGTGATGTTGGCGGTTGCCGTGGAGCTGCCGCCGCGGCCGTCTTCGCAGACAACGGTAACCGTGTACGCGCCCTCTTTTGCGCCGCTCGAGTTCCAGCGAGTCTCGGCCCCGGAGCCGTCAATGCCGCCGCCTGTGGCAGACCACTTATAGCTCAGCGGATCGTTGTCCTGGTCGCTGCACTGGGCCTGGAGGACCACCGCGTCGTTCGAGCCGGCAACGACCTTGGTGGGATTCGCCGTGAGCGTGACCGCGGGCTGATGGTTGACCGGCGGAGGCGGAGGCGGATTCCCGCCAAAGTGCAGCACCAGTCCGGTAGAGGCGCGCAGGTTGTGCTGCCGGTTGTCGCCGCCGTCATGGAAGTGGGTCATAAACCATTCAGCCTGGAAGATGCGCAGGCTGATGTGTTTATTGAAGTTGGCATCGAGCCCGCCGCCCAGCGCCGAGGCAAAAGCGTTTTCCGAGAACGAGCGGTTGAAGAAGGCCGACGTGGTGGCCGGAGCCGTCACCTGAACGTCGGACAGGCGCGCGGCCCCGAACAGCGCGTGGACGAACGGCGTCCAGTGCTCGCTGCGATGGGAGAAGCGCGGGCCGAAGAGGAACGTATAGGCGCTGCCGCTCACGTTGGGCGGCACGTCCTTGATGCGCAGCGCGCCGACATCGGCCACCAGGCTGAACCAGCGATTCACGTTCCCGGCGATGGAGCCGGTAATCCCCTGCCAGTTGAAGATCTCTTTGAATTCGCCGGCCGGCCGGATGCTGTCCGTGCTGAACCGCACATACTGGTAACCGACAAACAGGTCCACCACCGGAGTGATCTCGCCGTTGGAAGAAGAAGATGATTTGGCCTTTGCCTGCGGAGCAAAAGCGGGGATCGCCGGCGCAAGATAGCCGGTTGAAGTTGCGCTACCGCCCGGAGCCGCTTCTGGCGGAGTGGAGTTGGACGCTTTGGCTGCCTCCTCGGCAAACGCAGACGTCAAAAGAAAGGACCCCAGGATCAGTATCGCAACAGCGCGCACGACGAACCTCATTCTTTCCTCCTCAAAAAATGACTGCCGGGTATTGGTCCAATATCATACCTGAGAAGCGGGATGAGCGACGCAAAATCAATCTATCGGGACATCGGATCATCGGGAGATCGGATCATCGGACGATTTGGAAACCCGCAACCAGAGGACCGGTAAGGAGATGTTGAGTTTGTCTTCCGATGGCTCGATGATCCGAATCTCCCGATGATCCGATGTCTGGCCAATCTGTTCGAAATGATAAAGTGAGTCCGATGAATACGGATGATTTGAGAACGTTCATGTCGGAAGTCGTGCCCTACTGGCGGACTCTGGGGCTCGAATTGAAGGAAGCCGGGCCCGGACATGCGGTCTTTGAGGCCGCCGTGCGCCCCGAACTGCTGCAGAATGGCGTGCTGCACGGAGGCGTGCTGGCCTCGATTGCCGATTCCGCCTGCGCCGTCGCCGCCATTTCCCGGGTCTTCCCTGCCAGCTATGCCACCACCATCAACCTGCAGGTCTCCTACCTGAAGCCCGTCGTGGCCGGACGATTCAGGGCCGTAGGCCGGTGCTTGAGGGCGGGAAAAAGCGTCCTGTTCAGCCAGGCCGAGGTGTTCGACGAAAAAGACAGCCTGGTATGCAGCGCCTCGTCTCAACTGATGGTGATTCCCTGGAAACCTGGGACGACGCCTGACTGATGGCGATGAGATCACGAAAAGATAGGTGGCGGAGAGGATTGCCGGGACTTGTGCGGGGGGAGACCTGAAGGCGTCAGGCTGGAGATTTGTTGTGTGTTTTTAGCGATCAACTTAACAATCAATGGGTAAAAAGCCCTTGCATAGCGTCAAAAAAGGCTTTATAATAAATGGTTTTTGGCTAGATGTTTGGTTCCCTCAGTTGAGTTACAGGCCCTTTTTTTCAACCGAATTTCGTCGAAATTGAAACCAAAGGCAGCCGGCAGGAATCCAAATCCTAAGGTTATAGAGCACTCTTCATATTCTAAAAGGCAGGGCATAACTGACATGGCAAGGAGACGCGGTAATCCTAACTGGGGCAAGCCTGAGCCCATTGGGCCGGTGATCCCCGTAGTTACTTCTTTTGAGCAGGCAGTCAAGGAGTTCAAGCTGACGCCTGATCAGTACATCCGTTCGACCCGTTTGCGCGAATGGGCACGCCGCAACAAGAACAGCAAATACATCCCTGAACCGTTGCTGGAAGCCTGGGGCTTTGAAATCGAAAGCACCCTCTAAAGCCGCGCTCGAGTTCACGAGAGGCCGCCTTCGGGCGGCCTTTCCTTTTGTTCCTGCCTACGTTTGACCAGATCATCCGCAGCATGCGATATTTTCAGGTTGGCGTAACGACTCGTTCACACTGTGATCTGCCCGGGAGAGCTGTATGGTTCGCCTAGTTCCCAGAGATACCAAGTTTTTCGATATGTTTGCCGAGATGGCCAGCAACCTGGGCGACGGCGCCCGCCTGCTCAAGCAGACACTCTCGGACTTCGAGAACGTCGACGTCCGCGTGCAGCAACTCAAGGACATCGAGCACCGCGGCGACAACCTGACCCACAACATCCTTACCAAGCTGAACCAGACCTTTATCACCCCGTTCGATCGCGAGGACATATACCGCCTCGCCTCCTCGCTGGATGACGTGCTGGACTTCATCTACGCCGCCGGCGTGCGCCTCGTCATGTACAAGATCACCAGCGCGCCGGAAGCGGCCACCATCCTGGCCGATATCGTGATCAAGCAGACGGACCAGCTTACCGACGCCCTGGCCCGCCTGGGCAAGAAGCATGACAACGTTCTTGAAAACTGCGTCGAGATCAACCGCCTGGAAAATGAAGCCGATGGCGTGGCCCGCGCCGCGATCGCCGTCCTGTTTGAAAAGGAAAAGGACCCCATTTCACTCATCAAGCTGAAAGAGCTCTACGAAGTGCTGGAGACCGCCACGGACAAAGCCGAAGACGCCGCCAATGTCCTGGAAGGCGTAGTACTCAAAGGCGCATGATCGCGCGGGATGGGAAAGTTTACCGCGGACTCACGCGGATTTATGTACACTCGTTGGCGGTTTTGGAGCGGAGCCGCAGGAGAAAATAGGTGCACCTGAGCGGATTACTGGTCATTGTCACCATTCTGATCGCGCTTTCCTTTGACTTCATTAACGGCTTTCATGACGCCGCCAACAGCATCGCCACCGTCGTCTCCACGCGCGTGCTCTCCCCGCGATTGGCCGTCATCTGGGCCGCCATCTTCAATTTCATCGCTGCTTTTATCTTTCACACCGCGGTCGCCAAAACCATCAGCGGCGGGCTGGTGGACCCCAAGCAGGTCACGCAATATGTGATCCTTGCCGCGCTGGCCGGGGCCATCATATGGGACCTGCTCACCTGGTGGTGGGGCCTTCCCACCTCCTCTTCGCACGCCCTGATCGGCGGGCTGGCCGGGGCAGGCATCGCGCGCGCCGGCTGGCAGATCCTGGTCCGCGAACCCAAGCTGCACTGGCCCATTATCGGCACCGTTCCCGGCCTGGGCGAAAAATGGATGTCGACGCTCATCTTCATCGTGCTTGCGCCGTTGATCGGCCTGATTATCGGGCTGGCGCTGATGATCGCCGTATCCTGGATCTTTCACCGCGCGGCGCCCCGCACGGTCGACAAGCTGTTCCGGCGCTTGCAGCTTCTCTCCGCCGCCGCCTACAGCCTGGGCCACGGAGGAAATGATGCGCAGAAGACCATGGGCATTATCGCCGCCGCGCTCCTGGCCGGCGGATACCTCACGCAGCAGCAGTTCGCCTCCGGCTGGGGACAATACAAGTGGTACATCATCCTCGGCGCCAACGCCGCCATGGGACTGGGAACCTACTTCGGCGGCTGGCGCATTGTCCAGACCATGGGATCGAAGATCACCAAGCTCAAGCCGGTGGGCGGGTTCTGCGCCGAGGGCGCGGGCGCCATTACCCTCTTCTTCCTCGCTTATCACGGCATCCCTGTGAGCACCACCCACACTATTACCGGAGCCATCGTAGGCGTGGGCTCCACGACGCGCCTCTCCGCCGTGCGCTGGGGCGTAGCTCAACGGATCGTCTGGGCCTGGGTCCTCACCATCCCCGCTTCAGCCATAGTGGCGGCGCTCACTTTTTGGATTATGCGATTGTTCGTCTCCGGCGCCTGAAGTAATCGCCGTAATCGGCAACACCTACCACGGAGACACAGAGGCACGGAGGGAAGCAGAAAAATCAATTCACTGCGGAGTGTGGAGGGAGCGGGAAAACATCACGCAGATTAGGAGCAGAGATCAGGAATATCAGGGAAATCAATCCCAAGGTTGACGAAAATTGGTTTCAATTATCAATTTACTTCAAGTACCGAATTTCCTCCGTGTCTCCGTGGTAGGTGTTTTCCGATTCCGTGCGATCCCGGCGATTTTCCAGCTCCAGCGGGATTTTATGATCGCGGGCCGACGTCCTTCCCGCCGAGACCCAGCCAAAACGCGTCAGCAACGATCCGGCGATGCTCGACCATGCTGCCGCCTGCCGCAATTTTTTATTTCCGGTGATCGCATAGGCCAGGCGCAGCCCCAGCGGCAGCGGCCCGGAGAGCACGCCCCCGGTCCGCACGATGGCCCCGCTCCATCCCTTATGCAGCGGCTCATTCACACGGTCACGCTTGAGCTCCAGCTCAAAACCTTCATAAACCTCATACGCGGACGCGCCTATGCCCAGCAGATTGAGCCCGCGGCTCTCGCCTCCCAGCAACTCCAGGATCGAGGCCGCCGAGTTCACGCCGGAAGCGGCAAAGTGCAGCGGCAGCGTGCTTACGTTGCTGTTCCACACCGGAACCACCGTTGCCCCTATTAAGACGCCGGTGTAGCTCGACATCACCAGCCCCGTGGCTGCGGCCAATACGCTTGCGGCGTTCTCAACCAGCCTGACCGGAAGCGCGTCTCCCAGCTTCCGCCGAGCCAGGTTGGCAAAGGCGGACGCGGCGGAAAAGCTGGAGAAGGCGGAGAGCGTCCACGCGCCCATGCTCATGGCGCTTTGCGGCTTGAAGACCCGCAGCATGTTCAGGAAGCGCGAAGGCATGCCGAGGTCCTTGATCAGCAGCACCGAGGAAAGCGCCCCGCCGGCCGCCGCCATCCAGCGCGCGTTGCGCACCAGCTCCGGATCGTCGCCCAGCCAGCCGGCCGCATTTGCAATCACCGCCGAAGCCCCCGCTGCCCCGCCGACGAAGAAGTAGACCGGCACCTCCGGCTTCCATTGCGGCTCTTTCAGCATCGGCACGCCGTAGTAACCTTCTTGCGCCGAAGCCTGCGGAAATGGCGCCCCGGCCGCCCTGACGCCTTCGGCGGACACCGCGCCTTTCTCTCCGGCCTCGCGGCGTATCTCGGCCAGCCGCAGCTCGCTCTTCGCATCGGGAACGCGACTCGGAAATTCAGGCAAAGGGACGCGGCTCATCGGCTGCCTCCCAGAAAGGCCAGCAGTGTCGCGCCCAGCACCGCGCCCGCGGCCCACGCCGCGGAGCGCCAGCCCTTCTTCAGATATTCCGTCGGGACCTCCGGATGCGGCGGCAGGTTGTAGGCGCGGGGATCGCCCCGCAGAAGGAACAGCGCGTGAATGCCTTTTACGCTGGTATCCTGCGGATCGTAGACCACCGCGTCCTCGATGCCGCGCGACCGCAGCGCCTGAAGCCTTTCCTGCGCCTCTGCCCGCAGCGAGTCAAGCTCGCCGAACTTGATCGACTCCGTAGGGCACGCCTTGGCGCAAGCCGGCTGCAGGCCGGCCCTCTGCCGGTCCGAGCAGAAGGTGCACTTGAAGGCGCGGCCGTCGTCCTCATTTTTTTCCACCACGCCGAAGGGACAGCTCACCACGCAGTAGGCGCAGCCGTTGCAGACGTCGGGCTGTATGTAGACCGCGCCAAACTCCATGCGCACGATCGCCCCCGTGGGACAGGCCTCCAGGCAGCCCGCCACCTCGCAGTGCTTGCAGACGTCGGAAGAGAAGCCCCACGCCGGCAGCTGCCCCGCGGCATTTCCGCCGCGGCCGATCTCCGGCGCGTTCTCGACGAACTTCACGTGCCTCCAGGTGGAATGGCCGACCGCCTTGGTGTTGTCGTAGGAGAAACCGCTCCACTCGTAGCCATCGGCCCCGAGCTGGTTCCACTCTTTGCAGGCCACCTCGCAGGCCTTGCAGCCGATGCACAGAGTGGAGTCGGTAAGGAACGCAGTTGTGCTCATGCCGGCCTCCGCAACTCTTCCGCCCAGACTTCCAGCGCTCGCGGGCCTCGCGGCACGCGGCCGGGCCGCGCGTAGCACACCAGCGCCTTGGTTTCCATGATGCGAACGTTCGGCTCCTCGGAGATGGCCAGCAGATCGTTCGGGATGTCGCCGGTGACCACGCCCTTGTAACCGAACTGGTAAGGCATGCAGATGGTATGCCGCGGCACGCCGTCGATCACCAGCGGACAGTTGCGCCCGGTGATCAGCGCCCGCGCTTCCAGGATGCCGCGCATGGTGGTGATCGTGAGGTACTCGCCGTTTTTCACGCCGATCTCCTCGGCCAGCTGCGGCGAGATCTCCGCAAACAGCTCCGGCTGCAGCTCCGCCAGGTGCGGCAGGAAGCGGCTCATGGCGCCGCTGGTGTGGTGCTCGGTCAGCCGGTAGGTGCTCAGCACGTAGGGGAAGCGCTTGTCGGCCGGATAGCCGTAAGCGTTCTCCGCGCTCTCTTTCTTCTCCGCCGCGGGATTGATGCCGTGCTCCGGATACAGCGGGTTGGCAACGATGCTCTCCAGCGGCTCGTAATGCGTGGGCAGCGGACCATCCTTCAGCCCGCTCGAAACCCATATCCATCCCACGCCGTCCGGATGCATGATGAACGGCTTGTCGCCGGCGATCGCGTCATCGCCTTTGGCGTCCTTCGCCGGCTGATAATCCGGCGGCTTTTCCTGGGTGAAGTCGGGATTGTCGTGCCCGGTCCATTTCTTCTGCTCGGCGTCCCACCAGACCAGCGCTTTGCGCTCGCTCCACGGCCTGCCGTCCGGACGCGCCGAGGCGCGGTTGTAGAGAATGCGGCGGTCGCTGGGCCAGGCGTAACCCCATCCGTGGCCGTAGCGGCCCTTGGGCTCGCGCTTGCGCGCCTTGTTTTCATCCGGCGCGGGCATCACGCCGGAATAGATCCAGCAGCCGCAGGCGGTCGAGCCGTCATTTTTAAGCTCTTTATATCCGGAAACCAGCTTGCGACCGTCAACGCGGTAGCCGTTGATCTCGCCGATGATCTCTTCCACCACCGGCTCGGCGTGCGCGCCGTGCGTCGAGTAGTCCCAGGTCAGCGCATTCAGCGCCGCGTTGCGCGAACTCCGCTCCGCGGCGGCTTTGGCCTTCAGCCGGCATCCCAGGTGATACATGAACCAGGTCTCGCTCCGGCAATCTTCCGGCGGATCGATGGCCTTCTCGCGGAATTGCAGCAGGCGCTGCGTGTTGGTGAACGTTCCCGCTTTTTCCACGTGTCCCGCCGCGGGCAGGAAGAAAATCTCGGTAGCGATCTTCCTGGGATCGAGCTCGCCTCGCTCCACTTCCGGAGAGTCCTTCCAGAAGCTGGCCGTCTCGGTCTCCACAAAGTCGCGGACCACCAGCCACTTCAGATGGGCCAGCGCTTTGCGCTCCAGCCGGCCGTTGGCCGCGCCGGCGGCCGGGTTTTGTCCCATGATGAACAGCCCATCCATCTTGCCTTCGGCCATATCGAGCCAGTAGCCGTACTCGGAGTGGTCGCCGGTCACGCGCGGAAGAAAATGGAAGCCGAATTCATTCTCCGCCGTGGCCGCATCGCCGTACCAGGCCTTCAACAGGCTCACGGCATACTTGTCGAAGTTGTTCCACCATCCCGTTTCGGCTTTGTGCTTCTTGAGATATGCCTCCAGGGTGCGCGAATCTTCTTCAAAGAACGGCATCGGCAGGTAGCCCGGCAGGATGTCGTAGAGCGTGGGCACGTCGGTCGATCCCTGGATGGTGGCGTGGCCGCGCAGCGCCATCACTCCTCCGCCGGGCCGTCCCGTATTCCCCAGCAGCAGTTGCAGGATCGCCGCGGCGCGTATGATCTGCACGCCCTTGGAATGCTGCGTCCAGCCGACGGCGTAGCAGATGGCGCCGGTCTTCTCCGGCCCCGAAGCCGAGGTGTAAACCTCCGCGACCTCCAGAAATTTTTCCCTGGGAATGCCGCAGGAGCGCTCCACCATCTCCGGCGTGTAACGCGCAAAATGCTTTTTTAAAACCTGAAAAACACAACGCGGATGCTCGAGCGAGAGGTCGTTTTCGTGCTCGCCCAGGTCTCCGGCCTCGCCGCCGCGGTCCTTGCCGTGCCCGCCTCCGACGGCGGAATGCCCTGCCGGCTTTTTCTCGCGCTGCTTATAAGGAGAGCCTTTGTACAGCCAGGTCTTTGGATCGTATTCCCTGCTCTCGTCATCCCATCCGGAGAAAACCCCGCCCAGGTCTTCGGTGTCGCGAAAATCTTCGCGCAGGATGGTCGGCGCGTTGGTGTAGTGAATCACGTATTCGCGGAAGTACTTCTCGTGCGCGATCGTGTAGTTGATCAGCGCGCCCAGGAAGATAATGTCGGAGCCGGGCCGCAGCGGGAGCCAGTAGTCCGCCATGGCGGAGGTCCGGCTGTAGCGCGGATCCACGTGGATCACCTTCCCGCCCTGCTCCCGCGCCGCCATCACCCACTGGAAGCCCACCGGATGGTTCTCCGCCATCGACGAGCCCATGATCAGAATGGCGTCGGAAAATTGCAGGTCCTGCTGTGCCGTGGTGGCGCCGCCGCGCCCATACGATGTGCCCAGACCGGGCACCGTTGAGCTGTGTCATATTCGTGCCTGGTTGCTGACGCAAACCATGCCGAGCCCGCCCGTGAACAGCTTTTTGATCAGGTAGTTCTCTTCATTATCGAGCGTGGCCCCGCCCAGGTGCGCGATGCACTTGGTCTGCATCAGGGTCTGGTCATCCTGTTTTTCTGCAAAGGTATGCTCGCGAGAGCTCCACACCCTCTCGGCGATCATCTCCATGGCCGTCTCCAGGTCCAGGCTCTCCCATTCCATGCTGAACGGACGGCGGTACTTCACCTTCAGCTCGCGCTGGGGATGCGTGAGCAGCTCGTGGCTGTCCGCGCCCTTGGGACAGAGCCGCCCCCGCGAGATCGGCGACTCCGGATCGCCCTCGATCGAGACCAGCTTGTTGCCCTGATGGTAGACCAGCTGCCCGCAGCCCACGCCGCAATACGGGCAGATCGACCGCGCGACCTCTGTGCCCTGGATTCGCGGAGCCAGCCGCTCGGTCCGCTCGGACATGGCTTCAGCTCCCGTGCCGTCGCCCCCGGTCTGAATCTGTTTCACCACCGGCCAGCGCGCAAGCAGCTCCTTGAACATCTCTCGATCCCCCCTTCTGTGTGTGACTGCCGGGCGGCGGGGAGAGGTTGCCTTGAACAAACTTCCATGTATCGCATAGCGATATACAAATCGGGAGATCGGTTCATCGGATCATCGGTTCCGTGGTGGCGCCCGATCTCCCGATGATCCGACGACCCGATGGCCCGATTTCCGCTAAAGTCGCCTTTTCCTAAATCTGAAATAATGTTCGGAGCAATTTCGGTGTACCATACCGGGTTTTGTTATTTTGAGAGGGGATAGGAACATATATGAGAATCGCGGTCCCACGGGAGAAGCAGCCGGGTGAAGCACGGGTGGCGTTGGTTCCCGAATCCGTCAAGAAGCTGGTCGCCGCAGGCGCGGAGATCGGGGTGGAAACAGGCGCGGGCGTCCGCGCCGGCTTCAACGATTCAGACTACGAAGCCGCCGGAGCCGGCATCATGGGCCGGTCTGATCTGCTGCCGGAAGCCGACGTGCTGGTTTGCGTCAACCGTCCCGAGGAAGACGATATCAGCCGGCTCAAGGCGGGCGCCATCGTCATCGGCTTTCTCAAACCGCTCGACGAGCCTGCCGCGCTGGAGCCGCTGATCTCCCGCAAGCTCAGCGCCTTTGCGGTTGAGCTGGTTCCCCGCACCACACGCGCTCAGTCCATGGACGCGCTCTCGTCCATGGCTACCGTCGCCGGCTACAAGGCCGTCATCATCGCCGCGGAGCGCCTGCCGCGCATGTTCCCGCTGCTCATGACCGCGGCCGGCACCGTCCCTCCGGCCAAGGTGCTGGTGCTGGGCGCAGGCGTGGCCGGACTGCAGGCCATCGCCACCGCGCGCCGTCTCGGCGCCGTGGTGGAAGCCTACGACGTCCGCGCCGCCGCCGGCCAGGACGTGAAATCCCTGGGAGCAAAGTTTCTGGAAGTTGACCTGGGAGGGATCGAGACCCAGGACGCCGGCGGATACGCCAAGGAGCTCTCGCCTGAGGCCCTGCAGCGCGGCCGCGACATGGTAGCCAAGCATGCCGCCGGCTCTGACGTGGTGATTACCACGGCGCAGGTCCCCGGCCGCAAAGCTCCGCTCATGCTCACCGAAGAGGCCGTAAACAGCATGAAGCCGGGCGCGGTGATTATCGACATGGCTGCTTCCACCGGGGGCAACGTGGCGCTCACCAAGCCGGGAGAAGAGGTCCAGCGCAACGGCGTGACCATCCTTGGACCGCTGAACCTTCCGGCCACCGTTCCCGGACATTCCAGCCAGCTCTATTCCCGCAACCTGGCCAGCTTCATCGGCCTGATCAACGACAAAGGCGCTCTGAAGGTCGATATGAACGATGACATTCTGAAAGGCGCCTGCGTGACCTACCAGGGCGGCAACGTCCATCCCAAAGTCGCCGCGGCCCTTGGACATCCCGTAGCGTAGCCAAAAGGAGAGTGAATGGAACATCTCTTATTTCATCCCGTTGCGTTCATCAGCGCTCTGTTCCTGATGGAAGGCCCTGCCGAAGGCGGGCACTTTCCTCCGGCCGTGCTGATCGCGTCCTTGTATGTGTTCGCCCTGGCGGCTTTCCTCGGCTATCAGGTGATCTCGCGCGTTCCGCCTCTGCTGCATACGCCGCTGATGTCGGCCACCAACGCCATCTCCGGCATCTCGCTGATCGGCTCGCTGGTGATCGCCGGCTCCCGCTATGACCATCACCAGATGCTGGCCTCGATCCTGGGCTGCGCGGCGGTGACCTCGGCCATGATCAACGTGACCGGCGGCTTTCTCATCACCGACCGCATGTTGAAGATGTTCCGCAAGAAAGACGCGCCGAAGGCGGAGGAAAAAAAGTGAGCAACGCACAATATTTCCTCGAAGCCACGTACCTGATCGCCTCCTGCCTCTTCGTGATGGGCCTGAAGGGGCTCAGCCATCCTGACACGGCGCGCCGCGGCATGATCATGGCCGCTGCCGGCATGGCCGCCGCCGTCTTCGGCACGCTGTTTCATCCTGACATTCATAACTATCTCTACATCGCCATCGGCCTGGTCCTGGGCTCCTCGCTCGGCATTCCCATGGCCATGGTCCCGATGACCGCCATGCCGCAGCGGACCGCGCTCTCGCACGCCTTCGGCGCCCTGGCGGCCTCCATGGTCGGCATCGCCGAATACGTGATCCACGGCGGCGACCTGGGCCCGGTCAAGATGGGCGCGCTCGGCCTGGAAGTGATGCTCGGCTCGCTTACCGTGACCGGCTCGCTGATCGCCGCGGCCAAGCTGCAGGAGATGATGCGCGGCACGCCGATCATGTTCAAAGGCCAGCAGGTCGTCAACCTGGGACTGTTCATCCTTATGGTGGGATCGTTCATCGTCTGGCTCGTCAACCCCTCCGTGCCGCTCTATTTCTACTCGATGGTCGGCTGCGCCTTCGCCTTCGGCGTGCTGCTGGTGATCCCCATCGGCGCGGCCGATATGCCGGTGGTCATGTCGCTGTTGAACTCCTACGCCGGCCTCTCCTCCGCCGCTACCGGCTTCGTGCTCGGCAACAACGTGCTCATCATCGCCGGCACGCTCGACGGCTTTTCCGGCTTCATCCTCTCCATCCTGATGTGCCGCGCCATGAACCGCTCCATGACCAACGTGCTGTTTGGCGGCTTCGGCGCTCCCGTCACCGCGGAAAGCGCGGTCTCCGGCAGCATGCGCGAGGTCGGCCTGGACGACGTTGCCGTGCAGCTTGCTTATGCCAACCAGGTCGTCTTCGTCCCCGGATACGGCATGGCCACCGCGCAGGCGCAGCACGCTTGCCGTGAACTGGGCAATATTCTGGAAGAGCGCGGCGTCTCGGTGAAATACGCGATTCACCCCGTCGCCGGACGCATGCCCGGACACATGAACGTGCTTCTCGCCGAAGCCAACGTTCCGTATTCCTCTCTCTATGAAATGGAGCAGATCAATCCTGAGCTGCCCTCGACCGATGTGGCCGTGGTGATCGGTGCCAATGACGTCGTGAACCCTGACGCCCGCGACAATCCCAGGAGCCTCATCGCCGGCATGCCGATCATCGAGGTTGATAAGGCGAAATCCGTGGTGGTGCTGAAGCGCGGCAAAGGCAAGGGCTTCTCCGGACTGGAGAATCCTTTGTTCTTCAAGCCCGTCACCGGCATGCTGTACGGCGACGCCAAATCCAGCCTGACGAACCTGGTCCAGGCGGTGCAGAAGGTGTAAGTATAGGTTCATGTGGAAGCCCCGGCCTTGAAGCCCCGGCCTTTATGGCCGGGGTCCGATCGCGATCACCTGGTGCTCTCCGCATCCCGCTCGCGCCTGCTCCCGTATCTGCTGTAATACCGCGGTCCCGTACTTGAGCAGGAAATATGCGGCGCTCACCTCCCTTTCCTGCAGCTCCTTATTAGGATAGAGCGCCGTAATCAGCTCCTCGGCGTGGTGCAGCACCTCGGTATTTTTGCGCGCCTCGGCCCGGGCTGCCTTCTCGCGCAGCCCCTGCAGCTGATAGCGCATCTTGGTGCCGGCATTTTCCGCCGCGTCCGCCAGCGTGCGATCCAGCTTCTTGAGCGGCGCCTCGATCAACCCCAGCGCCTGCTCCAGCCTCTCCGCCGCGGCATCGAAGCTCTTCAAGATACTTTCCGGCAGGGCGCGCTCTCCCATCAATTCACGAAACTTTTCCGGGCCCACGAACAGGTCGGCCAATTCCAGTTGATAGCGGTCCAGCAGCTTGGCCTGGCGCGGCTCCACCAGTGTGGCAAAGATGCGCGGCAGCACCGGGGTGACCCGTCCGGCAATCTTGCGATACACAACCTCGATCTGCGCGAAGTAAGCCGTCTCCGCCGGCCCTCCGATATAGGCCAGGGACGGCAACAGGTAATCTTGCACCACCGGCCGCAGCAACACGTTGGCGCTGAACCGCTCCGGACATCGCTCCGCCTCCTCCAGCAGCTCGGCCCGCGTCAGCTTGCGCTCCCCGATCAGGAAGTCCTCGCCCTGATGCCGCACCGGCGTTCTTACCCCATCTTCCAGATAGAAACACAGCGTGTGCGTCGGCGTGACCTTTACCTGCGCGTGATAACCCGCCGCCTCCAGCTCCTCACTGCGCTGCTGCAGCTCCTGGTTGATCTCGCCGGTCTTCTTGAGCGCCGCGCGATAGACCGGCGCCGCGATGCGGTGCAGCTCGGGATCGAGCGGGTCCAGGAAAACCAGTCCCAGGCCGGCCGCGGCGAAGACACGCGCGTAAAATTTGGCGAAGGCCGTCCCGAACGTCTCGCCTTTGCGATAGCTTTCGGCCAGCCATGCGCCTGCCTCGGATTGGCCGAGTATCCCTTCAACCTGCGCTACGGCGGCGCGGACCTCATCGTCGAAAACGATGGTTCCCACCGGCGCTCCCTCCCGATGAGGCAGCTGGACGCTGAGCTTCTTCAGATGGTCGCCTGCGGGAAAATAGGCTGCGTTGACCTCTTCAAAATCGTGGTCTTCCGTGGCCAGCCAGAACACCGGAACCGCCCCGGCCTGCTCCGCCAGTTGCGCCGCGGTGATCGCCTTCAGAAGGCAAAACATCGGCCCGCCGAAGAGGCCCACCTGCTGCCCCGTCAACATGGCCGGCGCGCCTTCACCCAGGCGGCGTATGTTGGCCAGCGTCGCCTCGCCCGCGCCGAACTCGCGGTTCTGCCGCTCCAGCACCGCCGCCACCCGCGCGCGCCGCTCCGCCGGATAAACGATCTTCCGCGCCTCGTCCTGCCACCAGTCCAGGCTCAGGGGCGGGCGCGCATAAAAGCGTTTTACCTGGTCAAGGTGATGGAGATAGTCTTCAAAAAGCTGCGTGATGTGGGGAATGCGCGAGAATGGAAGACACTGAGGTTCCAATGGTTTCTCCACGGTCTGCATGACTCAATTTGACTCCCGTAACCGGCAGGCGATGCAAAAATTCAACCCATCGCGCGTCCTCTAAGGTAACACTTCAACCCGCGTACCGCCTCTTCAGTGGTGATATGATTCGTCTCCCATGCAGATCATCACTCGCGTTCTTCCGGCGCTGCTTGTTCTCTCTTCGCTGATGGGGGGTGAGACGTTCGACAAGCCGGTGCGCAGGCAGCGCATCGACCTGGGAAAGGCGGCTAACCCTCTCAGCGACCGGCACCGCGTGACTTGCCACTACTTTCCTCATTTCATGGTGAAGGAGGTCGACCTGGGCGAGGTCGGCGCTGACCGGCTTGGCATTGTGCCGGTGACGCCGCAGAGTGCGGGAAAGTGCACGCGCGCCCGCAGCAAGGGAGAAACCGTGATTCCCGCGAAAGAGTGGAGCGGCTATTTCATGGGCGTGAAAAACGGCTACATCTTCTTCTCCGGCGATGACCGCTGGAATGGCGCTGACTCATTTGCCGTCTTCGACTCCAGGGCCGGCAAGAACAAGACCGGCAAAAAGCTGTTCGAGGATTCCGCCAAAGCGGACATCTCTTTTCTCGTCCGGCCCGACGGAACCATCGTCATGCGCTACCTGCGCGTGGTCACCGACGATTGCCTGGTCCTGAAAGATGCCTCGTGCTGGCAGCGCATGGCGGCAAAATACAGCCTGGACGCTGCCGCTGCCCCCGATTGCCGCAAGGGCTATGAAGCCAGCGCGGAGTCCATGGCCAAAGAGCGCTGCACAGGAAAGCCGGGCGACCAGGCAGCATGCATTCAAAAAGAGCGCCCTCTGGCTTTGCAGCAGGCGTTCGATTCGCCTTCCGTAATTTCCTATCCCGTAGAGGTTGAGCTGGGAACAACACCGGTCATCAAGCCTGCGGGAGCTGCCCTGGGATGCTGGCCGGCGGACTGAGCCTGCGCTATAAGGTTTGGATTGGGCGGTAGTGGTGCAGTTTGGGATATTAAAAATCGTCATCCCGAACCCCGTAAAGCGAGCGCGCGCAATCGGGTTCCCGTTCACGCGCCGCTTTTGCGCGTGAATGGGCAGAGCGCGCGAGTAGGGGTGAGGGACCTTGCGTTTGAAAAAAGGTTCAAACTGTACCACGACCGATTGAGCCACCCTTTTGATTGCTTTTCAACGTAAGAACTGCCTGTTCATAAGCCGTGCGCAATGCGGGGTCGGCCTCCTGCACCGTGTCCAGGTCCAGTTTGTCAATCATCCTCTTCCTTTCCGCTTCCGGGTCTCCGGTCAGCAGTTCGCGCAACGTCAAATGAGGCCCTCGCCGCGGGACCGCTTTTCTATAGAAAAGCAAATTGTTGACGAAGACGAAGCCCAGGACCGAATAATGGTCGTAGAGCGAATGGTGATCTCGAAACAGCCAGAAGAAAAAGAGCGCCGACAACACGGCCAGCAAAATTCTCAACCTCTTCCGCAGCATCCCCGGAAGAAAATCGATGACCAAAAATCCGGCCGTGAGGATTGCCATATCCAGCAAACGGCCGAGGACGGGTGAGTTGTTCCATGCGAAGCACAGCCACGCAAATCCCGCCACCATCAGGAGCCGGTAAAAATGGCTGCGCCACCGGATCGCCGCCAGGACCTGTCGCCAATACCACCGCTTCGACCGGCCTTCCTGAAGCCCTTCCAACAGGTCGCCCGCCAGCGCTTCCTGGTTGAACTCAGGACCAAAATGCTCCAGCAGAAAAACTGCCAGTCGCGGTGGGCTCGATGTTTTCACGAGTGGCCTCCTTCCAGTTCAGGCAGTCCCCGCCACAATGACACGAACGCCTGGCGTGTCTCCCGGACTTTGCGCAGCCCGCTTGGTGTAATGCGGAAATACCGCTTGGCCTTCCCGCCCCGCTCCCGGGTCGGCCTGCCCAGGCTGGAAGAGACCAAACCTCTGTCTTCCAGCCGCTCCAGCGTGGCATAGACGCTTCCCAGCGCCACCTCGCGCCCCGATTGCTGCTCGATTTCCCGGGAAATCGGCACGCCATAGGCGTCGTCGCCCAGGCGCATCAGGGCCAGCATCACCATCAACTCGAATTCCCCAAGAAAATTCAGCTTCCCCATTTCTTCAAGTATGATGAATAAATCGCCCTTTGGCAAGCCCGAACTGCCGATCCCGAATTCCCCGGGGATTATTCCTTTGGCATAGAGCCTTGCCTGGAAGCGGGGTTTATGGGCCCCACCCGGCCTTTTTCCAACTTTCATTGAAAATAAAGGCCCATCCGCAATTTGACCCAAGCGTGACCCTTGCGTGGCCCTTGGGTGACCCAGGCGTCACCCTTGGGTCACCCAATCCCAATCCCAAGCCCAAGCGCAATCGGCAGAGGGTCGCAAATCCGCCCTGACTGCAAATGACTGGAGCATGTTTCAAAAATACGGGGACACGTATCAGGGCCTGGCCTGAATACGAAACATGTATCAGGGCCGGCTTGCATACGAGACACGTATCAGGGCCCGGCTTGCATATGAGACACGTATCAGGGCCCGGCTTGAGCCGGGCCGTAAGTGTGCCATAACTCACCGGGGCTTTAGCCCTGAACCATTTTTGAAAACACGCTCTGGCCGCTGGCTGAGAGCACGTTTCAACAATATGAGACACGTATCAGGGCCCGGCTTGAGCCGGGCCGTAAGTGCCATAACTCACCGGGGCTTTAGCCCTGAACCATTTTTGAAACACTGCTGGGCTAAATTTTCAAAGAACCTTTCCTTTCACCCCTGGAGGCTGGCGCTACTCTAGCGCGCCTGGCTGTTCCGGGCAAGCGCGAAGTAGTACATCTTGACAAGTTATCGGACGCCCAAGCCCAGGACTTTAAGTCCTGGGTGAGCGGAGGGAATGAGCAGACGTTGAGCGATGAATTCAGGCCCTCTGCAGGATGCCGGCCACCGACATACAATGCCGTGCCGTAATCCCCAAACTCCCTGTTGAATCCAAACGGTTTGTTCTCTCATCAAATACATTGACCGATCTTACGGTTCTGGTAAGGTAGAAATCAGCTCTTTGACAATCAGGACTGGCTGGAAGTCCTGTTTCCGAATGGGGGCGTCACGGCTTCGACGGAAATGCTTGCGGCCAGGAGGCATACCGGGGCGCATTCCCCCGTAAGTGGTGCAAAAACAATAAGTGCCAACTCTAACCAGTTTGCATACGCTGCTTAATAACTAAGTAGCGCGCTCTCCGCGGCTTCGCCTACGGGCCGCGTAAGGGCGTCGCACAGTAGGCTTGTCTGGTGGCCCTGGGTCCGGGGGCCTCCGGAGAGATCTACGGGCTAGCGATTTGCGTTTCTTGTCCGTTCTAAGCGCAGACCGCGAATGTGGCGGAGTAACTCCCGCCGCGGGAACTGGACTAAGTATGTAGGCTCTTGACCAGTGACGTTTTCGGACGTGGGTTCAACTCCCACCGCCTCCACCAATTTTCTGAAATCCCGACCCTGAGCGCTTTCTGCGAAGGGGAGGGATCCCTACCTGTGAAGCACAAGGTCCCTCCGCCCTAATCGCGCGCTGGTGAATGCGCGCGCTCGCTTACGGGCGTCGGGATGACGATCCAATAAGAATAAACCGCAGCTTCTAGCCGTTAGCTCCTAGCTACTAGCCGATTCTCCTTCGCGTATTTTGCGTTCACTCGCACCAAAAGTTATTTTGATCTGCGCTTCTCTGCGTAAATCTGCGGCAAGCTGGTTTTGCCGGCAGCTACTAGCCGACAGCTACTAGCGGGCAGCCAGCAACTGATACACCATCATCAATCCGAAGGCCAGGCTCAGCAGGCCGGAAGCGAGTCCCAGCCGCACGGTAAAATTCGAATATCGCCGTCCAAAAAATCTGAACGCCGAAGCGATGCTCATGGTGATCAGCATCATTCCCGCAACTGTTCCCAGTCCAAACAGGAGCAGGTAGGCCACTGCCCAGCGCGGATTGCGGATGGTGGTCAACACCAGCAGCGCCACCGCCGCCGAGCCGGCAAGCCCATGCACGATCCCCACCAGCAGCGGACGCATCGCCAGGTACAGCCCCGTCCTGCCGAACCACCGGTCCATGCGCGCCATGGAGTCGCTGTGGCCGTGGCCGTGGTGGTGCGCGTGGGAGCGCGCGGAGCGCATGAAGGCGGTCACGTTCATCGTGCCCAGCAGAACCAGCATCACCCCGACGGAAAGCTCCATGCTCATGCCGACCCGCGCCGGAATGACCAGGCCAAAAACAATGATGGCCGTACCCACGGCCAGGATGGTCAGCGTGTGGCCCAGGCCCCAGAAGATCCCGGTCAGCGCGGCTCGGCTGACTTTGTTCTGTCGGCTCACGATCGTGGTCACCGCGATCACGTGGTCCGGATCGGTGGCGTGCCGCATTCCCAGGAAAAAGCCGATCGCGACAATGGAGAGAAAGCTGATCATTATTTTATTGCCCCCTAGATTACCCGCCTCTTCGACGAAAATACAAATTCGAGAGCCGCCGGCAGTGGCTCGGTTTGGAAAACTTATCCCCGCCAGTATCAGCGTCTAGCGTCCCGCATAGCCGGGATGCGGGCCTTAGGCAGACGTTCATCGCGAAGCGATGAATGAATGTACCCAAACTGAGCCGCTACCCGGCAGGGCAGTGTTGAAAAGTGGGGTTTCAGTCTGTTAACTTCGTCCGGTAGGCTCCCCCGCACTTCTCCGGGGAGCCCTAACCAGCGGAGAATACGTCGCATAAATACTTGCAATTTGGGGTGGACTCTCTGCTAATATTCATTGGAGGATCGCCGCGAAATTCGGGGTTCCGGCGGCCAAAGCGAATGGTTTTGTTGAATTATCTACATCTTCGCGCTCTGGTTCTTGGCTTGATGTTCTTTCTGGCCGGAACGGCCTTTTGCTCAAGCGACGCCTACGACCCCAATCCCTACGACGATATTCCGCCGGTCGTCACCGTTGAATTCAATTATCTGATTCCCGGACAGCTCAGCGCTCAGGTGTCACATGCCGCCGATCTCCGGAACCATGGCAAGCTTTCTACGACGATCCAGCGACGGCAGCCTCAATCTATTGTTGCTTTTTCCAAGGACCAGCAGACTCCCTCCGCGTGCCTCCAGAGCACGCCGCCGGCATTCGTGCCGCTTCGGCGCTAAATCCTTCTCCTATCCTTTGAACAGCTGTAAAACGTTCATCTTTCACTGATGAATTGAGACACAGCCGGAACTGAATTGGACCGTTGCTTCTCTGCGGACCCATTCAACCGGAGCGTCTATCCCCCGGCAAAAGGGCCGGGCGCCGACGCAAGTACCTGATTGGCACCGCGCGCCAGCAGGAACTCCAGTTTCGGCGCCCGGCCGTTTGGCCGGAGCGTCCATCCCCCCGGCAAAAGGGCCGGGCGCCGACGCAGTACCCCGTTTGGCACCGCGCGCCAGGCAGGAACTCGTTTCGGCGCCCAGCCGTTTTTTTTGCGGAGCTGCTTACACTACTCCGTCTGGCTCCGCTTCTCTCCCGCCGCAGCCTGTATGCACACCGTCTTGGCGTTCACAAACTCATGGATGCCGTGGTGGCTGAGCTCGCGTCCATAGCCGGACTGCTTGACCCCGCCAAAGGGAATGCGCGGATCGGAGGCCACCATGGCGTTCACAAAGGCCAGCCCCGATTCGATGCGGTCAATGAACATCCTCTGCTCGGACTCGTCTTCGGTCCAGGCGCTGGCCCCCAGCCCGAACTTGGATTGGTTCGCGATGCGGACCGCATCCGCCATGTCCCGGGCGCGGAACATGGAGGCCACCGGGCCGAAAAGCTCGTCATCGCACGCCGGAGAGCCGGCAGGAATCTCGGCCAGCACCGTTGGCGCAAAGAAGTTTCCCGGACGGTTGAGCCGCTTGCCGCCCAGCAGCACCCGCGCGCCCATTCCGGCCGTCTGCCGCACCTGCTCTTCCAGCCCGCGCAGCACGTCTTCGGTGGCGAGCGGGCCTACGTCGGTGGCCGGGTCCATGGGATCGCCTACCTTGAGCGCCGCCATGCGCTCCACGAACTCGCGGGTAAACTGCTCATAAATTTTTTCATGCACGATAAAACGCTTGGCCGCGATGCAGGACTGTCCGTTGTTGATGACCCGGGCCTGCACGGCGGTGGAGGCCGCGCGCCCCAGGTCGGCGCTGGGCATCACGATAAAAGGATCGCTTCCCCCAAGCTCCAGGACGCTCTTTTTGATCTGCTTGCCTGCCGCGGCGGCCACGCTGCTGCCGGCGCCCACGCTGCCGGTCAGGGTCACGGCCGCGACCCGCGGATCGGCGATAACGCGCTCCACCCGCTCCGGCCCGATCAGCAGGGCCTGGAACGCGCCTTCCGGAAAGCCGGCGCGGCGAAAAATCTCTTCGATCGCGAGCCCGCACTCCGGAACGTTGGAAGCGTGCTTGAGCAGGCCGGTGTTGCCGGCCATCAGCGCCGGCGCGGCGAAGCGAAACACCTGCCAGAAAGGAAAGTTCCACGGCATCACGGCCAGCACCGGGCCAAGCGGCTGGTAGCGGACGAAGCTCCGCGTCGCACTGCTCCTGGCCTCTTCGTCGGCTAAAAACCGCTCCGCGTTCTCCGCGTAGAAGCGGCAGCCGAATGCCGACTTCTCCGCTTCCTGGACGGCCGCTTTGAGCGGCTTGCCCATCTCCCGCGTCATCATCTCGCCGAACCTCTGTTTTTCGTCTTCCAGGATCTCGGCCGCCTTCAGCATCATGCGCGCTCTCTCGGCAAACGGCAGCTCGCGAAACTCCTGGAACCGCGCAGCCGCCAGTTGCACCTTCTGCTCCACGGCTTCGTCGGAATGCTGCTCGTATTCGCGCAGCACCTCGCCGCTGAACGGGCTCCTGCTGACCATGGTCTGCCTGGGAAGCTCAACCACTTTTTGCGTGCTCATAAATGCTCTCCGGATTTACTGGTGAATGATAATTGGATGCGCCGCAGTTTTCATATGCCACGGCCTTGTGAATGGATGATGTGGCACAGGCACTCCTGCCTGTGCCTGCATCCTTTAGATTCCAATCAGGCACAGGCAAGAGTGCCTGTGCCACATCATTCAAATGCAGCTATAACCCCAGATACGCCGCCCGCACCGTCTCGTTCGTCAGCAGGTTTTTGGCGGTATCTTCCATCAATACGGCGCCGTTCTGCACCACGTAGCCGCGGTCGGAGATGCTCAGCCCGCTCACCACGTTCTGCTCCACGATCAACATGGTGACGCCGCTGCGCCGCACCTCCTGGATTTTTTCAAAGACCTCTTCCACGATCTTCGGCGCCAGCCCGAGCGAAGGCTCATCCAGCAGCAGCAGCTTCGGCTGGGCCATCAGGCCGCGGGCAATCGCCACCATCTGCTGCTCGCCGCCGGAAAGCGTGCCCGCCAGCTGGTCCATGCGCTCGCCCAGCCGGGGAAAGAGCGCCAACTGCTCTTCCATAAGCTGCTTCATCCGCGCGTGGGCGCGGGGAATGTAAGCGCCGAGCGAAAGGTTTTCCCGCACGGTCATGAAGGGAAATACCTGCCGGCCTTCGGGGACGTGGCTCACGCCGCGCGCCACCATCTCATGCGCGGGCACGCGTGAAACGTCCTCTCCGGAGAAGACCACGGAGCCGCCGGCCGGCCGCTTCATGCCGGAGATCACGCGCAGGATCGTGGTCTTGCCCGCGCCGTTGGCCCCGATCAGCGTCACGATCTCGCCGGCGTGGACCTCGAGCGAGATACCGAACAGCGCCTGCAGGTCGCCGTAGAAGGCCGTCACCTGGCCGAGCTCGAGCATCGGCGCGTCCGCGGGCCGGCCTGGCGAAGCGCTCATCGCGTCAGCTCCTTGTATTTCGGGCCGAGATAAGCCTCGATTACCTCCGGCTTCTTCACCACCTCGGCGGGCGTTCCCTCGGCGATCTTGGCGCCGTAATCCAGCACGATCACGCGGTCGGCGATCTTCATCACCACTTGCATCACGTGCTCCACGCCGCCCACCACGCTCACGCCCCACTCCGGCAGGCGCTTCACCAGGCTGGCCAGCGAAAGCGCCTCGCTGGTGGTGAGACCGGAGACCACTTCATCCAGAAGGATCAGCCGGGGCCGGGTGGCCAGGGCGCGCGCGATCTCCAGGCGCTTCAGCGCGGCCAGCGGCAGCCCGGAGGCCGGAAATTTCGCCACGTGCGACATCTGCAGGAACTCCAGGATCTTCTCCGACTCCTGCTCCGCCTGCCGCAGCTTGCCGGTATGCAGGAACGCTCCCAGCATCACGTTTTCGAGCACCGTGAGGCTGGGCAGCGGCTTCACGATCTGGAAGGTGCGTCCGATTCCCAGCCGCGCTGCGCGGTGCGGCGCCATGCGCGAGATGTTTTTCCCTTCGAAGAAGATGCCGCCCTCGTTGGGATGGAGAAAGCCGCTGATCAGGTTGAACACCGTGGTCTTGCCCGCGCCGTTCGGCCCGATGATGAACAAAATTTCCCCCGCGTTCATGGCGAAGGTAACGCTCTTCACCGCGCGCAGCCCGCCGAAGCGCCGGGTCACGTTTTTGAGCTGCAGCACCGGCGTCATCGGGCCGCTCCTTCTTGCGTGGCCTGCGGCTGGGCAGGCGCAAGCGGCTTGGCGCGCCGGCGGAGGCGCTGCTCCAGCCCGCCGACAATCCCTTCCGGCAAGAACAGCACCACCAGGACGATCAAAACGCCATAAATAAGAAGGTGCGCTTCGCGGAACCAGTTCTTGAAAATCTCCGTGGCGCTCAGCAGCAGCGCGGCCCCCACCACCGGCCCCATCAGCGTCCCCGCGCCTCCCAGCATGGTGATGATGGCGATCTGGACCGAGATTTCCAGCGGCAGCACGCTATCGGGAACGATGAACTGAAAAGCGCTGCCGTACAGCGCGCCGCCCATCGCCGTAAGAAAGGCGCTGATCAGCAGCGACCAGAGCTTGTACTGCGCGGTGTTGATGCCCACAGCGCTTGCCGTGTCTTCGTCCTCGCGGATCGCCATCAGGTAATAGCCGAAGCGCGAGCGCGACACCCAGTAGTTGACCAGGAACGCGATCACCGCCAGCGCCACGGCCGCGAGGTAGAATTGCCGCCAGAACGTCCGGCCATGGAAAAGCGAGGGCATGGTCAGCCCGATGGCCCCGCCGGTCACCTCGAGATTGGTCGCGGTAAGCCGCAGCACCTCGGCAAAGGCGATCGTCGCCAGGGTAAAGTACGGGCCGCGCAGGCGGAAGGCGATCAGGCCGATCACGCCTGCAACCAGGGTCGCCACCAAAGCCGCCAGAAGCAGCGAGAGCCACAGCGGGACCTCAAGCCGCTGGTGAAAGAGCGCCAGCCCGTAAGCGCCCAGTCCGAAGAAGGCCACGTGGCCCAGCGAGAGCTGCCCGGCGTATCCGCCCACCAGGTTCCAGGCCAGCCCGAGCGCGGCGAAGAGCGTGATGCGAAAGAGCACCTGCAGCTCGTAATTGTTGCGGACCATCCACGGCATGCGCGACCACAGCAAGGCGGCCGCCACCAGCGCCCAGAACTTCCAGTTTTTCAGAAGGCTCACGCGCGCTGTCTCCCGAAGATGCCGCTGGGCTTGAAGGAAAGCACCAGCAGGAAAAAGATAAAGTCGACGATCAGCGCCCACTGGTTTCCGGCGTAGAGGCTGGTGAGGCTCTCGGTGACCCCGAGCACCAGCCCGCCCAAGGCCGCGCCCTCAATCGATCCCATGCCGCCCAGCACCACCATCACGAACGCCTTGGTGGTGTAGTCTTCGCCTACGCCGGGAAAAAGGTAGAGGCGCGGCAGCAGCAGGCCCCCGGCCACGCCCGCCAGGGCCGTCCCCAGGGCAAAGCTGAACCCCTGTATGCGCACCAGGTTCACGCCCATCAGCGGGGCCACTTCGGGGTTCTGCGAGATCGCGCGCAGCGCCTGCCCGGTGCGGCTCCGCACCACGAAAGAGCGCAGCCCAACCACAAAAGCAATGGCAATGGCGAAGGAAAGGACCTCGGCGGCGTTGGCCCCGAACGGTCCCAGGTGCAGCCCGCGGTTTACCAGGCCGATGTTGGCCTGGCGATAGTCGGCTTTAAAGATGAGCTGCGCGCCATCGGTCAGGATCAGCCCGATTCCCGTGGTCATCAGGATCTGCATGAAGTGCGAACGGTTGCGCACCGGCCGGATCAGCAGCGCGTACACCAGCCAGCCGAAGGCGAACATGAAGATCCCCGCCGGCAGAAAGCCCCAGTAAGGATTGAGCGCAATAAGGTCGAACAGCACGTAGGTGGCATACATGCCCGCCATGAGAAAAGCGCCGTGGGCGAAGTTCACGATGCGCATGACCCCGAAGATCAGGGCCAGTCCCATGCCGATCAGCGCGTAGAGCGCTCCGGTCAACAGGCCGTCGGCGCAGGCTTGCAGGAAGCGGATCATGAGGGTTCATGTAGCACAGCCGCCCTCGGCTGTGCCCGTCTCTCTACCGTTTCGACCACGCCGGCGCGGGGATGATCGGCTTGGCCTCCGCAGCGTCGGCGGGAAAGACCACGCGGTATTGTCCGTTCTGGATCTGCGTGATCAGCACCGGATGCTGGTTCTGCCCGTTTTCGAACCTGATGAGGCCGAAGGGCGTCGAAGCGAGGTTCAGTCCCTTGATGGCGTCGCGGATCTTCGCCGGCTCCAGCGACTTCGCATTGTTGATCGCCTGCGCCGCCACCTTCAGCGCGGCGTATGCCTGCATCGCGTGATATTGCGGATGCGACTTGTAGCGATTGAAGTACTCGGCGTCGAACTCCTTCGATCCGGCCCATTTGGCGCTGGGCAGCCACTGCGAAACGGAAAAGGTATATTCCGCGTTCTTGCCCGCGCCCTTTTCCGTGGGAAACTCGGCTGCGGCAAAGCCCGTGCCGGCCGAGGTGTAATACCTGGGATTGAGGTCCACCTCGCGCGACTGGCGCATCAGCGTGACCGCGTCCAGCAGGTAAGAGCATAAATAGATCACCTCGGGATTGGCCTGCTTCACGCGCTGCAGCACCGCCTTGTAATCGGGCGACTTCGCCTCGTACGATTCCACCGCCACCAGGTTGATGCCTGCTTCCTTGGCCGCCGCCGTCATCGCCTTCATGTTCGACTGGCCGAAGTTGGTGTTCTCGTAAACGATGGCCATGGTTTTGGGCGCGCCGTTGGCCTTCAGGAACGCGATGGTTGTTTTGGCGTAATCGTTGGCCCCGGCGCATATGCGGAAGACCCAGGGCGACCTCGATTCCATCACGTTGTCGGCGGTGGCGGTGGGGATAATCAGCGGCGTCTCGCGCTGCGTCACCGAACCCACAATCGCCTTGGTGCTCTCGCTCGAATACGAGCCCAGGATGAGCGGCACGTTGTCCTGGTCCACCAGCTTGGAGACGCCCTGCACGGCCTGGTCCGGCTTGCTCTGGTCATCGTAAAAATCCAGCTCGATCTTCTTGCCCAGCACGCCGCCGTGGGCGTTGATCTCGTCGAGCGCGATGCTGTAGCCGTTCTTGTGGGCCTCGCCGAAAGCCGCCAGGCTTCCCGTCAAAGAAGTGATCACGCCGATCCTGGTGGTCCCCTGCCCCCAGGCCGGTAGAACCATGGTCGAGAGACAGACCGCGAACGCAAAAAACGCTTTAAGCCGCATATTCCCTCACGCTCCGCGCAGGATATTCGAGCCGAGAATTATACAAAATCGGGCCATCGGAAGATCGGGCCATCGGGCCATCGGAAGCCGATCTTGCCCGAGGACATTTTCCGATGATCCGATGATCCGATGATCCGACCTACCGATCCCCTTCAGCTTCTTAGCAGCAGTCCCACAATCGAGGCCGACATCAGGTTGGCCATGGTCCCGGCGATCATCGCCCTGAAGCCCAGCCGGGCCAGCAAGTCGCGCTTGTTGGGCGCAAGCGCGCCGATCCCGCCGATCTGTATTCCGATGGAGCCGAAGTTGGCGAAGCCGCAGAGCGCGAAGGTGGCGATGGTGAAGGAGCGCGGATCGAGCATGCCGGCCTTGGTGCCCAGGTCGGAGTAGGCCACCAGCTCATTGATCACCGTGCGTGTGCCCAGCAGGCTGCCGACCACTCCCACGTCCTTGCCCGGCACGCCGATGAGCCACGCCACCGGCGAAAAAACATAGCCCAGTACCTGCTGAATGCTGGCCGGAAACCAGTGCACGTAATTGTGGGCCCATCCCATGATGCCGTTCACCAGGTAGATGAGGGAGAGGAACGAGATGAGCATGATGGCGACGTTGAACGCCAGCTGCCCGCCGTCGATGGTGCCGCGGGCAATCGCGCCGAGGATGTTCGCATCCTTATGCATCTCCTCCTTGGCGATTTGCACGGTGCCCGCCGTTTTGGGCTGCTCGGTCTCGGGAACCAGCATCTTTGCCATCAGGATAGTGCCGGGCGCCGTCATAATCACGGCTGCCAGCAGGTGTTCGGCCTTGATTCCATAACCGATATAAGCCGCCATGATTCCGCCGGAAACGTGGGCCATTCCGGCCGTCATGATGGTCATAAGCTCCGATTTCGTGCAGTCGGGCAGCAAGGGGCGGATGGTGAGAGGCGCTTCGGTCTGCCCCATGAAAATCGAGGCCGCCACATTCAGCGATTCCGCGCCGCTCACCCCCATCACCCGATTCATCACCCACGCCATGGCCTTGATAATGATCTGCATGACGCCGAGATGATAGAGCAGCGCAAAAAATGCGGAGATGAAGATGATCGTCGGCAGGACCTGAAAAGCGAAGATGAAGCCAAGCTGCGAGCTCCCGGGATCGAGAAACCAGTAATGCGCGTTGGGGTTCGCCGGAAACCCGAGATTGCCGAACACGAAGGTGGAGCCCTTGAAAGAATAGGCGAGCAGCTTGTTCACGCCCGCGCCCGCGCCCTCCAGGGCCCGCTGTCCAAAGGTGAAGCGGAGCACGATCCAGGCAAAAAAGAACTGCAGCCCCAGCCCCCAGAGGATCGTCTTCAGGCGAATGGCGCGCCGGTTGGTGGAGAACAGATAGGCAATCGACAGGAAGACAATGATGCCCAGCACACCTGCAAATCGTGACATGTGGTCCTTCGCGGAAAAAGTTTTTGTCTTGGGAAAATCCCGTCCATTGTAGCCGGATTGTCAAGATTTACCGCGGATCAACGCGGATTGCCGCGGATCAAAATCAATAATCCGCGTTAATCCGCGAAGATCCGCGGTAAGTCTTGTTTGCGGCGATCAGAACCTGCTTTCAAACTGCGCGAAAGCTTTCTCCAGCTCCCATTGCACGCGGGCTTTTTCATTGCCGGAGAGAAACGCCTCGCATCCGGAAGAGACCTTCCCCGCTGAGGGAACATCCCTGTCGCACTCCCTGGCTTTGCGCTCGCTCCTGTTCTGCCACAGGCTCTGGCCGGGCAGGAAGCTGTATTCCAGGCTGGCGCGGGCAAACTGCTTCATCTGCCGATAGCTGAGATGGTAGGTCTGTGCGGCGCGCTGGTACTCCTGCGTGATATCCCCGCGCGAGACGCCGGGATCGTCCGTGGCCAGGGCCACCGGCACGCCGAACTTCAGGTAAACCGGCAGCGGATGGCGGTCGCCGGTAACGTTCAGGATCACGTCATTGCTGGTCAGGCAGATTTCGACCAGGACTTTCTTCTCCGCCATCATGCGCAAAAGACCTTCCGGCTGCGGCTCCTGCATCACGTCCACGCCGTGGCCGATCCGCTCGGCGTGGCCCTTGAGCACCGATGCGCGAACGTGAAAAAAATCTTCCGGAGGAACCAGGTCCTGCGTGAGCTCGCCGGCGTGGAGCGTGATATGGACCTTGGGATAGAGCTGGTTAAGAAAGTCGAGTATCTCCATGTGCAGGTTGAAGTCGTGGATGGGAACCGGCCAGTCTTCCGCCATTACCAGGTTGAGCCCCACCACGCGCGGGTCTCGGGAAGCCATTTCAAAGCCGGCAAGGATCTGGGTAAACACGCGCTCCTTGGCCAGGCCGCGCGAGACCTGAAAAAGATAGCGCGCCCGCACCCCGCACCCCGGGACAGCCTGGGGCTGCCCGCAATGCATGGCCGCGCTCTCCTGCTGCTCGGTTGTGTCCAGGAACTTGCTGGCCTCGGCGATGGCCTGCGGCAGGCCCGCGGACAGGAGCTGCTCGCGCATGCGGCCAAAATTGTCATCCCACTTCAGCTCCGAAGCCAGCTTGTTGATCGCGCCGGTGTCCGGGTTGAACATCAGCTCCATGTATTGAAGATGGTCTTCCGCCGCGCGGGAGCGCGCTTCCGCCAGCATGTCCGCGGTGTGGCGATAGCCGGCCGCCCCGAATTTGCCGAAGGTGGCAAAGAAGTGGTCATGGCCGGATTCCGGGCCGGGATGAAACTGGCGCATGGAAAGAGCATCGAGCAGCCGTCCGTAAAGCACCGGGTCCTGGAGCGCAGTGGTAGCCAGAGGCTTGTTGCCCGCGGCATCGCACGGCGGCAATAGCAGGGACAACGCGGCGGTATCGACGCACAGGCCGTCCTCCGCCGCCCAGCGGACAAAGCTCTCGGCGTAAATCGCGCCGGAAAGATGGTTATGCAGGTCGCCGCCCTTGGGCATCTCCTGCAGAAAGACGTGCAGAAGCGGCGGCTGGCTGCGGACCGACTCGAAATAGCGCGCGGCCTTCTGCTCCGGCGATGTTTTAGGCTGCGGCTTTTTCTGCGCTCCTGCCGGAGAGGCGCATGCGGCGATCATCGAGGCGAAGACAAACCAGCGGGCAAGTTTCGTTGCGCGGAACACTAACATGGACTCGAACTATAGCATTACAATTTGAATTTCGTAACACATTGCGATCAGGAAAGGACTGCCATCACTGCACATGAGCCATACTGACGAATTTACCCAGGCGGAATATGCGGCCAGGTTCATCGCAAGCAAAAGTCCGGTCAAGCCTTTGGTGGCCATCGTGCTGGGCTCGGGGCTGGGCGATTTTGCCAACGAGATCAGCGGCGCGGTCCGCATCACCTACCAGGAGATCCCTCACTTTGCCCACTCCACCGCCATTGGACACGCCGGGCAGCTGGTCCTGGGAAAGCTCGGCGATTGGCCCGTGGTGGTCATGCAGGGCCGCGTCCATCTTTATGAGGGATACCCGGTGCACAGCGTGGTCTTCCCTATGCGCGTCTTTGCCCGCATGGGCGTGAAAGCGGCGGTCCTTACCAATGCCGCCGGCGGCATCAATCTCGACTACGGCCAGGGCCGCCTGGTGGTCATCAAAGACCACATCAACTTCCAGGGACAGAACCCGCTCGTCGGTCCGGAGGACCCGCGCTTCGGGCTTCGCTTTATCGACATGAGCGAAGCCTATGACAAGAGCTACCGGCAGCTGGCGCTGGAGGCGGGAAAGCGCATGGGCCTGAAGCTGAGCGAGGGAGTTTACGTGGCGGTGCTCGGCCCCAGCTATGAAACGCCGGCGGAGATCCGGGCTTTCCGCGCCATCGGCGCGGACCTGGTCGGGATGTCGACCGTGCCGGAGGTGATCGTCGCCCGGCAGATGGGAATCAAGGTCCTGGCCATCTCCTGCGTCACCAACATGGCGGCCGGAGTCTCCGAGCATCCCATCAACCACCAGGAGGTGCTCGAAATCGGGCGAAGGATCGCCGGAGAGTTCAAGGAGCTGCTCCGGGAAGTGGTCCCGGCAATCGCTGAGGACGTTTGTTTGTGAAATCCCGAGCGAGCGAGGGATCCCTATATCTGCGAAAGACTGGCGGTAACAGAATGTGTGTATTTGAAAGTATATGAAGAACATAGGGAAAGGCCGGGCACAAGGGCAGAGTCCCGCTTTTAGCGGGACGACCGAAGGGTTGAGGGATGCAGAATTTCCTAAACAGGTATAAAGACATTCATGATAGTGTCTCGCTGCGACTTTTCGCCAGGAGAGTGACTTTGGTTGCTTCAACACAACCTGCAATGGACGGCGCGACAAATAAGCCATCGAAGCAACCAGCGATCAACTGAAAAACCTCTTTGAGTACACGAAGTTCCACATCGGACTCTATGCAACCGCTCTCGCCACAACAATTGCAATTACTTTACGTACCGATACAACTGGCCGTATCGGTCGGCTTCATGGAGTCATCCTTTGTTTCTGTCTTGCCGGATTTTGTGGGGCATCATTGCTAGCAGCATCTGCGATTATGCAACCTTCTCTAAATTTAAAGAAGCGAATCTTGGCCCTTTTGGAATTCCCCTCTTTAAACTCTGCATCTGGGCAGGACTCGAACATACGGCCTTCTGGACCTCTGTTATTCTGCTTGTCTGGGCATATTGGAAATGAAGAGTACGGAAGAGGGTTTGGACTTACTGCTTGCCGATGATCTTCCGCACCAGCGGCCGGGCCTGTAGCGGCGCGGAGGGGCCGATGCGATAGCTCTCCAGGATCAGCGGGACCGCCTGCTCCAGCCGCTCCGCGGCATTGTAATAAACGGTGCAGAGCGGCTCGCCCATGGAAACCTTGTCGCCGATCTTTTTGTGGATCATGATCCCCACGGCCGGATCGACGGAATCTTCTTTGCGCGCGCGGCCTCCGCCCAGCACAACGCCAGCGGTGCCGATCTGCTCGCACATAAAGCCGGTCACGGTCCCGGCAGCAGGGCTTTTCACCTCGGTTTTCTGCTTCGCCTGCGGCAGCCGGCCCGGATCGTCGATCACTCCAGGATCGCCTCCCTGCAGGCGTATCATCTCGCGGAATTTCTCCCGCGCCTGTCCGCCGGCGATCATCTTCGCGGCCAGCTCGCGGCCTTCCTCGACGGTCGAGACGCGCCCGCCCAGAAGAAACATCCATGCTGAGAGCACGAGGCAGAGTTCGCGCAGATCTTCGGGGCCGGCGCCGTTGAGGATGTCGATGCACTCGGCCACTTCCATGGCGTTGCCCACGGCGCGGCCCAGCGGCTGGTCCATATCGGTGATCAGGGCGACGATGCGCTTGCCCAGGCGCTGGCCGGTCTCAACCATGAGCTCGGCGAGAAACACCGCGTCTTTCTCCGACTTCATGAAGGCCCCGCTGCCGGTCTTCACGTCGAGCACCAGGGCGTCAATGCCTTCGGCCAGCTTCTTGCTCATAATGGAGGCGCAGATCAGGTATGGGCTCTCCACCGTGCCGGTGACGTCGCGCAGCGCGTAGATTTTTTTGTCCGCCGGGGCGATCTCCCGGGTCTGGCCGATCAGCCCGGCCCCGCATTGCGCCAGGACGCGGCGAAAATCCGCCACCGAAAGGTTCACGTTGAACCCTGGAATGGACTCCAGCTTGTCCAGCGTGCCGCCGGTGTGGCCGAGGCCGCGGCCGCTGATCATGGGCACATAAAGCCCCGCCGCGGCCACCACGGGCGCCAGCACCAGCGAGGTCTTGTCCCCCACGCCGCCGGTGGAGTGCTTGTCCACCTTGGCCGCGGGCAGCTCCGGGAAGGAGAGCACCTCGCCGGAGTTGAGCATGGACTCGGTGAGAGCGGCCAGCTCGGCGCGGCTCATCCCGCGCAGCAGCACGGCCATGAGCCAGGCCGACATCTGGTAATCCGGGATGGCCTCGCGCGTGTAGCCCTCGACCAGGAATTCGATTTCTCCGCGCTGGAGCTCAGCCCCATCGCGCTTGCGGCGGATTAGATCGGTAACCAGCATGAAGAACCGCTCAGGATAAACGGAAACTTTCCGGCAGTAAATCGTCGATGTTGGATTCCTCAAAGCCGTTTTTGCCCTGGTAGATCACCGCCACATCGCGGCCGAACTCCGCGATCACCTGCCGGCAGGCCCCACAAGGCGAGCACGGGAGCTGCGCGCGATTCACCACGGCCACGGCGCGCAAGGCCAGCGGGCCCCGCGTCTGCTCCACCGCCGTGAAGATGGCGGAGCGCTCGGCGCAGATGGTCAGGCCGTAAGAGGCGTTCTCCACGTTGCATCCGGTAAAGATCCGGCCCTGGCTGGTGAGGACGGCCGCTCCCACATAAAACTTGGAGTAAGGCGCATAAGCGCGCTCCTGCGCCTGCCTGGCGGCTTCGAGAAGCTGCTCGCGCTCGGCGGCGGTAAGTTGGGACGACATGGAAGCTCCAATAATTATTTATTCTTATGCGGCGGCTTCTTGAATCCCTTGCCTAACCGCTCGAACAGCGCCGCGCACATGATCGGCAGGCCGACCGTGGCATCCACGAAGACCTCGCCAAACCGCCCGCCTTCCGCCGGAGGGACGAACTTGCCCCAGGAGATCGCCTCGGAATACGGCGAGCCGGAGAGCCCGCCCCAATGCACCGGCTCCGGGCAGACGCGGACGCCATAGTGATAACGCTTGAGCGGGACGTCTTCTCCGGCGCGGCGCACGCGCAGCTCGCAGTAAGGGCCAAACTGCTGCGCCCAGTTGCGCGGCACGCCTCCGCCGATCGTCAGGATGCCCAGCCGCTTCTGCTCGAGCAGCGTCTCGGCAAAGTGGTTGAGGTCAAGAAACGGATCGAAGCGGAGCTGCGGCTTGCCGTCGCGCGCGCGCATGCGATTGTTCAGCGCCACGTCCAGCCCCAACTCGGAGTCGGTGAAGGCAGGCACAAAGACCGGCACGCTCCGTTCGTAGGCCGACTTCAAGATCCCCCGGCCCTTGGCGTGGCGCTTCAGGTGCTCGCCGATGGCGCGGTTCAGCTTCCAGGAGCACATGGTCTGCTGCGGGTCCCACTTGCCCAGCACCTCCTCCATCACCAGCTCCACGTGGTCCAGGTTCTGCTCCGGCTCCAGCGTGTCATAGACGCGGTTGTAGCCGGCCTTATAAAGCTCCACGTCGTTCATCCTGGGGTCGTAGCGATAGTGCTTGCAGCCCGTCGCCTCCACCAGTCCATGGGCCATGAGCGCGCCGGTGGAGACCACGGCGTTCACCAGCCCTTTATCGATCAGGTCGCAGACGATCAGCCCCTGCTTGGCTACGGTCATGGCCCCGGCCAGGGTCATCACCACAAAGCAGTCTTTGTCGCGCGCCATCGCCTCCAGCACGTCGACGGCCTCGCCGAGCTGCCGGCCGGTAAAAGCCGTGTCCGCCATCCCGCGCACCAACTCGCTGATCCCCTTCACCCGGGAAAGGTCCAGCGGGAACACCGGGGAGAGCTTGTCCGCGACCGGGTTGTGCAGCTTGCGGTCAATGCCTGTGCCTTCCTGCTTCTTGCTCAATGCTTCACCTCGTGGCGGGAGTTGTCGGCAAACTTAGAAAAGTAAACGCTTGCGGGCGGAGAGTCAAACCGGGACGGTTTGGGGGTAGTATCCTAATTTGAATTCCAGCCATTCCCTCTCGAGGACGCCATCCCGAAACCTGAGCAGGGCGAGGGGTCTTCCCCTGCAATACTGTCGGCGCGAAGGTGAGGGATCGGCTCCGCTGCTCTTAGTTCAGGTCCCGAAGTCAGATCCTCAGATTCGTATTGGGGTATCGGATCAGCTTGCAACTGAGGTCAGCATGAATCAACCTGGAATTGCTCTAAGACGATCGGAATCTATAATCCTAAAGTGCAGCGGAGCCGATCCCTCGTGCTTACGGAGTAAGTGTAAATGCTTGGAGCTGCCTGAAGAGTTCGCCCTCGGGACAGCGGGGGACAAGAAGATCAAGAAACTGAACGTCCTCTAGATTCGACCCGTAATGCTTAAAGAAGGAAATTAGCACACCACCGGGTTTGGTATTCTGGAGATGTTCATAATTGCCAAGATTGGGTAACGGTACAGTTTGAGTTTTGTTAAACACAAGGTCCCTCACCCCTACTCGCGCGCCGGTAAACCGCGCGCTCGCTTTACGGGGTTCGGGATGACGATTTTTAATAATTCAAGCTGTATCGCTTTTCAATTTCGGCGATTTTTGGCAATTCGTGGCAATTTTGGCAATTCCAGAGATTGTTGATGCCTGAACAGAATTCTTTCACCGTTGGCCTGATCCAGATGGCCTGCTCGCCCGACCCGGACGATAACCTTCGCCGGGCCGCGGAGAAGGTCCGCGCGGCGGCCGAGCAGGGTGCGCAGATCATCTGCCTGCCTGAGCTTTTCCGTACCCAGTATTTCTGCCAGCGGGAGGATACGGCGCTGTTCGATCTGGCCGAGCCCGTGCCTGGCCCCACCACGGAGGCGCTTGCCCCGGTGGCTCGCGAATGCGGGATCGTCCTGGTGATCTCGCTGTTTGAGCGCCGGGCTCGCGGCCTGTACCACAATACCGCCGTGGTCCTGAATTCGGATGGAAGCATCAAGGGCCTCTACCGCAAGATGCACATCCCGGACGATCCTCTGTATTACGAAAAATTCTATTTTACGCCCGGCGATCTCGGCTTCAAGGCCTTCGACACCGACTTCGGCCGCCTCGGCACGCTGGTCTGCTGGGACCAGTGGTATCCGGAAGGGGCGCGCCTCACCGCCCTGCAGGGCGCCAACATCCTTTTCTATCCCACCGCCATCGGCTGGCATCCTGACGAAAAAGCCGAATTCGGCGAGGCCCAGCACGATGCCTGGCGGACCATCCAGCGCGCCCACGCCATCGCGAACGGCGTTTTTGTAGGAGCGGTCAATCGCGTGGGCCATGAGCATGGCGACATACGCGGCAATCGCGCCCAGGGCAAGGGGCTGGAATTCTGGGGCGGATCATTCCTCTGCGATCCTTTTGGCCGCATCATCGCCGAAGCCTCGCATGATAAAGAAGAGGTCCTGATCGGGCAGTGCGACCTCAAGCACCTGGAAGACGTCCGCCGCAACTGGCCGTTCCTGCGCGACCGCCGCATCGATAGCTACAGCGGCATCACTCACAGGTTCCTGGACTAAGCTTTTCCATGCCGGCAAAAACAGCATCCCAGACACCCACGCCCCGCTCCCTGGGCTATCGCATGCCCGCCGAGTGGGAGCCGCACGCCGCCACCTGGCTCGCCTGGCCGCATAACCGCAGCGACTGGCCGGGAAAATTCGAGGCCATCCCGTGGGTCTTTGCCGATATCATCCGCCATCTTGTCCGCGGAGAAGATGTGAACCTCATCGTCGCTTCGGCGCGCGAGAAGCAGGCCGCGCGCGAGGTCCTGCGCCGCAGCCACGTCGATATCACGCGCGTGAAGTTTCACCTCTGGCCCACCAATCGCATCTGGACCCGCGATTCCGGCCCCATCTTTGTAAAAAACCGGGACTCCGTCGCCCTTACCGACTGGTGCTTCAACGCCTGGGCCAAGTATTCCGACTGGAAGCATGACAACCAGCTTCCCTCGCGCGTGGCGAAAAAACTCCGGCTGAAGACCTTTACCCCGGTCATCGAGCGCAACGGCAAGCCGCAACGCGTGGTGCTGGAAGGCGGCAGCATCGACGTGAATGGCCGCGGCCTGATGCTGACCACCGAGGAGTGCCTCCTGGGCGGCGTGCAGCAACGCAATCCCGGCCTTCCCCGCCGCGATCTGGAGCAGGTCTTCGCCGATTATCTGGGGATTGAAAAAGTCATCTGGCTCGGCTGCGGCATTCAGGGCGACGATACGCACGGCCACGTCGACGATATTTCCCGCTTCGTCGCGCCCGATACGGTCCTTACCGCGGTTGAGCCCAGCCGCGCCGACTCGAACTACGAACCTCTGCGGGAGAACCTCCGCCGCCTGCGGTCCGCCACCTCTCTCGACGGCCGCAAGCTGCAGATCGTCGAGCTGCCTCTTCCCCGCCCCGTCATCTTTCGCGGACAACGCCTGCCCGCCAGCTACGCCAATTTCTATATCGCCAACAACCTCGTGCTGGTCCCCACCTTCAACGATCCCAACGACCGCATCGCGCTCAACATTCTCGCCGGGCTCTTCCCCGAACGCGAGATTGTCGGCATCCACTGCGGCGACTTCATCTGGGGCCTGGGCGCGATCCACTGCATGACCCAGCAACAGCCGGCGTAAGTCTTTACCGCGAAGGACGCAAAGGAATTTGTAATTGAGTAATTTAGTAATCGGGTAATTTGATAGTTATCAATGCATTGCAATTTAAAATTACCGGATTACCCGATTACCAATTTCCTTTTGCGTCCTTCGCGTCCTTTGTGGTGAATTCCTGAAAAAACTGCCCGAAGGTCTTTCCCTCGGGCAGTCTGGGTTGCGATTCGAAGTGAGTCGCTTACTTCTTCCGGCGGCTGATCAAGCCGGTGAACAGTGAGCCTAAGCCCAGCAGTCCCAGCAGGGGCAGCGGAGAAGCGGTTTGGGGCAGGTTCTGGCCTGCGTTGGCATTTTGGTCGCTGGAAGTCGCATTCTGGTCAGCCACGTTTGCGTTCTTGTCCGCGCTCTTATCGGTCGCGCTCTGGTCAGCGGTGGTGCTGGTGCTGGGAGAAGTCGCGTTCTGATCCGGCGTGGTGCTGGTGGTGGCAGAGCTGCTCGTGCTGCTGCTGGGAGCAGCCGCATTCTGGTCCGGCGTAGTGCTGGTGCTGGCAGAACTGCTCGTGCTGCTGCTGGGAGAAGCCGCGTTCTGGTCAGCGGTGGTGCTGCTGGTCGTCGGGCTGCTGGCGCTCTCGCTCTGTCCACTGGACGGGCTGGTCGTGGTGGCAGCAGGAGCGTTCGCGGTGCTGCTGGAAGAAGCCGAAGCCGCACTCTGATCGGTCGTGCTGGAGCTCGAGCCCTGGGCCGGCGGATTCACTGGAGCGCTGGCGCTCTCAGATTGTCCGGGCGCCTGGGTGGTGTTGGTAGTGGCTTGAGGCGCGTTCGCATTGTTGGCGTCGGTGGTCGGGACGTTGCTGCTGCCCGGGGCTACCGGCGTGGTGCTGCTGCTGGAAGAAGCCGCATTCTGGTCAGCCGAAGTGCTGCTGCTGGAAGTGCTGCTCGGAGCCGCGCTCTGGTCGGCCGCGCTGCTGGTAGCGGCTGCGCCCATCGATCCCGCGCCCGCCGAGTTGGAAGCCTGGTTATGCGTGCAGGAGTCGGAGATCATGTTCACCGAGCTCACCTGCAGGGAGCCGTCGCTCGCGCGCGTACCCTGCACCTGCACCTGATGTCCGTCATGAGGCTTCAGCACGGAGCTGTCGCCCTGGAGGTTCACGGTCTGACCGTTATCAGAAGAGAGAATCCAGTTGCCGCCGGACTGCTTCAGGCAGCCGCTCATGGAACCGGACTGATCGCCCGTGCTGGTGGCCGTGGACTGGCCTTGTCCGTTGGTATCGGTGTTTACGTTTGCGCCGTTGGCCGCACCGGGTTGGTCAGTCGTATTGCCCTGCGTGCCGGGGGCTGAGGTCCCCTGGCCCTGGGCTGCCGCCCCGGAATTCGAGCCGGCCTGACCTGCTTGCCCGCCCGCACCGGCTCCTGCGCCGGCTCCACCGCCTTGCGCAAATGCCATGCCTGAGGCCAGCATGAGCGCCAGAATAAATTTCTTGTTCATGTCGTTGCTCCTTCGAAGTTCGCCCCTCGGGGCTTATCGGTTTCGTCGCCGGTGTCCTCTGAGGAATCTGGACCCCGATTAACTGTTTAGAAACGAGTTAATAACGCTGGGTTGACTCGAAGGGAAAACATAAGCAGAGCTGCTGCTCGTGTAAAATCTTTCCATCTTCAGGCAACGTTTTATGTCCACCATGCCGCAAAATCCAGCAACCACGCCCCCCAGGGACGATGCCGCCTGGATGGAGCTGGCGCTGGAGCAGGCCCGCCTGGCCGAGGCGGCCGGCGAGGTCCCTGTTGGCGCTCTGGTAATCAAGGATGGCGCTGTCGCCGGACGCGGGCACAACCGCAACCTGCTGGAAAACGATCCCACCGCCCACGCGGAGATCGTGGCCCTGCGGCAGGCGGCGGCTCGGCTCGGCAATCATCGCCTCACCGGATGCACCGTTTACTCCACCATTGAGCCTTGCTCGATGTGCGCCGGGGCGCTCATCCACGCGCGCGTCTCGCGCCTGGTCTACGGCGCGCGCGATCCCAAGGCCGGCGCCGCGGGCTCGGCGATCGAGGTCCTCAACCATCCCAGCCTCAATCACAAGATGGAAGTCATCGCGGGCGTGCTCGCCGATCGTTGCTCGGAAATTCTGCAGGAATTTTTCCGCCGTAAAAGATAAATCTCACTACACTGAGAACACGCAAATTTTGCTAACCGATAAACTGGTCTCAGGTCCAAAGACCTATGTCGCAGTTGATTCAGGACCTCCGGTATGCCGTTCGCATGCTCGGCAAGTCGCCCGGCTTTGCCATCGTTGCCATCCTGACTTTGGCGCTCGGAATCGGCGCCAATACGGCGGTCTTCTCCGTCGTCAACGGCGTGCTGATCAATCCTCTGCGCTTTCACCATCCGGACCAGCTGGTCACCCTGTTTCAGGAGATTCCCAATTTCAAGAACGGCTCCATCTCGTATCCCAACTTCCTCGACTGGCGACGGATGAACACCACTTTCTCAGCCATGGCGGCCTATCGCAGCGCAGGCTTCACTCTTTCCGGCAGCGGCGAGCCTGAGCGTCTGCACGGCGAGATGATCTCGGCGGGCTTTTTCGAAATCCTCGGCGTCAATCCCCTGCTGGGACGCACCTTCAGCCCGGATGAAGACCGCCTGGGCGCGAACCCCGCCGTAATGATCACCGAGGCCTTGTGGAAGCGTAAATTCGGAGCCCGTCCGGACATCATCGGCCGGCGGCTCATCCTCAATGACGTGGGGCGCACCGTGATCGGGGTCGTGCCCTCGAGCTTTCATCTCGCGATCCAGAATTTCCAGCGCGGCGATTCTCCGAATGACGTGTATGTTCCCGTGGGCGAATTCAATGAGCCCAGGTTTTACGGTGCGCGCGGCTCCGGCTGGGGTCTGGACGGAATTGGCCGCCTCAAGCCCGGCGTGACCCTGGAGCAGGCGCGGGCAGACATGGACCGCGTCTCGCGCGATCTTGCCGCCGCCTACCCCGATACGGATTCCAAGGTCAAAGCCTACGTCATCTCCCTCCGCCAGGAGGTGGTGGGCAATGTGCAGCCTGTGCTGGTGTTCCTGCTGGGCGCGGTCGCGCTGGTGCTTCTCATCGCCTGCGTAAACGTCGCCAATCTTCTGCTGGCGCGATCCACCGCGCGGCAGCAGGAGTTCGCCATCCGTATGGCGCTCGGCGCCGGCTATCCCCGGGTGCTCCGCCAGCTTCTCACGGAAAGCCTTCTGCTCGCGCTGGCCGGAGGCATTCTGGGCCTGGTGCTGGCGCGGCTGGGAACGGCCGCCGCGATCGCCGCCGTCCCCGGGACCATGCCGCGCGCGGAAGAAATCGGCCTCGACCTGCGCGTCCTGCTCTTTACTTTTGCGGTCTCCATCGTGGCCGGGCTCGTCTTTGGGCTGGCGCCGGCATGGAAGCTGGCGCGCGCCAACGTGGGCAGCACGCTCACGGAAAGCGGACGCGGCTTTGCCGCCGCCCGCAGCCGCACCCAGGCCGTCTTTGTGGTAGTGGAGATGGCCACGGCGCTGGTGCTGCTGGTGGGTGCGGGCCTGATGGTCCGCTCGCTGGTTCACCTGTGGCGGCTCGACCCGGGATTCAATCCCAGGAACGTGCTCGCCTTCCAGATTTCCGGGCCGGCATCGTTCAAGACGCAGCCCGCGGACGTGGTTCGCGCCGGGCATCGTGAGCTGCACGCCCGGCTGGCCTCCGTTCCGGGCGTGGAAAGCGTCTCCCTGGTGGCCGGCGCTACTCCCATGCGCGGCGACAGCGAAGATTATTTCTGGATCGTGGGGAAGCCCATGCCGTCCCACCAGGGCGATCTGCCGATGGCCCTGGAATACATCGTGGAGCCCGATTACCTGAAGGTGATGCAGATTCCCTTGAAACGCGGCCGCTTCTTCACCGCTGCCGACAACGAGCATGCCCCGCCCGTCATCGTGATCGATGAAAGCCTGGCGGAAAAATATTTTCCCGGCAGCGATCCCATCGGCCAATACCTGACCTTCAATCACGATCCCTCGGATCCCAACAAGATTCCCGACCCGCGGATCATCGGCGTGGTGGGCCACGTGAACCAATGGGGCCTCGATAGCGATGCCGCCAGCCCTCTGCACGCGCAGCTGTATTTTCCCGTCGCGCAGATTCCCGGCTTCTTTTTCAAGCAGATGGGCATCGGCGTCGATGTCTATCTGCGCCGCCAAGGCACATCCACCGTCACGCTGCCGGAGCTGCGCCGGCGGGTGCTCGAATTCAATAGCGCAATCGTGCTCTACGGCGCGGAGAGCATGGAAAAAACCGTGGAAGACACTATCGCAGACAAGCGCTTTACCATGGCGCTGCTCGGGACCTTCGCCGCCCTGGCGCTCGCGCTGGCCGGCATCGGGATCTACGGCGTCCTCTCTTATATGGTGGGACGGCGCACTCGGGAAATCGGCGTCCGCATGGCGCTGGGCGCGCAACGCTGGGACGTGCTGCGCCTCGTCATGAAAGACGGCGCGCAGATGATCGTGCTGGGAATCCTGATCGGCCTGGGCGGCGCGCTCGGGCTGACCCGCCTCATGCGCAGCATGCTTTTCGGCGTGACTCCGGCTGATCCGCTCACCTTCGTCGCCGTCGCGGCCCTTCTCTGCGCGATCGCCCTGCTGGCCTGCTACCTTCCAGCCCGACGCGCTATGAAAGTAGATCCTATCGAGGCACTCCGCCATGAGTAGGCTCGGGCTGAACCGGCGCTGACTCAACCGGCGTTAAAGAACTTTGCCTTCCCAGGCGGTAATGGCTCAGTTTGGGTATGTTAATTCATCGCTTCGCGATGAACGTCTACCTAAAGGCCCGCGTCCCGGCACGCCGGGACGCTAGACGCTGATACTGGTAGTAGCTCAGTTTTTCAAACTGAGCCACTACCTCCCAGGCAGGCCGCTCAACTAATCCTTGCTGCACCTGCTAAAATAGATCGAGACCACGAATTCCACCGCCGCGGAGAGGTGCGTGAGTGGTTGAAACGAGCCGCCTCGAAAGCGGCCATACCTTAACGGGTATCGGGGGTTCGAATCCCTCCCTCTCCGCCAGCTAGTCTGCTACCTAGAGAATGGTTTCTCTGTTTCTCGCCAAAACGGCCCGATTCCGGGCGTTTTTGTGATTTAAGTGGGAACGAAATAGGTAGTGGTGTGCGCCAGAGGAGCCTAAAATCTGGCTTTTTCTCTACTGGGCGAGCGAGTAGTCCCTTTCCTGGAACTCGGGAAAATCGTAAAAAAGCCCGCTTACTAAATGGGTATCGAGGGTTCGAATCCACTTCGATCAATTTGGCCGGCGTCAGCCTTGGTTGATGAGGCTGTTTGCATCCCGCAGCCCCCGCAAAAGCCCGCTAAAATCCCCCGCGAGGAGAGGGGCCCGCCCCGCAGAGACATGTTTTCGGCGCTGATAAGGGTTTTATCTGCGAGACTTTGCATAGTGAAGATGCGGAGTTTGTAAGCTGCTGAAGGCGCTTAATTTACGGTCGGAAAATTCTTGTACAACGCTCAAAATGCGGGATGTTTGCGGGAAAAAGGGGGTAACCCTGCCGTAACAGCTTAATAGCTGAAAACCTGATTATGCTTCTTGCTTAGGGTTTCCAACCCAAGCAAAGGAGCATGTATGAAAAAGACACTGGTTCGCTTGATTCTCGTAGGAGCCGCGCTGCTGGCTCTGTCCGCTACACCCGCACTTGCCGATGGGGGCGGCTCAATTCCGTGGTGCCCGCCTGGGCACGTCTGCAACTAAAAAGGCAATAAGCAGAGGGGCGGGGCTGATAAACTGGCCCTCGTCCCTCTTCATGTTAAGCCGCGCCATTTCGTTCTCGCTCGTTTCGATCCTTGTATCGCTGTGCCTTGAAATCTGGCTGGCCGTGCGCCTGTACCGCCGCCGCGTATATAAACCTTACTCCGTATTCTTTTCCTACATCGCAGCTTCCGTAGCGGTTTCGTTGGCTCGCTTAGCGACTCAGCCGTTCTACAGCGTCTATTACTTCGCCTACTGGGCTTCGGAACTGTTGATGATCCTGCTGAGTCTCTCGGCCTTGCATCAGGTGTTTTGGGACATTTATGAGGACGTGCGGTTTCTCTGGTGGTTTCGCGCCATCTACTATGGTGCGCTTCTGATCGCCTTGGGCATCACGGTTCGCATGGCTATTGTCTCGTCTCCGGTATCGAATGACCCGCTTGTAAGCTTTACCGTAGAAGCAGAGATCACCGCCAACATCGTGCGGGCCAGCATCGTGGCTGTGTTCACCGCCATGATCGAACCAATGACCGTCGAGTTCCAGCGGTACCCGTTTGGGATCATGCTCGGCTTTGGCGCTTCCAGCCTTGGCCCATGTATCGGCTACATCCTGTTTTCGGTTTTTGGAACAAAAGCGACACGATCCACTGACGTAATCTCTACTGTGTCGTATATTGTTGGGCTGGTTATCTGGCTGTGGATTTTCAGCAAGCCAGACACAGAGTTGAAACACATAGAACCGCCGATCCCGCCTGAAGAGATGATGGGTAGGCTACAGGGCTACCTCAAGGCGCTTGGCTTTTCGGGAAAGAGAAAGAAATGATCTGCTTGATAGCGTTGGTTTTTCTGCTGGTCAGTTGGCTGGTTCGTCTCGTTACGCGCTTTCCTCAACGGACAGTCAGAGACGTGTATCCATTCCTTCATTTTGTCGAAGGCGAGGTCTTGGTGGGAACTTTCGATTCCCAGCCCGAGGCAGAATTTAAAGCCAGCCACAGCCAAGCCACCTTCAATCAGTGGCAATACAAGCGGATTCATTTGGCGATGCACCACTGCCACGACATCTACGGGAACGCCCGCATATTTCAGAGCTGGGTGCGCTATGAGCGGAGACAAAATGATGCCGCAACCCCAGCCGATATAAGGGCAGCCATGCGTGCGTTGCACGTTGCCTGTATGCAGTCCCGCGTTGCGGCTAAGGCCGTACACTTCCGGCTGCGCCTGTGGCTACTCCGAATGAACCTACTCCCCATGCTTGGAGCGCCAAGCTTCGACAGGATGGCGGAACACAGCCATACCCTAATCAAGATGTATCACAACGCCGAGATTCTGGCCGATGCGCTCTGCCGTATGTATGGAGACGAAATCCACGAAAACATGGCGGCGATGTTGGGCATGGTGGATTTGGAATGGGACGAGTCGGAAGGCTGAGGATTAACATTAAGAGGCTGCTCACGCTAATGAGAGTCGGCTGCACTAGGACGTGTTAACACAATTAGGATTTCATGCTCCACGTGGGTCATACAGCCGAAAAGTTTAGCTGGCTGCGCTGTTCTGCCCAACTCATTGAAACACCACGTAAGAGTTTCTGGACGGTTAAATCTGCCGGCTGACGGCCTTCGAGAATGGCTTCAACAATGTCGGGAGCGAGGAACGCAAATTGAAGGATGCGGCCAGCATAGCGCTGGTCGACTTCCGCGAATTGGGCGACTGATTGTCGGCTCTGAAATTCTCCGCGCATAATTTTTTCCGGCCAGCGATGGGCACGGGCAACGGCTTTGATCAAAGGTAGTGAAAGATGTCTGGGCGTCTGAGTCTCGGAGCCGGACGGAACCACCAATCGCACTTCACTGCCGCAACGTTTGATTTGAGCATCAATTGTGATCGTGAAAATATCTTGTGCGCCTTTGCCTAGCGCTAGTGATTGTCCCAGTAGAGCAGCTCGTAACGCAGGCTGGATAATTGCTATCTGCAGGCCAGAGTCGCGCAAAATAATTTGATTGATCACGCGTTGCAGGAACTCACGCTGTTCAGCTATAGATTTCGAAGGCCATGCTTTTGCGAGTTGCTTTCCAGCGGTGATCAAGGACTTACAAACTGCAGCATCGGATGACCGTGCTCCAGCCGCTTTAAGCAGCTGTTCTGGTGAGCTTAAGACTGCCTGAAGCTTGCCGCAAACAACTTCCTCTATGTCCCTGGCCGGAAGCCGGGTGGCGGCTGAAGCATCATCTGATTTGTTCTGGATCGCGGCTTGTGAGACGTAATAGCGGTAGCGCTTTCCGCGCCGGTCGGTGTGAAAGGGAGTAAAGCGGTTCCCCTGCGCGTCGTAGAGCAGGCCGACCAGGAGGCTGGGCGATTTGGCGTTAGTGGCCGTCCGACGAGTGACGCCATTCACCCGCAGCCGCTCCTGAACCCGCTCCCAAAGTTTCTGAGGAATAATGGCTTCGTGTTCGCCCTCGTAGACAGCATCGCGATGGCGGATTTTTCCGATATAGATCGGGTTCTGCAGGAGGCAATACAATGCACCGCGAGCATAGCTATTCCCACCAGCCTTTTCTCCTGAGCGGCCTGTCCGAACCTTGCTTTTGAACCCCTCTCGGCCCAGGCGTTCTTTTAACTTCGACACGCAGCCCAGTTCCAGGTACAGCTCAAAAATCCTTTTCACTTGCGCGGCTTCCTGTGCATTAACCACCAGCTTCCGGCCGCACAGGTCATAGCCGACCGGCAGGGTGCCGCCCATCCACATGCCTTTGCGCTTTGAGGCTGCGATTTTGTCACGGATCCGTTCGCCGGTCACCTCTCGCTCGAATTGTGCGAAGGAGAGCAGGACGTTCAATGTGAGTCGCCCCATGGAAGAGGTGGTGTTGAATTGCTGGGTGACGGAGACGAAGCTGACCTGGCGGGCATCGAAGCGCTCGATGATCTTGGCAAAATCGGCAAGCGACCGCGTGAGTCGGTCCACCTTGTAAACAACTACAGTGTCGACTTTACCGGCGTCGATGTCTGCCAAAAGGTGCTGCAAGGCTGGCCGTTCCATGGAGCCACCGGAGTACCCGCCGTCATCGTAATGCGTGCTGAGGGCTCGCCAGTTTTCGTGCTTCTGGCTGGCGATGTATGCTTGGCAGGCTTCTCGCTGGGCTTCAAGCGAATTGAAGGATTGCTCCAAGCCCTCTTCTGAGGACTTCCGGGTGTAAATGGCGCAGCGGATGAGCGATTTATGATCACTGGGCACGCGTGGCTCCTTTCTTGCGGGACTTCAGGCCGAAAAAGAGCGGGCCGGACCACTGGGTTCCGGTGATGTGTCGCGCGATCTCAGAGAGACTGCGGTAGCGGCGACCCTCATATCGGTAGCCGGATTCCTCAATGGTGACCGTGTGCGTCTTGCCTTTCCATGAACGGATAAGCTGAGTGCCGGGCTTGGCGCTCACCATGTTTGAGATAGCCGCTTTGGGATCGCTGGACGACATCGCTGCTGCCATCTCGTCGAGCCGTCGCCGGGCTTGCGTGCTGAGGCCGCCATAGGCTTGCTCTTGGATCCGATAGGCCAGGATCCGCACCAATATCTCTCTGCGTACCCCCGCAGGTGCTGGCTTACGGAAAGATTCCTGCCACTGCCTGCATAGGGCATCTCTGTTCATGCCGGGCAGATTTTTAAGCAGATCGCCAATATCCATTTGGGCCTGACCTCCTCAGGCATGGACATTGACGCTCTGGCTGGGCAGACAGTCAAGAGATTACTGCTTCCAGCCAGGCTTTCGCGCGGCTACAAGCCCCGCAAAGGCTAATCTTGGGCAAGTCTGGCCCAGGTTGCGAGCGAATCGAAGACCCTTAGATATTGAAGCGCCTGCGTGGTTGAATCCACCTGATCGTCGTACTTGCTGCCCGGAAATGAAGTCAGTTCGCGCACATAGTCGGCGAGCCAGGGTGCGAAACGCGGCAGCAGTACGCCACCCCGTTCAAATTCCGCCGTCTGCGCGTGCAGGCGGACGATCTTGTCACAGTGCGGAGGCGGCTCGAATGGTTCGATGCCGAATACCCCATCATGTTTTAGATCCTGAATGAGTTGCGTGCCCGAGGCCTTATCCTCGATCACAATCCGGTTAGGTTTATGTCGGCGGGCTTGCTCTCCGACCGCACGCTTGAGGGCCGGATAATCCAATCGCATTCGTAACACATCCAGCAGGTAATAACGCCGATCATAAACGCCCCAGGTGGTGCAGACGCTGTAATCATTGAGCTCGTCACTCTTGTTGGCTGTATCCCAACTCTGGACGACAGAACTGAACCTTTCTGGAAGGTCACTCGGCTCGTAATATCTGAGCCAGTCAGTTTTGACCATGGCTCCTCCCAACGGCACCGGACTCTGCTGATATTGGCTGGCGAAGTTATATGATCCAATCGTTTCCCGCACGCACATGAACGTGGCCTTCGATTCGCGCTCGGGCTGAAGAGCTTCCCCTTGTTTGCGCGTCACCACCCGTCGCCCTAATGGGCTCTCAAGAACGTGTGTCTCGTCCTCTTCGGCTATTGCGGGAAGCGACAGGACCTCCCAATGCCCTTGCTCGAGCACGTGGCCCACGAGATCATCCTCGTGAAGCCTCTGCATGACAATAATGATGACTCCAGTCTCTTTGCTATTGAGCCGGCTCAAAAGTGTGTTGTCATACCAGTCATTCACGCTCTTGCGCCTGGTTTCCGATAGCGCCTCATCCGGCTTCTGGGGATCGTCAATGATGATGAAGTCAGAGCCTCTTCCGGTCAGCACGCCACCGACCGATGTGGCCATCCTGAACCCCTGTGCGGTGGTCAGAAAATCATTCACGGCTTGCCGTTCCAGAGAGAGTCGCGTCGCGGGAAAGAGCCTCTTATAGAAAGAGCTGGCCATCAGCGTACGACTGTCCCGCGCATGCTTGTCAGCCAGGTCCTGCCCGTAACTGGCACAGATAATCTGGATGCTTGGGTCATGACCGAGCAACCAGCCAGGAAATGCCACGCTCACGCAATGCGATTTGAGAGACCGTGGCGGCAGATTAATGATCAAACGCCTGATATGTCCCAGCCGGCAGGCCTCGAGCTTGGCTGCCATGGCTTCGATGTGAAAACCACGAAAGAATTCGGTCTGTGGATTGAGTTCGTAAAAGGATCGTTCCACGAAACTCATGAGATCACGCTGCATAATGAATTCGTATTCTGCATGAGAGATTGATGACATATTTATTTCTCCTCTGGAGACGGTTCAGGTGTAGTCGCAACTGTTGGCGTAGTCGATTCCGAATCTCTTGCCAGTTGTATTCTTTGTCGAATGCCTTCCAAGACGACGTGATCACGCTCGTGAAAAACCGGGGCCAGCAGAGTTGCCTGATCTGACTCAGCCACTTGCCGATGTAATTGCAAATACTCTCGGATCGCCCTTATGTCCCCAGAGAGGGCCTGGAACGCTGAGCTGGTATACCATTGCTTCGAGAACGCGCATGGAGCGCGTGCCATGTTTCCCGGTCACTTTGACCCGGCGCTTTCCGACCTTATTCACGATCGTCTCAAGGTTTTTCGCACCTTTGGGCCTGCCTTTCAGATTGCCGGAATGTCCTTTTGTAAAACGAGTTTCCCGCGGCGGCTTGCCATAGCCGATTTCATAATTTTCCGTATTCTTGTTATTCATGGCCGGCCTCCGTCAACGCAGTAAGTTCATCGAAGGATTTGCCGGTTTCCGCATGAATGGCGTGGTCTCCTGTCAGCCGCTGCCAGCGGCGAATTGCTGTGTCTGCGTAAAGAGGGTCGATTTCCATGCCATAGCACAGACGACCAACGCGCTCCGCAGCAATCAATGTGCTGCCGGATCCGAGGAAGCTGTCGAGGATAATGTCGCCACGCGCGGAGCAATCCAAGATGGCGTCAGCGATTAAAGCGACAGGTTTCACTGTTGGATGAAAAGCAAGCAGATTGCCTTCATCACCATGCTTTGAGAGGGTATTTACACCAGGATATTCCCAAATATTAGTGCGATTACGTCCATATTGGCCTAACTGCACATTGTTACGATGGGGAACTTTGCCATTTCTAAATACAAAGACCAATTCGTGGCGGGATCGGTAAAAGGATCCCATTCCGCCATTATCTTTTGCCCAAACACATATATTGAGCAATTTGTCATAAACCGATCTGCTAGCGACCAGAAGCTCATAACAATGCTTCCAGTCAATAAACAGGTAATGAACCGATCCGGTTGTACTATGGCGAGCCAAAAGTTTCATGCTTGTAGTCAAAAATGAGACGAATTCAGCCTCGCTCATCTCACCTGACGCCATTGCAAATTCCCGGTGTTTAATTGTGCCTTTCCCGCAAACATTCCCATCAATGGCTACGTTATATGGCGGATCCGTGAAAACGGCATGAGCACGCCGGTTTCCCATCAGAGCTTGATAAGAGTTTTCGTGAAGAGCATTGCCGCAGAAAATTTTATGTTTGCCTAGCTGCCAGAGATCGCCGAAGCGCGTGACGGCCGGACCACTCTGATCGATTTCAACAATCTCATGCTTATTCTGCCTTGCACTTATCTCTTGCACAATCAGGTCGATCTCAGGAATTTCAAAGCCGGTGACCGTGACGTCCAAAGTAATATCGAGAGCACTCAAATGTTGCAACTCAATTGCCAGAATTTCATTGTCCCATCCGGCTTTCTCAGCAAGCCGATTGTCCGCGATGACATAGGCTCTAATTTGATCCTCGGTTAAACCCTCCAGTCTTACTGTAGGGACTTGATCGATGCCGAGGAGTTTGGCCGCTTCTACACGGCCATGACCAGCGATTATCATATTCTGTGGTCAATCAAGATGGGATTAGTAAAGCCGAAGGTCTTGATGCTGGCTGCTATTTGCTTGCGCTGGTGCCTGTTATGTGTTCTTGCATTATTGGGGTTCGGCATCAGCAAGCCAATCGACAAGTACTGAATTTTGAGGGTCGAAGTTAAAGTAGTCATTCAGCCAATTCAGCATGAGGCCTGCTTTGAATCCAGTTTTATTTGTTATTACAATTTATTTTTTAGTGATAACATGATATTTATGCAGCAAAATACTCCCAACTCATTTCTTAATAGTAACTTACAGGTACAGTTCAGTATTTCAGCGAAAGACATTTTGAATTTGTTAAATAGCCCCCAAGAAATGGCGATTGTGAGCGATCTCTGGACCGGCGACGGATTTTACGAAACGAATTGTGCCGCTGTGCAACTGGGAATGGACGTTCAAGAGTTTTGCTTGCGACTACGAGCAGAGCGCGAAATAGCCGTCCAAAAAATTCGTTTGTGTATCGACGAGTGGATTGATAGCGGTAAGCGAGTAGACAAGGAAGCGGCTTACAAGCGAACAGAGAGCCGGGCATCAGAGGCCGCTTTAGAAGCCGCAGCATATTGGGAAACATCTCGGATCGTCTTTGATCGTTTAGGCACCACTTCAAACCCCAGGCTTCTGCCACGCGATGGGAGCGATTTTGAAAATGCCTCTTGGAAGGCTAGGCGCATCATTGCCTTAGTGCTGTCAAGTGACCTGCGGCTGCGCATTGCTAAGTGTCGATACGAGAAATGTAAGAGGCCGTACTTCCTGCTCAACAGGCCGAATAAGACTTATGAACATGGAATGTTCTGTTGCATTGAGCACAATCGTTCCGCTACGGTGCCCCGACGCATGCAAAAGAGGCGGCGTCAATTTCAGGCAAAACTGATCGAGTGGGCGGCGGCATATGTGCGCCGAAATGGTATCGCAGATTGGCAGAAGAGCGTGCCTTTTAAAGAAAAGCTAGCGAAACATTTGGTTCGTCTAATTGCGAAGGAATATGCTCCTCCACGTGACGCTATTACGAAGAATTGGGTTACGAGAAATTGGGTCGAAATTCAAGCCAAAGCAGCTGTCTAGGGGATCGGACTCCCGTATGCCCGTAATCCACTCATAAAGATTAAAGCCTGCCAGTGATTTTCGTTGCTTTCATCGGACAAGGAAGCTATAGAACACGAACGGGACGCGCCCGTGTTAGCGCACAAACGCGCCCCTTACCAAAAATCACCTTATGTGGAGGCGACAATTGGCTGCACTCAAGTTTAACAGCCGCGAAAGGGTGGACGTTTATAGGCAGATTTTCCTCCTCAACCGCTCCTTTCATTTCATCGTTCAACTATTGGAAGAGCTGGGCCAGACCCGCATCTTCGACTCATGCACTCTCAAAGAAATGCGCGGCCTTGCTCAAGAGCTCCAAACGGAGATCAATACTGTTCTGCTCAATTCACTCGAATCGGTTGAAATGAACGACTGGGCACAGTTCGGCAAAGTGCGTATCGCGCTGGAGAAACGACTAAAAGGTTCAGAACCTAAACCGAAGCACAGACCTTAAAGAAGTAAATCCGCATCAGATCCTTATCCAGATCTCCCGCCCGCTGCAAGGCGGGCTTTCCTATCTTGCAATTTAGAATCGAATACTTACTGCAAGACTGCTAGAGCCTTACAAAAGCTCTTGGGCCCTCCGCCAGACACGGTCTGTAAAAGCCATTTCCCGGCTTATGCTTCTCTGGTCGAGTTTTTAAAAACCCGACAAAAGGAGCATCCATGAAAAAGACACTGGCTCGTTTCTTACTTATAGCAGCCGCGCTGCTGGCCCTGTCCGCAACAACAGCAATGGCCGATGGCGGCGGACCTGTACCGCTGTGTTGGCCGACTCCCGATTGTAAATAAATCAGGCAGTGCGACAATGGCCGGGGCTGCTAAACTGGCCCCTGCCATTTCATGCTTACGCGCATCATTTCGGTTGCCACGCTGCCCATAGCCTTCTGCCTGGAAGCATGGCTGGCGGTGCTCATGCACCGCCGCGGCGTGAATAAGCAGTTTCCGGTTTTCTTCAGCTACATCGTGATTGCTGTCCCGGCTTCGCTGGCGCGTGTCTTGACGATCAATCACTATCACGCTTATTACGTCGTTTATTGGGCTTCGGAACTGCTGCTGATTCTGCTCAGTCTGGCAGCTTTGAATCAGGTGTTCTGGTACATCTACAGAGGATTTGATGGCATCTGGTGGTTACGCCCACTCTATTACGGAGCAATCCTTGTCGCCCTAGGCGTTACGATCCGGATGGCCATTGTCTCGCCTCCGGTCATAAATCGCCCAATCATCAGCTTCATGCTGGAAGCGGAGATCATGGCTAACTTCGTGCGGGCCTGTATTGTGGGTCTGTTTGCCGCCTTAGATAAGCCTATGGTGGTACGCTTCCAGAGGTATCCTTTCGGCATCATTATTGGCTTCGGCTTTTCCAGCGTTGGTCCGATAATTGCCTACTTCGCATTTTCCGCTTTCGGAACAAAAGTGATGGGATTTAAGGACATTGTGGCTTCGATGTCATATATTGTCGCGCTGGTAATTTGGCTGCGTGTGTTCAGTCGGCCAAATACCAAACTCACGAAATGGGAACCACCGATTCCGCCTGAAGAGATGTTGGACACCATAGATGGCTACCTAAAGGCGCTTGGGGTTCGGAAGAGAAAGAGGAAAGATGATCTGCGTAACAATCGTTTTCCTGCTGGTGGTTTGGTGGTTAATTCGTATAACCACACAGTTTCCGGAGCGGACAATCAGAGACGTGTATCCCTTCTTCCGCCGCCTAGACGGGGAAATCCTGGAAGGCGCGTTCCACCCCGACCCCGAAACTGATTTCAAGGCCACTCATAGTCGTGCTGAATTTAAGAGATGGCAGAGCAAGCGCATTCACTTGGCGTTGCATTTATGCCAGGAGATCACCGCGAATTGCAATCTGCTGATTAGCTGGGCTGCGTTTGAGCGCCGCATAAATTGGGAAAATCTGCCAGAGATCATGCAGAAAGGATTACGCGCCTTTCAGGTGGCCGGACAACATGCCCGCACTGCTGCCTTTGCCATTCGTTTTCCGACTGCGGCTCCGGTTGATCCGCATGACTCTACTGCCTTTCCTGCCTGTTCCAAGTTTCAGTACTCTCACCGAGCACAGCACTACCCTGATTGAGTTCTACAGCACGGCTGAAACGCTGGCCGAAGCTTTGAGCCAAGGGTACAGTGAAGAAATCCACCAGAACATGCTTGCCGTATTGGGAATGTTAGAACTGGAGTTGGATGATGCGGAAGAGTCTTAGGCCTGATACTCAAAGCTAAAGAGCTAGTGCTCATCAGCGTCAACTCCTCGCCCTTTCTTAAAAACTGACCAGCGAGACGCCGGTTTGGAGTAGGCGCCCTTCTTTTTTAGCCTTCAGGAGCGACAATTTCCGTTCTCTTTCAGCCAGTATCCTCGGTACTGTTCCGCCTTTACAGGGGTTTCTTGATGTGCTGGAAGTTGGGAACATGATTTCTCTTTACGAGCGCATCCAGGAGCTGGTCGAGTCCTCTAAAGCAGTTTTAGAGTTGCTGTATCCCGTAGCGGGTGGAGCAGGCATTTATGCCTGCGGTTCAGCAATGATGTTTATCCAGCTTTAGCCGCTGCGGTAAATGGGATACAGCAACTTTAGAACCGCTTTAGCCTGTGTTTTGGCGATGTATACCACTATAAGCTGATGGATGTGCTATTAGAAAGTACTTAAGGAATTCAGAGTAGGGAATTCCGTTGAAACCTACTATCAAAGCAACAGATCTGTGAACGAGAAATGCAAGCACGGGCCGGAGTTCTGCAACCGCAGCTGTCTAATCGCGTTCCGTTATTTCTGCCTTTTTGCTTGCTGTGTCGCTGTCGGTCTGCTTTGACTGGCAAGCACTCTTCCGGCACGAGCAGAGGCCGCGTACGAATTAGCGTAAGCTCCCATGAGCTTTCCGTCTACTCCGCGCATTTTGAGTAATGCTGAAGTCGGCTTCAACGTGTAGTCGCTTCCCAGCTTCATAAAGCCCGGGTCCACACTGACATCGCTTGAGGCCTTCATGTCATACGCCGGATAGACCTCGATGGGAACCTTGCGATTATCACGCGTGGTAAAGTAAGCGGAGCGCCCGTAGTTACCATCGTGCAGCGGAAAATCTGTGCTGACCAGGTTTCCAAACACATCGTTGTGGCCGCCTTTACGATGCGCCTGCACGTGGGCAAAGATGCCAAAGGCGTTGAATGCCACAATATTGTCGGAAAGCTCCACGTCCGCGCCCCGATGCAGATTAATGGCCGTGCTTTTCTGCAATACGATAGTGTTGCTAAGGATGGAAAGTGAAGCCGCCTCTGCACGGATACCAGTTCCATTGGCTTCGATCAGGTTTGTCTTCAAAGTCACGTGCTGGAATGTTCCCACATCCACGGCGGTTCCGTTTTGCGAAATCGTGTTCTGATCAAGTGTTACTTCCATAGCGGAGGTCTGCTTCTGTTTCGCCGGCATCCCGATATATACACCATCGCCTTCATTTTGGATAATCAGGTTCTTCGCCAGGCTGGCGCTCATGCCGAGCAGAACCACTGCATGCTCGTTTTCCGTGACCGTATTGTCGGTCATCGCCGCTGGAGCGGAACCACTATCGAGATGTACTCCATGAACATACCGCCGAATAGAATTCCCATCGAGATTCACTGCCGATTTCTGCGCCCAAATACCGTTCCCGGCGCTGTCTTCTTTCTCGGGGTCCCAAGGTCCGGCGATGATGTTGTGATCGGCACTCACAGTGGATTCGCTCACTCCAATTCCATCATGATTCCCCTGCATCAGGTTCTTGTGGAGAACCGCCTTAGATCCCTTCAGAACCAAGATGGCCATGCTGCCTTGGTCGGCAAACACGCTATCGGACACGGTGAAATTCGATCCTGACGCGCCCACGCCGTATGTCTTTGTCGCGCCTTGAAAATTGCAGTTGCTGATGCTCACGTTATGAGAATCAATCAGCACCACCGCACTCGTTTCCTGCGCAGACACGAAGGTATCGCCACTCAGGGTGATGCTGCCGGCGTTTTCAGCCCGCACTCCGGCGCCAGAGAACACGAGGTCGGAAATTTCGAATGAGCCCGGGCCTTTCAGCATCCAGGGTTTATTAATATCGACTCGCGCCCGCGACTTGTCTGAACCGCGAATGGTCACGCCGGCGGGCACGACCACGGTTTCCTGATAATGTCCGGGTTTTAGCACAATCGTGTCGCCTTTTTGGGCGCGCGCGATAGCCGGCGCAAGAGAGATAAAATCGCCGGAGCCAGCCGGATCAACCATGTAAACTTTGCCGGCGCCAGAAGAAGCTTGCGCCCACACCCCAACTGCAGATAAAACGATTAGCAAAACACGAAAGCTTTTCATTATTGATTCCCTGTCTCCGGGTTTTCTACGGCCGGCTTTCCCGATTTATCGCGCGAAATGTAAACCGAATAGCGAAGGACCTTGTTGGGGGTTGTGACCTTGGGAAAGACGAATCCTTTAGCCCAGGTTTGATCGAGCGGCACGTTGTTTGCTTTCAACCAACGCACCACCGAGACAGTTTTCGCCACCTCGTGCAATTGCTGCAGTACCGGAAATGCTTTTGCGAAGTCGTCATAGTGCTGGGTCAGAAATTCCGCTTCGGCTTTGCTGCGGTCGCTGACGTTCTGTGGCCGCACGCTCCAAGTCACCACACGCATGCTCGACTTCACAAATCGGAACTGTGAACCATCGGGTGCCAGTTCCAGGGACATTTCATTGGGTGCCCAGACAAACCACACCGTTCCGCCCCACCATCCTCCGGCGGTGGTGAAAGACTGCGCATCGCTGAGGCTGGCAGCGCCGCCCGAAGCCGGACTTGATTCCACGCGAAAGTAATACGTTATTTTTGGACTCAGCTTTTCAAGGGTTGCGCGATAGACCGTGCCTCGCATGTTGGCCTGCGCGGTCTTATCGAGGCTCGCAGGCGAAGTACCGTATCGCACTACCGCATTGGTCTTGCTGTTTGATGACCACGCAATCACCTTTCCAGCACAGTGGGATCCGAAGCTTGGAATTCACGTGACTTGAAGTCGCGGC
>JADMIO010796490.1_pt1 | contig 80673 bp, 62 predicted proteins | sample 8958161 | NCBI WGS metagenome assembly JADMIO01 (sample SAMN16585339, study PRJNA669376) | soil metagenome | isolation source: Crop rotation soil | place: USA: Cullars Rotation, Alabama | collected 2011
GCCGCGACTTCAAGTCACGTGAATTCCAAGCTTCGGATCCCACTGTGCTGGAAAGTCGCCCGTATTTCGATTCCATATGCTGACGATGTCTGACGCGGCAGCAAGGCGCTCGCCATCGACGGTCACGGCCAGACCAAACACCGCCAGGGGCTGGGATTCTCGGGGGTTACCCGCGTTGATCTCGCGAATGCATTCTCCACTACGGCAATCCCATACGCGTACGGCTGCACCGGCCGCGCTGAAGACGCGATCGCCGGCGGGTGTAATCGCGACCGCGTTGATACCGGCCTTGTGTCCCGTGAATGTTTTTGCCAACTCGCCGTTTTCAACATTCCACAATCGAACGAGGTTTTCCCCAGAACCGGAACCACTGACGACCCATCGTCCATCCGGCGTCATCGCAACCGCGCTGACGCCTGCCATGTGCCCGCTGAAAACCATCCTCTGCCGACCCGACCGTGAATCAAGGATGATTACACTCCGTCCATTCCATGACCCAGCGGCGATCGTTTGTCCCCCCTCTGAAATACAGACCCGCTGAACTCTATCTTCCGGCCGACAAACGGTAAGAACTGGCGAATCGAGCGCGGTTCCGGATGGGTGCATGCTCCGCAAAAACGCTGCACCTGTGGCATTTTCTAGGTGATCCTTCACCCACGTCTCCAGTAGCGTGCAGAGTTTCGGCTCATTCTGATTCCATGGATGGGCGGGATTCTTCGGGTTTTGGCGAATCCTCCCAGATTTCTTCCAAGCATAGTGCTGCGCGGCTTCCGGTGCATCATGCCAATAGCAGGTATGCCACAAACACTGAAGCAGTAGTTTTGGATTTTCCGCGATGAAGTTCGCGTCACGGCGAATCGCTTTTGCAAGCAACTCCATGATTCGATGCCGCGGATGCATCACAGGCATGGCAGCGATGACATCGTGGAAATCTTCGGCCAGTTCGAAGAGCATTGATTCACATTTTATCATCAAGTCAGCGGAGCGAATTCATCGGCGAAATCGAAACAACGCTCAAGCTAACGGTCCGCGCAGAGCGTTGTAAGATCCGTCAGCAGACGCTGGAGCCGTCAATCGCGGTCGACGGGAGCGATGAGCCGCGGGTGCACTGGGCGCCGATCCAGAAGAAGTTTGGGCGCCAAGTAAGCCACGATACTTCTCTTCGGCCGGTCGCGCTTACCAGCAGATCGAGCCGCGCACGACCCTGTCTCACGGACATGCGCCGAACTATTCGCGAACCAAACGTGGACGAAATTCTGGAAGATATGTAAAATCTGGAAATCACAAAGGCAGGATTCAGCGACAGTTGCGTGCTGCTCGCTGGACTCCGGAGCCGAAGGTTATAGGTTCGAGCCCTATCGGGAACGCTAGTCATTCATCCGGGGTGCGCCGCGGTCTTCGAGTCTGCCCGCCGCGCTGTGTCATTCCATTCCTGCAACTGGCGAAGGCATAGGACTTTAGTCCGATATCGCCAAGCCGAGCGATCGCTACATTTCGTCGCCGGGGTTACCGCCGTCAGGATTTGAAAGGAGATCGCAATGACGAAAACATGGCTCTTTGGCTCGGGTCGGGTCCTGGCGCTTGCGCTGGCTGGAACGCTGATGTCCTGCACATCGGACAAGAAGCCCGAAGCGACTACGCCACAGGCGACGCAGACAACCAGTGACAGCACCGCGACCGGAACATCGGTCACGTCATTTACCCCGGGCGAAGCGGGTGGAGTGCGCGAGGAGACGGTCACGGGATCGGCGATCGTGGATGCAATCGATCCGGCGACGCGGAAGATCACGCTGAAGACCGACGACGGAACTCGAGCCTCCTTCACGGCGGGGCCGGAGGTTCGGAATTTCGACCGGATTCACGTCGGCGACAAGGTCACCGCCACGCTACACGAGCAGCTGGCCGTTACCGTCGATCGTGAAGCTGAGCCGGGCGTGACCCACGCAGGCGCCGTTTTGCGAGCCCCCAAGGGCGCCAACCCCGGCGCGATCGTCGCGGAAGTCTACGAGGTCGTCGCAACAGTCAAATCCATCGATACGGTCAATCGGCGGGCAACCCTTCAGTTCGTCGATAACCAGACGAGGGTCGTGCCGATTCGGCCGGACGTCGATCTCTCGAAGTACAAAGCAGGCGACCGCGTCACCATTCGCGTCACCCAGCAACTGAGTGTTCTGGTCGCAAAGCCGTGACGGATGCGATGTCCGAAGCCGTTGAGGCGGATGTTCAACGCATTAAGCGGCGCAGCCACTTCGATCTATTGGCCTAAAGTCCTATGGACGGGGTGGCGGACGAAAGCGTCTCATCTGGCGAAATGAAGCCATCCATCATCCGCAGCGCCGGGATTTGTCTGCTCGTATTCGCGTTGCCGCTCATCGTTCGCGGCCAGCAGCCTGCCAGCATCGATCCCAAGGCGGATGAGATCCTCAAAAAAATGGGGCAGCTTCTGGCTGGAAGCAAAAGCTTCAGCTTCAGTTCCCACGCCATCGTCGATCAATTGTTGCCCGACGGGCAGAAGATTCAGTACGCAAAGAATCAGCGCGTCCAACTCCGCCGGCCCGACAAGCTTGCAGCCGATGTGGCTGGCGATGTCGAAGATCTCCAGTTCCGCTACGACGGCAAGACAGTCACGCTCTATAACCCGCGGACGAATAGCTGGGGCGCCGCCGACGCTCCCGCCACCATCGAGAACACCCTCGACATGCTGGCGCAGAAGTACGGCATGGTGATGCCTCTGGCGGACCTCGCTTTTCCAGATCCATACAAGTGTTTGATCGAGAACGTTCGCAGCGGCCAATACATCGGCGTGGGATACGTTTTCGAGACCAAGTGCCATCACCTTGCGTTCCGGCAAGCGACGATCGACTGGCAAATCTGGATCGAAGACGGCGACAAGCCGCTTCCCCGCAAGTTCGTCATCACCTTCAAGGAATCGCCGGCGCACCCGCAGTACACTGCGCTGCTGTCCGATTGGAATCTTTCAGCCGAGCTTGCCGACGCGACCTTTACTTTTACACCACCTGCCGCAGCGAAGAAGATCGAATTCGCGCCGGCGACGCAACCCGCCACCGGAGCTCGATAAGCTGTGAACCCATCGACCCGGCCAGTTCTCTTGGTGTCACTCTCGTCGCTTCTGGGCGCATGGGCTCTGGGACAGCTCTCCAACAAGGTCGCTCCGGCGGTCGGTCAAGTGAATCCGCAGGTCAACACGGAGTTGTATGGCGGCGGCGTCAGCGCGTCGGTTCGTTATGCCAATATGTACAGCAGCAGCAGGCCAATGGACTCCGAGCTTCGATACGCATACGCGGCATCGGGCGCCCTTCCCTCTGATATCCGCATGGGCTACGCCGCCCTGGGTCCGCTGACCCCCTCTGGGCCGATGGCGTACATCCCGCCCTCGACGCCGAGCTACATGCCGCAGCCGAGCACCGCCCCGCCGGCAGCGCTGGGGAGCGCGGCTTATTCCAACGCGTCGGTCCGCTACTCAGGGGCGGGCCCCGGTAGCGCTAGCTCCAGCTCCTACGTCGCCCCCAGGTCGGTGTCGTCAGCGTCGATTTCGCCGGGCCTGGTCTCACAAGGGCCCATCAACAGTGGCCCGATCAACAGCGGCCCGATTAATGGCGCTGTTCGCTATTCACGCTGACCGGCATCGCGCTTCGACTCGGCTTATCCGACCAAAGTCCCATAGCGGACGTTTTCGTCGCGACGACGATTGAGTGGATGTCCAAGAGTGCGAGCAACAACGGCAAGCTGAAAGCCAAGCGATACGAGAAGGAGCTTCGCAAGCTTCAGGGGGAGTTGTGCAAACTACAGGACTGGGTGAAGCACACCGGGATGCGCGTGATCGTGATCTTCGAGGGTCGCGATGGCGCGGGCAAGGGTGGGACCATTCGCGCGATCACCGAGCGCGTCAGCCCGCGAATCTTTCGCGTGGCCGCGCTGCCCGCCCCCTCCGATCGCGAGAAGACCCAGATGTACATGCAGCGCTATATGTCCCATTTCCCTGCCGCCGGGGAAATCGTGATCTTTGATCGGAGCTGGTACAACCGCGCGGGCGTGGAGCTGGTGATGGGGTTCTGCACAAAGGATCAGCATCGCCGATTCCTCGAGCGTTGCCCGAGTGTGGAAAAGTACATCGTGGACGGCGGCGTGATCCTCATCAAGTATTGGCTGGAGGTGAGCGATAGGGAGCAGATGCGTCGGTTCGAGGCTCGGATTTCCGACCCGGTGCGGCAGTGGAAGCTCAGCCCGATGGACCTCCCCTCGCGCAGTCGCTGGTTCGATTATTCGCGAGCCCGCGACATCATGCTCGAGGCGACCGACACCAAGCACGCTCCGTGGTATATCCTCCGATCGGACGATAAGAAGCGCGCCCGCCTCAATTGCATCAGACACCTCCTGTCCCTGATCCCGTACAAAACATTGCCGCGCCCCAAGATCAAGCTGCCCAAGCGGTCGATGAAGCGGGCATACGACGATCAAGCTCCACTGAAACGGCGAAAACTGGTGCCCGCGAAATACTAACGGTGATACCGCTATGACATTCAAATCGGCGCTGCTGGTTCTGGGAATGGTGATCGCGGTATCGCCAACATCCACTTTCGCAGCTGAATCGATCCTCGACAGCGGCCCGGCCGAATTCGCCTTGAGCGTGGGTTATGCCAATATCAGCCTCGGCTCCAACAGCGCGCTCGACGGCGAGGACGCATTCCGCATCGAGCCGTCGCTGAGCTTCTCGCCTCTCAAGCAGCTCCCGCAACTGCGCCTCGGCGCGGACGTCGGCATCACGACGGTCCTGGACAACTCCAGCCGGACCATCATTGCCGGTAACGGAACTGTGATCTTCATCGGCACCAGCGACGTTCCGCTGTGGCTGCTGGAACCGGAGCTGCGCCTGAGCTGGAGACAGACGTTCGGGCCGGATCACCACCTCTTCATCGAGCCCGGCATCGCCGGCGGCGCGGTCTTTGGATTTCTCGACCTCGAATCCTCCGACTCTTCCAGCTCCTACAGCAGCGACGCCTCGACGCTCTATGGCCGGGTCTTTCTCCGCGCGGGGGCGCAGGTGACTGGCGGGATCGCGGGGTTCGAAGCGTCTTGGCTCTCAGGCGGGAGGATGGATTTCGGCGGCAACGCCTCCGGCGACGTCCGTGAGTTTTACGTCGGTTTCTTCGGCGCGATCCTCTTCTGATCTCCGCCGCAGCGGCAGGAGATTCGAGGCAACTCATGGCAACGACATCATCCCGGGCCCCTAATGAGACGCGACCAGCACCGCAGAAGAAGGCGGACGTGACGCCGGGCTGTCCCTCTCCGCTGGGCGCGAGCGTCACGGAGGCGGGCGTGAACTTCAGCGTCTTCTCCCGTCACGCCAGCGGCATGGAACTGCTTCTGTTCGACCGGGAAGACGACGCGAGCCCGGCGCGGACGATCCCGATCGATCCTGTCGCCGGCCGGACGTATCACTATTGGCATGTCTTGGTTCCTCAACTGAAGCCGGGGCAGCTCTACGGGTACCGCGCCACGGGCCCCTCTGATCCGGCGAACGGATTGCGCTTCGATTCGAAGAAAGCTTTGCTCGATCCGTACGGGCGAGGCGTAACGGTGCCTAAGAGCTACACGCGCGCCGCCGCCACTGCCCCCGGCGACAACGCCGCCGCCGCCATGAAGAGCGTCGTCGTCGATCCCTCAACTTATGACTGGCAGGGCGACCGCCCCCTCCGCACCCCGGCGGCACGCACAATCATTTATGAGATGCATCTTCGCGGCTTCACGCGGCATCCCAGCTCCGGGGTGACGCAAAGCAGGCGCGGGACATACGCCGGGCTGATTGAGAAGATCCCTTACCTCAAGGAACTTGGGATCACCGCGGTCGAGCTCTTGCCTGTGTTCCAGTACGACGCCACCGACTGCCCCCGCGGCGTCGTGAATTACTGGGGGTATCAGCCGGTCTCGTTCTTCGCGCCTCATCAGGCGTACAGCTCGAGGCGCGACCCCCTCGGGCCGGTGGATGAATTCCGCGATATGGTCAAGGCGCTGCATCGCGCCGGCATCGAAGTGATTCTCGACGTCGTCTTCAACCACACCACCGAAGCCGGCGCCGCCGGGCCGACGCTGTGCTTCCGCGGGTTGGACAATCCGGCTTACTACATTCTCGATGCTTATGATCGCGCCCGCTACGCGGATTACAGCGGTTGCGGCAATACCCTCAACGCGAATCATCCCATCGTCCGCCGCCTGATCATCGACAGCGTCCGTTATTGGGTCGAGCAGATGCACGTGGATGGTTTCCGCTTTGATCTGGCCTCGATCCTCAGCCGTGATCCGTCGGGCAACGTCATGCCCAGCCCGCCGGTCCTGTGGGACCTGGAGTCTGACCCGGCGCTGGCGGGGACCAAATTCATCGCCGAGGCCTGGGACGCGGCCGGGCTGTATCAGGTCGGTACGTTCGTGGGAGACAGTTGGAAGGAGTGGAACGGGCGTTTTCGCGACGGTACGCGAAGTTTCTTCCGCGGGGACAACGGATCGGTGCGGCGGATCGCGGACGGCGTGCTGGGTAGCCCGGAGATGTATCAGCACGAGAACCGCGAGCCCGAGCAGAGCGTCAACTTCGCCACCTGCCACGACGGCTTCACGCTCAACGACCTGGTCTCCTACAACGAAAAGCACAATCTCGGCAACGGCGATCAAAATCGCGACGGCAACAACGACAACATCAGTTGGAACTGCGGATGCGAAGGTGCGACCACCGATCCAAAGATCGAGAAGCTGCGAAACCGCCAGGTCAAGAACTTCCTCGCCGCGACGCTGCTGTCGGTGGGCATGCCGATGATCCTGATGGGCGACGAGATGCGTCGCACCCAGAAGGGAAACAACAATGACTACTGCCACGACGATGAAACGAACTGGCTTGACTGGACTCTGCTGAACAAACACGCGGACGTGCATCGTTTCGTCACGCTGATCAATGCTCGGCGAACGCAGCGCACGGTCGAGTACGAACACGGGCGGCTTACCCTCGCCGAGGTGCTCCAGCGCGCAACCCGCTCCTGGCATGGCGTGAGGCTGCACCAGCCCGACTGGGGCGACTTTTCACACAGCATCGCCCTCTCAGCGGAGCTGGCGGCCGAGAGACTGGTGGTCCACCTCATCCTCAATGCTTACAGCGAGGCGCTCAGATTCGAGCTGCCGCGCAAGTCAGACGCGATCGAATTGCACTGGCGGCGTTGGATTGACACAGGTCTTGAAACGCCGCAGGACATCGTCCCTTGGGAATCGGCGCCGCCGGTGTCGGGGTCGGCTTACCGGGCGGAAGCGCGCTCGGTCGTCCTGCTGCTGGCGGACGTGGGAGCATGAGCGTTCGCCGCGGCGGGTCGGGGGCGAAAGAGAAGTCGAAACAGAACCGCCGCCGCAAAAGCAGCGCCCACCGCGATCGCGATCAACCGCCACGCCTTGTTGTAGAGACGGTCGATGGATTCGTCGGCCGTACCGTGCAAGGTGCGGATGATTCGTTCCTGCTCGACGCCGAGCGAGGCGGTGAGGGTCTTAATCGCCGCATCGCTGGCGGCGGAGACCTGCGTAGTCGCCTGGCGAATGGCGGCGTCGCGCTGCCGAGCAGTGGCCGCTTCGAGATCGCTCACGGCGTCTTTGCGGTTCTGCGCAAAGTCCGCGCGGAACCGCTCGATGCTTTTGGCGAAGCGATCCGTCGCATCCGCAAATCGCGCGGTGCCATCGACGAATCTGGTCGTTTCCGCCAGCGTCGATCGCACCTCCGGCGCCGACAGCATTTCTGCGTAAAGCTGATCCGTCTGCCAGGAGATCACCAGCGGCATGCGCTGAAAATAATAAAAGATCCGCTCGACAAGCTGCCGCGAAAGCTCGAATTCGCGCACCGCGGGGTCGAGATTCGACAACGGATCGAGGAACAGCAGCCCAAAGACGCTGTTGGGTCTTCGCCGGCTATCGTCTCCGGCGATCTGCTTTGTCTCGGGAAAATCGTTCAGCCGGACAAACGAGACGTAATTCGAGCCGGCATGTGCCTCGCGCCACGCTTCAACCGACTGACTCAGCTCCTGTAACTGCGCCTCGGTAAAAAACGTGGCGGCGATGTTCCAGACGTCCTTGTGCTGCGCGTCGAGCGCTTCGCTCATCCGCGTGGCGGCGGATCCGTAGAGCTTGACCAGCATGGGATTGTCCGCGGTGTCTCGCAGGAGCGTGACCATCACAACCATGTCGAGCAGGCCGGCATATGGGTTGGTCTGAACCGCATTCTTCATCGCCGCCAGCGAGCCGCCGATCTTTCGACCCTTTGCGGCGATTCGGGCTTCCGGAGAGGTGGCGTTTCGCTCCATCTCATCGCACCCCTCCGCCAGCGCGGGAATAAAGCGATCGGCGAACGCCAGGGTGGCCTGCTGCACCTGGATGGCGGTGGTCTTGGACACATCCGACGCCGGGCGGATCAATGACGCCTTGCGTTGGTCCTTGGGGGTCGCCTCGCAGCCGCACATCAAGCACATGACCGCGAGCGCCCACACGAACTTGTGCCGGTATCGCGGCATCACAGCAACGACCGGAAGAGTCGGTCGATGAGTTCGTCCAGGGGAATCACCGTCAGCGTCAAAGGAAGCAGCGGCAGCGCCGTCACCACCGCCAGGCGGATCGCCGTCGTTTTGCTGAACGGGAACGGACCCATCGACTTGATCACTGAGAAACTGTTCGAGAGGTCGGCCAGGGACTGGATGTCGGCGCTTCCCAGAAACTCATCTCGAGCGGCGTCGCTTCGCAGCCATTTTCGATCGAAATCAGTGACGTAGCGGCTGGCGAGGCGTCCGTACTCGCGGTTGCCGAGCCGCTGGCATCGCATGAGAACCGGCGCAAAGACGATCAACGGCCCCAATGCCATGGCAAGGAGGAACAAGATCAGCCCGAGGATCTCAAACCGGAACTGCAATAACTTGGCGCCCTCGAAGAAAATTCGATTCGCCATGACGCCGGAAATCGTCGCACTTTGGGCGATCAGGATCGGCATCAGTGCATGCGCGCTCCCGGCGAGGAATCCGAGCCCGCCGGCGCAATCCGGGTGAGTCGGGACCAGCTGCAGATCGAGCCGCGACACCTTCCACAGGAACCGGCTCCAGATGAACAGGCGAAAATACCAGCGGAAGAGGATGAACTGGTAGATCGGCAGGCTCCAGTAGGCATAGCACATTCCGGCGGGAGTCAGGTGCCTTCCGGCGCTGCCTTCGTCAGCATACCAGGTTGCGCTCTGCAACGAACCCTGCGTCCGCCACAGAAGCTGCCCGGCGGTGAAGACCAGCACCAGCAGGATCGCTTCGGCCAGTACCGAATTGCGTATCCGGCGGGACGATTCGATGATCTGCTCAAAGCGCGGGAGATCGCTGGGCGCGATGATCTCACGCGCGAGGAACTGCTCGATCAACGGACGAAATCGAATGTGCACCACCCATTCGGCGAGAATGAGCAGCGGCAGGGAAACGAGAAATCGCACATGAGTGGCGATGTCGTACAGGAACGGAACCTTCACCCCGCCCCACGCGCGGCCGACGATGATGGCGAGGATCAGCAGAGGGAGCCAGGTAAGCAGCGAAATGGTCACGACCCGGCGCGTCAGCAAATCCAGCGGCTCGCGCACCATTCGCAGGCGCAGCATCAGCTGGTACAGCGGCCCGCCGAGAACCATCGAGAAATCTTTCGCGGATTCTGCTGCGTGGTCGCTCACAAACCTGGCCTCGGCACGCTCGATCGCGGGTGCGCGTGTGCGCGGTCAATCGTCATCTCGCGCCTACCTTTTGTGCGCCGGCAGGGACGGTAACAGTGACGCTCACACTAGGCTGCGCGCGAGGTACTCGGCCGACAACCTGACCGGCGAGAATGTCCTGCGCGCTAATCGAACCAAGTGTCTGAATGATGGTTGCGATGGCGCCTGTCCACCCGGTCTGGTGGCTGGCGCCGATACCCGCGCCGTTGTCGCCGTGGAAGAACTCGTAGAAAAGAATGTGATCGCGCCAGTTGGGGTCGGACTGGAAAATTTCCGTTCCGCCATACACGGGACGGCGGCCCTGGGCATCGCGAGCGAAAATGGCGGTGAGACGATCGCCGATTTCCTCGGCGACCTCGAAGAGGGTCTTCATCTTCCCCGATCCGGTGGGACATTCGACCTTGAAGTCGTCGCCGTAGTAGGCGTACAGCTTCAAGAGACCGCGCAACAGAAGCAGATTGACGGGCATCCAGATGGGCCCGCGCCAGTTGGAATTCCCGCCGAACATTCCGCTGGTCGATTCCGCCGGGGTGTAATCAACGCGGAATTCCTGTCCGGCGTGGCGGTAGACAAATGGGTTCGCCGCGTGATAACGCGAGAGGGAACGGATGCCAAAGTCGCTGAGGAATTCCTTCTCATCAAGCAGCACGCTGAGAATTCGGCGAAGTTTTTCTTCAGTCACCAGCGCCAACAGCCGCCGACCCCCGACTCCCTTCTTGCTGGGATCAGGAATAGTGGCGGTGAGCTCAGGATAGCGTTCGCGGAAGGCGCTCATCCGCTTGAGAATCTGTGGCATACGCTCGACGCGTTCGGGATGGATAACGGTCGACGCGCACAGCGCCAGCAGGCCGACCATCGAGCGCACGCGCAGCCGCGTCGCGGTGCCGTCGGGCAGGCGCAGGACATCGTAGAAAAAGCCGTCCTCTTCGTCCCACATCTCATCAGCATGTTCGCCGATGCGGTCCATCGCCGATGCGATCCAGAGGAAGTGCTCGCCGAACTTCTGGACCATTTCCTCGTACGTCGGATCCTGCTGGGAGAGCTCGAGTGCGATCTCGAGCATGCACTGGCTGAAAAAGGCCATCCATGCGGTTCCATCCGCCTGCTCGAGGCACCCGCCGGTGGGTAGCGGGGAGCTGCGGTCGAAGACGCCGATGTTGTCCAGTCCGAGAAACCCGCCCTCGAAGACATTTCGTCCGGTGCGGTCCTTGCGGTTGACCCACCAGGTAAAATTCAGCAGCAGCTTTTGAAAGGCACTTTTGAGGAAAGCCTGATCGCCTTTCCCATCGTGCATAGCCTTGTCGATCTGGTAGACGTACAACGTCGCCCATGCGTGAACTGGCGGATTGACGTCGCCGAAGTTCCACTCGTACGCCGGGATTTGGCCGTTGGGGTGGATGTAGCGCTCGCGAAGCATCAACTGAAGTTGCTCCTTGGCGAACTCCGGATCGACCGCCGCCAGCGGGAGGCAGTGAAACGCCAAGTCCCACGCCGCGTACCAGGGATACTCCCACTTGTCCGGCATGGAGATGACGTCCGCATTTACCATGTGGAGCCACTCGTTATTGCGGCCCTTGCTGTGCGCCCGGGGAACGGAAGAACTGGGCAGGCGATCCTGAAGCCAGCGGTGGATGTCGTAGTAGTAAAACTGCTTGCTCCACAACATGCCCGCCAGCGCCTGGCGCATCACGTTGGCACGGTCGGCTGAGATCGCGGGTGGCGTGATTGATTTGTAAAACTCATCCGCTTCCGCCTTGCGACGAGCGACGGTTTCGTCGAACTGATCGCTGAACGGCGTCGCGTTCGCGAAGGAACCGCTCGTCAGCCTCACGCGGACAACCGCAGTCTGCCCGCCGTCCACGGTCAGCTCATAGTGAGCGGCGGATTTGGTGCCGATCTGCGCAGGATTGATCGCGTCCGCCTTGCCGGCGGTCAGAAATTGGTTGATGCCGTCCTTGACGTACGGCGATGAATTCGTGGTGCCGAAGCAACGCTGATTGTTGGTTTCATTTTCGGTGAAAAGCAGTTCCGGCGCGCCGTCGCAATAGAACGTTGCTTTACCGAATTGCGCGTGATTTGCTTCCACCACGCTGATATGCCGCCCACTCTGCTTTCGTATTCGCAGCTCAGGTCGAGTAGTCCCCTTCGGCCAGGACCAGGTATTGCGAAACCAAAGCGTCGGCAACAGATGCAATCTCTGGCGCTCCCGGCCGCGGTTGGTGATGCTGAACTTCACCAGCACGTCGTCTGCGGACGCCTTGGCGTATTCGACCTGAACATCCCAGTACCGGCCGTCGTTGAAGACGCCGGTATCCGCCAGCTCATACTCCGGCGAGTACCGATCACGGTTGCGATTGACCGAAACCAGGTCGTCGTAAGGGAACGCCGCCTGCGGATACTTGTACAGGAACTTCATGTACGAGTGCGTGGGCGTCGAGTCGAGGTAGAAATAGTATTCTTTGACGTCCTCGCCGTGATTTCCCTCAGTGTTGGTCAGACCGAAGAGTCGTTCCTTGATGATTGGATCGGCGCCGTTCCACAAGGCGACGGCAAAGCAGAGGATCTGTTGATCGTCGCTGATCCCGCCGATGCCATCTTCGCCCCAGCGATAGGCGCGGCTGCGCGCCTGGTCGTGGCTGAAGTGTCCCCACGCGTTGCCGTCGAGGCTGTAATCTTCGCGGACTGTCCCCCACTGCCGCTCGCTCAGGTACGGCCCCCACTTTCGCCAGGGGACCTGCTGTTCCCGGGCCTCGTCGAGCCGTTGTTGTTCCTGAGTCATGCGAATCTCCGCGTCGCTATTTCGCCTTAGCGTCTGGATCCAAACGCAGCTCGTGCTTGTGCTGGGCGTTGACCTCCGTCAGTCGCACGCCCTCGCGCCCCTTGAGGTAAATCCGCCGCTGATCCGGTTCGAAGATCACGACCGAGCCCTTGCGCAAGCCTCCCGCGATGAGTACTTTGGGCTTTTCGACCTGTTCCACTTTCTCCAGCGCCTGCAAATCGATCAGGTACACGACGCCGTCCTCGGGCACCGTGGCCGTCAGTGTCCCGACTCCGGAAGTGAGGGGCATGGCCGTTTGTGGAACGTAGTTCCTGTACTTCTGTTTCGCATCCCAACTCTCGAACGGGTCCTTGGGCTCGGAGCTGCAACCCACAGACACCAAGCCGCTCAACATCACAAGAACTGCGAACGTGAAACGCGTCAAACCTCTCATGAGACCTCCATCACTTTGGACACTTACCGTTCTGTTCCCGCCTTGATCGCCGTCGGCGTCGCGGGGGTTTCGAGCTTTTTCTTGAGCATCGGCAGTTGTTGGGCGAGCACCGCGTTGATCCGCTCGGGGTAATCATCCGGGAACGTCCACGTCTTCTTTCCCGGCACGTTCACCAGCCCGCGCTCGCCCGGCGGTAATTGCCAGATGAACGTCGTCAACGTGTCAGAAAGAACCCACGGATTTGCGTACCAGTACCCATGACCGCCGATGCCGCCGGCGCTGTCGGAGTGCGGGCCTTTCACTTTCGTGACGTCGAGCACATAGAGCTTCGTGACCTTCGCGACCTCTTCGACCTGCTCGCGGCTCAAATCGCCGGCGCTTGCCCTTCCCAGCCGCGTTCCAAGGTGACGGCGTTTGGACCATAACAACGCCTTGTCGCCTCTTGAAACGGTGATCTCGACGAATTGTGGAACAGCGACAAGGTCCTCGAGCTGACTCTTGACGAAGTGCTTGAGATCGACGTCGGCGGCGACGAGAACGACGTTGCCGACGCGCAGCTTCTTTTGCAACGCCGCTTCGTCCAGCTCGGCGTGCCGCTCGCGAAGGCATACCAGCCCCTCCACCAGCAGCGTCGCGCCCGCGCTGTAACCCAGCAGGTTGATGTGCTGCGCCTTGGTATTGGCGGCGATGAACTCGATCAGGCGGGCGAGGTTCGGGCCCGACTTGATGGCGCGGCTGACGTCCCCGCCGTAATCGAGAAGCCCCTGCCGGCACGGCCAGGCGTAGGCGATCATCACGTGGCGTCGCCCGAGGTAATGCCGCAGCTCCGCCGCCACCGCAACGCCTTCCTCGAAGTCGACCCGGAACCCATGGACGTAAATGCTCACTTCCGGCTGGGCGGCCCCTTCCAGCGCGCGGTTAATCTGGTCGGCGAACTCACGCTCGCCTGGTGTGAGGGCAGGTGTTTCGGAGGAATTCGTCTCGGTCGAGAGCATCCCGATCTCGCTGGCGCCGGTCAGCTCGACCGTCATCTTCTTCTCGCGCTTTTTCGCCGTGGAAGCCTGGACCAGCTGTTCCCATGTCGTGGAGGGGCTGCCGAACTGCACGGTCGCCTCCCCCAGGCGCAGCGTCTTGCCCATGTCATTGTTGTAATCGCGTTTCTCGGGCTTTCCCTTTGCGCCACGCTCGGTCGCGTAGAAGACCTCAAGCTTGTTGGAGCGCTTCTCCGGCGGAACATAATTGAACAGATCGGTGCGCCCGCCCTCCAGGATCACCGGCGTGGGCATCATGGTGATTTTTGAAGAACAACCGCCGGCGAGGAGGCACAGGACCGCGATCGCCGCTACTCCTGCAATCCGCATGGGCGTGCACAAGTAGGACCGCAGACTCAGCTTAGGCATGTCGCAAGAATGGCAGGACATATGAAGCATTGATATTGGACCAAAGTCCAATCCCGCAGGCCTACCCGCGGTGAATTGCCGAAGCGTCGACCCGTTCTACCAGCAGCACCAGCTCGGCGAGCGAATCGACCTGCATCTTCTCCATCACCCGACCGCGATGGACCTTGACGGTCTTTTCGCTGATGCCCAGATCGGCGGCGACCTGCTTGTTGAGCTTTCCGCGCACGACAAGCAGCATCACCTCGCGCTCGCGCGCGGTAAGGCCCAAATAGCAGTTCGTCACCTCATCCCGGTCCTCACGTGCCGCTGACTGCGTACGATCATGCTCGATGGCATGCCTGATCGCTTCCATCAATGCTTTGGGCTGGAAGGGTTTTTCCAGAAAGTCGTCGGCCCCGCCCTTGATCGCTTTGGTTGCGGTAGCAACATTCCCGTGTCCGGAAAGAAAGACGATCGGGATCTGGCGCCGATTGAGTCGCAGCGCTTCCTGCACCTCCAGGCCGTTCAACCCGTCCATGCACATATCGAGCACCACGCACGCCGGGCCTTGCGGAAGCGGCTCCTTGAGGAACTGATCAGGCGATGCGAACGTCCGCGATGCAAAACCCGCGGAACGCGCCAGCCGCGCCACTCCCTGCCGGACCGATGAATCATCATCGACCACAAGCACCGTTGCATCATCTGGCATCATGTTGCACCTCGGCTTCCCTGGGTATGGCGACATGCAGGGTAAGACCTCGACCCGGATTGCGGATCGCCCAGATCCTGCCGTGATGGGCCTGCACGATGGATCGACTGATCGAAAGCCCCATGCCCAGTCCACCGGATTTGGTCGTGAAAAACGGCTCGAACATTCGATCGAGGTGAGAATTATCGATTGGCGGTCCGGCGTCCTTCACTTCGAGCAACACCTCTTCCACCCCGCCGCTGGTGCGGATGCCGAGCACGCGCTGTTCGCGCGGCTGTTCGCTCATCGTCTGGATTGCGTTGCGCGCCAGGTTCAGCAGGACCTGCTGTAGCTGAATCCGGTCTCCCAGGATCCGCAGCAAATCCGCCGACAGTTCGAACATGGTCCGGCAACCCTGTTGACGCGCATCGGCGCTGATGAACAACTCCGCGTCGCGCGCGATCTGATTGAGGTCGAGCGGCTCGATGTTTCCCCGGCCCTTGCGCAGCAGCCGGCGTTCACGCTGAACGATCTCTGAGGCGCGGAGCGTGTCAGCGATGATGTCATCGAGCGCCGCATACGACTCAGCGATGTCGGGCTCGGCCCGGGCGAGCAGATGCCGCGTCGCCTGCGCGTTGCTCATGATCGCCGTGAGCGGCTGATCCAGCTCATGGGCGATCACCGATGCCAGCTCGCTCATCGCCGCGACGCGTCCAAGATGCTCCAGCTCCTGCTGCTTGCGTTGCAATCTGTCCTTCGCCTGCCTGCGCGCCACGGCGTTGGCAAAAATCTCTCCCGCGACACCGAGACGCTGCAACAATTCGTCCGGCCAATCGCGGCACGTGCGGTATGATCCGAATGTCAGAACGCAAACCAGCGAGTTCTCGACGTGCAGCGGAATCGCGATTGCCCCCTTCGCTCCATCCCGGGCCAAGGTTTCTCTGTCGACGGTCGCGTTGGGTGGAAGATCGTCTGGAATCCGGCGGAGCACGACCGTCCTTCGCGCTCGCAGCTCTTCGACCAGCCAAGGCAGATGGTTGTCCCCCACGCCGAGCGGGCATGGCTTGGTCCCGCCCACAGCGAGGGAATGTGTGATGAGGAATCGGTTGTCCGCAGTCAATTGCGACAAGGAGCTGCGATCGACGTCCAGAAAGTCCACGAGCCGCAGCAAGCCCTCCTGGATGGCCTGATCGACGTCGTCCTCCGGCAGACCGCTGAATTGCGTCGACAAATCGGATAACAGCGCGTCAAAGTGCTCGCGTTCGCGAAGCGCGGCCGCCAACTCATTCTGGTTTACCTTGCGATGGAGGATGAGGGTGAAACGATTCGCGCTTGTCACGTCATCAGAAGCGATGACCGAAGCCTCGATCTGAATGCGGCGTCCGCGCCGGGTGTGTTGCGTGATCCGCACATATCGAGCGCCATCGTCCGGCGGATCGAAGCCGCCGTTCTCCCACGTCGCCGGCGGCCAGTTACAACGCGTTGCCTCGCCGAAAGAGACACCGCGCACTTCCTCGAAGGTGAAACCGTAAAGTTGCTCGGCGGCGCGGTTGCAATAGGTAATGTGGTGCTCGGCGTCGAGGGAGACCACCGGATTTTGCAGGCGATCCAGGATGTACTCGGGAACGCGCACTTCCACCGGAGAAGCCTGAGGCTGCTTCTCGGAAAACCTAAGCCCGCTGTGCGGGGCGAGATGTTCCCGCAACGAATCCATCGCCTTGCCCTGACTGACCTTCCGAGAACCCCAAAGGTCAAATCCTAGCCAGCACATTCGGCGACAGCAATTTCGTACACAGTTGCAGTTCTATCCTAGTTTCCATGCATCGCATGCGACGGTGGAGCAGAGAAGGCACTTAAGAGGCGGATTCGCAGGGGTTTCGACGTCGTATGGACTCATCGCTCCAATCGAATCGCGCTCTCATCTTAAGGATTTCTTCATGCGAAAAAGGAAAGTTTTTGCGCGTTCACTCCAATCAACCATTCGGCGTGATCGTTCAATGCGGGGCGGGAACGGTACGATCGTCTGCGATGATCGCAGCAATTCGGGTTTGTCCATCTCCGTGCGCGGTTTGCGATCCGCTTCGCTTGGCCGTGAGCCAGCGGATCACGAAGTAGAACACCGGCGTGAAGAAGATGCCAAACACGGTCACGCCGAGCATTCCGCTGAAAACCGCCACGCCAAGCGTGTGACGCATTTCCGCCCCCGCGCCCTTGGCAAGCACCAGCGGCACCACGCCGAGGATGAAGGCGAAAGACGTCATCAGAATTGGTCGCAGGCGCAGTCGGCAGGCTTCCACCGTCGCATCTCGCGCGGGTTTGCCGGTGTCCTCGAGCTGCTTGGCGAACTCCACGATCAGGATAGCGTTCTTCGCCGCCAGACCGATCAGCACCACTAGGCCGACGCCGGTGAAGATGTTGTTGTCCAACCCCTCAAGGTACACGCCCGCGAGCGCGGCGAAGAGGCACATCGGGACGATCAAAATAATTGCGATCGGCAGCGACCAGCTCTCGTACTGCGCCGCCAGCACCAGCAGCACGAACACAACGGCCAACGGGAAGACCAGCTTCGTGAGCACGTCCTTCTCGGCCAGGATCTGCTGGAGCGTGAGCTCCGTCCACTCATGACCCATGGTTGAAGGCAGATGCTGCTCGCCCAGCGCGTCCATGATGGCGATGCTCTGCCCGGAGCTGACGCCCGGGGCTGTGTTGCCGTTCAATTCCGCCGAGGGGTAGAGGTTGTAGTGGTTGACGATCGCAGGGCCGCTGGTGTCGGTGACTTTTACCAGTGTGCGCAGCGGGACCCGATTGCCGTCGGCGTTGCGGACCTCGAGGGCGCCGATGTCCTCGACCCGCAGGCGATTGGCGGGATCGCCCTGCACGTTCACCTGCCAGTTGCGGTTCTGGAACAAAAAGTCGTTGACGTAGAACGAGCCGAGCGACGCCTGCAGCGTCTTGTTCAATTCGGTGAGGGAGATCTTCTGGCTCTTGGCCTTCTCGCGATCGATGTCGAGGAAGAGCTGGGGCTGATTCACGCTGAACGAGCTGAAAACGCCTGCAAGGCGCGGGTCGGCATTGGATTGCTGGGCGAGATTCTGCACCGCACCGGCGAGAGAATTGAGGCCGGCGCCGCGGCGATCCTGCACCTGGATCTTGAACCCCCCCGTGCTGCCCAGACCATCGACCGGTGGCGCGCCGAACACGCCGTTGCGGCTCTCGAGCACGTCGGCGAACTGCTTGCGCAAATTCGCGGCGATCGCGTCGGCGGAGAGATCATCGTGGCCCTTGCGCTCCTCAAACGGCTGCAGGATCACGAAAAGCCCGCCCGCGTTGGAGATGTTCGTGCTCAGCAGGATCGAGTAACCCGGGACGTCGATCGTGTACGCCACGCCGGGCGTGTTGCGCGCCATCTGGCTTAGACGCGCGATCACGGCATCCGTTCGACTTAACGCCGAGCCGTCGGGAAGCTGCGCGTTGACGACGAGGTATCCCTTGTCCTGTTGCGGAATAAAACCCTTGGGGACGATCTTCGCGGTGAAGACCGTTGCGCCGATGAGGCCGACATAGATCAGCAGCATCACGATGCTCAGCCGCAGGAACAGGCTGACCGCGCGACCGTAGCCGGCGATCGCGACGTCGAACATCTTGTTGAAACCTTTGAAGAGCGCGCCGAGCAGGCGGTTGACGATCGTCGCCAGCAGCAGTCCGACAACGACACCGACGATGAAGACGCCTGCCTTTACCGCCAAGAGCCCCGCGCCCCCGCTCTCGTGCGAAGCCTCCGCGCCGTGCCCGCCGACTTCCATACCGAACATGTGGGCGACGGGTCCGAGCAGGAAGAGATACGCGATCAGCCCGCCGATGATCGCGATGCCCGCGCGGGGCAGCGCCTCCGCGGCGTGCGAATGCCCATGATCGCCATCGGCGTGGGCGGCGGCATGCGGCTTGAGCAGCAGCGCGCACAACGCGGGACTCAAGGTGAGGGAGTTGAACGCCGAGATGATCGTCGATGCCGCGATCGTCAGAGCGAACTGCTTGTAAAACTGCCCGCTGATGCCGGCCATGAACGCCGTCGGGACAAAGACCGCGCACAACACCAGCGAGATCGCGATGACCGGCCCGGTCACTTCATCCATCGCCTTGTAAGACGCATCGTGCGGCGACAATCCCTGCGCCAGCCAGCGCTCGACGTTCTCGACGACGACGATGGCGTCGTCCACGACGATGCCGATCGCCAGCACCAGCCCGAACAGCGACAGGTTATTGAGCGAGAACCCCAGCGCCGACATGATCGCGAACGTGCCGATCAGCGAGACCGGCACCGCGATCATCGGGATGAGCGTCGCCCGCCAGTTCTGCAGGAAAATCAGCACCACGATGAACACGAGCACGAACGCTTCGATCAGCGTGTGGTAGACGCTGGCGATCGATTCGTGCACGAACACGGTCGTGTCGTAGACAATGCGGTAGTCGATGCCGCCGGGAAAACGCGATTTGAGCTCCTCCATCTTCGCCTTGATATCCTCGGCGCATTGCAGCGCGTTGGAGCCAGGCATCTGGAAGACGGCAAGCGTCGAGGCGGCGAACCGTTTATCTTTGCCGTCCCCGAGGTAGCTGTTCACGTCGTAATTCTTCGCGCCGAGCTCGATCCCTTTGTCGGATTCGTTGCCGTCCTTGTCGACTTTGCTCTTGCGCACGACATCGCGCAGGCAGACGACCTCACCCTTGGCGCCGGTCTTGACGATGATGTCGGCGAATTGCTTCTCGCTGCTGAGGCGGCCCTCGGTGTTGATCGGGAGATCGAACGGGACGAACTGCCCCTGCGGGACCGGCGGCTGGCCGACTCGCCCCGCGGCGATCTGCACGTTCTGCTCCTGGATGGCGTTGATCACATCGCCCGGCGTCATCTGCAACGAAGCGAGGCGGTCGCGATCGAGCCACACGCGCATCGAGTAATCGCGCGGCCCGAGGAACGTCACGTCGCCCACGCCGCGGATGCGCGCGATGTCGTCTTTCACACTCAGCGTCGCGAAATTGCTCAGGTAGAGCTGGTCGTATGTGTTGTCGGGCGAGATGAGGTTGATGCACAGCAGGATCGCGGGCGACTTCTTCTTGGTCGTCACGCCGATGCGCTTCACTTCTTCCGGCAGCTTCGCCAGCGCGATCGAGACGCGGTTCTGAACCAGCACCTGGGCCATGTCCAGGTTGGTGCCCAGCTCGAACGTCACGTCCAGGTTCATCTGCCCGTCGTTCGTGCACTTGCTCGACATGTACAACATGCGCTCGACGCCGTTCACTTCGGCTTCGATCGGAGTGGCGACGGTGTCGGCCACCGTCTTGGCATTGGCCCCCGGATAGGTCGCCGTCACCTGCACGGTCGGCGGTGCGACCTCGGGATACTGCGCGATCGGCAATTGCGTCAGGGCCACGCCGCCGACGATCAGGATCACCAGCGACAGCACCGTCGCGAAGATCGGACGATCGATGAAGAAATGAGATATCACGGCTTCACCTCGCCGCCGCCGCGGCGACGGCAGGTTGCGTGGATGGGGTCACCGGTTCAACTGGATAATTGATCCGGGCGGATTGCAAACCCTGTGTAATCAGCCGCTCGTCCCCCTTCACCCCGGATGTCACCACGCGCATTCCGTCTTCGAGCAGCTTGCCTGGTGTGATGTCGCGCCGCTGCACGACGTTCTTGTCATCAAGCACCAGGATGTAGCGGCGATTTTGATCGGCGAGAATCGCAGTGTCCGGCACCAGCACGGTGGGCTTTTCCTCGCCGTACGGCAGGCGGATGCGCGCCCGCGACCCGGGCACGAACCGACCCTGCGGGTTGGCGAACGTGCCGCGTATCTGGATCGTTCCGGTTTGAGAGTCAACCATGTTGTCGGCGAAGTCGAGCACCCCCTTGTTGGGATATCCCTCGTCGGTATCCAGGCCGAAGAGGAACGGCATCTTTCTCTCGCGCAGGGTGCCGCCGGCGTGGGTTGAGGGATACATCTTCTGATACCGCTGAAGCGAGCGCTCATCGACGGAGAAATAGACCTGCACGGGGTCCACGACGACGACCGTCGCCAGCAGCGGATCGCTTCCGCCGGCGTTGACCAGGTTTCCCTCGGTCATCTGCGCCTTGCCGATCCGGCCCGCGATCGGGGAAGTGATCTTGGAATACTCCAGCTCGAGCTTCTTGCGCTCGACTTCCTTCTTGTCCGCCTCAACCTGCGCTTCCAGCGACCGCGCCTTGGCCGCTGCCGTATCCATCTCGAGCTGCGACGCGGAATTGGTCTTGGCGAGCTGGATATATCGCTGCTCTTCGAGCAGGGCGACCTTCAACTGCGACTCGTAGATGTGGGCCTGTTCGGTGGCGCGATCGATCTCCTGCTGGAACGGCCGAGGGTCGAGCTCGAAGAGGAGCTGGTTCTCCTTGACGATGTCGCCGTCGGTGAAATGGATCTTGACGATATGCCCGCGGACGCGTGAGCGGATCTCGACGCTGTGGGGCGATTCGATCCACCCGTTGTAGTCATCGTACTCCCCGAGCTGGCGCGATTGCACAGAGGACACGTTGACCTTGGGCGGAGGCGGGGATTGCGAGGGCGGCTCATGGTCACAACCCGCCACCGCGACCAACAGGGCGACGCCTGCCAGCAGCGATGCCACCGCCACGAGGCGGGATGCGCTGTTCATAGTCTGCTTCCGCGCTGAATCAGCGACCTTCTGCGCCCAGAGCGGCTGACGCCATGAAATCATCGTCGAAGCAAGCTAACGGAAAGCAAACTCTTGCGGGTATTGGACTTTGGTCCAATGACGCCGCTCACTGCGCCGGAATCGTGATCAGCGGCAGCGGTTCTTTATCCCCCGTATCCGCCAGCGTGAAGAGAATCATGGTGAATGCGAAGGCGCGCTTCGTGCGCAGATCGCGATCATCGATCCAGAACCAGTGATCGCGGAAATTGATCGCAACGAATGCATCGGCCGGCTTCTTCGTGGAGCTATGAATCCTCACCAGCCGCGCGGCGTCGCGCTCCGCGCCAGCGCTTTCCCATCCCGGCGCGGCCCGCCCCTGCGCCAGGTGCTCGGGCGGAACGTCGATTTGCGCGGCCATCGTCTGCATCAGTTGAAGGACCGAGCGCGTCTGCATCGCCAACTCTGTTCTGCTGCTCGAGGTCGGGCCGAAGACAAGCTTGATGCTTTTTGCCTCGGGATCCAGGCGCAGCAGGCCCCGCATCTCGCGGCTCTCTGCCACAGCCTCGGGGTTGATCTGTTCGGTGTGAAAGAGCAGCAGGGCTGTGTCATGCTGATTGGCGTCGCGCTCGATGCGCATCCCCACCGCTCCCGATCGCTGAAGGCTGCGCATCAACGTCAAGACGCGGAGGAAGTCGGGCTCCGGCGGCGTGACGCCTCCTGCGCTGATCTCCAGGTTCTTCAAGCCGTTGATGGACGACGTCGCCGCCATCAGCACGCCGTCCGCGGGCCAGCCACTTTGGATGGTGAAGAAGACTGACTCCGGCGAGAGCGGCGTCATCAGCCCGCGGATGAAACGGTTGCCGGTCAGCGGCGTGTAGGTGATGGTCGGGCGATCCGTGAACCGCGCCGCTCCGCCGATCGAGCCGGTGTTGCCTCCGAAATTGGTGGTCTCCGGAAAGGCCCCGGAGGCGGTGACGGTCGTCTCCAGTGAGTAGCCGGCCACGATCTGCCCGACATCCACAAAGATCGGCGGGTCAAGGTAGCGGAGCTTGACGATGTTGAGCAGTGCCTGGCGCTTCCAGGATTCGGAGATCGCCCCGCTGTAGTCCGCGCGGTCGCGCGGGAGCGTCCTTGGACCTAATGGGTGACATCCAGTCAGCGCGAACGCCACCGCGATCATCACAAGCCGGTAAGCCATGTGCTACTGCGTGGCCGATGCCGCCGACGCCGCGCTGGTCGGCTTCCATCCCGGCCCCGGGTCGAAACTGGTCATCGACTCCGCCGCCTTCGCCGTCTCCGGGCCGAGATCGCGCTGGTAGATCACCCCGTCGTGGTTGGTCATGAACGACATGATCCCTGAGTTGCCGTATTGCGCGGGATACGCGATCACGCCGAACCCGCCGATGAACTTTCCATCCACGACGTATTCCAGCGCCCCGCCGGGCGCGTGCGACCCCTGGGATTTGAGCAGGCGGTAGTAATAGCCGTGATATGGCGGCGGCGGCGCGCCGGCGGGCCGCGTGACGGTGTACCCCTCGTCTGATGCCTCGGCGACGAGCGGCCCGAGCGGGCTGGGCTTCTCACCTTGCTCGGTCGGCCAGAACAGGCCGTTCTTCTTCCCCGGGTCGCTGATCAGCTTCTGCGCGTACTCGGGTATGTCGCCGCCCATCGGGCGACGCTCAGCGTACTCACGCTGCGCATCGATGATCGCCAGACACACCTGCTCGGTCTCCAATTCGTTACGCCCGATGCGCCGGTTAAGAATTTCGTCCTCGCCGGCGGCGGTATCGAAGATGTATTTGCGATCGTCCTCGACGATCGGTACCGGGAAAGGCCAGTCATCCTCTCCCACCAGCAGCGTCGTCCCGCCGCCAGTTTGATTTTGCAGCCGATGCTGCTTGTCGTACGCGGTCAGAAAACGCTCGGTCTGATAGCGATCGGCGATCGGGTCCCCCGAGGAGATGATCTGCTCGCTCCCCGGGCCGAGGATCTGCTTGAGCTGCGCGGTGTCGTTGGCGCGCAACGCTGCGACGAATGAATCAACCGCGGCCTGCGGAGACTGGAAATGCGTCTGTTCTGGTCCTGAGGAGCACCCCACTACAAGAAGCAGGCACGCCACCATCACGGGAACTTTGAGATTCCGCCGGATCATGAAAAACTCGCGCTGCATCACCTGCGTCCTCCACCTCTCCCGCCGCCGCCGCCACCGCGACTGCCACCTGCGGACCTGCTGCCCCCGCTGGACCCTCCGCCGCTCCGGCTTCCGCTGTAACCGCTGCTCGAGCGGCTCGATTGCCCCCGATTGCTGGCGGCGCGAGTGCTGTTGCCGCTGGAACCGGCGCCGCTCAACCCACTGCTGCGCGTGCCCGAGGAATCGCGCGAGGGCGATGCCGACCCGCCCTGGCGGCTGTAGCTTCCGCCGGTGCCCCCGCTGAAGCTGTCCGATCGCCCGCTGAAGCTGCTCCCCCCGCCGCGCGACAGATCCTGTCGCCCCGCTTCCGCCCGCCCACGGTAGGAATCACGGGCCTGCGCCGATGCCTGATTGGCGCCGCGGAACTTCTCGTTTGTCGCTGAATCCCGGTATGCCACACCCTTGCGATGCGAGGGATCGTGCTGGAACTTGCTGCCCCCGCTCGTCCCCCCTTGGCGGTTTGTTTGGCGCGTATCGCGATTTCCCTGGCGATCGGTCTGGCGAGTATCGCGGTCCCCTTGGCGAGCATCCATATTTGCCCTGGCCGCGTCGCGATCGATGTTCGTGTTGATGTTGGTGTTGCGGTTGACGTCGATATCGACGTCCCCGCCGTGCCAGTTGCACCCGCCCCACGCGTGTCCCCACGCGGCCCCCACCGCCATACCGACGCCGAACGAAATCAGCGCGGTTCCCGCGACATACCCAGGCGGGTAGTAATACGACGGCGGATAAGAAGGATATGGCCACGCGCCGTACACCACCGTCGGGTTGTACGTCGGCACGTAAACCACCGACGGCGACGCCGATTCCACAATAATCACCTGCGAAGCCGGCTGCGTCGCGGTGGCGGCGACTTTGTCGACCTTCACGACCTGCTCGTTGGTGGACTTGAGGTTCCCCTGCGCCTGCGCCTTGCCGCGAAGCCGCTGCACGGCGTCCATGACCGACTTCTGATCGGCGATGAACGCATCGCCCAGCTTCATCGTCCAATCCAGCTTCTCGCTCATCATCGTCAGGACCTGCGGGAAATTGACCAGCGACTTCACGCTGGCATCCCACGTCTGCGCATTGAGCGCATCGGCCAGCGCCTTGTCCTTCAGCGACGGGTTCTGCTTGGCCCACCTCTCCGCTTGCACGACTTCCAGGGGATACGTCGAGGCCATCAGGACCTGCGCGAGCAGGGAGTCCGGATAGAGAGCGATCGGCGCCGCGATCTGCTCGAGCTCCTCCGGCTTCAGCGGCGCGGCTGCGGGAGCCGGTGACGTGGTCGGCGCCGTCGCGGCGGTCATCGTCGAGGGCTTGTACACCCCGCCGTAAACCTGCGCCCGCGCGACGTTGCTCCAAACCAGGCTCACGATCAAAGCCACGCAAACGCCGCGAACTTGGCTGGATCGGTTTCGCATCGGATGCTCCCTCCGCGTCATTTCTCGTCGCCGGATGTCAACCAGCGCCGCGCTTCTTCCACCTGGGCGGGCTGGAAGTATTCGATTTGCGGCCTTCTCAAACCCTTGCCGACGAACATCAGCACGAGGTCCTCCCACTTCTTCTCTCCGACGATCGCCATGCGCTCGATCTGCCTGTCGAACTGCGACTGGAACGAACTGTCGTTCCAGTCCCCGCGGTGCCACCCGACAAAGTTCTCGACGATGACGAAGATGCGAATGGCATCCGCGGATTGGCGAATCCGCTTCACCGCCGCTTCCTGCGCCGCGTGCCACTGCGCCGACGTCAGCTCGCCGGAAACCCGAACCGTGACGAGTTTGCCGGATCCCTCCTCAACTGACATTCCCATGAACCAACCTCTCCGCCCAGGCGGGCGCGGGGGTGCGGGTCGCGGGCACGCCTACTGGGCCGCCGGCTTGGTCGTTGCTCCCTCGCCGGTCGCGGACACCATCTTGTCGATCGACGACACGATCGCGTCGATGTGCGTGTTGACCTCTTTAGCCTGCCCAGCCGACTTGGTCACCAGGTCCGAGATCGACGACAGGTTCGCCGGGGTCAGGTTGCCGTTGAGGTAGTTCCCCACGTCCTTGAGATTGGCCATAAAGGGTTGGAATGCGATCCGCGCCAACTGCATCTCGCTGCTGATGGAGCTGAAGACGCGCTCGGCGTCCGCCTTCTGCTGCACCGCCTGTCGGCGGAGCTCGGGGTTCTCCACCTCGACCTGCTTGTTCCACATCGCGTAGTACGCGGCGCTCTTCTCCTTCAGGTCCTCCGCCCGCGCCCTGACCGCGTCGGCCATCGCCTGGAGCTTCGTGTACTGGTCGCCAAAGTTCTTGTAATTCGCCTGCGCATCAGCCGGGGTGGACTTATGAAGCGTCGTCAGCGCGCTGCTGGTCGTGTCGATCTGCGTCTTCGTTTGCAGCAACTCGCTCTTGATCTGCCCGAGTGTGACCGGCTTGGGCGGCGGAGGTGGAGGTGCCGCCGCCGGCTTGGGCTTGTCCGATGCGCAGCCCGACAAAGCGACGATCGCCGAAACGACCGTCACCGCCAGGCACATCTGCACGATATGTTTCATGTAAATCATGATGATCTCCTTCTCCGCGCAGCAGCCTCCACCGGCCGCGCGGATTCCCACGGTTCATGCGACTTCACGACAGCTATTTGAACGGCGTCGCCGGCTCCTTCGCCGGCATGGGCGCGGGCGCGGTATTCTTGCCGCTCTCCCACTCTTCCTTGGTGATCGACTTGACCTCGGAGTTCTGCACGCTGACTTCGTTGCCGGTGCGCGCGTCCTTCAGCGTCACCGCGCCGCCGCTCTGCTTCCTCAATTCCGTCGTGTAATAGTCCTTATTCGTCGTCGGATCGTGCACCTTGTAGTACGTCGTGCAGCCGGACGCACACAACGCCAGGACGATCAATCCCGCAAACTTCGCTCTCATCGCGCACCTCTACCTTGTTGCCCCTCAGCACCGACCATTCCGCAGACTCGCCTGCGGTCATGCTGGTCGAGGCACAGTTTCCCAATGTTTTCGTTTCTGCCTATTGGACTTTCGTCCCATCCCGCATTTTGGGGAGGGCGGCGTGAACCACCCGCTCCCGCGGCTGGTTTAGTGGAGAGAAAAATGCGGCTGGCTTCCCAGACGCAGGCATCCGGGTTCGCGCGCGACGCGGCTTACTTGTGCCCCATCAGCACGATGCGGGCGTCGCGGTCGGCGTCTTTGTCGGTCTTGAAGGCGATCAACACCTTCTTGATGACGCGGTTGCCGCCCTTGAGATCGATGGCGCGCGTCTTGCCGCCACGGCGGACCGTGTCGCGGATGTCGACCTCCTCCGGGTCGCCGTTCTCATAGGTGACGGTGACCTTCTTGAACTCGACGTCCGTGCCGCGGACTTCGAACTTGATCCGCTTGGCCAGGCCTTCGGCGGAGCCGACCTCGATCGTGGCCGACCCCGATTTCTTCTTGATCTCGGCGTCGCCCATGACCTTCCAATCCTTGTCATCCTCCGCGCCGCGGGTGGGCGACGACAGGGCGCCGAACATCGCCAGCGCGAGCATCAGCGCGGCGGCCATCGTTGTGACGCGATTCCACGGTTTGAGCGCGATCATGATTACCTCCGATCGTGTAGTTCGAAGCCGACTACGTCGGCTGCGGTGCGGCAATCGGCATTGCAAACCACCAGCGATGGCCTTCCGGATCGCGCGCGCCGTACTCGCGCTGTCCGTAAGGCCGGTCGGCTGGTTCGCCATCCACCTGCGCCCCGGCCGCTCGGGCGCGGGCGAAGTGGTCATCAACGTCACCGACGAATACGACGAGTCCCGCGCCCGCCATGTCCGCGGTCGCCGGCGAAGTGAGCTCGTGCTCCGCGGTGACCCGGTGAAGCCAGATGACTGTCCGGCCGACGCGGACTTCACCGTGGACTGCCCGGCCGTCGGCTCCGCGCGCGACGCCTCCTGATTCGAAGCCGAACGCTCGGACCAGGAAGTCATGCGCCGCCTGGATGTCGCGATACACCAGCAACGGGATGACACGCTCGAAGTCAGGCATGAGCAATCCTCCTCGCGGTCAGGCGAAGAGCTAGCGCTTCGCCATCGCCGCCTTCTTCCCGCCTGACGGTTTGCCGTTGGCTTTGCCATCGGTCTTGGCCTTGGCGGCCTCGTAGGCGACGCGGTAGCCGCGGGCGATGGCGCGCACGGCGCGGCCGATGTCGTCGTAGACGTGGTCGTCCAGGTTCGCGAAACTGATGCGCACCGACCAGTCCGGGGCGGCGAAGCCGCTGCCGTTGAGCAGCACGATGCCATGGTCCTCGGCGAGGCGGAAGACGATGTCGAGCGGATGCACGTTGGCTTTCATCCACTTGACGATGTCCTCGCCCAAGTATTTGCGGGCGAAGAATTCGAAGTCGATCAGGCCGTAGTACCAGTCGAAGAACTTGTTCTCGCCGACCTCGATGCCCAGCCCTTCGATCGTTGCCTGCACGCGCTTCTTGACGATGCCGATGCAGGCTTTCTGGTAGTTCTTCTTCGTGTCCATCAGCTCATACAGCGAGAAGATGGACATCATGACCTGCTGCGGGAGCGACAGGCCGGCGGTGTGATTGAGCGCGACATCGCGGCTGTCGGCGACGATGCGGTCGATGAAGGCGAGCTTGCGCGGCGTGAGCGTCAGACCGCCGTAACGCTTGTCGAGCTTCTTCTTAATCGGCTCGGGATGGTCGGCGATCATCTCGTCGAGGATGTTGTCCTCGTGGAGGATGACCGTGCCCAGACGCCAGCCGGTGCATCCAAAGTACTTGCTGTAGGAATAGACACCGATGGTGTTCTTCGGGTATTCGCCTAGCAGTGAGCGGAAGCCGGGAACGAACGTGCCGTAGACGTCGTCGGTCAGCAGGATCAGGTCGGGGCGCTTCTTGAGGATGGCGCCGATCTTCTTGATCGTCTCCGGCGACATCGCGACGGCGTACGGGTTGCCCGGGTTGACGACGAAGAAGGCTTTGATCTTGGGATCGAGCAGCTTCTTCAGCTCGGCATCGGTGTACTGGAAGCGGTTCTCCTGCGGGGCGGCGACCTCGACAAAGTGCAGGTCGTAGTCCTCGAGGTGGGCCATCTCGATGTATGGCGTAAAGATCGGCGTCCCCAGGGCGATGGTGTCGCCCTGGTTGATGATGCGGTTGGCCTTGAGTGATTTGAAGATGTAGCACATCGCCGCGGTCCCGCCTTCGACCGCGTAAATCTTGAACTTGCCCTTGGGCCGCGGCGTGCCGCACATCGCCCATTGCAGGTATTCGTGGACGATCTGCTCGTTGTGGACGAGCATGCGGTCGGGGACGGGGTAATGGTCGCCGATGATGGAATCGACCAGCTCATGGACGAAGGCGTCGGCGTCGAAGCTGAACTTCTTCACCGCCCAAGGGACCATCGCCTTGAGAAATTCCGCGCCGGGCATGTCGGCGTGCTTGTCCAGCCACGCGTCGAGCCGGCCGGCGATGCCGGAGGCCTTGGGCATGCCGCCCACGCCGGGCGGGAGATCCATCACGCGCTTGCACTCGACGACGGCGAACTGCCCGAGCAGGAAGAACGCCTCGCGCGGCTCGGTGGCGACCCAGTTCGGATTGCCGCGGCCGGCGTTGAGGTAGGACGTCGAGGCTTCGAGCGCGGACTTGGACGCCACCTTGGCAAGAAAGTCCTTGATCTCGAACGGCCCGAGCTTTTCGTAGTCTTTCAAATTCAACTGGCTCATTGTTCTCTCCTCTTTGATTTCAACGTTTTGCTTTGACGGGGGACTTGGAGCGGGTGGTGGTGACTTCGACGCCCGCGGGAACCCCGACGCGCACCCCCGCCGCTCGATCCGCTCGCCCGCCCGCCTTCTGCCGCGCCGCCAGCGCCTCGGGCTTGAGCAGCTTCAAGCCGGTGGGCGCGTGGTAGCCGTGGATTTCCTTCACATCCAGCTTGCGCATGAAGGTGATCGTCGCCAGATCGATGACCTGCCCCGGCACCATGATCGGAAAGCCGGGCGGATACGGGATGACGAAGTTGGCCGAGACCAGCTCCGGGCCCTCCTTTAGCCGCTTGTCGATCTCCGGACTGCTGAGCTTCACGTGCTCGCAGTTCTCGGCGCGATAGGCCATGAAGAATGCGTCGCGCATCTGCCCCTCGGGTGTCTTGCTCGCCGGGTCGGAGCGGAAGGCGTCGTGGAATCGGCTGAAGTTGGGCAGGTCCGGCACGTCCTTGATCAGGTCGCGCACGCGCGATTTGAACGCCTCGCGATCGCCTTCGCTGGCTGAATTCTGCTTGCGGTCCACATCGCCCGCCAGCCGCGCCAGCACGCCGACCAGGTGCGCCACGTCGCTGCGCGTGTTGTTGATATTGGTCTGAATCAGCACGCTGTTGCGGCTGGTCTTGTTCAGCTGCACGTCATACTTGCCGGCAAGCAGATTCTTGAACTGCGTCCCGTCGAACCCGGCGGCGCCGCAGGTGATTGTCAGCCGCGTGGGATCGAGCGCGAATTCGTCGTCCTCAAGCGACTCGACAAACTTCGCCCACGTCACCGCCGGCGGGTAATCGTCAACGCCCGACTCGCGGAACTCTTTCGGGATCATCTCGGCGGGCGTGAGCACGCGGAAGTATTTCGAGATCAGCGGGTGATTGTTCACCTCGCGGCGGATTTGCAGCGCCAGCTCCGTCATCCGCATCGTCAGCTCGTACCCTTCCAGCTCCATCTGCCGCCGCGCGATGTCGAGCGACGCGATGATCTGCAGGTTGGGCGAGGTCGAGGTGTGCGTGAAGAACGCCTCCTCGAACGGCTCGAGCACCTCGGCGAAGTCGTCGTCCGCGACGAGGATCATCGAACCCTGTCGCAGCGCCGACATCGACTTGTGCGTCGAGTTGGTCTGATAGACGCGAATCCGCGCCTTGCCCCCCAGCTCCTGCCGCAGCTCCTTCGCCGCCTGCATCGCGGTGCGCCGGCGGTGCAGCGGGTCGAAGCGCGCGAAGCCGAACCACGCCTCGTCGAACAGGAAGATCAAATCCGGCTTGATCGCCAGGCACTCGCGCATGACCTTCTTGACGTTGTACATGTGCCCGTCGAACGTGCAGTTGGTCAACGTCAGCATGCGCACGCGATCGAGCTTCCCCGCAGCCTTGAGATCGTTCAGCGCCTTGACGATCGTCGTCGTCGGCACCGCGCCGTACATCGAATACTCAGTCAGCGGGAACGCCTCGACGTAGATGACCTCCGCGCCGGCGAGAACGAAGCCGTAGTGGTGAGACTTGTGACAGTTGCGATCCGCCAGGCAGATGTCGCCCGGCCGCACGACGGCTTGCGCGACGATCTTGTTCGACGTGCTCGTGCCGTTGGTGCCGAAGTAGGCGCGATCCGCGCCGAACGCGCGGGCGGCCTTCTCCTGCGCGACCTTGATGTTGCCGGTCGGCTCGAGCAGGCTGTCCAGGCCACCGGTCGTAGCGGATGACTCGGCCATGAACAGGTTCACGCCGTAGAACTCCCCCATGTCGCGAATCCAGTGGCTCTTGAAGATGCTCTTGCCGCGCGCGACCGGAAGCGCGTGGAACGTCCCGATCGGACGGCGGGCGTACTCCTTGAGGTTGTCGAAGTACGGCGTGTCATAACGCTCGCCAACGCCCTGGAGCAGCGCCAGGTGCAGCTCCATCAGGTCCTCGACGTCGTAGAAGACGCGACGGATGGCCTTGGCATCGCGCGACGTCGCCAGACGTTCGGGCGCCTGGTCGGTGAGCAGGTAAACATCCAGCTCCGGCCGGGCGCGGTTGAGTGCTGCCGCCAGCGCCGTTCCGAAGGCGGCGGGCGCGGTTGTCTGCGGATCGACCGTCAGTTGCCGCGCGAGGAAATCCGCCATGTACGGAAAATTCAGCTTCGATTTGAAGGGGAAGCCTTCGTAGATGACCACGGCCTGGATGTCGCCATTGAATAGCGCCGCCAGCATCGCGTCTTCGAACGACGGTGCGAACACCAGCTCATAATCGAACGGATCGTCGTTGCGACGCAATTGGCGGATCTCTCGCCGCACGCGTTCCTGGTCCGCCGCCGAGCCGCTGCCGACGACGAGCACTTCGAAGTACAACCGATCGGCGGCAGCGCCGCGGGCATACACGGGGGCGCGCGACTTGGCTTCGGTCGATTCCTCGTCGGCGTCCCACGCGCTCCCATCCCGGCGATACGTCCCGCCGAGAACCGCCTTGGCGATGCGACGCGCAAGGTCGGCGAAGCCGCTCGTATCGCTCGCGGTGAGCTTCTCGCGGAGCCGCTGAATCAGCGCCAGCCCCGGATAGGCGAAGTACACCTCCAGCGTCTCCAGTTGCGCCAGCAACTGTTTCGCCTCGCTGATCAGGTCAACACGATCCGACCCTTTCCGATCCGCCGGCAACGCCGCCCACGCCTGCGCCAGCCCGTGCAGGCGCTGCCAGTTGTCGCGCCGGCTTTCAATGGCGCTGAGAAACTGATCGAAGCGCGGCGTGGCTGAATCTGATTTCGCTTGTGAAGCCATGATGATTTCCCTCTACGTATGAACGAGTTCGAACGTCATTTGAGAAGCAGGACCAGAACCATCCCCCAGATGGTCAGCAGCGTGTTGCCCACGGCGTACGTGACGGTGTATCCCAGCGCCGGCACCTGGCTCTTGCCGATATCGCAAACCAGGCCCAGCGACGCCGTCGTCGTGCGCGCACCGGAGACGATCCCCAAGGTCAACGCGTCGTGAAAGCGGAACAGGTACTTGGCGACGTACATCCCGATCACCAGCGGAATGGTGGTGGCCGCGACTCCCCACAGGAACAGGCCGACGCCCTGGGTTTTGAGTCCGTTCACGAACCCGGGGCCCGCGGAGATGCCGACGATCGCGATGAAGATGTTCAGCCCGACGGAGTTCATGAACCAGATGGTTGGAGACGGGATGCGTCCGAACGACGGGCGCACCGAACGCAGCCAGCCGCCGACGATGCCGGCGATCAGCGCCCCGCCCGCGGTCGAGAGCGTGATGGGCACCCCGCCCACCTTGAAAACCAGCGATCCGATCAGTGCGCCGACCGTGACCCAGGCGCCGACGAACGCCATGTCGGTCACGTCCGTGACGCGATCCGCCACGCCCAGCGCCTTGGTGGCGGCGGCGATGTCCTGCGTTCGGCCGACAACCGTGAGGACGTCTCCGCGCTGGATCGTGGTGTTGGGGAGGATGGGAATATCGGTTGCGGTTGCGCCGCGGGTGATCTTGCGGAGGAACACGCCGCGCGCCATTGGGGCCTGGGCCAAATCCCTGAGAGTCTTTCCGTCCACTTCCTTATTCGTCACCAGGACGTCGACGCCCCCCACTGGCACCGCCAGCAATTCCGCGTCGTCAACTTCGTCCGCCTGCGACCCGATCAGGCTGACCAGGACGTCGCGCGCGCCGGCGACGGCGACCACATCACCCTCTTGCAGAATCGTGTCGGCGGTGGCCTCTTCGATCGTGCCGTTGCGACGGATGCGCTGAACGAAGACGCGGGAATCGGGAACCAACGCCTCGGCCTCTGCGGCGCGTAAGCCGACAGCCTTGCCGCCCTGCTTCACGCGGAACGCGCGAAGCTCCCAGCGGTGCCAGGCCGTCCCGGCGCCGCCGGACTCTTTCTTGCCGCCGTTTTTCTCCTCGTAATCCTTGCACGCCGCCGGCAGGTCTATTTTCAGCAGCTTGGGGCCCAGCAGTGCGATCACCAGCGCCGAACCCATGGTGCCGAACATGTAACTCACGGCGTAGGCGATCGGCATCGAGTCGAGCAGCTTCTTTGAGTCGTCGGCGGGCAAGCCGAGCCGGTTGATCGCGTCGGTCGACAGCCCCATCGCAGCCGAGATCGTCTGCGAGCCTGAATAGAGCCCGGCCGAGTAGCCCAGGTCGTAGCCGGCTATCTTTACGATGACGAACGGTATGAGCAGGCACAGCACACATTGGACCACCGCAAACACCGCCTGCGGCATGCCGTCCTTCGCAATACCGCGAACGAATTGTGGTCCGACCGCGTAGCCGACCGCGAACAGGAACATCAGGAACGAAAACGCCTTGAGCGGTTGGTTGATCTTGATTCCGATTTGCCCGATCACAACGCCCGCGAGGAGCGTTGCCGTCACCGCCCCGAGGCCGATCCCTTTGAACGTGAACTTGCCGAAGAAGTAGCCCAGCGAGAGCGTGAGGAAGATCGCGATTTCCGGATACGTCTGCAGCGTCGTTGAAAACCAGTTCCACATGAAAAGCTCCATTCAGGCGGTTCACGGTGCCGCTGCGGGAATCGCCGGCAGCTTTTGAATCAGGTTCACGATCACCGGTCCCCACGCGATGATCAGCACGTTGCCGATCGCGTATGGAACCGCGTATCCGAGCACCGGGATCTTGCTCTGCGCCGCCTCCTGCGTGGCGAGCAGCGCCGGCGTGTTGGTGCCCGAGCCGCAGGAGATTCCGACCAGCACGCCGGGATTGATGCTGGGGAAGAACTTCTTTCCGATGAGCAGCGTCAGCGTGTGCGGGACCAGCACCGCCACGACGCCTGAGATCAGAAGCGGGATGCCGAAGGTCTTCAGCCCCGAGACGAACGACAAGCCCGCGCCCAGCCCGACGATCGCGATGAACGTGTTCAGCCCGAGCGTCTCGAGCAGCCATCCCGCCGGCGCCGGCAGCTTGCCGAAGACCGGGTAGATCGCGCGCAGATAGCCGAGGATCAATCCCATCACCAGCACCCCGCCGCTGGTGCCGAGCCCGATCGCCACACCTTTGAACATCAGCGCCGGAATCCCGATCAGCACGCCCAGCACGATTCCCGCCGCCAGCCAGGTCAGGTCCGCATCCGGCGTCGGGCGCTCGATGTAGCCGGCTTCTTGGGCGACGCGCTGGACGTTCCGCGGCGCGCCCATCACCTGCAACGTGTCGCCGCGATAGACCTTGGTCTCCATGAGGAACGCGACTTCCTGCCCGACTCGGATCAGCTTCTTGAGGCGCACCCCGCGGCTGTTCTCACCCGCGAGTTCCCGCAGCGTCTTGCCGGACATTTTCTTGTTCGTGACAACGATGTCGGCGGTCTGGAGGGGGAAGTGCAGAAGCTCCATGTCGGCGACTTCCTCGCCGATGGACGCCTCCGCCCGCACCACGGTTTCGCGGCGTCCGACGACCGCCACGACATCCCCCGCCGCAATCGCCATCGTCGGGTCGGCATCGATGATCGTTTCCCCTTTGCGAATGCGCTCGATGCTCATATACCCTTCGCACGCGCGCTCGATTTCCGCCACCGTCTTCCCCACCGCTGCGGTGCCGTTGATGCGATAGGCACGGGCGACGAACTGCGCGAACTCCGCATTCACACCCGCCCCCAGCTCTTCCTTCCCGCCGGAGAGCTCGCGCTCTTTCTCTTTGCAGGCCTCACGCAGGTCGATGCGCAGGATCTTCGGCGCCATCTGCGACAGGAACCACGTCACCCCCGCCGAGCCGAAGAGGTACGTGACGGAATAACCGACGGCGAGGTGACTGACGGCGGCGTCTTTCACGCTACTGGGGACATCGAGGCGATTAATTGCGTCGCTGGCGCTGCCGATCGTCGCGGATTCGGTCACCGCTCCCGCCATCAGCCCCGCCGCGAGCCCCTTGTCGTAGCCGAGGATCACCGAAACCGTATAGACGCTCGCCAGCGCCAGCAGGCAGAAGATCACCGCCAGCGCCGCCTGCTGAAGCCCCTCCCCGCGCAGGCCTGAAAAGAACTGCGGCCCGACTTTGTAGCCGATCGCGAAGATGAACAGATAAAAGAAGCACGACTTGGTGAACGGATCGATCTTGATATTCGCCAGCCCGATCACCACGCCGACGAGCAAGGTGCTGGCGACCGTTCCCAGCGATAGCGGGCCAAGCTTGAACTGTCCGAAGAAATAGCCCAGCGACAGCGTCGCGAACAGCGCGAGCTCCGGATGATGTCGCAATAGCTCGACTAGCGCGTTCATAACTGCGACTCGCTGGTCTTAGAAGCGGTATTGCACCGAGAACTGCACGCGTAAATCGTCCCCCGTGCTCCCGTCGTTGTCCTCGCGCAAACCGTAGAGAACTTCGCCGCCGACCATCACCCGCTCCGCCGGGTAGTAGCGCAGGTTGACCAGGCCGTAATGCCCGGCGTGATAATCGCCGGGCGCCTGGCCCGTGGCGTTGTCGATGCTGACGAAGCTGTAGCAGACCGTGCTGCCCCACTTGGCGCTCCACCAGTGCTGATAGCCGATCACACCCGCGAATGCGTTCAACCCATCCAGGCTATCGCCGGGCGCAACCAGCACCGCGTCGAGTCCAAGCCCGCCGGTGTCGTTGATGTATTTGGCGATGCCGTTTCCACCGGCGATCTGATAGAGCACCGAATCGGTGTGCTTCTCGTCCAGCTTGATCGTCTTGATCGAGCCGGTCAGATTCAGCCCGTAGCCGACTTCGCTCTCGCGCGAGCCCAAATCCGGATCGAACTGCAGATAACGGATCACGCCCGAGAGCTGGATGTGTCCCCAGTCCTGATTCCAGCGGATGTTGCCGGCGAGGTCGGGAAACGGCGTGGATTCCACGCCCGTGAATCCCGCCGGGGTGGTGATGTCGGCGCTCGGGTCTTCGATCGCGAAGACGCCCGTCCACTCCTTGCTGAAGTCGCGGCGGAAGCGCACCTGCGGCCGACGACTGGTGATGATCCCGGCCGGACCCTGGAAATCGAGCGTGGATGGAAAGATCGTCGCATCCTGAAACGCGCTCCACGTTTGCCCCGCGAGGAACTGGAACTTATCCCCGATCTGTCCATATGCGTGACGGATGCGCGGCTCCGCTCCGTCCGTCCCCATGAAATCGACTTCGATATAGGTGATCAGGTTCCCCCAGTTCTCGGTGGGGGTCTGCGTCTTGAGGAACAGTCGCGTCTGTCGGATGCTGAGGTTCGTGTCCCCCGCCCCGGTCTTCTCTCCGCCGGTGGGGATGGACGACACGACGAAGGCGTCCTTGTTCCCGATCCGATCCCCATCGAAGATCGCGTCGAGCTGGACGTACCCGCCGATCTGGAACGATGTCTTGGTGCCGGGAATTCGAAACGACCCGGGGAAATCCCCCTCGGACGCGAACTTGTTGATGTCGAAGAAATCCGGCGTGGTCAGCCGCGGCTGACCCCCTTCGATGACGAGAATCCCCCGCGACTCCGCGTCTTTCATCACCGCCTGCTGGGTATCGGCGACTTGCGCGACGTTCTTGCGCAGCTCGGCGTTCTCGCGCTCGAGCTGCTGCATCCGCTGATCGACCTGCCGCCGCCATTCCTCGTCGGAAACAGCCGGCCGAGTCTGCCCCCACGCAGACACCGCGCAGCACGCGCCCAGGAGTGCGATTGAGAGAGCCGCCGATTGATTGCTATTCCAGCGTCTGCGCATCGGTCACCTCGCTAGCCCTATTCGCGAGGTAACCCTACAGAATCGCGCGAACCCCCCCTATTGGACTTTGGTCTAACGTCAGATGGCCGATGCTGAGATCAGAAGGGGTTAAACCAGACGGGCTGCGGGTGTCCGCTCGGCTTGCGCAGCTTCCTGGCGCGCTGGACGTCGGTGAGATGCCAGGCGTAATGCTGAACGATGAATGACGAATGATGAATAGGAACGCACTTCTCAATCACCGCGCTGCCGACGATCACGCCTTTTGGCAACAGTGCCCCCGGGTCGATCATGCCGACCTGCTCCGCCAGCTCGATCATCCAATCGGGCAACTCTTCTCGCGGCACGACGATGTTCTCCGCTTTCTTGACCGCCCACTGCCCACCGCCCACCGCCAACTTCTTACTCGCGTAAATGTAAAAGCGTTCCCCCACGATCCGCGTCGGCTGCGAGCGATACTCTGCCGTCTTGATCCCCCGCAGGATCAACTCGGCGTAGGGCTGTCTGATCGATAGCGCCCGCATGCCTCTAGCATCGGCACGCCGCTGAGCACAGCTAAACCCCGGAGCGAGCGGAATGGGAGATAACGTGACGGCCGGGCCGGCGCTCGCGCCGGTCTAGAGCACCAGAAACTATACCGCCGCCACCGTCCGCTCCGGTTCGACTGAGCTCACCGAAGTCAGCGGCGGGTGATGTGGCGGTTCAGGGATGGCCCCGCACTCCGGGCACCGCGCCGGTGTTGCGCGAAGGTCGTACCCGCATCGGACGCATTGGCCCGCGGCGCGACGGCTTAAGCGTAGCCGACGCCGCTCGCAACGCCAGCGCCACACGGCCGTCAAAAAAGCGACGGGCACGTACGCTGCCACCATCATCGCCAGCTCCGCGCTGTACCCGGGCACGGGTCGGTAGATGATGCCCGACAACGGCAACCAGAGCGGCGCGAGGCCTTCGGTGAGCCCGAAGACCAGCCAGAACTGCCCATCGATCGGCGCGCGGTTCGGCTGACGTAATGTGTCCAGCCACAAAACGCCGAACGCCGCCCAACTCGCCAGCGAATGCGCCCACAGGGCTATCCGTACGTTCCGCCGCACGACGCCTTCGAGATCCTTCGGTTCACGCCGCATAACGTAGTGCCGATCAGTGGCCGAGCCGGCGCCGCGCCGACTCTCGAATCACAAGAAGCTTACCCGCCGGCTCGGTCCACTGCATTGGCGGGTTATTCCGCACGCCGGGCCGCCGAGAGTACCGTCGTGCAATGCTCCACAGGCCCGCCTGTGAACCACGGGAAGTCGATGCAGAGCGTCCGAGGCGCATCGAACCCTGTGGCGGCATAAGCCTGTCCCAGCGAACTGGCATCCCACTCGTCTTGGGCCGTGCTGTCGGAATCGTGAAACGCCCAGTTTGTGCCATCCGGGTCCCGCACGGCCGCTTCCAACGTCTGCATACACCAAGAGGGCGGGACGGGGGTCGAACCGACGAGCGCCAAAGCGGCGCACAGCCGGACCGCGGGAGTGTCGGCCATCGACAAATTGTCGAGTGCCATGATCGCATCGGGCCAGAAGGGCGAGAGTTCGCCCAAGGCCAATGCGGCGCTGCCGCGGACGAGCGGACTCGCGTCGAACCACAGACGCTGGCAGAGTGCCGCGCCGGACGCTTGCGTCGCAGCAAGACCGGCACGGCTTATAACGTCCGCAGCCTGCCCGATGAAGTAAGCGGCCGCGAGGCGCACCCGAGCGTCGGCATCGCTAAGGCTATCCACCGCGGTATGGCACGCGTCTCCAATCGCGTGCCACGACGCGGCAAGCAAGTCCCGGTAGACGCGGCGCTCGTCGTCCGCCATGGGCCAAGGGGTCTTCGATTCCCGAGACCAATACACCGACGCCGCCGCAATGTGGCCTAGAAGTTTCAGCAGGCGATGGCGACAGCAAATGCTTCGCTTCGCCGCCAACTCGATGAGAAACGGCAGCGCCCTCACGGTGGCGTCGTACACGACGCCCTGATCGACGCTGTTCCAAAGCTCTTCCAGTGCCGGCGACCAATCAACGACATCCGGCTTCAGCAGCAGGCGGACGAGCCCCGGCACGTGTGCGGACGTCCCGTTCGCATCGGCGACGGTTGCCCATGGGATATCGTCCAAGCCGTCTAACATCGCCGGTGGTGCTGTGGCAGAGTTCTTCAGGGTTGAGGACTTACCGCCTCGTGAGGAATAACGTAAGGCCGTTGAGCGGCCGCGGCGGCGCACGCGCGACGTTCGGCCGCAAATGAAGTATACCGCCGCCGCGGTCCGCTCCAACGGCGGGTTATCCGCCTTTGCCGCTTCGCCGCCCACTCTCGCGCCCACCGTGCTCCCGCAAGAGATCGGCCAACGCCGACTGTTTCGCTTGCAGGGCCCAATCAAGCGCGGTCCAGTTCCCCGGATCACCCGGCTGCTTTGGGTTCGTCGGCACGTTCGGATCGGCTCCAGCCTCCAGCAGTACCCGGCAGACCTCCAACTGGGCGTGCATCGCGGCGGTTGAGAGCGGGGTTTCGTGCGGGTAGTCGGGGCCGGAGTCGCGGAGATTCGGATCGGCACCGCCTTTCAGCAGGAGTTGCACGACCTCGACCTGCCCATGCTGCGCCGCTGCCGTCAGTGGCGTCTGCCCGTCATTCTCAAGGTGCCAACCCCACCGCGACGGCGCATTGGGATCCACACCGAATCGCAGGCAAACTCGCACACCCGCCACGTCACCGAGCCCCGCATAGCGGGTGAGCTTGTTGGGGCTCGGCCACCACAACCAAACCACGAACGCGATAACCAAGGCAGCTGGAACGCCGATGATGGCGGCCAGCAGAATGAGGATGCGTCGTCTGCGAGTCACGAAGGCGGATAACGGACCAGCATTCAACGGCCGGCCGGGCACCGAGCCGCGTTGGAATCACAAGGACCGTTCCGCCCGGCGGGTCCGTTGCAGTGCGTGGTTATCCGGCGCTTCCGCTGCACAAGTGACATTAATCTGGATACAAACGCATGATGAGCATCCAAGCTAGCAAGCCCAAAATGCATAAGCCAAAGAACAATACAATCAAGCGAGCGCCGCGCTGCGACCCCACGCGCAAGTCAAGGAATTTCAGATCGTCGGTTTTGCGTACTGCCATAGAGACTCGCGCCGGATAACGTGAGGCCGTTGAGCGGCCGCGGCGCACGCGCGACGCCCGACCGCAAGTGAAGTATACCGCCGCCGCGGTCCGCTCGAGCGGCGGGTTATCTCGCTGCTATCGCCTCGTCCGGATTGTCGCTTTCAACAGGGAGGAACCGCGGAATGCGGACGGTGAACGTGGTGCCTTCCTCCGCCGTCGAGACGACCTCCACCGTTCCCCCTTTGGCGACGACGATCTCGCGTACGATATACAAGCCCAGCCCGATGCTGCCCATGCTCCGCTGCGCAGTTGATTCCCGCGTGGCGTAACGCACCAGGGGATTGAAAATCGTCGGCAAAACCTCCGGCGGGATCGGCTTGCCTTCATTGTGGACGCGCATCACCACGGTGGATTCTTCCGGGGTCGATCCTTCCAAGCCCAACGACAGATCGATCGGCCCTTGGGTCGACCCGTGCTGAAGGGCATTGCCCAATAGGTTGGAGACGACCTGGCGGATACGCGTCGCATCCCACACGCCGGTGACCTCGCCGTCAGAATGAAAGCGCAGGGTCCGCCCCGGATGCGTCGTGCGATACGCGCCGACCACCTCGCGGCAGAGTTCCTTCAGATTGACCGGCCCGCGCTTCAGCTGCATCGCACCGCCCATCGCTCCCAATGAGAAGTCGATCAGATCGTTGACCAACCGAATGATCGCATCGGTGCTGGTGTCAATCATTGATATCGCTTCGACAGAGCCAGGGTCCTCCTTCGTCACAAGCTGAGTGGCCATGCGGATGCAATTCAGGGGGTTCCGCAGGTCGTGGCCGAGGATCGCCAGGAACATCTGCCGCGACTGTTCGACGCGCTTGTTGTAACTGCTGACGGCTCGGGAGAGTGATTGATCCATCGACTCGCCGAATCGGATGATGTCGTCAATGTCGTTCAGATCCGGCTGCGGAAGACTCTCGCGCCACAGGCGCAGCACGGATGCGCGCAACGCGCGGTATTCGGCGACAAGCTCTGTGATCTGAAAGCCCGCGCCGACCCGCCCCACGCCGTGCAGGTCCGAGGCGTTGTCGAGCCGGTCACTCTCCGCGCCTCCCGCGCCGCCATAACCTTTAGACTTGCTCCCTTGCTGCTGGAGGCTCTGAGGGTTCTGCATGTCCCGCGCGGTACCCCGCAGAATCGATTCCGCGTCGTCGCGCAGGGCGAGGACGGTCATCTTCGCCCCGGGCAAAAGGCTGCGCGCAAACGCTTCCCATTCAGCCAGGATGGGCTCGATATTCGCGGAGATGAATTCTGCCAGTCGCATCGACTTCTGATTGGGCTGTATCAGGATGTGCGAATGATACCTCGCCGGCGGGGGAAACGAACGTCTGGCGAGCGGCGCCAGGCCACGCCGGACCGGGCCACGTGGGATGGACCGCCTGTCGTCATCGTTGCGAGGCGTGCAACATGCTGCAGCGGGATAACGGATCAGCACTCAACGGCCGGCCGGGCGCCGAGCCGCGTTAGGTTCAAGAGGACCGTTCCGCCCGGCCGGTCCGTTGCAGTGCGGGGTTATCCCGCTGGCCGGTCCGCCGTTCACCAAGTCTCGGTGAATAAGTTCGGGCGCTGCTCGATCTTTCGAAATCGCCTTTCTACCCTCTCACCGAAGGTAGCTTCGAGCGCCGACCAGTCGGTCGCGGACAGCGGAAGGAACGCGAGCGTATCCATGCCGTTGGAGTCCGCGCAGACCCGAATCTCGAAGGCGGGCTTTAGCAACTGGTTGAGCGTATGAAGCGTAATGTGCCGGTCGGCAAGTCCTTCGACGAGCGGCACCTTCGTGCGCTGCCCGCGATATGAGATATACATCTCGAAACCTGGATCGGCATCGATGTCCGCCACCTCCGCCGATAGGTCGCCCGTTCGAAGAATATCCTCGCAGTAACGGACGATGGCGTCGTCTTCCTCTCGCCAGTCGACCCAAAACACGGTGTCATGGTCAGCTAGAAGGCGTTCGACCGCTTCCTCGCTGTTGGTCCTTAGAAGTTCTTCGACCGTCGCTGGGACCATAGCGGGATAACGTAGTGCCGATCAGTGGCCGAGACGGCGCCGCGCCGACCCTCGAACCACCAGAAGCTTACCCGCCGGCTCGGTCCACTGCATTGGCGGGTTATGCGGCGATGCTCCGCACTCGGGACATCGGTCGGGCGACGCCCGTAGGTCGTAACCGCAGGTCGCACATTGCCCACGCCGCCGCCTCCCTTCCCGCCTTTGCGCGATCACCGCCGCACGCACTGCACGAACTGCAGCGAAGCTGGACACGATTAGAAGCACAAACCAAGACGGGACGAACAGTTTGCGCAAGCGGAATGAATAGCCTCCAATATCAGCGCGCGGCGTATGAGCATCTTGCCGGAAGCCGAATCCGTCGATCCCATGCGGATTGGCCGACCATCCGGGCCCCCTTGGGTCCAAAACGTTGCGCCAGAATCGGATGCCATCCTTGTGCTCGCGCACGGCGTCCTTTGGCGTGGTCCATTCGTAGGTCGTAACGCCGAAAGTGAATACACCAAGGCCCGAGGTAAGCTGATAATCCCGTTCTCGTCCGGAAGCCTCCGGCTTGGTCGTGGTGACGACCACCCCAACGTCGTCGTACCACTTGTAACCGCGCACCCATAACCATGAGACCGCAATCGAAAGTAGCAGCGACGCCGCGGTTAGTAAATTGAAGACGATTCGCGCTAGTCGCCGCATAACGTAAGGCCGATCAGCGGCCGGCGCACAACCGGCTCGCAAGGTTCAAGGTACCCTCCCGCCGGTCCGCTGCATTGGCGGGTTAGCTCGCACCCCGTTGTGCGTTAACGTCGCCGACGCCGCAGCAAGCGGCGCAGGTACAAGCCGATCCCGGCGAGGACGAGGCCGCACGCCGTCCCCGGCACCATCGTCACCCAGAACACGAGTTCACGGTCCTCCAGGAATCCTTCACGACCACTCGGGTCATAGTTGCTCTCGCTAATTACGTACCACGTCAGCCACGACGCACCGAGACAGCAGGTCACCAGAAGCGCGACGCCCCAAGGGTCGCTCGCTGTGCGCAAACCCCTCCGGGCGTACTCAAGTTGAACGGGGCGTTGTGTCACCGTGCGAGCTAACGTAATGCCGATCAGCGGCCGGGGCCGCGTCCGAACCAGCTTCGGATTCCAGAGAAGATACCCGCGGCCCCGGTCCGCTGCATTGGCGGGTTATCCATCGCCGCGTCGCCGCGTTTTCGTGGACGCCGCGGCCGCGCCTCGGTATCGAACGTGTCGCGAGCGAACCGCGAGTCTCCCCACCAAATCGGCTCGGAGAAGTCGACGACGTCGACCGTTTCTCTGAGCGGCACCTTCCGTGCCTCGATGCGGAACCCGAGTCGCTCGCATCTTAATTCATCTGACTCGCTGCTCTCTACCGCGACTGCATCTTTACCGATCGGACGCCAGTTGAATGGCTCAACCTCGTGAAGGCCGTACTTGATGAGTTCGAGCGTTCCGGTCCCGTCGGCGCGAAATGTGACCAGCGTGTCCTCCTGCGCGCCTGGAGCGTAAAGGAGGTCAATCGACCACAGGCCGACGAGAGGATGCGGGGTGCCTTCCACGATGGATAACGGACCAACATTCACTGGCCGGGGCCGACGACCAGCGTTCGAATCACAGAGACCGTCGTGGCCCCGGTCCAGTGCAGTGTTTGGTTATCCGCCCTCGTAGATTTCCGGCAACGCCCGTCCCATTACTCGTGTCGCGCGACGCACGGTTCCTTCGGCAATGTCCACCCACACTTGCGTTTCACGCGGTGGGAGTACACCGTCGCTATGGCACCACACGAGCCAGCAATCCCGACCGGAACGCTCGTCCTGGGCCTCCCGAACTGACAGCCGCTTGCGGGACCAGCAGTCAGTCCATTGCCGTTCGCGGACGAACGCGTCGGCGACTGCGATACTCTCCTCGCGGGTGACGGGCATGGGCGGATAACGGACCTTCGTTCACTGGCCGGGGCCGACTACCAGCGTTCGAATGATGAGGACTGTCGTGGCCCCGGTCCAGTGCAGCGAATGGTTATTCAGCGGGCCGCACGGCCGTCTCCTGCTTCGCAATGCGACGCTTCTGAGCCCAGTAGTTCCCGAGCGAAAGCAGAGGAATGACCAGCGCTCCGTACGCGAAGAAGCCACGCGTCAGATTGTACTTGTTCATTCGGGACAGCACGGTTCGCGCGTCTTCAGGCGCGGCCCAGAATCGATATTCGACCTGCTGAACGAATACGAGCAAACCGGAATAGGTGTGGAACACGACGCCTACTGTCCCCGGGGCTGGACCGTCGTAGATGGTCACGCCTTCAAACATTCGAGACTGCGAGCGAATCGAAGCCGCGCCAAACCAGCGAATGCCTTTGAGGATCACGAATCCGAGCAACCCGAACACCACGAGGGCAATGGCCCCCGCGACGATTCCGCCCCAAGGTTGTCCGAGGTCTGCGAGGATCAAGCGACCGGCTCCCGCTGAATAACGGACCGACATTCACTGGCCGGGGCCGACGACCAGCGTTCGAATCACAAGGACCGTCGTGGCCCCGGTCCAGTGCAGTGTTTGGTTATTCCTCGCCCTTCGGGCTCGCCGAACCCATGCCTGCAATCGCTTCATTCGCGCGATCGAACGAGACTGAATGCTGGGCTAAAACGCGCGATGATGCAAACTCAGGGTAGCGAAGGAGACCAAGGAGGATGTGCTCGGTGCCCACGCGCTTGTTGTCTGAGTCTCGGGAAATCGCGATCGCTGCTTCGATCGCCAACTTAAACTCGCGGGTCTGCGGGAGCAGCCTAGGTGCACTGCCGTCATCGAGGCTTCGCGGTTGTTGCTCCAACTGCCGTCGCAGTTCTTCAAGATCAACGCCGATGCCGCTCAGCGCTCGATAACAGACACCGGTGGATTCCTTGGCCAAGCCGATCAGCAGCTCAACGTCGCCGATGATCTTCCCGCCGAGGCGATGCGTCTCTTGGTTGGCAATCGCCACGGCTCTACGCGATGTATACGTGAACCGCTCAAACACCGCGACCTCCGGGTTGGCCGGGCGAGGAATAACGGACTGACATTCACTGGCCGGCCCGGCGCCGACCAACCTTCGGAGACGAGGACCGTTCCGCCGGGCCGGTCCAGTGCAATGTTGGGTTATCCAGATGGCCGGTCCGCCGCGCGCGTGACGACTTCCGTGCCGAGCGGTAAATCTTTGATCTGCGGCAACAGCTTCGCCAAGCCGCTGTGGTACGCCACGAAGTCCCACCGAACGAGGTTATCCGGCCGCAGTTGACCGCCCAGCATCGGCGGCGTGCGGAACGCCAGGCATTCCCCGACACCCGGCTTCAGGCCCGCGGACAACGCGGCTTTGGCGAGCGACTGCATCAGCAGTTCCTCGCGGCGCTGAGGCTGCGTGCGGTCCCAATCGAATTTCTCGACGCAAACGGCGACCTGTTTCAACTCGCCTGAGACGACGTCGAGCATGTCGACCTCGCCGGACTCCCTCGCCACGAACAAATCGCCAAAGACCGAAGCGCCCAGCAGTTTGCACTCGGCGGGCAGCAGGGCCGACCACACCGAAAGCACCGACGGCGCGTCGATCGCGCTGGCCGGGATGAAGTGCGGGTCTTCCATCTGGATAACGTAAGGCCGATCAGCGGCCGGAGCCGCGTCCCGCCAGCTTTCGAACGACAGAAACTATAGCCGCGGCTCCGGTCCGGTGCATTGGCGGGTTATCCGCCCGGTCGAACTTGCCAAGACAGCGATACCGCAACACTGGCCGCGACATCCTTCGCACGTTGAAGCAGCTCGACCGCGCCGTCGGTCGGCGCGTACCGAAAGATCGCATCGATGCGAACAGGCTTTCCCCGAGCGGCGGGGTACGACTCGAACACCTCACCTGACTCGACGAAGGTTAGGTACGATTCGAGCTTCGACTGCAACAGCCGCAGGTGCGCCGGCTCGTCTTCCCAATCGAGGGCGTCGATCAGCGAGAGCACGGCCTCGCCGCTCTGACGATCCACGCCAGCCGCATCAACGACGTTGGTTTGGTCGATAGCCAAGGGCGGATAACGGAATGCCGATCAGCGGCCGGAGCCGCGCCCCAGCAGCTTTCGAACGGCAGAAACTATACCCGCGGCTCCGGTCCGCTGCATTGGCGGGTTATGCGGCGGACGCGGCGCGCAAGATTGGTCAGTCACGGAGTTTCGTGCAGCTGCTCTCTGGAACGGTCATCTTTTTCTCGTTGGCCTTGAGGAACGCTTGCAGCTCTTCCGTGGTATTCGCGATCACGCGCGATTCCTCGTTGTCGTGCTTGACGGTCTTCCAACGAAGCGCCTTGTCCACAGGAACGTTGCTGCCGAAGCTGTAGAGCTGAACCTTCTTGCCCTCGATCTTGAGGTGCCCGAAAATGTGAAACTCTTTCAATGGCGGATCGACTTTGTCGAGCTTTGCGCCGGTCGGCTGATAGTCGTAGAAGATTGTCTCGCCCAACTTCACCAGGCGTAGCGTTGCCTCGCCCGTCTTCTCGCCCTTGCCGTCACGAGTGGTTAGACGATACGACTTGTCAGCCTCCCCTTTCTCCAGTGTGGTCGTGTTCTTCTCGGTCGGTCGGTCGTCGTCCTGGTACACGCCCAGCAGTTCCGGGAAGTAGACCAGCGTGTCGGGGGTCCAGATGGGGCTTTCCGATGGGTAGCACCCCGCGACGACCGCCAACAGGGTTGCGAGTAATGTGCCGAGCCGCATGGTGCATCTCCGCCGCATAACGTTGGGCCGATCACCGGCCGGGCCGGCGCCGAGCGGCGCTCGACCGGCAGAAACTATACCGCCGGCCCGGTCCGGTGCATTGGCGGGTTATGCGGCGGTCGATCGACGTCGTCTCACGGCGACAGCCACGAGTGCGAGCGGCGCCGCGACTGCGGGTTCGGGAACGTACTCGACGAAGTAGCCGCCCACGGAGCCCGCGCCGGGATCGTTCTGAATGTCGTCCCAAAGTGCATCCCCGCAGCGCAGGAAGTTCTGCTGGGCGTTGTTGAACTCGTCAGGAAATCCCGGAAACCAGTTGGTGTACGACCACGGCTCGCCGGTGATCCAACGCCACCCGCCGCTGGGCTCCGAAAAGCCTGGTGCTGCCGTGTCTTGAAACCCACCGAGCCACCCTTGGGCGTTGCTTACTGCGCCGTTGATGAAGTCCTTCTCCGCCGCGGAGTTGACCGTCACCAACCGCCCCGACAAGCCTTGGAAAGCCAGTGCCTCCGCCGCGACCCGCGCCTGCTGCCAAGTGAGGTACCCCGGGACGTAGTCGTAGTAGTTCCCATTCCCGCCGCTGCCAACGGTCCACTGCGCGGGTGCCGCCGCCGCGGGCACTACACAGACCAAGCACGCAGCCGCCATGGCAGCAACGCAAGTCGTACGAAAGCTACTCCCCATGAGCGATCTCCTACTACAACCTGGTAAGGGCGAAAACGTGCGTCTGCCAAATTCTGACACACCCCGCCGCAAACGCCAACTCCGCCGCATAACGTAAAGCCGATCACCGGTCGGGCCGGCACCGCGCCGCGCTCGACCGACAGAAATTATACCGCCGGCCCGGTCCTGTGCATTGGCGGGTTATCCGACTTCCGGCGGACTATTTGGCGCGCTTGTAGTACAGGACGTACTTGTTCGCGTCAGCCGTCGCGGAAACCAGTTCCCAGCCCTCCGCCCCCAGCGCGTTGGGATTGTCGCTGGTATTCCAAGCAGGATCGGTTGGCTGAGACTCGGTCGTGACGAATTTGTACTCCCAGGCCGTTTTAGCCTTCTCAGCGGGAGCAGCTGCCGCCAGGGCGGCAACGACAACCGCGAACCCAAGACCGACGAACATCCAAGCGAGTCGTGTACGCATGAGTCCTCCAAGTCGGATAACGTATTTGCCGTTCACTGGCCGCGGCCGCGCCGACGACCTTTGGAACCACAGTAAACGTCCCGCGGCCGCGGTCCAGTGCAGCGGCGGGTTATCTGCCCGTCCGACGCCGTGCTCGATATCCCTTGAACTCGCCCCTCAGGATCATGAACGCAATCGTCGAAACGAGAACGAACACGGATACGGCCCCGACCTTCCGTGCGAGCACCCGTTCCGGCGCAGCGGGCTCGGGAGCGAGCAGGGCCCGGAGAGTGTGCGCAAGCACGAGCCCCCACACCAGGCAACAGAATGCCGTCAAGACGAGCAACACGGGGCCCGGAAGCCGCGACGGAGGCGAGCGGTGAATCATCCATCCGAGGGCCAGCGATGCCGTCGCGCACAGGCACGCGACCATCGCGGCCCCCCAGGCCGGTGGCAACCGGCCGATCAGAATTAGCATCAGGGCAACGATCCCGATGGTGACGATGGGTGCGAAGCGGCTGAACATGGGTAGCAGCCTGTCACCAAACGCGATGCATGCGAAGGGCAGATAACGTAGAGTCGTTGAGCGGCCGGCCGGACAACCGGCTCGCGTTTTGGAAGTACCTTCCCCGGCCGGTCCGCTCCAGCGGCTGGTTATGCCTCGCCGGTGGCCGATGCCAACGCGTTAGGGAGCTCCTCTTCGTACAGTTCTGTGCCGTCGACGTACCCCGCGGCAAGTCGCTTCTTCGCTTCGGGGACCACCAGCCGGAGCGCGATCTTCTGCCGCAGGTACGTCGCCAAGAGCTCGTTCGTCAGTTCGCCGACTGGCGTATTCCAGCCGCGCTTGCACCGTTCGATCAGGCCAGATTTGAACTCCGGCTCGACCCACGGACCTTCAACAGCGGCGACTGTGGCGGGTTGCTCGCGAGGCATAACAGCTAGACGTTCAGCGGCCGAGGCCGCGACCAAACACCTTCTGAAACCAAGAACGCTTACCCGCGGCCTCGGTCCGCTGCAATGTCGGGTTATCTGCCCGCCGTTCGCCGTCCACTGACCAGACCTCCGTGCCTTCCGGGACCTCTTCTCCGGTCGATCCTTCCAAAAGAACCATATACGGGCGCGGGCCAGGAGAATTCTCAACGTACGTGCCCCGCCACTCAAGCCATTTGATGCACGTCTGTAGTTCGGTGCCATCCGGTCGCTTGAGGAGCAAGGGGTCGCCGGGACCGAAGCGTTCATCGTTGATCGGGACTATGCCCGGCAACAATACGATGCCCCGGCCGCGAATAGTGAACAAATCGGCGACGTTAAAGAGTCGGCGCGCCATGGGCAGATAACTATGATTGACCTGACCGGCGGCGCAAAATAGCAACCGCCTTGGTCCGCCCCAATCCTAAGCCTGCAGCCCCGCCTCAGCCACCGGGTTTTGTGCTTGACGGCCAATCGCCGGTTCGGTATTTGTTAGCTATCATGAAACTCCTCGAACGCATCGACCTTGTCTGTCGGCGTCGGGGCATGTCAGGGAGGACGGCCCAGGTTTATTGCCAATGGATTCGCAGGTTTCTCGCCTCTTGCGCCGCGGCGCGCGGGCAGTGGGTCCCACCCGAGCAACTGGCGACTGCCGATATCGAAACGTTCCTCAATTATCTCGTCGGCGAGCGGCATCTTGCGGCATCCACCCAGAATCAGGCGCTCAACGCCATCGTCTTCCTCTACAAGCACGTGCTGGAGAACGTTATCGCGCCCGATCACCTGGGGAAGTTCGAACTTTTGCGCTCCACCCGCCCGGCACGGCTGCCAACGGTGCTCTGTGCTGACGAGGTCATTCGACTGTTGCAGAGCATCCCGGCAAAGCGCATCTTCAGGCTGATGACGGAGTTGCTCTACGGCACGGGCATGCGCATCAGCGAGTGTTGCCAGTTGGATGGAAAAAAGGGTCACTACTGATTCCCCAGACAATCAGTAGTGACCCCTTTTTGCGTGTCAACCTTGCGGCATCTTCGGCCGTGACTTCCTGCCCGGCGTTCATCCAATACCCATCCTCCCACGGGCCGTACTTCTTTTCGTCCCACGTTGCCGGCTTTGCGATGCCCGCGGGTTCCCATCCGTAGTGACGGGCGACCGCGAGGGCGAGGTCCCAGCCGGAGCCGGTGAACCGCACGTACGTACCCGCGGAGTTGGAGAGGTCGTACCCCATAGGCAGGATAACGGATCAGCATTGAACGGCCGGCCGGGCGCTTGACCGTCTTTCATCACGAGGACCGTTCTGCCCGGGCGGTCCGTTCCAGTGCGGGGTTAGCTGCCCGCCGGCTCGCCGTTCACTTCTGCGAGCCGCGACCAGAAGCGCACGCGACGTGGAGTTTTGGTAATCGCGTATTCGGCTCGTCCGAAATAGTAGCTGAATTCGTTCTGCAGGTAGTCCATCAGATCGGCACCATAATAGATGATGTCCGTCTGGTAGACGGAGAACACTGGGTTGTCCGGATCGGATGGCTCGGCCGGTATGTAGCGGTGGCTACAAATCGGAATCAAGACCGGTGCCTCGGCCACCGCGCGGCGTGCGACGTCGAAAGCTTCGTGCAAATCCGCCGGTCGTTCACCCCAATCGTCGAGCCAGAACTGATTGTGTTCGATGTCGAAGCAGATGCCTTCGAGCGGCCAGTTGAGCCGTTCGCGTATCGCCGCCTCGTCCGAGTTGCGCCAGTCGACCCATCGACCCGACACAGGCAATCCGGTCGCAAGAAACGCTCGCAAGTCTGGTGGAAACTGGAAACCGAAGCGCCGCTCCACGCGGAGGAACTCATCGTCCGTCAGCCCGGCGGCAATCTGCACGCCAGCGGTAGCGAGGACGGTTTGAGCGTCGTTGAAAGTCACGGGTGTCAAAGGGCAGCTAACTATGATTGACCTGACCGGCAGCGCAAACTAGCAAGCCGGACGTACGACAATAATCCCAGCCACGGCGCCCGTGTGTCAATCGACGCTTTTTCGCTTGACTGCGAGGGAAGGCAATAAGGGGGGCACTACCAATCCCGTTCGGCCCGCCGTTTGCGCCCGCTCGGCGGTGCGGCGCTTTGACGCGCTTGCGCTTTGATCATTCTTCGGGCATCTTATCCACGTGCCTGTGGACTCCCCCACGCCAGTGACCGTCGAGCAACTTGGCGGCTTGAAGAAGCTTCGCCGCGTGGCCGGGTTGCTTGCCGCGTTGCACGATGTCGGCTGCGCGCGGGACAAGGCGGTCAACCGCGAACTGCATTTCGACGATTACGTCCTGCTGGTGCTGCTCTATTTGTTCAACCCGCTGATCGATTCACTGCGCACGTTGCAGAAGGTGGCACAGTTGCCGCAATTGCAGAAGCGGCTGGGGATCAAGCGGTTTTCACTGGGCAGCTTCAGCGAGAGCTGCCGCGTGTTCGAGCCGGCGCTGCTGCAAGAGGTCGTCGAGCAATTGGCCGATGGACTCTTGCCCATCGAACGCAATGCACTGTTCAGGCAGTTGCCCGGCAAGCTGACGCTGGTCGATTCGACGGTGATTCGCACGCTGTGCACGGTGGCCGAGGCGATGTTCCTGCCCCTGGCGGGCGACCGCCACCGCCACGCTTGGCGCTTGCATTTGCATCTGGACGTGGACCATCACGTGCCCGATCGCTGGGAGATCACCGAGCCGAAGAACACCGGCCCAAGCGATGAGAAAAACGTGCTGCGTCGCAACCTTGCCGCCGGCCACACCTACGTGATGGACCGCTGGTACGCGCAGTTTGTCTTGTGGAATGACATCAAGGCCGCCGGCAGCAGCTATGTATGCCGCGTGCGCGACAACAGCACATATGAAGTGTTGGAAGATCGCACGCTGACTCAGGAGGCCATCGACGCGGGCGTGATCAGCGACCAGATCGTGCACATCGGCTTGAGCAAGAAGCGCTCACAGCGTGCGGATCACCCGACGCGATTGATCTGCCTCGCCTGCACGCCGCATTGCAAACGCGGCAAGCGAACGCGCGGCGGATTTGCCCAGACCGGTCCCACCAGCGACGGCACGCTGCGGATCGTCACCGACCTGCTGGACGTGCCGGCCGACGTGATCGCCTTCCTCTATCAGTACCGCTGGACGATCGAGGTCTTCTTCCGCTTCCTCAAGCAGATCCTGGGCTGCCGACACCTGCTGAGCACGCGCATCGAGGGCATCCAGATCCAGATTTACGCGGCCGTGATCTGCTGCCTGATGCTCAACACGCTGACCGGCCGCAAGCCAAGCAAGTGGATGGTCACGCTGATGGCGCTGTACCTGCAAGGCCTGGCCAGCGACGACGACGTGCTGCGCGAGCTGAACAAGCCAGACAGGACCGGCGTGAAGCTGGCGGCGCGCGAGGCGTACTTCAAATCGATCGGGCTGTAGCGTGCGACGATCCGCGGCGGCGGGTCGTCCACGTCGATGCTGCGCGCCGCGCAGAGTGATTTTGCCGCGCGGGTATCGAGTAATTCTATCAAAAGATCAGAAGCCAGCCTCGCCGCCACGCACGACATGGTTACAACGCTCGGGCCGAACGGGATTGGGACACTGCTACTTTGCAAGAATCTGAATTTACAAAAACAGGGGCGAATTGGACATGATCGTGTTAGCGATGGGAAAAAACGTGGCCGCAATCAGTTTTTACGCGCGTCTCGACTCCCTCCACCAATGCGCGATTCGTCCGCTCCATTTCGCGCGAAGTCGTTCATCAGGTTGTGAGCATATCGCCGCAATCATGATGTCATGCCTCACGGCCGGGCGATGAGCGACAGCGCCCAGATGGTTCACAAGACATTCGCGCACAAACCCTCGTCGTCGCTCAAGGACTTAGGCCGGTTTTCGCAAGAAATTGTGACGAAAATAAAGGAGTTAGGCCGCATCGGCGAGGGTTTTCGCGCTCGAAATGAATCCACCGCCGCGGCTATGACGCACTGCGTCGCGGCGTCCGGATGGCCGTAAGTGCAGTGTTTTGGCCGGGATCTTGCTCTCGCTGCCCGAAGTGTCGGCCGGGCCGGGAATAGCGCGACGCGATTAGAGACCGGCCGCCGCACGGGGCGGGTGCGGTCCATATCAAACGTCCTCCGCGAGCAGAACGCGGCTAATGCAGCCGGGCTGGCGGCAATCGCTATCCGGCAAATCTCCACCGCCTTCGTCACGCCGTGCACGTCGCCGCGGCGCGGGAGCTGCGGGATCGGTACCTGGAACAATTCAATTCCGGCATCGTGCAAAGGGGGGGGCCGGCCGGGAAATACGATGTCGCACGCCCCCTGCCGTCGCGGGCGGGCGCCCATGCAACCCCCCTGCCGGCTGACCGGGAAGCGCTTCCATATCGCCTCGCTGGATGATTCCTGCCAGATGATGCGGGGACCGTGCGATCGGCACCGCGTGCTGGGTGCGTGGGACTAAAGTCCCATACGAAACATCGCTCGACGAGTTTAGGTTCTGGGGGCGGGCCAAACGGTGACAGACGCGCAGATACGAGTTGCAATCGTGGATGATGATGCGTCGGTGCGAAAAGCGCTGGGGCGTCTGCTGCGCTCGGCAGGCATGGCTTCGGAGATCTTTGACGGCGCCGCGGCGTTTTTCCAAAGCTTGTCCGACCACGCGCCGGATTGTTTGCTTCTCGATGTTCGCATGCCGGACATGAGCGGCGAAGAAGTCCTCGATCGGCTGAGCAGCATGGAGTGCCGCGTGCCCGTCATCGTCATCACCGCGTACGACGAGGATGAGCTCCGGCTGCGCGCGCGCTTCGGCCAGACCGTCGGATTTCGCCATAAACCCGTGAACGACGATGCCCTCTTGAGAGATATTCGAAACGCCGTCCAATCGAACCGCGAATAACCGGCGGCGTCGCTCATCGCGCTCTTCCGAGCGTCGCCGCTTCGTGCTCAGAAGCGTGCCCTCCCGCTTGAAGGACAGCGAGCGTGCCGGCGGCAATCACCTGCTCCTCGTCGGTCGGGACAACCCAGACCGAAGGTGTATGTCCCGGCGAAATGCAACCCCGACCGCGCTCGTTGGCAGAGACATCGAGCACGACTCCGAGCCAGGCGAGTCCCTGGCAGATGCGGGTGCGGATGACCGGTGAGTTCTCGCCGATTCCGCCGGTGAAGATCAATCCATCCAGGCCGCCCAGTGCAGCTGTCAGGGAGGCGATCTCGCGCATGGCCCGGTAGACAAAGAAGTCGATCGCCCGAGCGGCGAGCGGGCTTTCGCTGGCGAGCAACTCGCGGACGTCGTTGCTGATGCCGGAGATGCCCAGCAGCCCGGACTGGGTGTACAGCAGGCGTTCGATTTCGCGGCAATCCATCGACTGCATCAGGAAGAGGATGACACCGGGGTCGAGGCTCCCGCAGCGCGTTCCCATGGGCAGGCCGTCCAGGACGGAAAAGCCCATCGTCGTATCGACGCTTCGCCCGCCCTTGATCGCGCACATGCTCGCGCCGTTTCCGAGGTGGGCGACGATCAGCCGGGCCATGGCGAGAGTGGGAGCCGTCCGCCGAAGCTGATCGATGATCGACGCGTACGAGAGACCGTGAAACCCCCAACGGCGGACCCCGCGGCGAAACAGGTCGTCCGGCAGGCCGAAACGCTCGGTCACATCCGCCCTGGAGCGATGGAACGCGGTATCAAAACAGGCGACCTGCGGCAGGTCGGGCCGCATGGCGGCGACGGCCTTCACTGCGGTGAGACTGTGCGGCTGATGCAGCGGCGCGAGCGGGACGAGGCGTTCGAGCCTGGCGAGAACCTCCTCATCGATGAGCGTCGGCTCGGCAAATTCTAGGCCTCCGTGGACGACTCGGTGTCCCACCGCGATGGGCGAGAGCGCTCCACTGAACTGCTCGCGCGCCCACTGGAACAGGTGCGTACAGGCATCCGCGATGGGGTCGCCGGTTGAAGTAGCTTGTAACCTGGCATCGGCCAGCGCGGAGCCGTCTCGATCTCTGGCCATGAAGTGCGGGGTCGCGCCAAGGCCTTCGATTTGCCCTCGCGCGACCAAGCTGGGGTTGCCGTCGCCGACCTGGTGAATGGAGAACTTCAGGCTCGACGACCCGGCGTTGAGCACAATGATTGCATCATTCATCACAATCTCCGCTCGCCGCATCCAGCCCCTCGGGATGCCCGCGCGCACAGCGCCCTACACCGGAACATATGACCGCATGGTTGCGCACGGCTCAATTGGACTTTGGTCCAATTCAACGCAAAAGACATCGCCACGCCGCACATTTCCTTTTAAAAAATACGACCTTTGGCCAATGGTCGCCCTTCGATCTGAGCGTACGGTCAACCCACCCCGCGAAGCGGCCTGACAGAAGGAGCCATGATGACATCCATTCTGAACGACATGAAGGTAGTCGGTGTTGAGGTTGGCGGGACAAAATCGGGCGAACCGCTCACCGCCGACGAGCTTCGCAAGACACACGCGTACTGGCGTGCCTGCAACTATCTCGCGGCGGGGATGATCTACCTGCGCGACAACCCGCTGCTTCGCGAACCGCTCAAGGAGGAGCAGATCAAGCAGCGTCTGCTCGGCCACTGGGGCGCCAGCCCGGGCTTGAGCTTCGCGTACATTCACCTCAACAGGCTGATCAACAAGTATGACCTGGACGCCATCTTCCTGGCCGGACCGGGACACGGCGCTCCGGGCGTGCTGGCGCCGGTCTATCTCGAAGGTGCGTATTCGGAGGTCTATCCGAATAAGGGCGAAGACGAAGCGGGCATGCGGCTGTTCTTCAAGGAGTTCTCCTTCCCCGGCGGCATCGGCAGCCACTGCACACCCGAAACACCGGGCTCGATCCATGAGGGCGGAGAGCTCGGATACTCCATTTCGCACGCGTTTGGCGCGGCGTTCGATAACCCGGATCTGCTCGTCACCGTCGTGGTGGGTGACGGCGAAGCCGAGACCGGCCCGCTGGCGACCGCGTGGCATTCCAACAAATATCTCAATCCGATCCGCGACGGGGCAGTGCTGCCGATCCTTCATCTCAACGGGTACAAGATCAACAACCCCACCCTTCTCGCCCGCATCTCTCACGATGAGCTGGAGAGCCTCTTCAAGGGATACGGCTGGACGCCGCATTTCGTCGAGGGCGATGACCCGCAGGTCATGCACCAGAAGATGGCCGCGACCATGGAACGGTGCGTGATGGAGATCCGCCGCATTCAGAAAGAGGCGCGTGCCAGCGGCACCGCGACGCGCCCCCGCTGGCCGATGATCATCCTCCGCTCGCCTAAGGGCTGGACCGGCCCGAAGGAAGTGGACGGCCACAAGGTCGAAGGCTACTGGCGCGCTCACCAGGTCCCGCTCTCCGGATTGCACAACAACCCTCCTCATCTCAAGCAATTGGAAGATTGGTTGCGCAGCTACAAGCCGGAGGAACTGTTCGATCCGCAGGGTCGGCTCATCGAGGAACTGCGCGCGCTGGCGCCCAAAGGCGCGCGGCGGATGGGCGCCAATCCGCACGCGAACGGCGGGCTGCTGCGCAAGCCGCTGCGCATGCCCGATTTCCGGGATTACGCCATCAAGCTCGAACACCCCGCGCAAGTCTCTGCGGACAACACGCGACCGCTCGGCCAAATGCTGCGCGACGTCATGAAGCTCAATCCGACCAACTTCCGCGTGTTCGGGCCGGACGAGAACACGTCCAACCGGCTCGACGCCATCTACGAGGTCAGCAAGAAGCTCTGGCTTGCCGAAATGCGACCCGAAGACGCCGATGGCGGCCAACTCTCACCCGACGGCCGCGTCCTGGAGATGCTCTCGGAGCACACGCTCGAAGGCTGGCTCGAAGGTTATCTGCTCACCGGTCGTCACGGGTTCCTCTCCAGCTATGAGGCGTTCGTTCACGTCATCGATTCGATGTTCAATCAGCACGCTAAGTGGCTGGACATCTCCAAGCGCCTGCCGTGGCGCTCGCCAATTGCGTCGCTCAACCTGCTGATCACCTCGACGGTGTGGCGTCAGGATCACAACGGGTTCACGCACCAGGACCCGGGATTCCTCGACGTCGTCCTCAACAAGAGCGCCGATGTCTGCCGCATTTATCTGCCGCCGGACGTCAACACGCTTTTGTCCGTCGCGAACCACTGCCTCAACAGCACCGATCTGATCAACGTCATCGTCTGCGACAAGCAGAAGCACCTTCAGTACATGAACATGGACGAGGCGATCGTCCATTGCACGAAAGGCGTGAGCATCTGGAAGAAGGCGAGCAATGACGAGGGCGTCGAGCCCGACGTCGTCATCGCCAGCGCCGGCGACATCCCCACCAAGGAGGCCCTCGCCGCCGTCATGCTGCTGCGGCAGAGCTTCCCCGAGCTCAAGATCCGCTTCGTCAACGTCGTGGACCTCTTCAAGCTGACGCCATCGACCGAGCATCCGCACGGCTTGTCCGACCGCGATTTCGACAGCCTCTTCACCGTGGATAAGCCGATCATCTTCAACTTCCACGGCTATCCGTGGTTGATCCATCGCATGACCTACCGGCGGACCAACCACCGGAACCTTCACGTGCGCGGCTACAAAGAGAAGGGCAACATCAACACGCCGCTCGACCTGGCGATCCAGAACCAGATCGACCGCTTCAGCATCGCGATGGACGCGATCGACCGCGTCCCGGCCCTCCGCAACATCGGCGCCCATGCGAAGGAGTCGCTCCGCAACATGCAGATCGAGTGTCAGAGCTACGCCTATGAGAATGGAATCGATAAGCCTGAAATCGAGCAGTGGACGTGGAGCGCGCCAGGCTAGTGGAACCAGTGAGGCGGCTTACGCGATGGAGAAAACCCTTTTCGGCTCCCGAACCGCGTCCAATGAAAAACGTAGGTGAATGAATACCCACTTGCCGGACCGAGCAACACCGATAAGTGTGGAATTCTGCGGTTCGCTCGTATACAAAAACAAGTCGCGCGGCGCGGCAGGGTAACTCGGGCGTCGGCTTGCGTTTGATAAATCACACCCGACGTCCAGCGCGCGGGGTCGCATCAGGGGCATCTGCAATGAAATTGAATCAGCGATCGGCGCCAATGGTTCAATCGCGCCGCGCGCGGCATGCGAGCGGACAGTTTCGCGATCCCGCACTTCGCCTGGCGTCGCGGACGGTCGTTGAACGGCTTGAAGCGCGCACGCTCCTCTCCGAGGCCACCAATTATCTCCTGCCCCAGCACGAGCTGGTCAACATCGGCTCGTACCTCACCAGCCCCTCCAAGAAAGCCCCCCTGACCATCGCCCAAAGCTATCTGGCCGCGCATGCGGGTGAGCTGGGGCTGACCGCGGACGATGTCGCCGACACGAAGGTCACCAACCAGTACACCGACCCCGACACCGGGACGACTCACATTTACCTGCGGCAGACCTACAACGATTTCGAGATCGCCAACGCCAACCTGGTCGTCAACGTCGCGGATGATGGACGAATCATCAACGTCGGCGGCGGGTTCGTGTCGAATTTGCAGTCGGCCGCGGTCAGTTCAAAGTTGAAACTGGATGCGCCGGCGGCGCTGAAGGCAATCTCGGATGACCTCGGCCTGGAAATCACGCGGCCGACCGAAGTGACCAGCAAGCCGCAAGGCCTCGAGCGCAGGACGATCATCCAGACGGCGCAGGTCTCGGAGGATCCGATCCCGGCGAAGCTCCAGTACGTCGCCACGGCCAATGGATTGGTGCTGGCATGGGACATGATCCTGCGCACGCCGGACGGCGAGCACTGGTACAACGTCAGCAGCAGCGCGGATACGGGCAAGCTCGTCGCATCGTACGATTGGGTCGAGCACGCCAGCTACACGGTCTTCCCCCAGCCGCTGGAGAATCCGGACGATGGTCCGCGGCAGACTCTGAACGATCCGTTCGATCCGGTCGCTTCGCCCTTCGGGTGGCAGGACACCAACGGCGTCGCGGGCGCGGAATTCACCGACACGCGCGGGAATAACGTCTCGGCGCAGGATGACACCAACGCGGACAATGCCGGCGGATTACGCCCCGACGCCGGTCCGTCGCTGAACTTCAATTTCCCCCTCGACTTGACCCAGCCGCCCAGCGGATACCAGAGTGCCGCGATCACGAACCTGTTCTACTGGAACAACCTGCTGCACGATGTGCATTACCAGTACGGCTTCACCGAGGCCGCGGGGAATTTCCAGATCAACAACTACGGCCGCGGCGGGAGCGGGAACGATGCCGTGCAGGCGGACGCGCAGGACGGCTCGGGCACGAACAATGCCAATTTCGCCACCCCGCCCGATGGTTCGGCGCCACGCATGCAGATGTACATCTTCAGCGCGCCAAACCCGGATCGCGATGGGGATCTCGATTCCGGCATCATCACCCACGAATACGGCCACGGGGTTTCGAATCGTCTGACCGGCGGGCCCGCCAACTCCAATGCGCTCAGCGCCCAGCAAAGCGGCGGCATGGGCGAAGGGTGGAGCGACTGGTGGGCGATGATGTTCACGCAGAAGCCGACGGACGTGAAGAACCAGGCGTATCCGATGGGCAACTACGCCCTCGGGCAGGCGCCCACGGGGCCGGGCATCCGCCGCCAGCCTTACAGCTACAACATGTCGATCGATCCGATCACGCTGGCTGCTTACAACAGCAACAGCGAGGTCCACGCCGCCGGCGAGATTTGGGCATCGACGCTGTGGGACATGACGTGGCTGCTGATCGACAAATACGGCTACAGCGCCAACATCGCCGGCGGCTACGCGCCGGGCGCGGCGGGGAATATTCTCGCGCTCAAGCTGGTGATGGATGCGCTCAAGCTCCAGCCCGCGAACCCGACTTTCTTGAACGCGCGGGATGCGATCCTCCAGGCGGATACCGCGCTCAGCGGCGGCGCGGACCTGCTGGAAATCTGGACCGCCTTCGCACGTCGCGGCATGGGACTCAGCGCCAGCGCCGGGGCGAACGCGAATTCACTGACCGTCACTCCCGCGTTCGATATGCCCATCCTCGGCCTGCAGGTCCTTACGACCAATCCGGCCGTGGGCGCGATCCTTTCCACGCCGCCGACTGATTTCGTGGTGAACTTCAGCTCCGCTTACACGCCGGCGTCGGTGGATGCGTCGGATTTCAAAGTGAACGGGATCGCGGCTGATTCGTTCGTGCTGAACGACAGTGACACGATCACGTTCCATTTCAACAGCACGCCGGTGACCTCGCAGGGCCAGCAGTCGATGTCGATCGCCGCGGGCGCGATGACCAAGCAAAGCGATTCCTCCGCGTCGGTCGCGTTCACCGGTAGCTTCCGATACGACGCGGTCACGATGCAGGTCACGGCAACCAATCCGGCGAACGGATCTGGCGTCGCCCTGCCGTTGACGCAAATCGATGTGACGTTCAACGAACCATACGACCCCGCTTCGCTTAGCGCGGCGGATCTGACCATCAGCCAGGGCAGCGTCGTGGCGGGCTTGGTCGTGAACTCAACCACGGTCCGCTACACGATCAGCGGCGTGACCAGCGAAGGAGTATTGAACCTCTCCCTCGCCGCGGGCGCGTTGACAGATACCTTCGGCAATCCGATGCAGGCGTATGCTGGGACGCTGAACCTTGACATCGGCACGGTGCCGTTCCCTGCGCCGCTGGTCGCCCGTTCCCCGAAGGGGACGTTGATTTACTCCGGACAAACCACGGCTGCCAACCTGATCGGTCCGCCCGGCGACAACGACAGCTTCACGTTGGGACTGGATCCGGGGCAGACCTTGACGATTCTGGTCACCCCCACGGCGACGCTGCGCCCGACAATCGAGCTGCGCGATCCCTCCAATGTGCTCATCGGAACCGCCACAGCCACTGCGGCCGGGACCTATGCGCTGCTGCAAACAGGCGCGGTAGCAGTCGGCGGGGTTTACAAGATCACGGTCGGCGGCGCCGCTTCGACCAGCGGGACATACACCGTCAAGGCGTTCGCCAACACCGCTCTCGAAGCCGAACAGTATGGCGGCGCGACGAACGATTCGCGCGCCAGCGCGCAGGACATCGGCGCAAGCTTTACCTCCCTCGGCGGGGGCGCATCGCGCGGCGCGGTGGTGGGCAATCTCCCCTCGTCCAGCGCGACGCAGACAATCGTCAGCGACGACTTCGAAACCGGCGTGCTCTCATCCGCCTGGACGAAATACTCCTCCGATGCCTCCCTGGGGCGGATTCAGCTTTCCGGCGCCAATGGCACCGGCGGCGGCGCGTACGCGATGTTGATGGACCATAACGACAGCGTGGGCACGACCTACAACCTCAACGAAGCCGTCTGGACGGTCAATCTCGCCGGCCTGACGCAGGCGACGCTTTCGTTCTCGCACACCAGCTACAGTGATGAGGACGATGCGCTGCCGGTGAACTGGGTCGGCCATGCGAATGGCGACGGCGTTTCGATCAGCGCCGATGGCAACACGTGGTATCGCGTCTGGCAGGCGGTCAGCGGGACCGGGGGCGTCTATAGCGCAGTCAGCGTGGACCTCAGCGCCGCCGCCACCACCGCGGGCATTTCGCTGGGGTCGAACTTCAAGGTCAAGTTCCAGCAGTATGACAATTACAATATTGGCACCGACGGCCGCGGGTGGGATAGCGTCGCGATCACCACGCCCGCGCCTCCGCTAAATCCAAACGACTACTACAGCTTCACGCTGAACGCCGGAGATTCGGCAAGCATTGGGATTTCCAAGCTGTCCGGCAGCGGGGAGACGATCGCCCTTCTCGACTCGAGCGGCAATGTGGTGGCGAGCGGCGCGGCGCCCGCATCGACGTCGATCGTCGATCAGGCGATCAACAGCTTCGTCGCCGCGACCGGCGGAACGTATTACGTGCGCGTGACGGGCGGCAACTCCACCGAATACACGCTGGTCGTGACGCGCAATGCGACGTTTGACCAGGGTTCCAATCAGACTGTGGGAACCGCGCAGAATGTCGCGGGCGCAAGCACGGTGCTCGGGTCGATCGGCCAATCCTCAGGCAGCGCAGGCAGACTCTACGCCCTGGACAGCACCGCGCTGCAAATCCGCGAGATCAACCCGCAGACGGGCGCGATCATCCGCAGCTTTGCGTCACCGGCCAGTTCATCGAGCGGTCCGGACTTCGGGCTGGCGGAAACAGCCAACTCGCTGCTCGTTGGAGGAAGCTCTTCGCTATCGCTCTTTGAGCTGAACCTCGACACCGGCGCGGTCATTCGCACGATACCCAACCCGGGCATCGGCGTGAGCGGGATGGCCTTCCTGAACAACGAGATCTACGTCCTTACCGACTCGGTCGCCGGTCAGATCACGGTGATCAATTACAACACGGGCGCAGTGGTGCGAACGATCACCGCCGGGACCGTCAGCGAGGCGCTGGGCGCGTCAAGCACCGGGTTGTATGGAACATCGGGAACGGCGCTTTATCAGATCAACCCGCTGACTGGCGCGACCACGTCGCTTGGCACCCTCGCCACCGCGAACACACCGGAAGGCCTGGGAATTCTCGGTAACGAGCTCTATGTGGCCGAATTCAGTCAGATCGGCGTATACGACCTGACCACCCGGGCCAAGGTGCGGACGTTGAGCGGGTTGAGCGATCTTGAAGCGATCGGCGCGGATGGTGGGACGATCATTCCGCCGGACGACTTTTACAGCTTTACGCTCAACGCCGGCGACACGGTCGTTCTGCGAACGTCAACGCCCGGCGACGGCAGCGGCGAATTCGTGAACACGCTCGATCCGGCGCTCGATCTCTACAACCCCTCCGGCGCGCAGATCACCACCGACGACAACAGCGGCGCCGACGGCCGCAACGCGGAGATCGTCTACACCGCGACTGCCACCGGCGTCTACAAGATCCGTGTCTACGCGCGCGGCGGAACGAGCGGCGAATACGTTTTGGATCTCGGCAACGGCATGAGCGTTGTCCTGCCGGCCGATGTGTCCGAGACCGCGGGTTCAGCCAGCGGCACCATCACCGTCCCTTCCGCCCCCGCCAGCGATCTGACAATCTCGCTGACTTCGTCCAATCCGTCGCGCGTCAGCGTGCCGGCGACCATCGTCGTCCCCGCCGGACTGACCTCGGTCGCGCTGCCCCTGACGATTCTCGACAATGATCTGCTTGACGGGCCCGAAGCGGTGACGATCACCGCCACCGCGGCCGGTTACTCCTCCAGCGCCCGCGTGATCACAGTCCACGACGACGAGACCGGGCTGCTCACGATCATTCTGCCGCCGTCGGCGCGCGAGGGAGATGGACCGATCGAGGGCCTGATCGTCGCCAGCAATGCGCCGACGCGGGATCTGGCGGTACGGCTCACGTCCGTCACCCCCGGCCGGGCGACCGTCCCCACGAGCGTGATCCTCAAGGCCGGTCAGACCAGCGCCCGCTTCAACCTGACGGTGGTCGATGATGCGTTCTTCAACGGCTCAGAAGCAGTAACCGTGCGCGCGGACATCGATAACTGGACCGGCGACGCGACGAATATCATGGTGCGGGACAACGACAATTTCCTGGTCGTGACGCTTGCGGCGTCGGGCTGGGAAGGGCAAACGCTGACCGGCGCCGGCACGGTCCGCATCGGCGGCACGTCGACGGCGCCGCTGGTGGTGAACCTCTTCTCTCAGGACACGTCGGAGTTGACGGTCCCGCTGACCGTCACGATCCCTGCGGGGCAAACCACCGCGACGTTTACCATCACATTGCCCACCGACGCTCTCAAGGACGGCTCGCAGACTGCGATGGTGACGGCCAGCGCCAGTGGAGTGACCGATGGCAGCGCCAGCATGCTCGTGCATGACGCCAATCTCGATCATCTGGCCGTCGATAACATCAGCGGCCCGAAGACCGCCGGCGTGGCATTCAGCGCGACGGCGCGCGCATTCAACATCGCCAACGAGCTGATCGCGGTTTATGGAAATACCGCGAACCTCAGCGCCTTGGGTTCCAGCGGGACTCTGGCGGTCGCACCGACGACAGCAACGTTCTCCGCCGGCGTGTGGACCGGTAACGTGACCATCACCGCCGTCGATCCGTCGGCCATGCTGCGCATCGACGCCGGTGGCGGTATTGCGGCCAACAGCAACTCGTTTGCCCTCCAGACCGGCGCTGTCGCCAGCTTCCAGTGGGACACTATTTCCTCTCCGCAGCCGCAGAATCCGTTCGGCGTCACCGTCACCGCGAAAGACGCCAGCGGCTTCACGGTTACCGGATATAACGGAACTGCGACCATCTCCGGCCTGGTCGGCAGCGGAGTGAATTCTTCGATTGCGATCACCGAGGCATTCTGCGGCACACCGGACTTCGTCGAGTTCACCAACACCTCCAACAGTGCGGTGAATATCGGCGGATGGCAGGCATACATCTATGATGCCGAGAGCTGGCCCAGTCCGCGGGCAACGGTCTTCACCTTCCCCAGCGGCACGATCGTTCCCGCGGGCGGCGTGTTCGTGCTCCAGGAGACGGGAACCTCGCCTGGCACCTATCCCCTGTTCTACACCGGCGAGAACATCAGTTGGACCAGCACGACGACATCGAATGTGGCCGTGCTGCTGCGCAACGCTTCCTCCCAGATCGTCGACTTCTTCGCCGCCGCCGCCGCGAATCCGGCGTCGATTGTCAGCCCGACGACCATTCCAGCGACCCAGTGGCAAGGAAATCAGGTCGCCGGCATCACATCGGACAGCAATAGTTACAGTCGCAGCGGAAATCAGGACCACAACAGTTCCACCGATTGGGCCCCCGCCCCGCCGACACAGGGAACGAAGAACGCGTCGCTGACGCTGCCATTCCCCGGCGGCTCGACCAACGTTCTCATCTCGCCGGTCACCGCGAACTTCGTCAACGGTGTCTGGACCGGCAGCATCACCGTCCTCCAGGCCGCGACGGGTATGTATCTGCGCGTCGAAGACGGCGCCAACCACTTCGGCAACAGCAACACGTTCAATGTCATCGGACCGACAGCGCCCGCAGCGCTCGATCTGCTCGATGCGAGCGATTCGGGCTTCTCCAGCGCCGACAACATCACCAACGTCAACAAGTCGATGCAGTTCCAGGTGGCCGGCACGGTCGTCGGCGCCACGGTCACCATTTATGCCAATGGAGTCCCCATCGGAAGCGCTGTCGCGACCGACACGACGACGCTGATCACCACAAGCGGCGCCTCGTCATTGGCGGATGGCATCTATAGCTTCACCGCCCGGCAGACCGTCAGCGGGCAGGGACAATCAACCGATTCCAGCGCGCTGGCGGTCACAATCGATGCGACCGCGCCGGCGGCTCCAGCGGCGCCCGACCTGCAAACCGCGAGCGATACCGGCATCTCCACCAGCGACAACATCACCGCCAGCAAGACCCCGACCTTCACCATCGCCGGCGCACCGTATTTCCGATTCGCGCGCAATGGCGTTCAAATCGGCGGGGACTACGAGAATGGAACAAGCTATACCCTCGCGACTCAAACCGACGGCATCTACAGCTTCTCGGTTGCCGGCATCGACGCCGCGGGGAACATCTCGCCGTTCAGCACGGCGCTGAGCGTCACCATCGATAACGTCGCGCCCCGGATCATCGCGTCTTCGATCCCGAACGGCGGCAGCCTGCTGCCGCAGGGAAATAGCGGCTCGTCAAATGTTCCGGCGGACGGCTTTGCGCCGGGGAGCTTCACCTACTCGGTGACGTTCTCCGAGCCGATGCCCGCGGGCAATCTCGACGTCTCCGACGTCACCTTGCTGGGCGTCTACAAGAACGCCACCTACACACCCGCCACGTTTGCGTACAGCGCCGGCAATACGGTTCTGACCCTCACCTACAACGTGCTGCCGGAAGACGCGTACGTCCTCACGCTGCTCAGCGCTAACGGCCGCTTCGAAGATCCCGCCGGCAATGATCTCGACGGAGCGCCGAACCTCCCGGTGTCGCCAAAGCCGTTCGGCAAGCGCCCGGCGGGTGCGAATTCTGTGCTGAATTTTTCGACCGACAACACCGCCCTACAGTCTTTCCCGACCTTCAGCGCCAAACAGCCGGCGGGAAGCCTGATTTACGATTCCACGGTCTCGGGGGTGATTGGAGCTTCGGGCGACAGCGATAGCTACACGCTGGTGTTGGACGCCGGACAAACCCTCAGCGTCGTCGTCACGCCCAGCGCAACGCTGCGTTCGAAAGTGATTGTGCGCGGGCCCTCCGGAACGCTCCTCGGCAGCGCGACCGCTCCAGCAGCGGGCGGCAAGCTGTTGCTCCAGAACATTCCGATCGCCGTCGCCGGGATCTGCACGATCACGATCGTCGGGCCTCCCCGACAACCGGCTCGTACACCATCGGCGCGACCCTCAATGCCGCCGTGGAAGGCGAGAACGCCGGCGGAGCATCGAACAACACGCGCGCCGCCGCGCAAAGCCTCGACGGCAGCCAGATGTCGCTGGGCGGCGACGCCACGCGCGCCGCTGTCGTTGGGAAGACCGATCTCACCGCGGGAGTCGGGGCGGATTACTATTCCTTCACCGCTTCCGCGGGCGATACGGTTTTTCTCGGCTACCGGAGCCTGTCGGCAACCGCAATCCCCGCGATCACGCTTGAGGATGCCGCCGGCGCCACGCTCGCGACCGCAGTATCCGGGCCGACGAATCTCGACAGACTCATTTCCAGCTTCGTCGTTCCGGCAGCCGGCACCTATTACGTCTTTGTCGACGCTACACACTGACCCTCATCCCATCAGCGAGCCTCGCGACCACTAACCTGTCGCAGTTCAACTTGATCGTGCTGGCGGGAGACCAGAATTCCACTGCTTACACCAACGTCCAGGCCAGCATCGCGAAAATCGAAAGCTTCGTGAACGCCGGCGGCATTTACATCGCCAACTACGCAGCGGCATCGTCCAGTCTCCCGTACACCTTTGACCTTCTGCCGGGAACGCCGGGCGTCGGCTTCTTCACCAGTCTTTCGGGAAGCGACATCAACATCCTGGATCCCGCCAGCCGGTTGCTCACCGGGCCGGGCGGGACGCTTACCAATACCACGATGGACGGCGGGAATTCATCGTTCCACGGCTATACGACCGCGAACCTGCTGCCGGCGGGCGCCCACACGTTGCTCTCGACCGGAGTCTCGACCCAGATCGTCGCGCTGGATTACCCGCTTGGCCAGGGCCACGTCCTGGTTCAGGGAACTCCCGTTGAGTACTACAACGCCGGCCCGCACGAAATCGGTGCGGTGTTCCATCCCAACTGGTTCAACTACGGTGCATCCTTCCTCGCGGCTGAACCGGAGGACGATTACTACAGCATCACCCTCGCCGCCGGCGAATCGGTGCAGCTCGACACTTCGACTCCCGGGGATCAGCCGAATCAGTTGGTCAACAACCTCGATCCAGCGCTGGATGTGTTTGATTCTGCCGGAGTGAAAGTCGCCAGCGATGACAACGGCTCGGCGGATCATCGCAATGCGTCGTTGAGTTTCACCGCCTCGGTGGCGGGGACGTACAAGGTCCGTGTTTCCGGCGTCGCCGGCAGTTCCGGCGAATATGTTCTGACAATCAATTCCAGTGTCCCGCCGGCCATCAAAGGGCCGAGCTTCGGCATCAAGAATGGCACCCCGCTGGCGAGCACGAGCGGCGCGACGCCGCGCCCGCCGAACCAATCCGCTTACGGCATGGCCACGAGCCGTAAGGAAAGATTGTTGGATAGCCTCTTCAATGAGACATTGATCGCCACGGCCTAAGTCACGGTTTGAGTCGCCTAGAACGAGTAACTCATTAACACGCTCAAGTGATGCCGACCGGTGTGGCGGTCGTCCTGATTGGCATCGGTGAGCTGAAAGCCGTAGTCGTACTGCACGGTCAGGTAGTTGCTAAGCGAATACCGCACGCCCGGGCCGACACTGGCGAAAATCGCGGTGGAATCCGGCGCAGAGGGCGATTCGTCGTAGGCAACGCCATAGTCGACGAAGGCGAGGAAGCGCAAACTGTCCTTGACGTTGCGCGCGCCGACCATGTTCGCAACGCTGATTGACGGGGTGTAGATCTCGTTCGAAATCATCCATCCCTTGTCGCCGTTGCCCTGCCGCTCTTCATAGCCGCGCACACTGGTCGCGCCGCCGAAGCCGAGCTGCTCGCTGCCGAGCAGCGGGCCGTCGGAAATCTGTGCGGCGCCGCGCGCCACCCAGGTAAACCCGCCGGGGAGATTGGTGTCGCGCTGCAAGTTGAGCAGTGCGTAGATGTAACTCGATTCGGCGCCGTCGCGGGCGACCTGGAAGGCTTCGTCGCTGTTGTTGCTCGTCATCCCGCCGGGGCTGTAGTAGAGGGTGATGTTCCCGCGCGTCTGGCCGTAGCGGTCGGGCAGCATGCCGCCGTAGCCGATGCTCCACTGCGCGATGTCCGTATCGGTCCCGAAGACGCTGGAGCCGCCGAACTCGAGGTTGTTGTTGCTGCGCTTGAAGTCAAAGCCGAGCGTCAGGCTGTGCTCGTAGGCGTCGTGGCGCTTGAGCGGGATCTCGTAGCGCGCGCTCGTCTGCCAGCTTTCGCCGTCTTCATTGAAACCTGTTTCGACCTCCGGCTGGGTTCGCGTGAAGGCGCCCAGCAGCGTCAGCTCATGCCGCCACGGCAGCGGGACGACGTAGCTGCCCCAGTGGGTGTTGAACTTGTCGTAATCCGGGCTGGTGGTGAACTGGTAATTGAGCTGATGATCCAGGCCGAAGGCGTCACCCCAGTTGAATCCGGCGAGCAGGCGATCCTGGCCGGTTGATTCGGTGCCGGTGTTCTCATACCCGCCGTAGACGCGAAGCGGAAAACGATCCTGCGTCAGCAGCACGAGATCGGTTTCGCCCGCACTCCCCCCGCGCTCGAAGGCGAGATCGACCCGGCGGAAGGGGTTGCGGTTAATCCAATCGAGATCGCTGAGGGTCTCTTCGGACGAAATCGCATCGCCGCTCTGCGCGCGGACGTACCCGCGCAGCCGGTCTGAGCTGAAATGCTTGTTCTCCTCGACCTTGACCTGCCCGACATGCCCTTCCTGAACCAGGATCTGCACGTAACCGTTGGTCACGTCCTGCTCGGGCACGATCGCATCCACCACCGGGCGGTCTTCGGCGCGGTAGAAGAGGACGACCTCGCGGGCGATGTCGTTCAACTCTGCCATCGTCAGCGGCTTGCCGAGGCGCGCCCGCATGCCGGGACGGAAGTCGGGGCTATCGAGAAGCGGCACCCCGTCGAACGTCAGGCCCTGCTTCTCCGCCGCCTGCTTGCGCACTTTGCTCGCATCGTTGACGAAGATGATGCCGTTGAGCTTCGCGACGAGCTGCTCCCGGTCCTTTGACTTCGGCGGAACCTTGGCCGCGGGCAGCGTCGAGGGCGTCTGCTTCTGCGGCGGACGCTTGGGCGCGTATCGCTCGGCATCCTGAGCCAGCGAAGAAGAGGGCGAGACCAGAACCGCCGCGGCGGTCATCGCCGCCATGGTGACGAGGGCATGCAAACGCATTGGTGTTGAACCTTCCGTGTCTTGGGGCGCGCGTGTGATGAACAGCGAACCCGGGTCTTATTCTTCCGTGGGGTTTATTCTTCCTTGAGCGAATCCGCGCCGCCGGCGTGAACCTCGGGCGCGAACGGTGAGCCATCGGGCACGACCGGCAGCGTGTAGCTCGAGCTGCCGGCAAGGAACGTGTTGAACGGCGAAATCTGCCAGGGCATCGTGTTCTTGTTGTCGCGATAATAGACCGCGAAGCGGCGCTCGAAGGTGAGCGGGCGCAGCGCGCGCTCCGTGCGCTCGCCATCGTCCATCGCGACTGTTCCGGCGCTGCCGGCGGCGGCGACGGAGCCGCGCGTGGTGTCCGTCTGCAGCAGCGCGGGCGCCATCGAACCGCCGGTGAAGGAGTTCATGTCCTGCACCATGTACTGAAGCGGCTGGCCGGACTTGTCCGGGTAAACCGTCAGCCGCCCGTCGTACATCGTGATCGTGTAGTTCGGCGACGCCGCGCCCGACACGACGATCGGATACGAGCCGACATTCGAGCGCCGCGACGCCGGCGTGTTGACGACCAGGCCGTTGATCACGGTGGCATCGTCGCCGTTCACCAGCCCGTCGATCTCATAAGTCAGCGGTGGGTTCTTTGTGAAGAACGGACGGACGAGCTCATTGCCCGCAATCGTCAGCGATGCAGGAGTAATTTGCAGCAGGCCCGGCAGACAGGTGACGGAGTAGTTGCCCGCGCTCGCTCCGTAGACGTCGATCGGGTACGTCCCGACGCCGGTACCGGCATTGACCGTCGAGACCACCAGCCCGCTGATGACGCTGCGATCATCGCCATTGACCAGGCCGTCAACCCGCCAGGTGAGCTGCGGATTGGCGGCCCCGTACACCTTGGTCTTGTCGTCTGCGCTGATGAGCAGCGTGGCGCGTGTGACATCAAGCGTTCCGGAGTGGAACGTGATGTCATAGTTCGACGCCGTCGCGCCCGAGGGATCGATCGAGTACGTGCCGACATTCGAGCCGGCCGTGCCCGACGTGTTGATGGCCAGGCCGGAGACGACCGATTCGTTGTCGCCGTTGACGAATCCTGTGATCGTCGCGGTGAGCGTCGGCATGGCGGCGCCGTAAACCTTGGTCTTATCGTCCGCCGTGATGTTAAGCATCGCGCGGTTGATGGTCAGCGTGCCATCGACTTGAGTGATCGTGTAGTTCGACGAGAGCGATCCCGAGACGGTGATTGGATACGTCCCGATGTTCGACGAGTTCGTCGCCGTCGTCGCCAGCGTCACGCCGCTGATGTCGGAAGCGTCATCGCCGTTCACCAAGCCGGTGTAGGTGGCGGTGAGCGTCGGATTGGCGGCGCTGTAGGCCTTAGTCTTGTCGTCGGCGGTGATGGTCAGCGGCGCGGGGGTGATCGTCATCGTGCCGTTGACGCGAGTGATCGTGTAGTTCGACGCGCTGCCGCCGGTCGCGGTGATCGCGTAGGTGCCGGCATTGCTGTTCGCCGCCGCGGTGGACAGATTCAAGCCGGTGACGACCGCCGCAGTATCGCCATTCACCAGGCCGGTGTAGCTCGCGGTGAGCGTCGGGTTGGCGGCGCCGTAGACCTTGGTCTTGTCGTTGGCGGTGATCGTCAGCGCGGCGGGGGTGATGGTCAACGTGCCCGGGACGTACGAGATGCTGTAGTTCGAAGCACCAGCGCCACTGGCGGTAATCGGGTAGACCCCGACGCCATCGGTGCTGTGCGCCGTCGTCGAAAGGTTCAATCCGGAGACCACGGCCGCGCTGTCGCCATTGACGAAACCGCTGTACGACGCGGTGAGCGTCGGGAGCGCAGCGCCGTAGATCTTGGACTTGCCGTCCGCGGTGATCGTCAGCGCAGCCGGATCGATCGTCAGCGTGCCGTCGACGTGGGTGATGGTGTAGTTGCTCGCGCTGCCGCCGCTGGCGGTGATCGTATAAGTTCCGACGTCGCTCGCGCTGGTCGCGCCCGTTGCGACGTTCAGCCCGGAGACAACCGCCACAGTATCGCCGTTCACCAGGCCGCTGTAGCTGGCGGTGAGTGTCGGGTTGGCGGCGCCATAAGTCCTGGACTTGTCATCGGCGGTGATCGTCAACGCCGCCTTGTCGATCGTCAGCGTGCCATCGACGTGCGTGATCGTGTAGTTGCTCGCAGTTCCGCCGCCGGCGGTGATCGTATACGTGCCGACGTCGCTGCCGCTGGTCGCGGCCGTTGAGAGGTTGAGCCCCGAGACGACGGACGAATTGTCGCCGTTCACCAGCCCGGTGTACGTCGCGGTGAGCGCCGGATTGGCGGCGCCGTAGGTCTTGGTCTTGTCGTCGGCGGTGATCGTCAACGCCGCCTTATCGATGGTCAGCGTTCCGTTGACGTGCGTGATAGTGTAGTTGGACGCCGTCGCGCCGCTGGCGGTGATCGTGTAGGTCCCGACATTGCTGCCGCTGGTCGCCGCAGTCGAAAGGTTAAGCCCCGAGACGACGGCGGCGGTATCGCCGTTCTTAAACCCGCTGTAGCCGGCGGTGAATGTCGGATTGGCAGCACCATAGGTCTTGGACTTGTCATCCGCCGTGATCGTCAGCGCCGCAGGATTGATCGTGAGGTTCCCATCGACAAACGCGATCGCATAACCATGCGAGGCCGCCGCGGTGCCGGCGGCGGTGGTGATTGGGTGCACGCCCACGTTCACACCAGTCGAGTCCAGCGCCGGAGTGCCTGAGAAGACGTTATTCAGGCTGTCGCCGCTCTCCAGGCCGGTCACCGTGTAGGTGAACGCGGGGTTTGGATCGCCGTAGGTCTTGCTGTCGTCGTCCGCGGTGACCGTCAGCGTCGGCGTCATGTTGTACATGATCAGATTGCCGCTCTCCGCGATCGTGCCGGGGGGATTAACCGCGAAGTTGCGCCCGTAGTAGCGCTCGCCATTCAGGCCGTTGATAGTGTCGTTCGCGGGCACGTTGGAATAGACGAGCCAGCGCCCATTGGGCGTGTCGATTCCACCGGCGCCGACGTTGTTGGTGAAGGTCCCGAGCGTGCCGAGCGCGACCGCATCTCCCGTGGCCGTGGAGCTGACGGGCGCGTCGAGGGTGACGTCGCCGGGGGTCGCGTCGGTCCGAACGAGAACGTTCGCCGTGGTCGTCACGCCGTTGACGCCATTGACGTTGCCGATCGTCACCGAGTTGTTGTTGATGACGTAGAAGCCCGAGCCGGTCGTGTTGGCCGCGAGCGTGCCGAAGTCGTTCTGCGTGCTGCCCAGGCCGTAGTCCGCAGCACCGAGAAGGAGCAGGCCGTTGGCGGTAAGCGGGGCGGACTGCGAGACGTTGCCGCTGGCGGAGAGCGTCAGCGGCGCTGAGACGACCAGCGCGCCGTTGATCTGGATGTTGTTCGCCGATTGCAGCACGAGCGGGTCGGCCATGGTGACCGCGGTTGTGTTGATGTCGCCGCCGTTGGCGTCGAATACGACGGTCGAGAAGCCGGGCTGAATGGCGGCGAGCTCGCTGCCGCTGAGGTTGAGCGTGCCAGAGGCGCCGTTGCCGAGCCCGATGCTGGTGCCGGCCGTGCTCGGGTGAATGAGCAGAGAGCTCTGGCTGGAGATCGTCGTGCTGCCGGCGAGATCCATGGTGTCGGCCATGAGGTTGATCGCGCCGGAGCTGGCGGGGCTGCCGACAGTCGCGTCGGTCGTTGAGATTCCCGAGCCGTCTCCCGCGCCGATGCCCAGAATGTTGAGCGTACCGAAGGCGTGTGTGGCGAGCTCGCCGGCGTTGCTGATGCTGACGCCCTGGCCGTCGCCGGATGCGGTGCCGTTGATCTCGATCGTGCCATTGCCCAGGGCGGCGATCTGCGCGCCGGTGAGGGAGATGCGGACGCCATCGTTGACGACGCCCGCGGCGTGGGAGTCGCCGGTGATGAATATTCCGCCGTCGGCGACGGTGATGTTTGAGTTGAGCACGACGCCGGCGTTATTGTCCGTCCCGGTGCCGCCAAATCCTGTGATGCTGATGTCGCCGGTGGCACCGGTGGCGATGGTCGAGGAGCTGTTGATATTCAGGCCATAGTTATCGGCGCCCACTCGGCCGCCCTGTCCAGCGATCTGCATATTGCCGCTGTCGCTAGTGACGGTCGCGTTGACCAGGCGTGTGCCCTGGTTGTCGTTGCCGGGGGAGTTGCCCGCATTGCCAAGGATGAGAATCGTGCCGCTGGTCGTCGTGACTTGGTTGGAGATCAACTCGACACCGCGCTGCGAGTTCGCGCTGCCGCCGCTGGCGCCGATGATTCGGATCATTCCGGTGGTCGACTGAATGGATCCGCCGATGAGCTGGACCCCGGCGATGCCGTCGACGTTGGCCCAGGTCGTGCCCTGAAGCCTGATGTTGCCGGCGCCGGAGCTGATCGCCGTGCCGACGCCCTTGATGCCCCAATCGCTGACGGCGGAGCTTTCCGCCTGGCCGATGAGCGGATCAGCGCCGCCGGCGAGAACGATGTCGCCGTCATTACTCGTGAGCGACGCGGTGTCCATCTCGATCGCGCCGCCGTTGGAGTTGTCGCGGTCGGAGTTCAGGATGATCGCGGCGCCCTGGGTGGTGATGCTCGAGCCCGAAGAGAGGATGACATCTCTGCTGGCCTGCAACGTGACCGAGCCGCCGGTATTGGTGACGGCGCCGTCGAGCGTGATATCCCCATTGCCTTGCGGGATGCGGAATTCCACCGGATCGGTGAACGCGCCGGCGGTGATGTTGATGTTCCCGGTCCCGTTGAGCCGGCCGAAGGTGATCGTGCCGAATCCGTCTTGCAGGGTGGCCACCTCAGCACTAGTCCAGTTCAGCGTGCCGGAAGCGGAGTCGCCGACGCCGATGGTCGTGGCCGCATTGAGAGGCTGAATGAGCAGGTTGCCTGAGCTTTGGATCACCGTGCTGGAGTCGATGTGCATGGTGTCGGCGGTGAGGACCATCTGCCCGCCGGTCGCGACTCCCAGGAAGGGCGAGCCGGTTTCCGTGTAAATCCCCGCCGTGGCGCCGGTGCCGGTGATATCGAGCTCGCCGGTGTTGCTGAACGCGCCCGCGCCGACGTCAACATGGACGCCGATCGCGTTGGTGCTGGTGCCGGTGATGCTGACCAGTCCCGAGCCGGTGGCATAGGCTGAGTTGGACGAGACAACCAGCACGCCATCGCCGTTGGGCGCATCGCCGGTGATGCTCAGCGTGCTGTTGGTGGTGCTGACCGTACCACCCAACTGGATGCCGTGGCCGTTGGCGCCGTTGCCGTGGCCGGTGAGGGTGAGCGGGCCGCCGGTGCTGCTGATGAGCGGGTACTTGATGCCGATGTTTCCGGCGCCGCTGGCGCCGCCGGTGCCCGTGAGGGTCACGGACGCGCCGCTACCCTGGATCGCGCCGCCGGTGGCGAACTCGATGCCGTGATTTCCTGCGGCGCTAGCGCCGCCGGTGCCTGTGACGCTCACGACGCCGCCGCTGGCGATGTACATGCCGTAGGTGAAGGCGACGCCCGATGCGCCCGCCGATCCCGCGCCACCCGTGCCGTTGACGGTGACATTGCCGGCGGTGGTGGAAACCTTCGCCCAGCCGTCGTTGAGCCCGGAGAACTGCACGCCGAAGTTGGTCGCGCCGCTGCCGGCGCCGCCGGTGCCGGTGATGGTGACGGCGCCGGCGCCCGTGTTGACCTGCGCGTAGCGGAGATGCACGCCCTCGGCCAGCGCGCCAGAGTTAGCGCCGCCGGTGCCGTTCATCGTCACGCTTCCGCCGCCGGAATCGATCGTCGAATCCTTGACGTAGACGCCCGCGGCGAAGGTGGTGGCGTTGTCCCTGCCCTTGCCGCGCAGGCTGATGTTCCCGCCGCCGGAGGTCAGGTTGGATTCGATGTGCACGCCGGCGTTGTCGGCGGCGTCGCCGACGGCGGGGGTGCTGGCGGGCGTCGTCCCGCCGCCGATCGTGATGTCCCCGCCGTTGCTGTTGATGTCGCCGTAGGTCTCGACCGACCCGGCGCCCGAGCCGTCGTAATCGGCGGCGATGGTCACGTTGAGCTTGTTGCTGGTCGAGGTGATCCCCGCTGTTGAGTTGACGGTGACTGAGCCATCCGCCTGGAGATTCAGGCTCGCGTTCGCGCCCGCGGATTTGGTGATCAGCCGATGCAGTGCGATGTTGCCGCTGGTCGCGCGGATCGTCGGGCTGTACGCCGCGCCGATGGTCATCGCCCCGCCGGGGTTGAGCGTGATGTCGCCGTTGACGTTCACGGTCGCGGTGTTGAGCGCGATCGTGCCGGTGTTGTTCATCGTGAACGTGCCCATCGGCTTGTTGGCGCCGATCGTGCCGTTGTAGACGACGTTGCGCCCTTTCCAGCACATTGGGATCCTAAGCTTAGAATTCCACGTGGACAAGTTGTCGCGGCCGCTTCTATAGTGTCACCTAAATACTAGTGACTCCAGCGTAACTGGACTGGCCACAGTTAGGCCGCAAATGTAATCACACTGGCTCACCTTCGGGTGGGCCTTTCTGCGTTCGCGAGTGGACCCGATAAGCTCATGGAGCGGCGTAACCGTCGCACAGGAAGGACAGAGAAAGCGCGGATCTGGGAAGTGACGGACAGAACGGTCAGGACCTGGATTGGGGAGGCGGTTGCCGCCGCTGCTGCTGACGGTGTGACGTTCTCTGTTCCGGTCACACCACATACGTTCCGCCATTCCTATGCGATGCACATGCTGTATGCCGGTATACCGCTGAAAGTTCTGCAAAGCCTGATGGGACATAAGTCCATCAGTTCAACGGAAGTCTACACGAAGGTTTTTGCGCTGGATGTGGCTGCCCGGCACCGGGTGCAGTTTGCGATGCCGGAGTCTGATGCGGTTGCGATGCTGAAACAATTATCCTGAGAATAAATGCCTTGGCCTTTATATGGAAATGTGGAACTGAGTGGATATGCTGTTTTTGTCTGTTAAACAGAGAAGCTGGCTGTTATCCACTGAGAAGCGAACGAAACAGTCGGGAAAATCTCCCATTATCGTAGAGATCCGCATTATTAATCTCAGGAGCCTGTGTAGCGTTTATAGGAAGTAGTGTTCTGTCATGATGCCTGCAAGCGGTAACGAAAACGATTTGAATATGCCTTCAGGAACAATAGAAATCTTCGTGCGGTGTTACGTTGAAGTGGAGCGGATTATGTCAGCAATGGACAGAACAACCTAATGAACACAGAACCATGATGTGGTCTGTCCTTTTACAGCCAGTAGTGCTCGCCGCAGTCGAGCGACAGGGCGAAGCCCTCGGCTGGTTGCCCTCGCCGCTGGGCTGGCGGCCGTCTATGGCCCTGCAAACGCGCCAGAAACGCCGTCGAAGCCGTGTGCGAGACACCGCGGCCGGCCGCCGGCGTTGTGGATACCTCGCGGAAAACTTGGCCCTCACTGACAGATGAGGGGCGGACGTTGACACTTGAGGGGCCGACTCACCCGGCGCGGCGTTGACAGATGAGGGGCAGGCTCGATTTCGGCCGGCGACGTGGAGCTGGCCAGCCTCGCAAATCGGCGAAAACGCCTGATTTTACGCGAGTTTCCCACAGATGATGTGGACAAGCCTGGGGATAAGTGCCCTGCGGTATTGACACTTGAGGGGCGCGACTACTGACAGATGAGGGGCGCGATCCTTGACACTTGAGGGGCAGAGTGCTGACAGATGAGGGGCGCACCTATTGACATTTGAGGGGCTGTCCACAGGCAGAAAATCCAGCATTTGCAAGGGTTTCCGCCCGTTTTTCGGCCACCGCTAACCTGTCTTTTAACCTGCTTTTAAACCAATATTTATAAACCTTGTTTTTAACCAGGGCTGCGCCCTGTGCGCGTGACCGCGCACGCCGAAGGGGGGTGCCCCCCCTTCTCGAACCCTCCCGGTCGAGTGAGCGAGGAAGCACCAGGGAACAGCACTTATATATTCTGCTTACACACGATGCCTGAAAAAACTTCCCTTGGGGTTATCCACTTATCCACGGGGATATTTTTATAATTATTTTTTTTATAGTTTTTAGATCTTCTTTTTTAGAGCGCCTTGTAGGCCTTTATCCATGCTGGTTCTAGAGAAGGTGTTGTGACAAATTGCCCTTTCAGTGTGACAAATCACCCTCAAATGACAGTCCTGTCTGTGACAAATTGCCCTTAACCCTGTGACAAATTGCCCTCAGAAGAAGCTGTTTTTTCACAAAGTTATCCCTGCTTATTGACTCTTTTTTATTTAGTGTGACAATCTAAAAACTTGTCACACTTCACATGGATCTGTCATGGCGGAAACAGCGGTTATCAATCACAAGAAACGTAAAAATAGCCCGCGAATCGTCCAGTCAAACGACCTCACTGAGGCGGCATATAGTCTCTCCCGGGATCAAAAACGTATGCTGTATCTGTTCGTTGACCAGATCAGAAAATCTGATGGCACCCTACAGGAACATGACGGTATCTGCGAGATCCATGTTGCTAAATATGCTGAAATATTCGGATTGACCTCTGCGGAAGCCAGTAAGGATATACGGCAGGCATTGAAGAGTTTCGCGGGGAAGGAAGTGGTTTTTTATCGCCCTGAAGAGGATGCCGGCGATGAAAAAGGCTATGAATCTTTTCCTTGGTTTATCAAACGTGCGCACAGTCCATCCAGAGGGCTTTACAGTGTACATATCAACCCATATCTCATTCCCTTCTTTATCGGGTTACAGAACCGGTTTACGCAGTTTCGGCTTAGTGAAACAAAAGAAATCACCAATCCGTATGCCATGCGTTTATACGAATCCCTGTGTCAGTATCGTAAGCCGGATGGCTCAGGCATCGTCTCTCTGAAAATCGACTGGATCATAGAGCGTTACCAGCTGCCTCAAAGTTACCAGCGTATGCCTGACTTCCGCCGCCGCTTCCTGCAGGTCTGTGTTAATGAGATCAACAGCAGAACTCCAATGCGCCTCTCATACATTGAGAAAAAGAAAGGCCGCCAGACGACTCATATCGTATTTTCCTTCCGCGATATCACTTCCATGACGACAGGATAGTCTGAGGGTTATCTGTCACAGATTTGAGGGTGGTTCGTCACATTTGTTCTGACCTACTGAGGGTAATTTGTCACAGTTTTGCTGTTTCCTTCAGCCTGCATGGATTTTCTCATACTTTTTGAACTGTAATTTTTAAGGAAGCCAAATTTGAGGGCAGTTTGTCACAGTTGATTTCCTTCTCTTTCCCTTCGTCATGTGACTTGATATCGGGGGTTAGTTCGTCATCATTGATGAGGGTTGATTATCACAGTTTATTACTCTGAATTGGCTATCCGCGTGTGTACCTCTACCTGGAGTTTTTCCCACGGTGGATATTTCTTCTTGCGCTGAGCGTAAGAGCTATCTGACAGAACAGTTCTTCTTTGCTTCCTCGCCAGTTCGCTCGCTATGCTCGGTTACACGGCTGCGGCGAGCGCTAGTGATAATAAGTGACTGAGGTATGTGCTCTTCTTATCTCCTTTTGTAGTGTTGCTCTTATTTTAAACAACTTTGCGGTTTTTTGATGACTTTGCGATTTTGTTGTTGCTTTGCAGTAAATTGCAAGATTTAATAAAAAAACGCAAAGCAATGATTAAAGGATGTTCAGAATGAAACTCATGGAAACACTTAACCAGTGCATAAACGCTGGTCATGAAATGACGAAGGCTATCGCCATTGCACAGTTTAATGATGACAGCCCGGAAGCGAGGAAAATAACCCGGCGCTGGAGAATAGGTGAAGCAGCGGATTTAGTTGGGGTTTCTTCTCAGGCTATCAGAGATGCCGAGAAAGCAGGGCGACTACCGCACCCGGATATGGAAATTCGAGGACGGGTTGAGCAACGTGTTGGTTATACAATTGAACAAATTAATCATATGCGTGATGTGTTTGGTACGCGATTGCGACGTGCTGAAGACGTATTTCCACCGGTGATCGGGGTTGCTGCCCATAAAGGAGGCGTTTACAAAACCTCAGTTTCTGTTCATCTTGCTCAGGATCTGGCTCTGAAGGGGCTACGTGTTTTGCTCGTGGAAGGTAACGACCCCCAGGGAACAGCCTCAATGTATCACGGATGGGTACCAGATCTTCATATTCATGCAGAAGACACTCTCCTGCCTTTCTATCTTGGGGAAAAGGACGATGTCACTTATGCAATAAAGCCCACTTGCTGGCCGGGGCTTGACATTATTCCTTCCTGTCTGGCTCTGCACCGTATTGAAACTGAGTTAATGGGCAAATTTGATGAAGGTAAACTGCCCACCGATCCACACCTGATGCTCCGACTGGCCATTGAAACTGTTGCTCATGACTATGATGTCATAGTTATTGACAGCGCGCCTAACCTGGGTATCGGCACGATTAATGTCGTATGTGCTGCTGATGTGCTGATTGTTCCCACGCCTGCTGAGTTGTTTGACTACACCTCCGCACTGCAGTTTTTCGATATGCTTCGTGATCTGCTCAAGAACGTTGATCTTAAAGGGTTCGAGCCTGATGTACGTATTTTGCTTACCAAATACAGCAATAGTAATGGCTCTCAGTCCCCGTGGATGGAGGAGCAAATTCGGGATGCCTGGGGAAGCATGGTTCTAAAAAATGTTGTACGTGAAACGGATGAAGTTGGTAAAGGTCAGATCCGGATGAGAACTGTTTTTGAACAGGCCATTGATCAACGCTCTTCAACTGGTGCCTGGAGAAATGCTCTTTCTATTTGGGAACCTGTCTGCAATGAAATTTTCGATCGTCTGATTAAACCACGCTGGGAGATTAGATAATGAAGCGTGCGCCTGTTATTCCAAAACATACGCTCAATACTCAACCGGTTGAAGATACTTCGTTATCGACACCAGCTGCCCCGATGGTGGATTCGTTAATTGCGCGCGTAGGAGTAATGGCTCGCGGTAATGCCATTACTTTGCCTGTATGTGGTCGGGATGTGAAGTTTACGGGAAAG
>JADMIO012752754.1_pt1 | contig 80646 bp, 74 predicted proteins | sample 8958161 | NCBI WGS metagenome assembly JADMIO01 (sample SAMN16585339, study PRJNA669376) | soil metagenome | isolation source: Crop rotation soil | place: USA: Cullars Rotation, Alabama | collected 2011
CTTTCCCCAGCACATACGACATTAATCGTGCCGATACCCAGGTTAGGCGCGCTGTCAATAACTATGACATCATAGTCATGAGCAACAGTTTCAATGGCCAGTCGGAGCATCAGGTGTGGATCGGTGGGCAGTTTACCTTCATCAAATTTGCCCATTAACTCAGTTTCAATACGGTGCAGAGCCAGACAGGAAGGAATAATGTCAAGCCCCGGCCAGCAAGTGGGCTTTATTGCATAAGTGACATCGTCCTTTTCCCCAAGATAGAAAGGCAGGAGAGTGTCTTCTGCATGAATATGAAGATCTGGTACCCATCCGTGATACATTGAGGCTGTTCCCTGGGGGTCGTTACCTTCCACGAGCAAAACACGTAGCCCCTTCAGAGCCAGATCCTGAGCAAGATGAACAGAAACTGAGGTTTTGTAAACGCCTCCTTTATGGGCAGCAACCCCGATCACCGGTGGAAATACGTCTTCAGCACGTCGCAATCGCGTACCAAACACATCACGCATATGATTAATTTGTTCAATTGTATAACCAACACGTTGCTCAACCCGTCCTCGAATTTCCATATCCGGGTGCGGTAGTCGCCCTGCTTTCTCGGCATCTCTGATAGCCTGAGAAGAAACCCCAACTAAATCCGCTGCTTCACCTATTCTCCAGCGCCGGGTTATTTTCCTCGCTTCCGGGCTGTCATCATTAAACTGTGCAATGGCGATAGCCTTCGTCATTTCATGACCAGCGTTTATGCACTGGTTAAGTGTTTCCATGAGTTTCATTCTGAACATCCTTTAATCATTGCTTTGCGTTTTTTTATTAAATCTTGCAATTTACTGCAAAGCAACAACAAAATCGCAAAGTCATCAAAAAACCGCAAAGTTGTTTAAAATAAGAGCAACACTACAAAAGGAGATAAGAAGAGCACATACCTCAGTCACTTATTATCACTAGCGCTCGCCGCAGCCGTGTAACCGAGCATAGCGAGCGAACTGGCGAGGAAGCAAAGAAGAACTGTTCTGTCAGATAGCTCTTACGCTCAGCGCAAGAAGAAATATCCACCGTGGGAAAAACTCCAGGTAGAGGTACACACGCGGATAGCCAATTCAGAGTAATAAACTGTGATAATCAACCCTCATCAATGATGACGAACTAACCCCCGATATCAAGTCACATGACGAAGGGAAAGAGAAGGAAATCAACTGTGACAAACTGCCCTCAAATTTGGCTTCCTTAAAAATTACAGTTCAAAAAGTATGAGAAAATCCATGCAGGCTGAAGGAAACAGCAAAACTGTGACAAATTACCCTCAGTAGGTCAGAACAAATGTGACGAACCACCCTCAAATCTGTGACAGATAACCCTCAGACTATCCTGTCGTCATGGAAGTGATATCGCGGAAGGAAAATACGATATGAGTCGTCTGGCGGCCTTTCTTTTTCTCAATGTATGAGAGGCGCATTGGAGTTCTGCTGTTGATCTCATTAACACAGACCTGCAGGAAGCGGCGGCGGAAGTCAGGCATACGCTGGTAACTTTGAGGCAGCTGGTAACGCTCTATGATCCAGTCGATTTTCAGAGAGACGATGCCTGAGCCATCCGGCTTACGATACTGACACAGGGATTCGTATAAACGCATGGCATACGGATTGGTGATTTCTTTTGTTTCACTAAGCCGAAACTGCGTAAACCGGTTCTGTAACCCGATAAAGAAGGGAATGAGATATGGGTTGATATGTACACTGTAAAGCCCTCTGGATGGACTGTGCGCACGTTTGATAAACCAAGGAAAAGATTCATAGCCTTTTTCATCGCCGGCATCCTCTTCAGGGCGATAAAAAACCACTTCCTTCCCCGCGAAACTCTTCAATGCCTGCCGTATATCCTTACTGGCTTCCGCAGAGGTCAATCCGAATATTTCAGCATATTTAGCAACATGGATCTCGCAGATACCGTCATGTTCCTGTAGGGTGCCATCAGATTTTCTGATCTGGTCAACGAACAGATACAGCATACGTTTTTGATCCCGGGAGAGACTATATGCCGCCTCAGTGAGGTCGTTTGACTGGACGATTCGCGGGCTATTTTTACGTTTCTTGTGATTGATAACCGCTGTTTCCGCCATGACAGATCCATGTGAAGTGTGACAAGTTTTTAGATTGTCACACTAAATAAAAAAGAGTCAATAAGCAGGGATAACTTTGTGAAAAAACAGCTTCTTCTGAGGGCAATTTGTCACAGGGTTAAGGGCAATTTGTCACAGACAGGACTGTCATTTGAGGGTGATTTGTCACACTGAAAGGGCAATTTGTCACAACACCTTCTCTAGAACCAGCATGGATAAAGGCCTACAAGGCGCTCTAAAAAAGAAGATCTAAAAACTATAAAAAAAATAATTATAAAAATATCCCCGTGGATAAGTGGATAACCCCAAGGGAAGTTTTTTCAGGCATCGTGTGTAAGCAGAATATATAAGTGCTGTTCCCTGGTGCTTCCTCGCTCACTCGACCGGGAGGGTTCGAGAAGGGGGGGCACCCCCCTTCGGCGTGCGCGGTCACGCGCACAGGGCGCAGCCCTGGTTAAAAACAAGGTTTATAAATATTGGTTTAAAAGCAGGTTAAAAGACAGGTTAGCGGTGGCCGAAAAACGGGCGGAAACCCTTGCAAATGCTGGATTTTCTGCCTGTGGACAGCCCCTCAAATGTCAATAGGTGCGCCCCTCATCTGTCAGCACTCTGCCCCTCAAGTGTCAAGGATCGCGCCCCTCATCTGTCAGTAGTCGCGCCCCTCAAGTGTCAATACCGCAGGGCACTTATCCCCAGGCTTGTCCACATCATCTGTGGGAAACTCGCGTAAAATCAGGCGTTTTCGCCGATTTGCGAGGCTGGCCAGCTCCACGTCGCCGGCCGAAATCGAGCCTGCCCCTCATCTGTCAACGCCGCGCCGGGTGAGTCGGCCCCTCAAGTGTCAACGTCCGCCCCTCATCTGTCAGTGAGGGCCAAGTTTTCCGCGAGGTATCCACAACGCCGGCGGCCGGCCGCGGTGTCTCGCACACGGCTTCGACGGCGTTTCTGGCGCGTTTGCAGGGCCATAGACGGCCGCCAGCCCAGCGGCGAGGGCAACCAGCCGAGGGCTTCGCCCTGTCGCTCGACTGCGGCGAGCACTACTGGCTGTAAAAGGACAGACCACATCATGGTTCTGTGTTCATTAGGTTGTTCTGTCCATTGCTGACATAATCCGCTCCACTTCAACGTAACACCGCACGAAGATTTCTATTGTTCCTGAAGGCATATTCAAATCGTTTTCGTTACCGCTTGCAGGCATCATGACAGAACACTACTTCCTATAAACGCTACACAGGCTCCTGAGATTAATAATGCGGATCTCTACGATAATGGGAGATTTTCCCGACTGTTTCGTTCGCTTCTCAGTGGATAACAGCCAGCTTCTCTGTTTAACAGACAAAAACAGCATATCCACTCAGTTCCACATTTCCATATAAAGGCCAAGGCATTTATTCTCAGGATAATTGTTTCAGCATCGCAACCGCATCAGACTCCGGCATCGCAAACTGCACCCGGTGCCGGGCAGCCACATCCAGCGCAAAAACCTTCGTGTAGACTTCCGTTGAACTGATGGACTTATGTCCCATCAGGCTTTGCAGAACTTTCAGCGGTATACCGGCATACAGCATGTGCATCGCATAGGAATGGCGGAACGTATGTGGTGTGACCGGAACAGAGAACGTCACACCGTCAGCAGCAGCGGCGGCAACCGCCTCCCCAATCCAGGTCCTGACCGTTCTGTCCGTCACTTCCCAGATCCGCGCTTTCTCTGTCCTTCCTGTGCGACGGTTACGCCGCTCCATGAGCTTATCGGGTCCACTCGCGAACGCAGAAAGGCCCACCCGAAGGTGAGCCAGTGTGATTACATTTGCGGCCTAACTGTGGCCAGTCCAGTTACGCTGGAGTCACTAGTATTTAGGTGACACTATAGAAGCGGCCGCGACAACTTGTCCACGTGGAATTCTAAGCTTAGGATCCCAATGTGCTGGAAAGCGGGCTCCGCACTAGCCAAAGGGGGCGAATAACCTGCGAATGTCATTGACAATATATTTTAAGTCTAAATATTATGGACCTTAAGCAAGTGCCCTGGACGAGAGTCGCCCCATGCGCGCGGTTTGTCTTGGCGGAGGCCCAGCGGGCCTTTATTTCGCAATCTCGCTCAAGCAGCGCGATCCGGTGCACGACGTCACCGTCATCGAGCGGAACCGTGCGGACGACACCTTTGGCTGGGGCGTCGTTCTCTCCGACGAAACGCTGACCAATCTCGAAAAGAACGATCCCGAAAGCGCGGCCTTAATCCGCGGTTCGTTTGTCTATTGGGACGACATCGTTGTCCATTACGGCGGCAAGGCAATACGGTCCGGCGGCCACGGGTTCTGCGGCATCGGCCGAAAGCGGCTCCTGAGCATTCTGCAAGAGCGCGCTCGCGCGCTCGGCGTGAATCTGCACTTCGAGACCGAGTTTGGCGACCTCAGTGCCTACCCCGGCTACGATCTCGTCGTTGCCGCTGACGGCGTCAACTCGCGCGTTCGTGCGGCCCACGCCGATGTCTTCAAACCCGATATGGATGTGCGGGCCTGCAAATATATCTGGCTCGGCACGCGCCAGAAGTTTGACGACGCTTTCACCTTCATCTTCGAGGAGACCGAGCACGGCTGGATCTGGGTCCACGCCTATCAGTTCGATTCCGACACTGCGACTTTCATTGTCGAATGCTCAGAAGAAACATGGAAGCGTGCAGGCTTCGATCGCATGTCGACCGAGGAAACGATCGCGCATTGCGAGAAGATATTCGGCGACTATCTCGGTGGTCACAAGCTGGTATCTAACGCCAAGCATCTGCGTGGCTCAGCCTGGCTCAACTTTAATCGTGTCCTGTGCGAGCGATGGAGCCACCAGAACGTTGTGCTGCTTGGCGACGCGGCCGCGACCGCCCATTTTTCGGTAGGGTCGGGCACCAAGCTGGCGCTCGAGAGCGCAATTGCGCTGTCCGAATACGTGCATCGTCAGCCGACGCTGGACGATGCTTTTCGGCGCTACGAGGACGAGCGCCGGCTGGAAGTGCTCCGACTGCAGAGCGCCGCGCGCAATTCGACCGAATGGTTCGAGGACGTCGAGCGCTATCTTCGTCTCGATCCGGTTCAGTTCACCTATTCGCTGCTCACGCGCTCGCAGCGCATCAGCCACGAAAACCTCCGCCAGCGCGACGAAATCTGGCTTGGCGACGCCGAACGCTGGTTTGAACGCCGCGCAACCGGCAAGGAGCCGCAGGCGACGCGTGCGCCGATGTTCGTGCCATTTCGGGTGCGGGGTGTGGAGTTGAAGAACCGCGTTGTTGTTTCGCCGATGGCGCAATATCGCGCGGTGGATGGCACACCGACCGATTGGCATTTCGTCCACTATGCCGAACGCGCCAAGGGCGGGGCGGGGCTTGTGTTCACCGAGATGACCTGTGTGTCCCCGGAAGGGCGGATCACCCCCGGCTGTACCGGCATGTATGCACCCGAACATGAGGCGGCGTGGAAGCGGATCGTCGATTTCGCCCACGATGAGAGCGGCGCCAAGATCGCCATGCAACTGGGTCATTCCGGTCCGAAAGGTTCCACCCAACTCGGCTGGGAAACGATGGATGCACCGCTGAAGGCGGGAAACTGGGAGGTCCTTGCGCCGTCACCGGTGCCGTGGAGCGCCGACAACCAGACGCCGCGTGAAATGACCCGCGCCGACATGGACGAGGTGCGCGATGCCTTTGTCCGCAGTGCGCAGATGGCAGATCGGGCCGGCTTTGACTGGCTGGAGTTGCACTATGCCCACGGCTACCTCATGTCCGCCTTCATCACGCCGTTGACCAACAAGCGGACGGATGAGTATGGCGGCAGTCTGGAGAAACGCCTCCGCTTTCCGCTCGAAGTGTTCCATGCGGTGCGCAAGGTCTGGCCGGATCACAAGCCGGTTTCGGTGCGCATCTCGGCAAACGACTGGCTCGGGGCCGACGGGATCTCCCCGCAGGATGCTGTTGAGATCGCGCGCATTCTGACTGGCGCGGGTGTCGACATGATCGACGTGTCGGCCGGGCAGACGTCCAAGCAAGCGCGACCGGTCTATGGTCGTATGTTTCAGACGCCGTTCTCGGATCGTATCCGCAATGAAGCCGGTGTCGCGACCCTGGCCGTCGGCAACATCTACGATCCGGACCACATCAATTCCATCCTGATGGCAGGCCGTGCGGACCTTGTCTGCCTTGCCCGCCCGCACCTCGCGGATCCGTACTGGACGCTGCATGCCGCGGCGCAGCTCGGCTACGAGGGCGCCGCATGGCCGAAGCCCTACTGGCCCGGTCGCGATCAGTTGCATCGGCTGACATCACGTCCCGACGTCATGACGGGGAAAGTCTGATGGGTGTGCTCGATCACCGTCACGTGCTGATTACGGGTGGGGGTACCGGCATCGGTGCCGCGATCGCGCGGGCGCTGGCGGACGAGGGTGCGGCAGTTTCTCTCGCTGGTCGGCGTAAGGCGCCGCTCGAACAGATGGCGAAACGACTGCCCAGAGCGATTGCAATCCCGGCTGACGTCACCGATCCGTTGTCCTGCGGGATCATGGCCGCGCAGGCCAAGGCCGCTCATGGTCCGATTGATATCGTGATCGCCAACGCCGGCGTTGCCGAAAGCGCGCCAGCCAGCAAGATCACCACCGATCACTGGCAACGCATGATCGGGGTCAATCTGACAGGCGCATTCCAGACCGTGCAATCCGTGCTCGCCGACGTCACACGCAAGGATATAAACGGTCGGGTCGTCTTTATTGCATCGACCGCCGGTCTCAAGGGCTATCCCTACGTCGCGGCTTATTGCGCGGCCAAGCATGGGGTCGTCGGGCTTGCGCGCGCCCTTGCAACGGAACTCGCGGCCACAGGATGCACTGTGAACGCAATCTGTCCTGGCTTCACCGATACTCCGCTGCTTGCAGAATCCGTCGCACGAATTACGGAGAAAACAGGCCGCAGCGCCGCAGAAGTACGTGTCGCACTCGCCAACGACAATCCGGGCGGGCGGTTGATTAGCCCTGCTGAAGTGGCGGCCAAGGTGCTGTGGCTGTGCTCGGCCGCGGCCGATGACGTGAATGGCCAGATTGTTGAATTCGGGAGCGCCTCATGACCGCCGTGAAAGCAAAGGTGGTGACCGTCGCGCCGTCGCTGAGCAAACAGCGGCTGCGCCTGTGGGTTCGCATCCTGCGCACGTCGCGGGCGATCGAAGCCGAGGTTCGCGAGCGGCTGCGCGTCTCGTTCGGTATGACCCTGCCGCAGTTCGACGTGATGGCGGCGCTGGAGCGCAACCCGGACGGCATGAAAATGAGCGAGCTGTCGCGCTTCCTGATGGTGTCGAATGGTAACGTGACCGGAATAATCGACCGTCTGGTCGACGAGAAACTGGTAGTGCGTCAGGCCCCCAAGGATGATCGCCGCGCAATCCTGGTTCGGCTGACATCGCATGGCAACGAGCGGTTCGCCGCCATGGCGAAAGCGCACGAGGGTTGGGTCGACAAGTTGCTGTCGGATTTTAATGCGGCGGAGGCGGACGCCGTGATCCGTCACCTCGACGGACTGCCCGGCCGTATTCGCAATGGAGGCGCGCGCGCATGAAGATGGCTGATTTCAAGCCGGTGCATTTCAATTGGCGCGTTAGCGGTGGTGTAGCGACCGTCACGCTCAACCGGCCCGAACGCAAGAACCCGATCACGTTCGAATCCTATGCTGAGCTCGGCCAGACCTTCCGCAAACTCGAACTGGCCGAAGATATCAACGCGGTGGTGTTTGGCAGCAACGGCGGCAATTTCTGCTCCGGCGGCGACGTGCACGACATCATCGGGCCGCTGCTGGCGCGCGACCAGCGCGGCCAGCTTGAATTTACCCGCATGACCGGTGAACTGATCAAGGCCATGCGCGCCTGCCCGCAGCCGATCATAGCGGCGGTTGATGGTGTGTGCGTGGGGGCGGGGGCGATGGTGGCGCTGTTCTGCGACATGCGTATGGGCACTCCGCAAGCGAAGACCGCATTTTTGTTCACGCGCGTGGGTCTCGCCGGATGCGATATGGGCGCCTGCGCGATGCTGCCGCGCGTGATCGGACACGGCCGTGCATCCGAGCTCCTTTACACCGGCCGCACGATGACCGCGGAGGAGGGCGAGCGCTGGGGCTTCTTCAATCGCCTCGTGGAGGCCGACAAACTTGAGAGTGAGGCCGCCGCGTTGGCTCAGTCGCTGGCGCAGGGCCCGACCTTCGCGCATGGCATGACCAAGCGGATGTTGCACACGGAGTGGTCCATGCCTCTCGATGACGCGATCGAGGCGGAAGCGGTTGCGCAGGCGGTGTGCATGCAGACCAAGGATTTCAAGCGCGCTTACGATGCGTTTGTCGCGAAGCAGAAACCGGTATTTGCGGGCAATTAAATGAGCGATCGCAGTTTCCTGTCCTGGCCGTTTTTTGAGGAGCGCCATCGCAAGCTGGCGGCGGAGCTCGATGCCTGGGCGGATAGCAATCTCGGAGCGGTCGATCATCATGACGTCGATGCGGCCTGTCGCGCGCTTGTCGCGAGGTTGGGGCGGGACGGGTGGCTTGCACACACGGCACCCGATGCGGACGGAGCTCATGGAGCTCTTGACGTTCGAACTCTCGCCCTGATCCGGGAAACGCTGGCGCGCCGGTCCGGACTGGCGGATTTCGCTTTCGCCATGCAGGGACTGGGCGCCGGGCCGATCTCGCTGTTCGGCACGCCGGCGCAACGTGCCGCGTGGCTGCCGAAGACCCGCGACGGCCAGGCGATTGCGGCCTTTGCCTTGTCGGAGCCGGCTTCCGGCTCCGACGTTGCCAATCTGGCGACGACCGCGCGGCGCGACGGCGATAGCTACCGGCTCGACGGCGAGAAGACCTGGATCTCCAACGGCGGCATTGCGGACCTCTACGTGGTGTTCGCCCGCACCGGCGAGGCGCCGGGTGCGCGGGGGCTGTCTGCGTTCATCGTGCGTGGCGACAATCCCGGGCTGAAAATTGCAGAACGTATCGAGGTGATCGCGTCGCATCCGCTGGCGCGACTCACTTTCGAAAATTGCCGCGTGGAGGCCGATGCATTGATTGGCAAGGCGGGCGACGGCTTCAAGATCGCCATGGCGACGCTTGATGTGTTTCGCACCACGGTCGGCGCTGCCGCACTTGGTTTCGCCCGCCGTGCCCTAGACGAGACCGTCAGGCGCGCGTCCAACCGGGAACTGTTCGGTGCCCCGCTGGCCGAGTTGCAGATGGTGCAGGGGCACATCGCCGACATGGCGCTCGAGATCGATGCAGCGGCGCTGCTGGTCTATCGGGCGGCCTGGACGAAGGATAGCGGTGCGGCGCGGGTAACGCGCGAGGCGGCGATGGCGAAGCTCTATGCGACAGAAGCCGCGCAGCGGGTGATCGACGCGGCGGTTCAGATCCACGGGGGCGATGGCGTTCGTTCGGGTCATCCGGTGGAGACGCTGTACCGGGAAATCCGGGCGCTGCGCATCTACGAGGGAGCGTCCGACGTCCAGAAGGTTGTGATCGCACGCACGGTGCTTGCCGCGGGGGGAGGGTGACATGGCGGTTGTAAAGTTGGGCCGGTCCGCGCACGTCGATACTTTCGCGCGCGACAACCTTCCGCCTTTCGATCAATGGCCGGACCTGCTGCTCGACCGTCCTGAATTTCAGTATCCCGAACGGCTCAACGTTGCCGTCGAGCTGACGGACCGCATGGTCGAGCGCGGTTTCGGCGACCACGTTGCGCTCATCGGCAACGGCCGCCGCCGTACCTACAAGGAACTCGCCGACTGGTCGAACCGCCTTGCGCATGCGCTGGTGGAGAATTACGGCGTCAAGCCGGGCCACCGCGTGCTGATCCGTTCTGGCAACAATCCGGCGCTGGTCGCGGCCTGGCTTGGCGCGACCAAAGCCGGGGCTGTCGTGGTCAACACGATGCCGATGCTGCGCGCCGGCGAACTCGGCAAGATCATCGACAAGGCCGAAATCGGCTTTGCGTTGACGGACAGCCGCATCGCCGACGAACTGGTGGCCTGCGCCAAGACGAGTAGGTTCCTCAAGCAGGTGGTCAATTTCGACGGCACGTCCAACCACGACGCTGAACTCGACCGCATCGCTCTCGACAAGCCGGTCCGGTTCGATGCGGTCGATACTAGCGCAGACGATGTTGCCCTGCTTGGCTTCACGTCGGGCACGACCGGTGAGCCGAAAGCCACCATGCACTTTCATCGCGATCTGCTGATCATCGCGGACGGCTATGCCAAGGAAGTGCTTGGGGTCACCTCAGACGACATTTTCGTCGGCTCGCCGCCGCTTGCCTTCACCTTCGGTCTCGGCGGGCTCGCGATATTTCCGCTGCGCTTCGGCGCGACCGCAACATTGCTCGAGAATGCCTCGCCGGCGAACATGATCGAGATCATCGAAAACTATAAGGCGACGATTTCCTTCACCGCGCCGACCGCCTACCGGGCGATGATGGCGGCGATGGACAAGGGCGCGAACCTGTCGTCCCTGAGGCTGGCCGTCTCGGCGGGTGAGACATTGCCGGCTCCGGTGTTTGAGGAATGGACCCGCAAGACCGGCAAGCCGATCCTCGACGGCATCGGTTCGACCGAGATGCTGCACATCTTCATCACCAGCCGCATCGGCGATGCTGTGCCTGGGGTTACGGGACGCGCCGTCACGGGTTACGAGGCCAAGGTGGTCGATGGCGACATGAACGAAGTGCCTATAGGCACTCCGGGGCGTCTGGCCGTGCGCGGTCCGACCGGCTGCCGCTACATGGCGGACAAGCGGCAGGCCGGTTACGTCAGCAGCGGGTGGAATCTGACCGGGGACACCTTCATTCGCGACGAGAACGGCCGCTTCCGTTTCGCGGCCCGCAACGACGACATGATCATATCCGCCGGTTACAACATTGCCGGCCCGGAGGTCGAGGCGGCGCTCCTGTCTCATCCCGACGTGGCTGAATGCGCGGTCGTCGGAGCCCCGGATGCCGAGCGCGGGCAGATCGTCTCGGCCTTCGTTGTGCTCAAGCCCGGTATAGCCCGCGACGAGCTTCACGTGAAAAATCTCCAGGACCACGTCAAGAAGACCATCGCGCCTTACAAGTATCCGCGCGCGGTGACTTTCCTCGATGCGTTGCCAAAAACGCAAACCGGGAAAATCCAGCGGTTTGTACTCAGAGAACAGGTTGGCTCATGAGCGACGCCGAGATCATTCAGCCGGCACATTGGGCGCCAGCCAAAGGCTATGCCAATGGCATCGTCGCCACCGGCCGTCAGTTGTTTATCGCCGGTCAGATCGGCTGGAACGCACAGGCGCAGTTCGAGACGGACGACTTCGTCGGTCAGGTGGAGCAAGCCCTGAACAATATTGTCGCCGTTCTGCAGGCTGCCGGCGGTGAGCCACGTCATCTCGTCCGGCTCAACTGGTACGTGACGGACAAGGCCGAATATGTCGCGCGGCAGCGCGAGATTGGCGAGGCCTATCGCCGCGTTCTCGGCCGGCACTTTCCCGCCATGACGCTGCTGGTGGTCGCCGGCCTGCTGGAGCCGCGCGCCAAGATCGAAATCGAGGCGACGGCGGTTCTGCCCTAGGTGACTAGAACGGCATAGAAAGGCTGGCGCGCCCGCGCCAGTTCAGGAACTGGCTGCTGCCAAGGCCGCCGACCTCGCTTCCCAGCGAAAGCTGCGTACCGCCCGCCCAGCCGGCAGTAACACCAGCGGTCACACGCGCGGACCAACCAGACAGAACGACGGCAGGGGTGCTCGCCAGGAATGTCGCGTCATCATGAGAGAAATAGAAATCGCCATAGAGACCCGCAAATGGCGATAGCTTGAAATCCTTGCGTGCGATCCAGGCGTAGGTCGCCTTCATGCCGCCGCTGGCACGGCCGCTGCTGAAGCGGCGTGCGTCCTGCGGCGTTCCCAGGCTGTCGACATAGGCGTCTTCGCGCTCAAGAAGCGTGAAGATGCGCGCGGATGGTTCCAACGTGAAAGACTTGATGTCGTAGGTGCCGACCAGCGCGAAGCTTGCAAGCCATCGCTCGCCCGCGAACGTACCATGCGCAGTACCTGCCGTTCCATCGTATCCAAGTCTTGAATAGGCAAGTCCGAGATCAGCGCGCATGCCTTGCACAAAACGCCAGCTGAAATAACCGCCAGCGGTCCAGCCATCGCCCTTCAATCGAGCTGACAAGGTGTTCGACGTGTAATCGAAATTCTCGTAGCCGGCGAAAGCGCCGAGCAGTACGTCGTCACCAAGTCTGTGGGTCAACCCGGCCAGAATATTGACCTGGCCGCCGCGAATATCGCCGGTCTGTACGTCGGTGCGCCAACTGCTGCCGGATACCTGCATCCATGGCAGCCATTCCTTTCGTGGCGGTGGCAACGCCTTTGTTTTGGGGTCGGCGGCAGCTAAAGCGGCAAACGCATCGTCGACCCGGCTCCGGGGCTCGGCGGCAAAATTCAACCGCATTCCACTGCCGCTCGGCGTGAAGAAGCCGCTATTGGCGCCACCGAATCCATCGGCAATAGCTTCGTCAATGCTGGCCGTCATCATCTGGCCGGACGTCTGGGCGACTAGCGGCGTGATTGCGATTTGTGCGGATCGCAGACGCTGGCTGTCGGCTGGCACCGTATAGCTGTATGCGCCGATCGCCGTTGCTGATCCGGCGGGCGTGGTGACCGAGACGTCCACCGGGCCGATGGCATGTGCTGGCGTTGTCGCTTGAATGGTATTGCTGTTCAAGACGGCGAAGCTCGATGCCGCTGTGCTACCGAAGGTTACCGTTGTTGTGCCGGTCAGGTTGATGCCGGTGATGGTGACCATCGTGCCGCCCGTCGAGGGCCCTTGACCCGGCGTGACGGCACTCACGGTGGGCGCCGTTGCTGAAACATAGGTAAAGAAGTTCGTACGGGTCGCGCTCCCGCCCGGCGTCGTAACAACGAGATCGACCGTTCCGACCGCATGCGCGGAAGTAGTTGCAGTAATGGTCGTCGCATTGACCACGGTGAACGATGCCGTCGCTGTGCCCCCGAGGGTGACGATCGTGGCGCCGGTGAAGTTGGTCCCGGTGATGGTGACGCTCGTGCCGCCCGCCGCCGAGCCCGAACTCGGCGAAATGGCCGTCACCGTCGGCGCAGGAACCGCATACGTATAAAGGTTGCTTCCCGTTCCGCTTCCTCCCGGCGTTGTGACGACGATATTGACCGCTCCCGCCGCGTGCGCAGAGGTGGTCGCGGTGATGGTCGTCGCATTGACCACGGCGAACGATGCCGCCGCGGTGCCGCCGAAGGTGACGGCGGTGGCTCCGGTGAGGTTGGTGCCGGTGATAGTGACGCTGGTGCCGCCGGCGGTGGAGCCGGAGTTCGGCGCGACCGCAGTCACCGTGGGCGCAGGGGCAGTGTAGTTATAGAGGTTGCTGCCCGTGCCACTGCCGCCCGGCGTTGTCACGACGATATTGACCGCTCCCGCCGCGTGCGCAGGGGTGGTCGCGGTGATGGTTGTCGCATTCACGACGGAGAATGATGCTGCCGCTGTGCCGCCAAATGTGACGGCGGTGGCGCCGGTGAGGTTAGTGCCAGAGATGGTGACGCTGGTGCCGCCGGCGGTGGAGCCGGAGTTCGGTGCGACCGCTGTCACCGTGGGTGCAGGGACGGCGTACGTGTAAAGATTGCTGCCCGTGCCACTGCCGCCCGGCGTCGTCACGACGATATTGACCGCTCCCGCCGCGTGCGCAGGGGTGACGGCAGTGATGGTCGTCGCGTTCACGACGGAGAATGATGCTGCCGCTGTTCCGCCGAAGGTGACGGCGGTGGCACCGGTGAGGTTGGTGCCGGTGACGGTGACACTGGTGCCGCCGACGGTAGAGCCGGAGTTCGGCGCGACGGAGGTGACCGTCGGAGCACCTGTCACAAAGGTGAAGGCGTTGCTGGCGGTTCCCGTCCCACTTGGCGTTGTCACCACCACATTGACCAGACCAGCCGCGTGCGCCGGCGTGGTCGCGGTGATCTGGTTTGCGCTGAGGACTGTGAAACTTGCCGCCGCGGTGCCGCCGAAGGTGACAGCGGTGGCGCCGGTGAAGTTGCTGCCGTTGATGGTGATGCTGGTGCCGCCCGTGGTTGGTCCGCTGTTGGGCGATACGGTCGTAACGCTCGGCTCAGGCACCGCGTACGTGAAGAGGTTATTCCCCGTGCCGCTTCCGCTCGGTGTCGTGACCACGGCATTGACGACACCTGCCGCATGCGCCGGCGTCGTCGCATTGATCGTGGTGGCATTGACAACAGTGAAGCTCGCGCTCGTGCCGCCGAAGGTGACGGCCGTGGCGCCGGTGAAGTTCGTGCCGGTGATGACGACGCTCGTGCCGCCGGAAGTATTGCCGATGGTCGGGGCGACACTCGTCACTGTTGGGGCAGGCGGGGCGGCGTAGGTGAATATGTTGGTGCCGGTGCCGGTGCCGCCGGCGGTGGTGACGATGACGTCGACGGCGCCAGCCGCATGCGCGGGGGTGGTAACCCGCACGCGGGTGGCGCTTATTTGCGTAAAAGCGACTACCAGCCCGCCGAAGGAGACCTGCGTCACGCCGCTGAAATTCGTGCCGTCGATATCCACTACCGTACCCCCGGTCGTGGGGCCCGAATTCGGCGTCGCGGAGGAAACCACTGGCGCGGCGACGTAGGTAAAGCCGTTGACGGAGGCGGTGGTGCCGCTGGGCGTGACCACCTCGACCGTCACCGCACCCGCGGCATGCGCCGGCGCCGTCGCGATAAGCTGGGTGTTGCTCGCGACCGAGAACACAGCCGTCGCACCGTCGAAAGTCACCGATGTCGCGGCGGCCAGGTTTGTGCCGTTGATGGCGACGCTGTAACCGCCACCGGTCGGACCGGACGTGGGACTGAGGCTGGAGATGGTTGGAGCGGCCGACGTGTAGGTGAAGGCGCTCGTGCCCGTCGCCGAGCCGCCTGCGGTTGTGATGACGACATCGACCGGCCCGGCGGCATGGGCGGGAGTGGTCGCGGTGAAGAAAGTGGCATTACCTTGGGTGATCGAGGCGGCGGCGGTGCCACCGAAGGTAACGGCGGTGATACCGGAGAGATTGGTACCTGTGATTGTGACGCTGGTGCCGCCCGCCGCGCTGCCCGTGTTGGGAGAGATCCCCGAGAAAGTCGGCGGCGGCGGGACATAAGTAAATGAACTCGTTGCCGTTCCTGTCGTCGCAACCACCGCGAGGGATACCGTGCCGGCCGCGTGGAAGGGGGCGGTCAAAGTGATCGTCGTGTCGTTGACGATGACCATTTGCGGCGGCGTGACCTGGATGTTGCCGTCGAAAGCGACCGAAACAGCATTGGTGAAACCGGTGCCGGTGATCGTAATGGACGCTCCGCTGGGTCCGCTGCTGGGGGTGACGGCGGTGATCGTCGGCGCATCGCCGTAGATGAAACTGTTGAAGGCGCTTCCCTGGTTGGAGAATGGCGCCGCCGGTTTCAAAACGCCGACCGAGCGCGGACCCTCTCCGGTGCCGGACGGTGGCGAAACCACGGTTATCTGCGTGTCGCTGTCGACGGTGAAAGTGGACGCGCTCGCTATGCCAAAACTGACGCTGGAGACGTTTCCCTCGGGCCCGGTGAATCCGCTGCCGGTGAGGACGACGGTCGTGCCGCCGGTGGCCGGACCGCGATTAGGCGAAATGGACGAGATCACCGGCCGGACAAAGTAATAGAAGACGTTGTTGCCGGTGCCCGTACCGCCGGGGGCCGTCACCGCGACTTGCGCCTCGCCGGCGGCATGTGCCGGTACCGTCGCCGTAATCGATGTAGCGCTGTTGACCGTAAAGCTAATCGCTGGCGTGCCGCCAAAGCTGAGCGCCGTGGCGCCGGTGAAATTCGTTCCGGTGATCGTCGTGGTGATGCCGCCCGCGAGTTCGCTGACGCCGGGACTTAGGAAGCTGATCGTCGGAGTCTGGGCCTGTGCCGGCGCTGTCAGTCCCAGCGCTACGCACAGCGCCACAAATGCGCAGGCAGCCAAAGCGCGGAACTGTATTCCGACAAACCGCATCGACGGGGAATCAAACGTTCCCGTCACGCCCCTCCGAAGCATTGAATTGCCGCCCCCAAATACAGCCTTGACGCTGGTTCTTGTTGGGCAGGATCATAGGAGGGGATACCGCGCCGAACAGGCAAACGACGCGGTTTGGCAGGATCAGTCCTTAAATTGGCAGGATCGGTGCGCGGTATTTTAATGTTTTCGAACAATGCGATGGGGCGCGAAACGGAACAATCCATGGCATTGGCAGGCCGATGACCTCGAGCGACGCAAACGCTCCCCGGCGCATCGCCATGTTGATCTATCCCGGCGTCGCGCCGCTGGATGTCGCCGGCCCGTTGCAGGTCTTCGGGGTTGCGAACTTTCTGAAGAAACAGAAGCTCTACGACGTCGTCACCGTGGGGCCGGAAGCCGGCCCGGTGCCAACGCCGCTTGGCTTTGCTTTCCTGCCCAGCTGCAGCATGGACGAGCTGGAGTTTCCGGTGGACACGCTGCTGGTGTCGGGCGGCGGTGGTCCGGATGCCGGCACCGACGCGCGGATCGGAGAGTGGCTGCGCGCCAGTGTTCTGCGCGTCCGCCGGTACGGCGCCGTTTGCACGGGCGCCTTTGCGCTGGGTGCAGCCGGTCTCACCAAAGGCAAGCGCGTGGTCACGCATTGGGCATTCGCCGACGAAATGGCGAACCGCAATCCGGAAGCGAAAGTCGAAATCGAGCCCATCTTCATCCGCGATGGCCGCCTTTACACATCAGCGGGCATCTCGGCCGGCATTGATCTTGCGCTCGCCTTGCTGGAAGAAGATCACGGTCGGGCTTTCGCGCTGGAGGTCGCCCGCTATCTTGTCCTGTTTCTCAAACGCTCGGGCGGCCAATCCCAATTCAGCACGCAATTGCAGGCGCAGTCGTCCACTGCCCGGCATTCAACGCGCGCAGAACTGGATTCTGGATCATTTGAATGGCGACCTTCGTGTCGCTGTGCTGGCGACGAAGGCTGGCATGAGCGAGCGAACCTTTGTCCGCGCGTTTCGCGAGGACACCGGCAAGACCCCTGGCGAGTATACGGCTGACGCCCGGCTTCAGGCCGCACGGCGATTACTCGAGGACACCCAGCTCGAGCCCAAACGCGTGGCGGCGCAGTCCGGTCTTGGCACGGCCACAAGCATGCGCCGCGTATTCCTGCGCGAGCTTGGCGTGACACCGAGCCAATACCGGGAAAAGTTTCAGCGTTGATCAGGATTGCGTGGCCAGCAACGCCGGCTGTTTGAGGTTGCGGCCAGCAAAATAGTAATGGACTGCGCCCCAGACGCCGATGACCTGGAGCGTGATGAGCGCATAACGCAGCGAGTCGCTGCCGTGCGCCGCAAAGACCCATTGGCTCAGGGCGCCGACCAGCAAGGGGCCGAGGCCGAGGCCGATGAAATTCAGCATCAGCAGAAGGACAGCCGAGGAAATAGGACGATAGCGCTCCTCGATGCGGTTATGCAGGACAGCGAAGGAAGGGCCCATATGGACCGCGCCGGCCATAGCTGGGAGGGCAAAGAGCACAAGCGCGAGTGCTGTATTGTCCAAAGCATAGAAGGCCATGGCGAAGGGCCGTGCGATAAGGAACGCCACGCAGACGATCCACAATGACCAGCGGGGATCGCGCTGTCCGGCAAGGTCGGACATCTTACCGCCAAGAAAGGTACCGAGTGCACCGCCAATGCCAATGAGAACGGCGAGGTAGGCGCCGATGGTCGCGATATCAAGGTGGTGGGAGCGCACGAGATACGACGGGATCCACGGCAGCGCGCCGTAGCCGACGGCCATGGTCAACGTTGAGGCGAAGCACAGCTGGCGCAGGGCGCGATCGTGCCACATCGCCTGCAACGTGGCTCCGATCATTGCGACGGATGAGCTTTCGATGCTCACCCTCTGTGCCGGCATTGGACGATGCTCACGCACGGTGAATCGTAGCAGGATCCCCAGAAGCACCGGCGGAATTCCGACCACGATAAAGGCCACCCGCCAGCCGTAACGATGCGCAACAAAACCGCCGACCAGGAAAGCGAGGAACACGCCTGCATTGACCCCAGCCGCAAGGATCGCCAGCGCCGTCCCACGTTCGGCAGGACCGTAGAGATCCGATATCAAAGCTTGCGATGGCGGCATGCCACCGGCTTCGCCAACGCCAACGCCAAGGCGCGCGAACAAAAGTTGCGTAAATGACTGGGCGAACCCACAGGCGACCGTCATTGCACCCCACAACGCGGCCGCGCCGGCAATGAGATTGACCCGGCTGTGGGTGACGGCCCAGGCGCCCGCCGGAATGCTCAGCGTCGTATATAGCGCGGCAAAAGCGAGACCCGAGAGCAGTCCAAGCTGGACATCGGACAGAGCGAACTCGCGCCGCACGGGCTCAAGCACGATGGCCATGATTTGCTGATCGAGAAAGTTGAACGCCGACAGCGTGGCGAGGAGAAACAACACGTAGCGGCGCGATGTGGCCTGCGGCGGGTCCATGCGGCAATCCAATTCAGCGACCAGCGCCTCTGGCGACAAAGAACAGATCAGATTCGCTAAATACGATCAGTAAATTTAGCCGTGAAGGCTGTGCCGGATCAAATGCGTCGTACCGGTACACGCACAAATCACAGTGTGCGGGTCACTTTGCTCAGGTGGGGTGGGTTATCGGGATCGTAGCCTCGCCGGCGTGCGGCGGCCTCGATCGCGCAATAAGCGGGAATGAGCATCACCACTGGGTCGCAGATCGGGTGGTCGTCGCCGATCCATGGCAGTGTTCCGTTCGTGCCGCCGGCGGAAAATACGCATTCACCTGCCGCATGAAGGTCGCGGACAAGTTCGTCCACGGTGGCGGCGGACTCGTCATCCTGCCGAAGCACCAGCACGGGCGTTGCTGACGTCAGCGAAGCGCGCGGTCCGTGCCGCAGCTCGGCTGCGCTGTAGCCGAGCGTCGGAACGCGCAGAACTTCGGCCACTTTCAGCGCGATCTCCCGGACGCAGCCGAGCCCGTAACCTCGTCCAGCGACAAAGGTCGCGGAGGCTTTCACGGCACGGTCGGACCAGGCAGACCAGTCGCAGGCGAGCGCGTCGGACAATCGCTGCGGCAGACGATGAAGGCTGTCGGTCAACTCGCGGTCGTGCGTCAGCGCCGCCACCAGCCGAGCCCCTGCGATCATCGACAAGACAACGGTCTTGGTCGCAGCAACCGCATGTTCGGTCCCCGCGTCGATCGGCAGGACCAGCTCAGCGGCCCCGGCGACCGGGGAGTTATCGTCGTTGACGATGGCGAGCGTCAGCGCGCCGCACTTGCGTGCCACCTGTGTCGCGTTGACGAGGTCCGGGCTGCGGCCGGACTGCGACAACACGATGAAGAGTACATCGTGCAATTTCGGAGAGCGCTGGTAAGCGGTAACGACGGAAGGTGCGGCGTGAGACGCGAGCAGGCCGAGCCGTATTTCGAAGAGATAGCGCAAGTAAACGCCGACATGACCTGAACTGCCACGCCCGCAGAAAACGACGATGCGCGGTTTTGCCTCTGCGATCCGCTGGGCGATTGAGGCGAACAGATCGGCTCGCGCCAGCAGACGCTCCGCCGCAGCCGGGATCTCGGCGGTTTCGCGCGCCATGAAGCTTGCCGGATGGGTTTCAGCCATTGTCGGGCGTCAACGTGTCGATGGCTGAACGCAGATTGCCGCCGTGCCGGCGGAGCAGCTCGATGCCTTCGTTCCGTTCAATTCCCATGCCGATAAGAATGGCCGTCTTCAGGTCCCCGTCGGCCTGCTCGAGATGGCGCGCTGCCTCGCTTTGAGGGCAGTGGAGAATTTCCGCAACAATAGCCTCGGCGCGCCGGCGCAATTTTGCGTTCCGCGCCCGCATATCGACCATCAGGCCGCGATAGACGCGGCCCATTTTCACCATTACGGCGGTCGAGAACAGGTTGAGCACGATCTTTTGCGCAGTTCCCGCCTTCATGCGCGTCGAGCCCGCAATCACTTCGGGTCCTGTTTCAACGAGGATGCGGTGACGTGCGACATCGAAGAGGGGAGCGCCTGCGTTGTTGGCAACAGCGATGGTCACCGCGCCGCAAGCCGTCGCGGCGCGCAAGGCGCCGACCGTAAACGGCGTGGTGCCGCTTGCGGCGACGCCGATAACGACATCATGGGGACCGATATTCGCGTCCGCCATGGCCTTTGTACCGGCGGCCTCATTGTCTTCGGCTTGCTCGCTGCTGCGCACGAGCGCGTCCAGCCCTCCCGCCATGGCGAACACAACGCGATCCGTTGGCCAATCGAAGGTTGGCGGCAACTCGCTGCCATCCTGCACGCCGATGCGTCCGGATGTGCCGGCTCCGACGTAAACAATCCGTCCGCCTTGTTGCAGGGCCGGCGCCGCGTCCTCGACGGCGGCGGCCAGAGGACCAAGGGCGCTGCGGACGGCCGTGGCCGCGGCCAACTGACCCTCGTACATGACGTCGAGCATGGCGGCCACGGACCAGGAATCGAGGTCGACGTAGCGGGGATCGATTTGCTCGGTGCGCATTCAGCTATGTCCGTTCATGGCGGTCTGTCGCGCGAGGTGCAATGCGCCATCCACGGCATCGCCTTCGGCCGCAACCAGCCGGCGTTGAACATCGGGCGCCAGCCACGGCTGTATCGACGAGGCAAGGCCGCCAAGGAGGGTGACACGGGGCGCGCCGCATTCGACCAGCCGGCGCACGAGTTCGTCGATCTGTTCGGCGGCATCGCGCACAATCCGCCGCGCCACCGGATCTCCCGCATCCGCATGCCGCATCACCAGAGGCGCGAAGGTCGCGTACTCCGTGGCTGTGGCCTGGTCCATCCAGGCGACCGCTTCGAATGCATCGTCGTGGAAGCGCATCATGACGTCGCGTGTGAGGCCGCTGGTGACGGCGCGCTCATCATAGGCCCGCAACGCCACGCGGATCGCGTGTAGGCCAAGATCGGCGCCGCTGCCTTCGTCGGAAATGGGAAAGCCGTAGCCACCGGCTCTGAACTCGTGTCCGCCGACAAGAGCAAATCCCACGCTGCCCGTTCCGACGATGACGATTCCGCCATCCTTTGCGTTATGGGCGCCGATACAGGCGATCGTCGCGTCATGCGCGTAGACAACAGAACGGAAGGGATGCGGCCGCGCCGTGAGTTGCTCCATCACGCCCTTGCGGCCCACGCCGGCCAACCCGACCGCGGCATGCATGGCGCTGAGCGCGTCCGCGTTCAGACCGGCTTCATCGAGCGCGCCACGGCAGGCTTTTTCCACTTCGGTGAGCGACCGGTCCACACCCAGTCGGAGCGTGGCCGGACCGGCAATGCCGGTTCCGAGCAGGCGCCGTTCACCGTCCTCGATGCGCGCGCGACAACCGGTGCCGCCGCCGTCGACGCCGACGAAAAACGGACCTGCTGGCGAGACCGCTGTCATCCTGCGACCCGCTGGATATCCGCGCCGCATTGCACGAGCTTGCGGTCGAGCGACTCATAACCGCGATCGAGGTGGTAGATGCGGTGGACCGTTGTTTCGCCTTCGGCCACCAGCGCGGCGAGCACGAGGCTGACCGACGCCCGCAAATCGGTGGCCATCACTTCCGCGCCACGGAGGCCTTCGACCCCCCGGACCATCGCGGTCGAGCCCTGCAGCGAGATATTCGCGCCAAGACGTCCCAACTCGGGCACGTGCATGAAACGGCTTTCGTATATGGTCTCGCGAACGACCGATGCGCCCGTTGCGATGGTCATCAGGGCCACGAACTGCGCTTGCAGGTCAGTCGGAAATCCGGGGTAGGGCTCTGTGGTGATATCGACGGCCTTCAACGGGCCGGAACGGACCACCATCAGGCCACGATCGGTCGGCCAGAGCTGCACGCCGGCGCTTTCCAGAACCGCACCAACCGAGCCGAGATGTTCGAGATGGGCACCCAGGATTTCAAGGTGACCGCCGGTGATGGCGGCCGCGATTGCATAGGTGCCCGCTTCGATGCGGTCGGTGATCAGTTCATGCCGGGCGCGATGGAGTGAATCCACACCCTGCACCAGGACGCGATGGGTCCCGGCGCCCTCGATGCGTCCGCCCATGGCGGTCAGGCACAGCGCCAGGTCGCACACTTCCGGATCGCGCGCCGCATTGAGGATCTCGCTTTCGCCCGGCGCGAGGACCGCGGCCATCAGCGCCGTCTCGGTCGCCCCCACGGACGGTGAAGACAGAACGATCCGGCCGCCGCGCAGCCTGTCGGCTCTGGTCCGCGCATGAATGTAACCCGCCTCGATGTTGACGTCGGCGCCAAGCGCGTCCAGTGCCTTGAGGTGCAGGTCGATGGGACGCGCGCCGATTGCGCAGCCCCCCGGCAGCGATACGCGCGCCGAACCAAAGCGCGCCAGCAACGGTGCCAGCACGAGGATGCCCGCGCGCATGCGGCGGACCATGTCGTATGGCGCTTGCGCGTTGCGGGCCGCCGAACCATCCAGCACCAGCATGCGCCCGGGGCCGCGCGTTGCGGTCACGCCGAACTCCTGCATCAAGGCGAGCATGGTGTTGACGTCAATCACGTCTGGAACATTGCTCAGTTCGAGCGGTTGGGCGCTGAGCAGGGCGGCGGCAATCTGTGGCAGAGCAGCGTTCTTGGCGCCCGATATCTGGACCGAGCCTTCAATGCGTTTGCCGCCACGAATGACCAAACGGTCCATTCTACCTCTCTTCGCGCTCTGCCATTGGCCTCGACTTAAACGCCCGGATGGTCTGGGTGTTCGGTGCCGATTGACCTAGATTAGGCTTGTTAGACCTCTATTCCAGCCCGCGCGGACTTAAATGAACCCGATTCAAAGCGATTCCCCGGCCGAGGCGGGCCTTGCCGTGCTGGCTGATCGCGTTTTTGACGGTCAGCGCTGGCACACCAACGCCGCGGTGCTGGTCCGTAACGGGCGCATTGTCGGGATCGGGGCCTTGGCTGAAGTTCCCTCGGCATGGCCGGTAACGCGCCTTCCAGCAGGCGGTTTCCTGGCGCCGGGGTTTATCGATCTGCAAGTCAACGGCGGCGGCGGCGTTCTGCTCAACCACGGGCCGACGGTGGATGGCATGCGCGCGATTGCCCGGGCGCACCGCCGCTTTGGCACCACGGCCTGCCTGCCGACGCTGATCACCGATACGTGGGAGCAGATGCGAAGCGCCATTGCAGCGGCGCGGACGATCGACGGACAGGAAGGTGTCATCGGCCTACATCTGGAGGGCCCGTTCCTCAGCCCGCGACGTCCCGGCGTGCATCGCCCCGACCGGATTCGGACGCCTGAGGCGGGTGACCTCGAAGAACTATGCGACCTTGCCGGTGTTGGCCGATCGCTGGTTACGCTGGCGCCTGAGTGCGTGCCGGCGGGTTTTGTTCGAACATTGGCCGCCTCGGGTGTGCGGATTTCGATTGGCCACAGCGAAGCATCGACGGCTGCTGTCATGCAGGCCGCCGCGGACGGTGCAACCGGCGTAACGCATCTGTTCAACGCGATGCCGCCGATGAGCGGCCGCGAGCCGGGCATTGTCGGTACAGCGCTGTCGGATGATCGATTGACGGTGGGCCTGATCGTCGATGGAATTCACGTCGACCCCGTTTCGGTCCGGGCCGCCTTCGCCGCCAAGGGCGCCGACCGAATTGCTCTCGTTACCGATGCGATGCCGACGGTCGGCGGCTCGCTCGAGCAGTTCGATCTGGGTGGCCGAACGATCAGGCTCGTGAACGGAAAGTTGAGCACGGACGAGGGCACGCTTGCGGGAGCCCATCTGGATATGGCCTCGGCCGTGCGAAATGTCTTCACGCTGGCTCAGCTTCCCCTCGAAGACGCGCTCCGCGCTGCCTCGCTCACGCCCGCGCGGTTTCTCGGCCTTGACGACGAGCGGGGAAAGTTGGTCGCCGGAGCCCGCGCTGATTTCATTGCCATGGATCAAGAGCTGAATGTCACGGCAACGTGGGTCGGCGGCATCATCGGCTAATCCGCGCTCATCGCCCCGCATAGAGCAGGTGAGGGCCGCGTTCGGTCATCCAGGCCCGTTCGTCGGGCTGCGCCAGTTCATCCAGGTCCTGCGATGTCGCCGACGGGTTGTCGACCCATTCGCACAACAAGGGGCTGCCGTTGATGAGGTCAATCGCAAGCCTGCCGTGTTCATACTCATAGGCAAAATCGCGCCACAGCGGGTAGTCCGGATACAAACTACGGATCGCCTTGAAGGCGAGCGCCTGAATGCGCCAGGGCTTGAACACCTCATGGCCGTAGCCGGGGCCTTCCGTGTGGATCTGTATGCCGTGACAAAGTTTTCCCGCATGCTTGTGAAATGTGGGTTCGAACCAGCACTCGCGGAGCCGGCAACCACCGACCCATTGCGGCGCGAGCGCCTCCATCTTCTTGATGACGGCCTGCGCATCGATGTCAGGCGCGCCGAACAGTTCAAGCGGCCGCGTGGTCCCGCGCCCCTCAGAGAGGGTCGTGCCCTCGAGCATCACCGTTCCCGCATAGGCGCGCGCCATCCACAAATTCGGCGCATTGGGACTGGGATTGACCCAGGTACGCGACTCGAGCGGCCAGCCATAGCCGGGCGCGCTGTCCGGCTGCCACCCTTGCATCTCAATGACGCGATAATCGACGTCGCACTTGAACGTCTTTATGAACCACAGCCCCAGTTCGCCCAGCGTCAGTCCGTGACGCATCGGCATTGGTCCAGCGCCGACAAAACTTTCCCAGCCCGCGCGCAGGGTCAAACCTTCGATTGGCCGGCCCGCCGGATTGGGCCGGTCTAACACCCAGACAACCTTGCGATGGCGCGCCGCCGCTTCGAGGACATAACGCAGGGTCGTGATGAACGTGTAGATGCGGCAACCGAGGTCTTGCAGATCGACGATGAGCACATCAAACGTATCCATCATGGCATCGGTCGGCTTGCGAACTTCTCCGTAGAGACTGAAGACCGGGATGCCATGCACCGGGTCGCTGAAATCCGGCGACTCGATCATGTTGTCCTGTTTGTCGCCGCGCAGGCCGTGTTGTGGGCCAAAGGCGGCGGTGATTTTGACATCACTGCATGCGGCCAACGCATCCAGCGAGTGCGTCAGATTTTCGGTGACCGACGCCGGATGCGCGAGCAATGCCACCCGCTTGCCGGAAAGTGGGGCACGCAGCCCAGGTTCGGCGAGAAGCCGATCAATGCCAAATTTCATCGCCGCTCGTCCGCAGAAAGCTCGATCGTAAAACAGTCCGCATGATGGAAGTCCGGCTTTCCGGGTGGATGTGCCAGGGCCCAGTATGATTTGCTCCCGTCAGCGCCTTCGATCACGGCTGACAAGCCGAGATACCACGGCAATTTATCGGACAGGCCCGACAGACCAGCCAACTCGAGCGAAGTCTGTAGTGTGAAGCAGTCGGCCTGTGATTGGACCTTGATCGCAGGAGCGCTGATCTCGTCCGGCATGGTCATCCCATTGCGGTAGCCGCTGAACCGATATGCCGCCCAATGTGTCGAAGGCGCAAAGTTGAATTCATAATATGCCGACGCTGCGGAAGCGCGGACGAAAGCCTCGAAACAGGTATGCTGCCAAAGATTGTCGCTGCGCTTGGCGTCCATGATGGCTGGTAGACGGATATCGGCGATCTCGCCTGTCACGATATAGGACAACACCCAGCTCTCAGCGGCGCTACGCGAGATTTCCACTTCTATCCGTGCGGCCGCGGAAGGGGGCGAATCCGGATGGCGTTTCAACGGGCAGCGCATAGCCGATATATCGTACGGGTTGGATCGTTTTTGTCCTACCTAGACGTTTCGCTTCAAGTGGCTGAAAAAGCAACAAAATATTGGCGGAGCGTCCCGCACGCGTTTGCCCCGCAAATTGGATACCAATGCCACGTTGACTTCGTAAACGCTGAGGCGGTCAGAGGCCTGGTGTTACAAACTGGCGCTGCAGCGTGACGTGGATGCCCTTGTTGCCGTCAACGATCTGCGTGACGAAAAGGTCGGCCGCGACGCTACACAGCGCGTAAGCGTCGTCGCGCGACAGCGGCGTCAAGGTGCAGATCAGGTCGATCATATCGCGCAGCGCGATCTTGGCCGCCGCGTCGAGGTCGGGGTCGAAAGCCATCGTGATGTAGTGCGTATCGCTCTCGGCCCGCGGGCGCGCGAGGTTGAGCGACTTGATCACCGACATGCGGAAGGTGCCCGTCAGCGCCGTTTCGATGGCCGTCAGGTTTACTTCGCCGTGGCCCTGGGCGGCGTGACCGTCACCGGCGGAAAATAGTGCGCCGCGATTGAACACAGGCAGGAACAGAGTCGATCCGGCGACAAGGTCGTGTTTGTCGATGTTGCCGCCGAACTCCCGCGGCTCGACCGACGACTGCCGACCCATGGCAGGCGGTGGCGCCGTGCCCATGCAACCGAAGAAAGGTGCAAGCGGGATTTCAAGACCCCACGGCATCGTCGCGACGTCGCGCGCGGCGTCGATACCGATGTGAATGCAGCGGGGTGTCGGAAAATCGTCGGGCAGGCCGCCAAGTCCGGCGCGCGTAAGATTGAAGCCCCAATTCTGCCGCGGCTCCACATCGAGAATGTCGACGCGCAAGGCATCGCCCGGCTCGGCGCCCTCCACGAAAATCGGGCCGGTCAGAATATGCGGGCCGGGGCCACGCCCGACTTTCGTGACGATTTCGGCGTGATCGGGCAGCACGGCGAAGCCGCTATCGGCAGCCGGCATCGACTCGGGCGCCCCGGATACGGATTCAATGGTCACGGTATCGCCGGAGGCGATTGTCAGCACCGGCGGTACGGTCGCGTCGTAATAGCCCCAGTGGACGGTCTGTGGCGTTGCCTTGAGTGTGTGGTGCTGGCCCATCGCTCACGCCTTCTCGCAGATAATAGCCACAGGGCCACCGCCATCGGGCCCTTGATGCTCGGCGCCGCCCGAGACATAGATCTCCGCATGGCCGAACAGGCCGGCGAGGGCGCCGCAAACGAAGGCCCGCGCGTGGCGTGTCGAGGAGATATCAGAATCGTCGAGCATTGTGTGCCTGTGGCCGCGCAACAGGCCGGAATGGCTGGCCTCGGCCTTTGCCAACACCGCGACGAGCTTCTGTTGCGCGGTTTCGCTGAGTTGTCCGGGCACGGAAAATCCAAGCCGGCCGAGGGCCGCCCGGACGGGTTCGATATCGATCGCATCTTTCATCACCGCATGGTCGATCGCGAGCGGTCCGGACCAGCCGTCGGACATGCCGAGGACGACGATCTCGTGTCCAAGCAGTTCGATGCCCGCCGAGCAACTCGCACGGCCTGACCAGAGGTCCCAGCGCGTTGCGATGTCGCCGTCGCCGACCGCATCCGGCTGCAATTCGCCAAGCGCCATGGCGACACCCAGCGCACTGGCGGCGCGCGACAGCGCCATCGACTTGAGCGTGTCCGGAGTCGCAACCGTATGTCCGAGGTCGGTCGCCGCCTTGGCGCGGGCGACGGTGATCAGCGGACATTTGACCTGGACAAAATGCACCGCCTTGGCGTCGCTGATATTCGCATCGGCCATTGCAGCGCGAACGCCTTCGGCGACCATCGCTGCCTGTCCACGGCGGCCAAGCGCCTGCGCCGGCAGCGCCGGCGTATGCGCACGGCCGATGGCGAGGGAAGGGCCGCCCGTTCCTTTTGCCTCGGCGCGCTCAAACACCGTCCAGTGTGGCGCCATGCCGCCTTCAGTGCCGCCCGACATCACGAGGCATATCTTGCTCGCCTGCTCGTGCGGGAGATAGCGGCCGAACAGATTTGACAGCGCGAGCGTCGCAAAGCCCCGGCTGAAGTCGTTGACGCAGCCATTGCCTTCCGTCTTGCCCATGACGGCAAGGACACCAGCCGGATCGATGGCTCCGCTGTCGATCGCGATGGCGATGCCGTTCACGTCATCGGGCGAGGCTGCGGAAATGCGGTGGACTTTGGCGAGGGGCATGAATTCTCTCAGCAGCAAGGGGTGTCTTGATAATGGTTTTCGATCACGCGTTCGAGCGCGGTCAGCGCCGGGGCGAGTTTGGTGCTCGCAAGGCCCTCGCGCATTTTGGCCAAAACCTCGCGGCGCGCGGCGGGGTAGTCGACGCCCGGCACGGCACCATCCCGCACCACGGTTTTGCCGTCGACGATCAGTTCCTTGATATGCCGTGCCGTCGCCCGGTTGAGCAGCAGTTCGACCGGATCGACATCGGCGCGCAGCTTCTCCTCATCGATGCGGGACCAGTCGAGCACGAGGATGTCCGCTGCCTTTCCGGGCGCGAGCGAGCCGTCACGCTGCTCATTCATGACGCTGAGGTGGCCGCCGTCGAACGCCATGCCCAGGATCTGTCTTGGCGTCGTTTTCAGGTCGAAGCCGTTGCCGTGTTGGAGAAGCCGCGCGAGACGCATCTCGCGCAGCGCATCGTCATCCTCGTCGAGGGCCGTCGCATCGAGGCCCAGTGCGACGTTGCCGCCAATTGCGGCATAGGCGCCGGCCGGCGACAGCCCGGAGCGGAGATGCAGGTTCGAACTATGGTTGGACGCGATAGTGACACCACGCTCGGCGAGCAAGGCGCGGTCTTCTTGGGTGGTCCAGATGCAGTGCGCGAGGGTAAGGCGCGGCGAGAGAAAGCCGATACTGTCGAGAAACCTGACCGTGCCTTGCGGGTAGGCGCGCTCGCACCAGGCGCGCTGGTAGCGTGTTTCGAACAGATGCATGTGAATGCGGCGGCCGGTCCGTTTTGAAGCGTCCGCGACAGCTTCGAGCAGTGCGGTCGTACACCACTGCACGCCGTTCGGGCCGTATTGCACGTTAAACGTCGGACTGGCGGTGGCGTCGGCGACGGCATCAACCAGCGCGATGAACTGCGCAGGCGTGAGCGGCGTACGGAGATAGGTGGCCTCGATTTCCCCGCGCATATCGGCCGGCAAGGCCGCCAGGATCGGCTCCGAGGGGCCGTAAACCAGCGGGTTGCGATCCTTCATCGAGATCGCAAATCCAACCTTGACGCCGACGTCGCGGGCGGCGCGCGCGACTTCCTTTGCCTCCGTTGGCAGGTCGGTGAAGCCCTGGGTGCGGGTGTAATGCATCATTACCGTGCCGGCGCCACCCAGCGCGCTGTGCGACAGCGACACGACCGAGGCGAGATAGGGATCAACCGACGGGAAGAGCGCGAGGTAGTTCAGCCAGGTTTCCAGCGGCTTGCCGCTGCCGCCGACCGAGCTGACACGCACCGCCCGCCCGTGGTCGTGCGCGTTGATCAGCGACGGCATAACAAACGTGTCGTCGGCTGTCGGCGGCGAGGCGCCGATTGCGGCAACCTTGCCGCCGTCGATCGACAGGGTCTGGGACGAACTCACCGGGGCGTTGGCCCCGGTGAGCAGGTGCGAGCAGGTGATGTTACGCATACGTCCTGTTTGTCGTCAGTTGCTGACGGACGAGAGCGTACGCTCCGCTTTGGCAGGGAGGAAAGAGCGGTCGAAGGTATCAGAGACCGCTGGCTTGGTTGGAAGTTCGAAAGCGGTCGCGATGGTGTCGATCGCCTTCGCCATGCGGGCGTCGTCGATGTCGCCGAGACCCTTCTCGCGGGCTTCCGGGGTGTCGATCAGCGTCTTGTAGACGTAGAGCAGGCGGCGCTTCTCGATGTCCTTGTTGATCAGCGGTTCCTTCGTCGCAAGCAGATCGATCGCAGCGTCAGGGCTCGCCATGACTTCCTTGATCGACTTGTTGATGGCGCGGACCAGCCCCTTTACGGCTTCGGGCTTCTCCTTGGCCAGCTTCTGTGAGACCATCACGCCGTTGGAGTAGAGGTCGAGACCGGAGTCCGCATAGTACATCCAGCGGAAGTCCTTGTCGGGGTCTTGCCTCAGCGAGACCAGGTTCATGTAGCTCGTCGCGGTAAAGATCGCGATGGCGTCGACCTGATCCGTCAGCAGCAATTGCTCCTGGAGGTTGGGCGCGACCTGCGTGATGTTGATCGACGAGACCTCGATGCCGTTATTCTTGGCGAGCAGCGGCAGGAGCTTGAACGAAGCACCACCCGGCGGCGTGCCGAGCTTGCGGTTGGCGAGGTCTTTCGGCGCCTTGATCGGGCTGTTGACCTTGGTCAGCAGGGCAAACGGCGCGCGGCTGTAGATCATGTAGACCATGACCGGCTGCTGCCCGGGCTTTGCCGCGGCGTTCTGGATGACGGCGTTTTCGTCGCCGAAACCCGCGTCATAGGCGCCGGACATGATGCGCGTGATAGTTGCCGCAGAGCCTTCGCCCTGGTCGATCGTGACGTCGAGGCCTTCAGCGGCGAAGTAGCCCTTGTCGAGCGCCCAGTGATACCAGGCGTGGATGCCTTGCAGCTTCCAGTCGAGCGTGAAGCGGATCTTGGTCTTGTCCTGGGCAAACGCGTCGCCGGCGAACAGGAAGGCCAGCGCGGATGCGGCGGCTAGAACAGATTTCAGTGACATGGTGCACTCCGTTGGTATCAGTGGGCGGCAAGATCATCAGTGCGACGCGTCCACCCGGTGGTGCGCGACTCGATGAGGGAGAAAACGAGGTAGAGCGTGACGCCCATCGCGGCGAGGATGAGCAACCCCGCGAACACGAGCGGCACGTCGAAGTTGGAGCTGGCGATCATCATCAGGTTGCCGATACCGCGGTTCGAAGCGACGGTTTCGGCGATGACGGTGCCAACGAAGGCCTGCGTGATCGCAACCTTGAGCGAGGCGAAGAAGTAGGGCATTGCGCGGGGCAGGCCGACATTGAACAGGATGTCCATGCGGCTTGCCTTGAGCGCCTTCATGACGTCTTCGAGTTCGGGCTCTGTCGTCGCCAGCCCGGTGGCGACGTTCACGACGATAGGGAAGATGCAGAGGATCATCGCGGTGAGCACCGCGGGGACTGTGCCGGCGCCGAACCATAGAACGAAGATCGGGACGACGGCGACTTTCGGCGTGCTCGCGAAGCCGACAAGGAGCGGGTACGCGACGTCGTAAGCGAGGCGCGAGGAACCGATAAGCGTGCCGATCAGCACGCCAAAGACGATGCCGAGCCCGAAACCGACCAGCGTCGTGTAGATCGTCTGGACGGCATGCGGCCAGATCGCAGGCAGGCGGTCCACCAGGGTCACGAGAATCTGCGAGGGGCGCGGCAGCACCAGATCGCGGATGCCGAGCGCGACACACAGGAACTCCCACAACAGGAAGAAGCCGATGATCAGCGCGATCGACGCGCCGCGGCGGCGGATGAATACGGTCATGCTGCTTCTTTCTTCGGCGGGCCGGCATGGACGATCCGTTCACGCAGATGATGGGTGAGCGCGACGAAGTCAGGCGAATAGGTCATATCAACCGTGCGCGGACGCGCGAAGGGAACAGTGCTGTCCTCGATGATGCGACCAGGCCGCGCCTGCATCACGCAAATGCGGTTGGCGAGAAAGGCGGCCTCCTTGAGGTCATGAGTGACCAGGACGACGGTCGGCTTGCGCGTCATCCAGAGGTCCTGCATCACCGCCCACAGTTCTTCGCGCGTGAACTGGTCGAGTGCGCCGAATGGCTCGTCTAGCATCAGGAGTTGCGGTTCATGGATCAGCGCGCGGCACAGCGAGGCGCGTTGCAGCATGCCGCCGGAGAGCTGCCATGGGTACTTGTCGCTGAAACCCTTCAGGCCGACCTGAGTGAGCAAGGCTTCGACGCGATCAGCGAATTCGGTCTTGCGCTTGCGCCGGTACTCTTGCCGGAAAGGCCGCACGATCTTGAGCGGTAACATTACGTTGTCGCGCAAGTTGAGCCAGGGGAGCATCGTCGGATTTTGAAACGCCATGCCGACGCGAACCGGCACGGCGCCGACTTCGCGGCCGGCAACCAGTGTGTAGCCGCTCGATGCCGAGATGAGGCCGCTCACCAGCTTGAGGATGGTCGACTTGCCGCAGCCCGATGGGCCCACCAGCGCGACGAAGTCGCCTGTATTGATGGCGAGGTCCGTTTCGGTAAGCGCCATGAGCTGGCGTTCGCCGCGCCCGTAGGTGTGGGTGACCTTTTGCAGAGAAACGAAAGGTTCGGTGCCCCCAAAGATCGGTGAAGCGTCTGTAATGACGTTCATGCTGCCTTTTCCTTTGACCCCGGCACTTTCGAAACAACCGCCTGCATCGTCTTTTCTGTATTGCGCACCTGGGGCGGCGGCATGTCCTGGATGACGTGAACCGACTGGCCCCATCCACGCGTATCCGACACGAGCGTGCGGTCACGGATGACGAATTTGCCCCGCACCATGGTGTGAATCGGCAGCCCCTTCACCAGACGGCCATGCCACGGTGAAATGCTCGAGCGCGAGTGCAGCTTGGCGTCGTCGATCGTCCAGCTCTTCTGCAGATCGACGAAGGCGAGGTCCGCCGCGGCGCCATGAGCAATCACGCCCTTGCGCGGGTAAAGGCCCCAAATCTTGGCCGGGTTGGCCGCACTCAGTTTTACATAGTCGCTAATGGTCATGCGGCCTTCGTTCACGGCGGTCAGCATCAGGGGCATCTGCACCTCGACGCCGAGGAAGCCGCAGTCGACGGTCCAGATGTCCTTGCGGGTCTTCTCTTCAACCGTGTGTGGCGCGTGGTCGGTCGCGACCATGTCGATGGTGCCATCGGCAAGCGCTTGCCAGAGCGGTTCCTGATTGTACTTCTCGCGCACCGGCGGGTTCACGCGGATGACGCCGCCGAACCGGGCATAGTCCTCGTCCGACAGCATGAGATAATGCGGTCCGGTTTCACCGGTGATGTCCACGCCCCGCGCCTTGGCTTCGCGCAGCGGCCGTAGTTCGTCGGCCGATGAAATATGCAGGATGTGGATACGTGCGCCGGTCCACTCGGCCAGGATGGCGGCGCGGCTCACCGCTTCGATGGCGACGACGGCGGGGCGGGAGTCGAGATGCGCTAGCGGATCGATGCGGCCGGCCTGTCGCAGCCTGGTCTCGCGCCGTTCCATCACCGAGTTGGTCTCGGCATGCAGCGAAATACGCTTGCCCGTGCGCGCTACGGCTTCAAACCCCTCAAGCATCGCACCGGTCGTCGGCGTTGCGATCTTGCCGAAGGTGTTGCCCATGTAGCACTTGAAGCCGATCGCGCCTGCCTCAACCAAAGCAGAGACGTGCTCGATCGTGTCTTCACCGAGCACGGCATAGAGGCCGAAATCGACATGAGCCTTGCCGGACGCCATGTTGCGCTTGGCGGTGAAGGTCTCGGGGGTACCGACGGTCGGGATCGTGTTCGGCATATCGAATACGGTGGTGACGCCGCCGAAGGCGGCGGCGACGGTGCCGCTCTCGAAGTCTTCCTTGTTCGGGTAGCCGGGATCGCGAAAATGAACGTGAACGTCGATCGCGCCGGGAAGAATGTGCAGCCCGCTGGCGTCGACGATTTCTGCCGCCGGCGGCATCGCATCGGGCGCGCCGATGGCCAGGATCTTGCCGTCGCGGATCGCGACGCTGGCGTCGTAAACGGAATCCGGTGTGACGATCTTGCCACCGTGGATGACGATATCTGCGTTCTTGTTCATGAGATCACAACATCGCCCAGCCGCCATCGACCGGAAGGTCGATGCCAGTAATCTGGCGGGACGCATCGCTGGCGAGGAACAGGCAGGCATTGGCGACGTCGTCGTCGACTGTCACGCGCTTGAGCGCGTAATCGGCAGCGTGGCGCTCCATCGCCTGTTCCAGCGTGATGCCATGCTTTGCGGCCATGTCGGCGCAGACTTTTTCGCGAAATCGTGGGCCGTCGACCATGCCGGGCGCCACGCAGTTGACGTTGATGTTGTAGGGGCCGGCTTCGAGCGCGAAGCTTTTGGTGATGCCGCGCAGGCCCCATTTCGACGCCGAATAGGCGAGACGACCGGCGCGTCCGCGCATGCCGAAAGTACCGCCGACATTGACGATCTTGCCGTAGCGCTGCTCCATCATCGTCGGCAGGACACTACGCATGGTGTGGAAGCAGCCGTTCATGTTGAGTGTGACGATTTCGTCGAATTCTTCGGGGGTCGTTTCGACGCCGGTCTTGCCGATCGGGCCTGAGCCGCCGGCGACGTTGATCAGAAAATCGATGCGGCCATAGGTGTTCTTGGCCTCGTGTGACGCGGCGTCGCATTGCTTGGCGTCGGTCAGGTCGCAGCGCAGGATGATCGCTTCGCCGCCACCTGTGCGAATATCGTCGGCGACCGGCCCGATGGCCTGCACGTCACGGCCGACCAGGGCCAGCTTTGCACCCTCCAGTGCGAACGCCTTAGAGATCGCAGCGCCCATGCCTTTGGCGGGGCCGGTGATGATGCCGGCTTTTCCTTTGAGATCGAGATCCATCGCGATTTTCCCAGAATGGAGAAGGGCGCTCCGCCGTTTGACGGCGGAGCGGAGGCGTCAGAACAGCTTCTTGGGAAGCTCGGACGAGGGCGGCAGGAAAGAACCGTCCCAGATTTCGGCGACGGTCGGCGTCCGCGGCAGAGCGAGTGCGTCGACCATGGTCGTAATGGAACGCAGCAGGCGGTCTTCGTCGACGTTGCCGAGACCGAGTTTCTTGATCTCGGGATGGTTCATCTCGTCGGCGAAGGTCGCGTCTGCGCGTTCGCGTTCCAGCGGGATCTTGATCAGCGGTTCACGTTTGGCAACCGCCTCGACCGATGCGGCCGGATCCTTGATGGCGTCCTGCATGCCCTTGTTCAGCGCGCGCAGGAACCCCTTGACGACTTCCGGCTTTTCCTTCGCGAGCTTCTTCTGAACGATGATCGCGTTGGAATAGAGATCCATGCCGTAATCGGCGTATTTGATGTAGCGAATCTGCTTCTCTTCGATGCCGCCGAGTTTGGCGGAGAAGCGGATCGTGTTGACGTAGCCGAACACGCCGTCGACCTGGCCCTGCATCAGCATCTGCTCGCGCAGGTTCGGCTGCATGTTGCCAAGCTTCACGCCGCTGCAGTCGATTTTCGCCGTCTTGCAGAAGGCGGGGAACAGCTTGAGCGCGCCGTCACCGGCCGGGCCCGAGATGGACTTGCCTTCGAGGTCCTTAGCGGTCTTGATCGGGCCGTCCGCCTTCACGGCGATGGTGAAGGGCGGCTGGTTGAACATGACGTAGACCGCGAGCGGGCTTTCGCCAGGGCGCTTGGCGGCGAGTTCGATCAGTGCATTCAGGTCACCGAAGCCGACATCGTAAGCGCCGTTGGCGACGAGTGCCGGCACGCCGCCCGACCCGTTGCCCTGGTCGAGCTGGACGTCGATGCCTTCGGCTTTGAAGTAGCCACGGTCGTCGGCGAGGAAGAACATCCCCTGCGGGCCCTGGTACTTCCAGTTGAGGACGACCTTGAGCTTGGTTTGGGCGAGGGCAGGCGGTGTGAAGGCCGAGAGCGTAAAAGCGGCAGCCATCGCGAGCAGTGCGGCCTTGGACGATAATCTCATACGAAAACTCCTGTTCAGTGGCGCGTCCGGCTCGCGTCGGGTGGGATGGGCATCTAATCGATTGATTCGACGATGAAATTCAGCTCGGTCCGAAGCTGCGTCAGGTTAGGCAAGCTTCACTCCGGATTTTCTGCAGTGCAGCATATGGTTGGAGCAGTGGTGCTGTCTGCCGCCGATTTCTTGCTAAGGTGGTGCCGAAAACGCACCACTCCGGACTAACGCCATGAAGCACCTGCGGATCTTTCGTTATGTCGACGAGGTCGCGCGCTGTGGATCGATCCGCAAAGCCGCCGAGCTACTCCACGTCACCTCGTCGGCGGTCAATCGCCGCATCGCAGATCTTGAGGAGGAACTGAGCGCTCAATTGTTCGAGCGCGGCGCGCGCGGGGTGCGGTTGACCGCGGCGGGCGAAGTTTTTGTGAGCTACTTGCGCGCCCAGGAAAATGACGTCGAACGCATGAAGTCCCACATTCAGGACCTCAAGGGCCTGCGTCGGGGAACGGTCCGCATCGCCTGCAGCCAGGCGCTGGCCCTCGACTTTCTACCGCGTCAGATCGCCGAGTTTCGCAAACGCCACGCGTTGGTGAGCTTCGATGTCAAAGTGCTGGACCACGAGAAGGCCATCGATGCGCTCGCGGCCTATGAAGTCGACCTCGTTCTCGTGTTCCGGCCACCTTTCATGGCGAATTTTCAGCCGTTAATGACGCTCAAACAGCGCGTCGTCGCGATCATGAGCGGCGCACATCCGCTGGCCGCACGCAAGACGGTACGGTTGCGCGATTGCGCGCGCTATCCGGTGGCGTTTGCCGAGCGCGGCTTCGCCGGCCGGCAACTGATCGATGAATTTTGCGCGCGTACGGGTCTGACGTTTCAGATTGCCGCCGAATCGAACTCGTTCGAACTGCTGCGCAGCCTGTCGAGGCATTCCGACCTGCTTTCCTTTCAGATCGAAATTGGCGCAATCAGCGACGAAGACAAAGGCGGTATTGTTGCGCGCGATATCGATGACCGTGACGTGCCGCAGGCCAGCCTCGTGCTCGGTCAATTACGTGAGCGCAACCTGCCGATCCCGTCGGCGGTGTTCGCCGAAAGTCTGGCGCGCGAACTAAAAACCATGCAAATCGCCACGCCGGCATAACTTGCTGGTCTGTCAAATCAGTGCAGGCCAAGCTGTTTAGCAAGCCCGATGACCAGCTCGTTCAGCGCCTCTCCACTGTTTGCGCCGCCGTGCACCGCGCGATCCGGCCGTACGACCGCGGCCACGATCTTGTGCCGCGCCAGCCAGTCGGCGAACAGACGGTCCGTTTCCCTGAAGACGTGCACGCCCGGCGCGTCAGGGCCGCGTGCGGACGGAGTGATGACGGCGAACTGGCCCTTGAGGCGGCTCCATATTGCGCGCGCTTGCGGTGTCAGCGCGGCGAAGGCATCTGCCGATGCGGCGACAAGCGTAAACTCGGGCGGCATCACATCGTCGAGGCGCGTGTCGCCCGTGCCGGTGCGTAAGAAGGGTTGCGGAAACAAAGTGCCGGCCGCCGGCGCGTCGGCAGCAATCAGCCCGCCGGTCAGATCCGGAATGAATTTCTGACGAATGGTTACAGCCCGGCCGGACAGCAATTCCTCGCGCAGGCGGATATCGCGGGCCGCAGCAGCGTCAGGATCAAGCTCGCCAATGATCAGGCCGAACTCCTTGGCCAGAGCGACGACCGCGCTGACATGCGGCTTGCGCTCCTGCTCGTAGCTGCCGAGCAGCGCCGGCTGCGCGTCTCCGCGCAGCACCAGCGCGAGCTTCCACGCCAGATTGACCGCATCGCCGATGCCCGCCGATAGTCCTTGGCCCAGGAAGGGCGGCGTCTGGTGGACGGCGTCGCCCATCAGGAAGATGCGTCCCGATTGCCAGCTTTGCGCCAGCCGCGCGTGAAAGCGGTAGACCGCCGTGCGCCATATCTCCAGCACCGACACGTCGGTGAAGCCGACTAGCACTTTCATTACGTTGTCGCGCCGCGCGAAGGTCTCGGGGTCTTCGCCGGGCAGCAGCTTGATCTCCCACCGGCGCAGAGCGCCGGGTCCGGGCAGGAACGTGCCGGGCCGTGACGGCCAGCAGTATTGAAAGCACTTGGGCGGACGTTCGCTGGCGTGGTGGTCCAAAGCATCGATCACCATCCACCATTCGTCGAAGGCGAGGTCGTCCATCGCAATGCCGAGATGCTTTCGGACGAAGCTGTTGGCGCCGTCGCACGCGACCAGATAGCGCGCGGTGACCCTGCGGGTATTGCCGCTTTCGTCTTTCACCGTCAGCGTAACGGCATCGCCGTTCTGTGCGATGTCGATCGCTTGTGCGCTGAGGAAAACATCGGCCTCCGCATAGGCCGAAAGCTTCTCCCGTAATGCCATCTCGAACTCCGGCTGCACGAAGGTCGCGGTAGGCGTCCAGCCGAGCGGGTAGGGCGGCGGCAGCGGATCGAATTTCTTGATCACCTGCCGGTCGATGCCGAGATAATGCGTTCCCGGATGCGGGGCGATGTGCGTCTCCGCAAATTCAGCAAGACCGCAGGCCTGAAACACGCGCAGCACTTCATGGTCGATGGTGATGGCGCGTGGCTTGTCGTAGATGCCGGCTTGCTGGTCGATGACGGCGACCGTCACGCCATAGCGCGCCATCAGGTTGGCGAAGGTCGCGCCGACCGGGCCGTAGCCGACAACGGCAATATCGTAGGTGCCTGCGCTGGTGTGGGGCATGCCGGACCGGAGCCGCCTAGGCTCAGTTCCCCGCAGTGCGTTGGGGCAGAAACTTTTCGAGCGTCAGCGGCGTGGGCTTCACCCTGGGCTCGCGCACATCCGCACCTTCGAAGTCTGTCGCTTCCAAGTACCAGGACTCGCGGGCCGGCATGCCCCAGGGGAAAGAGACCTTGTGATCGGCCGGGTCCCAGCCGGCCGGCTCGTTCTCGATGTCCATCACCTGATAGTGCGTGTTGAACAGTTCGACGCGATGGCCGTCCGGATCGCGGAAATAGACAAACAGCGCGTGCCCCGGCCCGTGCCGCCCGGGCCCGCGCTCGACGTCGAAGCCGTAGCCGAGTTCGCCGGCGACGTCGCAGGCATGCAGCAGGTGGTGCACCTCGGGCGCCAGAAACGCGAAATGGTGTAGGCGGGGCCCGGTGCCGTTGAAGAAAACGATATCGTGCGGATTGCCTTTGCGTTGAAGGAAGACGCCGCGCAGGTCGAAGGTGCCGGCCGGGGCAATGTATTCGGTGAGGCGAAAGCCCATGCCCATGTAGAACTCGGCCGCCTTGCGCACTTCAGGCGTGAGGATCTGATAGTGGTCGAGCCGCAGGGCGCAGCCGCCGCGCAGGGCGCGGAATTGGGTGATCATGCGCGGCTGCACCGGCATGGTGGCGCAGAACTCAAGCGGCGTACCGACCGGGTCGGTGACGTGCAGTGTGCGTCCCTGGTGTGCAACATCAACCCACGCCGTTTCGCATCCCTGCGCTGCGAAGTAAGCCTTGCCCTTGTCGAGGTCCGTTTCGGTGAACATGCGCATGCCGATGCGTGCGCAAGCGGGCTTGCTGCCTTTGCGCAGCACAAGGCTGTGGTGGCAGGCCTCCTCGACGCCGCGGAAATAGAGCGTGCTGTCATCCTCAGCGGTGAGGATGAGGCCGAGCACCTCACCGTAGAATTGCTTGCTGGCGGCAAGGTCCTTGACCGAGAGCACGACATGGCTGGATCGCGTGATGCGAAAGGTCGGATCGAGATTGGCGGCGGGCAGGCTCATTTCATGTCTCCACGAATTGGCTCAGCCGCGCAGCAAGGCGGGCAGCCAAAGCGCAAGTTGCGGAAAGGCCGTCAGCAAGCCCAGTACGGCAATGTCGGCAGCAACGAACGGTATAATGGATCTGTACAGCCGCTGGAGAGGAATATCCGGCCGCATGGCGTGGATGATTAGGATCACCAGACCGATCGGCGGGATGACCAGGCCAAGTTCGACAATGATCACGTTGATGATCGCCCACCAGACCGGATCGTAGCCGAAGTGCACGATGATCGGCAGCACGAAGGGCAGTGTGACGATCATCGCCGCCAGTTCGTCGAACACGGCGCCAAGCACCAGATAGGCGCCCAGCATCAGCACAATGATTCCGATCGGCGGCAGGTTGACGGCGGAGAGGAACACAATCAGCTGTTCGGGGATTTTGGCGAGGCTGATGAAGTAGGTGAAGATCGACGACCCGATCAGCACGAAGTAGATCATGCCGGCGATCAGGGCCGTGTCGCGCAGGCTGGTGACGAAGTTTGCCGGCGTTATCGTGCGGCGCATCAGCGCGAAGACGAAGGAGACGACCGCGGCGACCGAGGCGGCCTCGTTGACGGTGAAGATGCCGCTGTAGAGGCCAACGAAGATGATGCCGATCAGCAGCACGGCCGGCGCGGCACGCAGGACGGCTGACGTTTTCTCCTGCCGCGAAACCCGTTCCGACAGGGGCGCGACGCGATCGCCGCGCCAGTGTACGACCACGGCGATGGCGATGATGTTGGCGGCAATGGTTAGCAAAGCCGGCACGACGGCGGCGATGAAGACGTCGAAGATGTAGGTCCGCGCCACCACGCAGTAGAGGATCATGCTCAGCGATGGCGGGATCAGCGCCTTCAGCGCGCCGCCGGCCGCGATGGTGGCGCCGGAAAAGCTTGGCGAATAATTGCGCTGGAGCATTTCGGGCAAAGCGACGCGGGTGAAGGTCGCGACCGTTGCCGGCGACGAGCCGCAGATGGCGCCGAAAGCGGCGCTGCCGCCGATGGTCGCGTAAGCCAGGCCGCCGCGCCGGTGGCCGAGCAGGGCGGCCGCCGCCGTGTAAAGGTCCTTGGAAAAGCCGGAGACGCTGACGAAGGCGCCCATCAGCAGGAACAAGGGCACCGCCGCGATATCCATGCTGCCGAGCACCTGTGACGGCTCGCTGGCGAGAAAAGTCAGCGCCGGTCCCCAGTCGGTCTGCAGCGCGAAGGCGACGATGCCGACGGCGACCATGGCGAAGGCGAGGGGCACGTGTAGCGCCACCAGCACGAACAGTGCGATGATGCCGGCCGTGCCGATAAACGTCGCGCTCACAGGAGCGTGTCCGAAGTTTGCGGCCGTCCCTGGGTCGCCGTCTGCAGCAGGACGAAAAGTTGCACCAGCACGCCGACCCAGAGGATCGCATCGACCGCGAACCAGAAAGGCGCCTTGGGCACGTTGAGCAGCCAGGTCACGTCGCCCGCGCGCATCGTCTTGATGGCAAAGGAGCGGAATTCCCAGGCCATGCCGGTCATGACGATCAGGATCAGAATGTCGGCGAAAAGGTCGAAGGTTCGCGCGCCCTTCGGCGGCAGCAGCTTCTCGAACAGGCGCAGCGTGATGTTGTTACGGTGCAAGAGCGCGATGGGCAGGCAGCAGGCGCTGGCGATGGCGGCGACGAGGTCGCCGATCTCGCGCACGAAATCGAGCGGATAGTTGGCGAGCGCGCGCAGCAGGCCGTCGAACAGCGTGAACGTGGCCAGGACCAGGAGAATCGTCAGCCCGGCAACGGCGAGTGTATTCGCCGCACCGGTGACGAGTTTCTCGAAGGTCTTCACTTGCCTGCCCGGATCTGCGTCAGCAGATCACGCGACTTGGCGAGCAGGGCAGCGTTGTTCGGGTCCTTGGCCGACCAGTCGGCCGTGACCTTTTCCGCCGCTGCCTTGATGACAGGCAGGTCGGCGGCCGCCGGCTCGACCACGGTGCGCTTCTTGTCGGCGCGGAACTGATCGATCACGCTGGCATTGAAGGCGCTGAGATTGGTGACATACATCTCGGTCAGCGCGGGTGCGTGCTTCGTGATGACGTCCTGCGCCGCCTGCGGCAGGGATTCGAACTTCTTGCGGTTCATCAGCACGGCAAAAGGATTGGTGCCGAGCTGGATGAGATAGTCGTTACTGGTCACGCGGTCGATGCCGAAATCGACGACGGCGGCCGGAACGGTCGTGGTGGCATCGATGGTGCCGCGGCCCATGGCTTCAACCACTTCATTCGGCGGCATCAGCACCGGCACGACGCCGAGCTCCTTCACCGTCTGGCCGATGACCGCGCCGCTGATGCGCACCTTCATGCCCTTGAGGTCGGCAACCGACTTGATCGGCTTTCGCGAAAACACATGGGCGTTGGCGTTCATGAACGAGCCAAGCACGACGTAGTCGCCGTAGCCGCGCAGGCTGTTGGACTTCTGCAGCGCCTGATAGAGCAGCACGCCTTCCTTGATGTTGCCGACGAGGCCGGGAATTTCGAAGATCTGGTCGTCGGGGAAGCGGCCCGGCACCAGCGCCGGATTGACGAAGGCGATGTCGGCGACGCCGTCGAGGATCATCTGCGGCTGGGCGGGAAGCGCCTTGCCGAGTGCGCCGTTCGGATAGGCCTCGATCTTCACGACGCCGCTCGGATCGGCGTTGACGCGATCGACCCACGGCTTGATCGCCTTGGCGTAGTTGACCTCGGTGTCCGGCCCGAAGAACGACAGCTTGAGCACGGCCTGTTGGGCCATGGCGATCGACGGCGCACACACAGACAGCGCGACAAGCATCAACGTACGAATTTTCGACATCTGCTCTCTCCCTGCGGCCGAGTGGCCTTTGTTGGCGGCGTGAGCGCCGAATTTTTCGTTGACCGGATTGTGCGGGAAAAGCATCGCATTTCAAGCCGTATTGTGGTGATAGTCGACCACGATGCGGTGCAGCCGATATGCATGGCTCGCCACAAGCAACGCAAAGCCATCAAATACCTGCACGTTCCTTGCAACGCCTACTCGGGCTCCAGGGCAAACCTGCATCTGGACGGCGGCTCGTATCCCGCGCTGATCTAGCGCGTTCAATCGGGCGCGTAGATCTTGCGCAGGTCGAACGGCGTATGCGGCGGGCGGTCGAGCGCCAGACTTTCCTCGACATGCTGGAGGTGCTTGCGCATGAGCACGCTCGCGGGTCCGGCGGCGCGGTTTTCGAGGTGCGTGATGAACTGGCCGTGTTCGTCGTGCCAGCACGACATGGTGTTCTGGTTCTCGTAGAGACTGACGACGAGCGACGTGCGCGCCACGAGCTGGCGCACCAGCGCGGCAAAGATCGGGTTGCCGCAGAACTTTCCCAACAGGATATGAAACTCGCCGGACAGCCGGATGGCATCGCGGATGCGGTTCGCCCTGCGGTGGGCGGCCTCCTGCTCGACGTTCTTCTTGAGCTCGGCAAGCTGCTCGCGCGTGATCTTGGCGGCGACCAGGCGAACCACCGCGTCCTCGACGGCCCGTCTCACTTCGAAGATGGCCTTGGCCGCTTCGACATCGGGCGCGGTGACGAACGCGCCGCGGTTCGGAATGAGGTCGATCAGTTCATCATGGGCGAGGCGGCCGAGCACCTGGCCGACCTGGCGGCGGCCGATGTTGAAGATATCGCACAGCATGATCTCGTTGAGTTTCGTGCCTGGCGGGAGCCGCTGGTCGACGATCGACTCAAGGATGTGCTCGTAAACGTCGTCCAGGCTCGCGACCCTGGGCCGGTTGCGGGCATTGCTGACGCCGACGAGCCGCGATTTTGTGGGCACCATGGCTACAGATTGTGCGCAAGATTGCGCGCAATCAACGCCAAACATTGAGCAATATAGCGTTTTTGCCGCCTAAATGCTTGGCACAGAGCTTGCGATGTAAAGCCCATCTTTTGGGGCTCGGCTGCCGCCAGGCGCGAGCGCGTTTAGAAGGGACTTCGCATGAGACACCTGAACATCCGCATCGCTGCCGCCGCGGCGTTGCTGGCCTCGGCCGTCACCGCACAGGCGCAGGAATACAAGGTCACGCTGAATGCGCCCTATGACGGCTCCAACGCGGCGTTCTTCCTCGCCGAAGAGAAGGGCTACTACGCGGCGGAAGGGTTGAAGGTCTCGTTCGATCCCTCCGGCGGCTCCGGAGAAGTTGCGACGCGCATCGGCAGCGGCACCTATGACTTCGGCTTCGGCGACATAAACGTGTTGATGGACTTCAACGCCAAGAATCCCGACAATGCGGGCAAGGCCATCTACATGCTCTACTACCGCTCGCCGCTCGCGGTGGGCAGCCTGGCCAAGGCCGGCCTGAACAAGCCGGCCGATCTCGACGGCAAGAAGCTCGGCGGTTCGTTGACCGATGGCGCCTACAAGCTGTTTCCGGCCTATTCATCGCTCGCCAAGGTGAATTCGGAATCCATAAAGTGGAGCTATGGCGACCTTCGTCTCCGCGAGACGATGCTGCTCAAGGGCGATGTCGACGGCATCCTCGGCTTTGACTCGACCATGTACTTCAATCTGGTCCGCCAGGGCATCGCGCCGGCCGACATCAAATTTCTCTATTACTCGGATGTGGGTCTCAATCTGTACGGCAACGCGATCGTCGCGTCGAAAAAGGTGCTTGCGGCGAATCCCAAGGCGGTCGCCGCTTTCGTTGCGGCGAGCGCCAAGGGCTGGCGCGATGCCGTCGCCAATCCCGCGGCCGCCATCGCTGCGCTCAAGAAGCGCTCGTCGCTGGTCGACGAGAAGCTCGAGACCGCCAAGCTCGACTGGCTGATCAAGAACCAGCTCACCACCGACGAGTCGAAGACGGACGGTCTAGGCGGCGTGCGCATGGACCGGCTGGCCAACTCGCTGGAAACCGTTTCAAAGGCCTTCGGATTGGCCAAGGTGATGACGCCGGCGGACGTGTATACGGCGGAATTTTTGCCGGCGGCCGACGTGCGCCAGCTGCCGAAGTGAGCTGACGCTGAAGCCTGAGCCGGGGAAGACCATGAGACCTTTCGTCGACATTTCCGACGTCACCTTGACCTATGGCGGGGCCGGCTCCGGCACTTTGGCGCTGGAGCACGCCACGCTGCGGATCGAGAAGGGCGAGTTTGTCGCCGTTGTCGGTCCCTCCGGCTGCGGGAAGTCGACGCTGCTCAAGCTGGTCTCGGGACTGCACATGCCGAGCAAGGGCGGTGTGATTGTCGACGATCGCGAAGTCGACCGGCCGCTTAGCATTGTCGGCATGGCGTTCCAGAACCCGATCCTGCTGCCGTGGCGGACGACACTCGACAATGTGCTACTGCCGCTCGAAATCGTCGAGCCGCACGCCTCGAACTACCGCCGCAGGCGTGAGGAGTACAAGCAGAAGGCGCTGTCGCTACTCGACATCGTCGGCCTCGGCGGGTTCGCCGATCATTATCCCTGGCAGCTATCCGGCGGCATGCAGCAGCGGGCCTCGTTATGCCGCGCGCTGATCCATGCGCCGGATCTCTTGCTGCTCGACGAGCCGTTCGGCGCGCTCGATGCCTTCACGCGCGAGGAATTGTGGACCGTGCTGGAGGACCTGTGGCTACAGCACAAGTTCACTGTCATCCTCGTCACCCACGACCTGACGGAGGCGGTCTATCTCTCGGACACGGTTCACGTCTCGTCGAAGCGGCCCGGCCGCATCGTGTCCAGCAAGAAGATCGAACTGCCGCGCCGCCGCGACATCTACGCGCCCGAATTCGTCGGGATCGTTCGGGCCCTCAAGAGCGACATTGTCGAAGTGCGGGCCGCATGAACACCAGAAACCTCGAAGCGGCCATGCCGTGGATGTTCGTGCTGATCCTTGTCCTTGTATGGGAGATCGCCTGCGTCGCCTTGCAGATTCCGCCGTTCGTGCTGCCGCGGCCGACCGCGGTCGTGGCTGCGGGCATCGAGCGGTTCGAGCCGATCCTCGACAATTCGCTGACCACGCTACTACGCACGCTGCTCGGCTTTGCCATTGCCGTCGTGCTGGGTGTCGTTCTCGGCGTGTCCATCGGTGCGTCGCGCCTGGTCTATCGCGGGCTCTATCCCGTCCTGGTCGGCTTCAACAGCGTGCCGAAAGTGGCGGTGGTGCCGGTGTTCGTCATCTGGTTCGGCATCGGCACTGTCCCGGCGGTGCTGACGTCCTTTCTGGTGTCGTTCTTTCCGATCGCGGTGAACGTGGCGACGGGGCTGGCCACCATCGAGCCGGAAATGCTCGATGTCATGCGATCGCTCGGCGCGACCAAGCGCAAGATCCTGCTCAAGGTCGGCCTGCCGCGGTCGATGCCGTACTTCTTCGCCTCGCTGAAAATTGCCATCACGCTCGCTTTCGTGGGCACCATCATCTCGGAAACGGTCGCGGCCAACGTAGGCATCGGCTATCTGATGATGGCGGCAACGGCGAATTTCGACACGCCGCTGGTCTTTGCCGGCCTGATCGTCATCGCCTTCATGGGGATCGCCATGTATGCGATTTTTGCCGTGTTTGAGCAGCGCATGACCTTCTGGGCCAAGCGCGGCGACGGCCTGATGACCTGAGAGGAGCGGGGCGATGGATCTCGGCATCAAGGGCAAAAACGCGCTCGTGCTCGGCGGCAACCGGGGCATCGGCTTTGGCATTGCGTCGGCGCTGGCCGGGGAAGGCGTTAATGTCGCCGTGACCGGGCGCGATGCGGCGCGGGGTGAGGCAGCTGCGCGTGAACTCGCTGCGAAGAATGGCGGGAACGCGGCTTTCTTTGAACTCGACCTGCTCGATACGGCAGCGCTGAAGACCTTTGCGGCCAAGCTGGAGACTGAATTCGGGCCGATCGATATCCTGGTGAACAATACAGGCGGTCCTAGGTATGGCGGTGCGGCGAACCGCGATCCGCAGGAATGGTCGGCCCGTTTCCAGGACATGGTGCTGAGCGTCATTGTGCTGACCGATGCGGTGCTGCCGGGGATGCGCGCGCGCAAGTGGGGCCGCGTTCTCTCGGTGATCTCCACCGGCGTGCTGCAACCGATTCCGATCCTCGGAATCTCCAATGCGCTGCGCGCGTCGGTCGTCGGCTGGTCGAAGACTTTGTCATCCGAAGTGGCTGCCGACGGCGTCACGGTCAATATTCTCGTCCCCGGGCGCGTCGATACCGCGCGCGTACGGCTGACCGACGAGGCGGTGGCGGCCAAGCAGGGCTTGAGCATTGAGGAAGTGCAGAAGCGCTCCTTTGCGACCATCCCGGTCGGCCGCTACGGCAAGGTCGAGGAGATCGGTGCGCTGGCGGCTTTCGCGGCAAGCCAGCAGGCGAGCTACATCACGGGTGCGATGCTGCGCGTCGACGGCGGGATCACGCGGTCATGGTAGCGGCAGGCATTGTTTCGGCGCCGGCCGAGGTGCGGGCTGCGGCACGCGCCGGCAGCTTCACCGGACTGACGACAGGTCTCGCGCCGGGCTTTGTGCAAGTGAATCTTGTTATTCTGCCGGCAAAATATGCCACGGACTTTGTGGCCTTTTGCAACGCAAATGCCGGCGCCTGTCCGGTGCTTGGCCTCGGTGAGGCGGGTGATCCGAGCCTGCCCGGACTCGGCCGCAACATCGACGTTCGCGCCGATTGTCCATCCTACTGGATTCATCGCGACGGACGTTATGCGGCGACAGCGGCGAATATCGAAGCCGTCTGGCAGGACGATTTCGTGAGCGTCGCCATTGGCTGCTGGTTTTCGATGGAGGACGCGTTGCTGAGTGCGGGCGTGCGGCTGCGTCATTTGGAAGAGGGCATTCAGGGGCCGCTCATGCGCACGAACAGGCCAACCAGCGCGGTCGGGGTGTTCGGCGGTCCGCTGGTCGTGTCGATGCGTCCTTTCGCCAAAGAGCAGGTTGCGACGGTGAGGGCGGTTACGTCGCGTTTCCCGCGCGTGCACGGCGCGCCAGTGCATGAAGGCGATCCGGCCCGGCTCGGGATCTCAGGCTTCGACCATCCTGATTTCGGCGAGCCCATGTCCGTTCGGCCGGGTGAAGTGCCGCTCTACTGGGGCTGCGGTTTGACGGCAATGGCCGCGCTCGAACGGGCGCGAATCCCGCTGTTCATCACCCATGGTGCGGGCAGCATGCTGGTGACCGATATGCGCAACAGCGAACTTGAGGAGAGGGCATCGTGACGCTCACACGCCAGGCGACGCGTCTGACCTATGCCGGCGCGCAGGCGCTGCTGAATGCGGCGATTGCCTATGCGGAGAAGATGAAGGTGCCGCAGTGTATCGCCGTCGTCGACGAGGGCTGCAATCTGCTCGCCTTCGCACGCATGGACGGCTCCCGTGTATTGAGCGTCATGTCCGCGCAGCGCAAGGCGATGACCGCGGCCACGACCGGCAAACCGACGGGTGACATGTCGGACGAACTGGGCGACCGCCTCGGCCATGCCACGGACGGCAAGATGGTCAATCTCAAGGGCGGCTTGCCGATCATTGTCGACGGCCAGACAATCGGCGGCATCGGTATTGGCTCCGGGACCGGCGATCAGGATCGCGAAATCGCCAATTCCGCGCTCGCCGCCTTTCCCGGCGCGACCGTGTTCTCTTTCTAGTTGGCTCTCCGATGACGGCTCCCATCGATCTGGTGATTGCGGGCGGACAGGTGTTCGCCGACGGCCGCTTCCATGCGGTCGATGTTGCGGTTGCCGGCGGCAAGACGCTTGCGATCGGTGCGCCGGGCCAGTTTGCCGGACAGGGCGCTGAAACGATCGATGCCCGTGGGCTGCATGTGCTGCCGGGCGTGATCGACTCGCATGTGCATTTTCGCGAACCGGGCAAGGAAGACCGCGAGGATTTCGAGAGCGGCACGCGCAGCGCGGTGCTGGGTGGCGTCACCTGCGTGTTCGACATGCCGAATACACTGCCGAGCGTAACGACAACGGCGGCGCTGGAGGACAAGCTCAAGCGCATCGCCGGTCGGGCCTGGTGCAACTACGCGCTCTATGTTGGGGCGGATGGCGTCAACACCGCGTCGCTGCCCGATCTCGAGCGGCAGCCGGGCGCTTGCGGCGTCAAGGTGTTCATGAGCTCATCGACGACCGATCTCATGGTTGCCGGCGAAGCCGAGCTTGCCGCCATCATGCAGAGCGGAAGCCGCATCGTGTCGCTGCACGCGGAGGATGACGCGCGCATCATGGCGCGGCGCCACATTGCCGAAACGTCAGGGGATGTGTCGGTGCACGGCATCTGGCGCGACGCCGAGAGCGCCTATATTGCGACCGCGCGTGCCATCCGGCTGGCCCGCGCCGCCAACCGGCGCATCCATATCCTGCACGTCTCGACGCGCCAGGAAATCGAGCTGATCGCGCAAAACAAGGATACCGTGTCGTGCGAGGTGCTGCCGCAGCATCTCACTTTCACGGCGCCTGAGTGTTACGAGCTGCTTGGCGCCAAGGCGCAGCAGAATCCGCCGATCCGCGAACGTGAGCATCAGGCGGCGCTGTGGCGCGCGCTGACCGACGGGACGGTCGATGTCATCGGCTCGGATCACGGGCCGCATACTCACGCCGACAAGGCACAGCCCTATCCGAACATGGCGGCCGGCATGCCGGGCACACAGACGCTCCTGCCGCTCATGCTCGATTATGTCGTGCAGGAAAAGCTCTCGCTGCCGCGGCTGATCGAGCTGTTATGCGAAGGGCCTGCGCGCGTTTTCGGCCTGCGCGGCAAGGGCCGCATCGCGCCGGGATATGATGCCGACTACACGCTTGTCGACCTGAAGGCGCGCCGGGTGATCACCAATGACTGGATCGCCTCGAAGGTGGGTTGGACCGCCTATGACGGCCGCGCGGTAACCGGCTGGCCGATGGGGACCATTGTCGGCGGCGACGCCGTCATGGTCGATGGCGCGCTGGTTGGTCGCCCATCTGGGGGAATGGTGCAATTCAGCACCGTTGATCACCGGGCCACAGTCTGAACGCAAGGCTGAGATTGTTCCTGTCGCGGGCGTTGTGTTAGGAGGAGTGCTTCCCGCCGAACACGACAACCAGTTCGTCACATACATGTCTGCGGCGGCTGCAGAAAAAGCCCTAAGTGACTGACAGCAGTATCGAAAACAAACTTGAATTTTCGCGGCGGTTTTCTGTCGCCCCGATGATGGAATGGACTGACCGGCACTGCCGGTTCTTCCATCGCCTGCTCACGCGCAACGCGCTGCTGTACACCGAGATGCTGACCACTGGTGCCGTGCTGCGCGGGGACCGCGCGCGGCTGATGGCCTTTGACGTGTTGGAGCAGCCGGTCGCATTGCAGCTCGGCGGTTCCGAACCCGCACATCTCGCCCAGGCGGCGCGCATCGGCGAGGACTTCGGCTATGTCGAAATCAACCTGAATGTCGGCTGTCCGTCGGACCGTGTGCAGGAGGGCCGCTTCGGCGCCTGCCTGATGGCGGAGCCCAAGCTGGTGGCCGAATGCGTCGCGGCGATGAAAGCTGCGGTGAAAACTCCGGTGACCGTGAAATGCCGCATCGGCATCGATGAGCAGGATCCGGTCGAGTCATTGTTCTCGTTCACCGAGGCGGTGAAGGCGGCCGGCACCGACGCGCTGATCGTTCACGCGCGCAAGGCGTGGCTGAAGGGCCTGTCGCCGCGCGAGAACCGTGAAGTGCCACCGCTCGACTATCCGCTGGTGCATCGCCTGAAGGCCACCCATCCCGATCTCGAGATCATCCTCAATGGCGGTATCGCCAGTGTCGAACAGGCGCAAGCTGAGATGGGCCAACTCGACGGCGTCATGATGGGCCGTGCGGCCTATCAGGAGCCGTGGCGTTTGCTTGCCGTCGATCCGCTGTTGTTCGGCGAAGCGGCGCCATTTGCCTCCGCGCGCGAGGCCGGCCTTGCGCTCATTCCCTATATCGAGCGCGAACTGGCCAAGGGGGTGCGCCTGCATTCCATCACCCGCCACGTCCTCGGCCTGTTTCGCGCCGTGCCCGGTGCGCGCGCCTACCGGCGGCATCTGGCGACTGAGGCCGTGAAGCCTGGCGCCAGCGCGTCCGTCATGGCTGATGCGCTGGGGCAGGTAGTGGACAGGCCCGTCGATTTGGCGCACATCGCCGCCTGATTTCTCCCTCCATAAGGCCATCCCCGAGGACAATCCGTGTTGGGCTATCCGGTCAGCGAGATCGCGCTGCTCGCGTTGTTGATCGCCGGCGGGGGCGCGCTTGTCGGCATTCTCGCCGGTCTGTTCGGCATCGGCGGCGGCGCCATCATCGTGCCGGTGCTCTACGAGGTATTCCGTGTACTCGGTGTGCCGGAAGACATCCGAATGCAGATGTGCATCGGCACATCGCTGGCCATCATTGTGCCGACCACGATCCGCTCCTGCATGGCGCATGCCGAGCGCGGTGCGGTGATGTGGGACGTAGTGAAGGTGTGGACCTTGCCGGCCGTGGTCGGTGTGCTCAGCGGATCGCTTGCCGCCGCATATGCGCCTGCGGCTCTGTTCAAAGTTGCTTTCGTCATCTTTGCGGCATTCATCGCGGCGCGCATGTTCGCCGGTGGCGACCGGTGGAATCTCGGCACTGACCTGCCGAGCCGTCCGCGGCTGACCTTGTGGGGATTTCTCACTGGGCTAGTCGCCTCGCTGGTCGGCGTGAGCGGCGGCTCAGTGTCGAATGCGGTGCTGACTCTCTACGGCCGCACAATGCAGCAGGCCGTGGCGACATCGGCTGGCATCGGTGTGCCGATCACCATTGCCGGGACGGCGGGCTACATGGTGGCCGGCTGGCCGTACATGCCGCAGTTGCCGCCTCTTTCACTCGGCTTCGTGTCGCTGATCGGGTTTATCCTGATGGCGCCGGTGTCGAGCCTCACCGCCAGCTACGGCGTGCGGTTGGCGCATTGGCTGCCGCGCCGCAGGCTGGAGATCGGCTTCGGTATCTTCCTGTCGCTGGTCTCGCTGCGCTTTTTGTACAGCCTGTTCTGACAGGATGCGTCGCCGTCAGGGCGAGCCGCGCATCCGCAGCTTGTCGCCGCGCACTTCCCAACTGTCGAGCCGGTTGAGAAAGCTCATGCCGAGCAGATTGCTCTTGAGCTGACCCGGCTGCGCAACCAGCGCCGGGACCGCCCGCTCGACAAGGCCACCGACCGCAATCCGGTCCAGGGTGACGGCGGCGGCGCGCGTGCGACCGTTGGCCGTGTCGACGTTCACCGAATAGGTGAGCACCTCGATTGGCAGTCCCGCAGCCTTGGCCGCGTCCTGCGTCAGCACGACTGAACTTGCGCCGGTATCCAGCACCATCGGGATTTTCGCCCCGTTCACGTGCGCCGACACGGCGAAGTCGCCGCCGTGCACGCGCACGACCTCGACATGACGTCCCTGGCTGGCCACATAGCCCGGCACGATCTCGGCCAGGACACGATCGCCGGCTTCGGCCAATTCCATACGATACGAATATCCGATGGCGAGCAGGGAGCCGACCACGATCCAGAACAGCGCCGGCTCAACCATGCGCGTGAGCTTGTCGCGGAAATAAGTGAGGACGAGACCGGCCGCGCATATCACCAGCACGGCCTTGACGAATAACGCGCTGAAATCGTGCCGCAGCACGCTGGTGATGGCGTCCTGATCGCTTGAGGCGATGAGGATCGCGAGCGATACGGAGAACCCCAGCAATAATGACCAGGTCAGGCGGCGGCTCACGATCTCACCCATTCGCGGCCGCCGGGGACCTTCCGGCAAGGCGGGCCGGCAACTCGTCCATGATCTGCCGCCGCTCGGCAACGCTCATCGTTGTCCAGCGCCCGATCTCCTGCACCGTACGGCCGCAGCCGAGGCATAGCCCGGCCCGGGCATCGAGGGTGCAGACCTTAACGCAGGGAGTTTCGATCATCACAGGCATTTGTCAGCCAAGTCCGGCCCGAATCTCATTTCAACATATGAGCCGCCGGCGAGGGCGGAAAGGGCCTGTCAGGGACAAGGCCATCACGTGCCGGAGCGGAACAACGGGCGCCGGCTTAGCCGCCGCTTCTCCTCAGGTGTTAAATGCGGGTCACTGGCGGGCGCAAGCGGCGGCGCCTGTTCGGCCAAAGGCGCCATAGCAGCCACGACGCGTTCCGGTGGGAACGTAACGATCACCTCGGTGCCGATGCGCAGCTTGGACTTCAGCAAAAACGTTCCGCCATGCAGGTCGATGAGGCTTTTCGCGATCGGTAACCCGAGACCGGCGCCTTGCTCGGCCGACTTGATCGAATTCGAACCCTGCCCGAAGGACGCCAGTACGATCGGGATTTCCTCTTCGGGAATGCCGGCGCCGCTGTCCTTGCAGCTCAGGTACTGGCCGCCGGAAGCGGTCCAGCCAACCTTCAGCCAAATATCGCCGCCCTGCGGCGTAAACTTGATCGAGTTCGACAAGAGGTTCAGGCAGACCTGACGGATGGCGCGTTCATCCGCCCACAGGCGCGGCAGATCGCTTTCGAACACGTCGTGGATTGTGATGCCGCGGTTGCTGGCGCGCAACTTGAGCAGATGGTGGCAGTCTTCGACGATGCCGACGAGCGATACGGATTCTTCGTTCAACTCGTAGCGGCCCGCTTCAATGCGCGACAGGTCGAGAATCTCGTTGATCAAGCCCAGCAAGTGAACGCCGGAATTATGAATGTCGCCCGAGTATTCCTTGTACGCGGGGATCGCGTGCTCGCCGAACACTTCGGTCTTCATCACTTCCGAAAAGCCGAGAATGGCGTTGAGCGGCGTACGCAACTCGTGGCTCATCTGCGCGAGGAAGCGAGACTTGGAAATATTGGCGGCCTCGGCGCGGCGGCGCGCCTCGTCGGAGATGGCTTTCGCCTGTTCAAGCTCGCCGATAAGCGCATCTTTCTCGGCGCGCGCCTGCAGCGTGGCAAGCGTGGTTGAATAGAGGCGATACGCCAGAACAGAGAAGTATCCCTGAGCCGCGATCGCCATGACGGCGAGGATGTAGTTGCGCAGGCCACCCTTGAACATGAAATCGAGCGCAATCGCCGCAGTGACCGGGAACGTCGCAGCAATGGCGGCCATCGGCAGGCTGTACGCCAGCATGCTCGACACGGCCACGACCATGAGCATGACAAACAGCATGAACGTGCCGGTGCTGTCGTCGGCGCCGCCGACCGGGTGCACCAGGATGAACATCCACGCGAGGCCGTAGAACAGGTCGAGCACGATGAAGCGTGTGCGCCAGGCGCGCGTCGGTGCCTCTGACATCGGTGTGTCGAGGAACTGGCGGCATTTGGTGATGAACACCGCGTGGATCACCAGTACGGAGGCGGTCCAGGCACCCGCCGTCACGCCGCCGGTCCACAGGCTCGACAGGAAGCCGACCGTGGTCACCAGCAACATGATGACCAGCGACGCCGACGCCCGGTTTTGTGCGTATTGCCGCAGCAGTTCGTAATCGAAGATCGGCCGCGTACCGCTTGACGACGTCAGGCGATCGCGCGCTTCGCGCACATATTGCGCGGCAAGCCGCCGCTTCACCGGAGAACTCTCCGGAGGCAGGGCGCTTAAGTCAGGCTGCTCGCCAGGGATCGGCATGAATGGGAAACGCTTTTACGCTCGGGCTTCTGCGCCACCGTCCTCCAAAATCCTTAAGACTAGGCTTAAGGGCCGCCTAAAATCGCTGGTTAACAAATCTTAACCGGCCCCTTTGACAGGCCGAGCGGCCGTGTGTTCGGCTGCGCGGTGTGGGGATTTGAGAGAGAAAACGGCAGGGCGGCCCGCGATGAAGCTCTACGACAGCAAAATGGCGCCAAATCCTCGGCGTACGCGCATATTTTTAGCCGAAAAGGGCATCGAGCTTCCGACCGAGCAGGTCGACATGATGAAACTGGAGCATCGGACCCCGGAATACACCGCGCTCAATCCGCTCCAGCGTATGCCGACCCTCGTGCTCGACGACGGCACAGTGATTGCCGAATCAATTGCCATTTGCCGATATTTCGAAGCGATCCAGCCCGACCCGCCGTTGTTCGGGGTCGGTGCAAAGGAGGTCGGACTGGTCGAAATGTGGAACAGGCGGGCGGAGATCAATTTCTTCGCCAACGTTGCCGCCGTTTTCCGCCACCTGCACCCGGCGATGAAGGAGCTGGAAGTCCCGCAGGTGCCCGCTTACGCCGAGGCCAGCCGGCCGCGCGTGTTCTCGTTCCTGGAGCTGGCGAACGGAGAACTGGCCAGACGGGAATTTCTGGCCGGCGATCGCTTCTCCATGGCGGATATCACCATGCTGGTCGCCGTGGATTTCATGAAGCCGGGCCGGCTCGCCATGCCCGAATTGCCAAATGTGAAGCGCTGGCACACGAGCGTGTCCGCGCGCCCAAGTGCGAAAGCCTGAATTTTGAAACTCACTGTTATCGGCTGTGGTGACGCCTTCGGCTCAGGCGGGCGCATGAATACATGCTTCTGGCTGGAAACGGCCAAGGCAACTTTGGTGATTGATTTCGGCGCTTCGGCGTTGCCGGCGCTGAAGGCGCAAAAGCTCGACCCCGGCCGTATCGATGCCGTCGTCCTGTCGCACCTGCATGGCGACCACTTCGGCGGCCTGCCGTTCCTGCTGCTCGATGCGCAATTCCTGACCCGCCGTGACACGCCCCTGCTGATCGTGGGACCGCCTGGTACGCGCGCGCGACTCGATGCGCTTATGGAAGCGTTCTTTCCGAAATCAACCGGATCGAAGTGGAGGTTTTCCTGGAGCGTGGCCGAGATCACGCCCGGCATTCCGGATGACGTGCTTGGACACGCCATCATCACAGCGGAGGTGATCCATCAATCGGGCGCCGCTTCGACGGCCTTGCGGCTAACCGATGGCAAAAAGACTTTCGCCTATTCCGGCGACACCGAATGGACCGATGCGCTGCTGGGGATTGCGAAAGGGGCCGATCTGTTCGTGTGTGAATGCTACGCCTACGAAGGCGCCAGGATCTCCGGTCATTTGAGCTGGGAGGTCATCAAGGCACGCTTGCCGGACCTCGGCGCAAAGCGCGTCATGGCCACGCACATGAATCCGACAGTGCTGGAGCGACTCGACGACTTGCGGGCAGCAGGCGTCTTGCCGGCTGAAGACGGTCTGGTTGTCGAAATTTAGATGAACGACAACGTTGCGCAGACCGTCAATAAGGACCGAACTGGCCTGCGCGCTTGAGATGACGCAGGTCTTCCTTCGGCACGCGTTTGGTTTCGTCGGTTTCACGACGCGTTGCGCCCCGGACAATGCTGCGCACGATCAGAAACACAATGCCCACCGCGGATGCGACAAGGACGCACACTTCAGCGAGGGCCAGGGCTGAATAAATCAAGGACATGCGTGCGCGTGAAATTCCGAGGAGGGTTCGCGGCTGAATAACGACCGTGCTTAGTATAGGTGCGGGCGAGTTGTCGCCCGCACTTGAATCCTGCGCAGGTTTGAGTCTGCGTGTGGCTTATTTGCGGTCGAGCAGTGCGATCAGGCTGGACGTATCCCAGCGATTGCCGCCCATCTTTTGCACCTGTGAGTAGAACTGATCCACCAGCGCTGCAACAGGCAGGTTCGCGCCGTTCTTGCGCGCTTCGCCGAGGCAGATGCTCAGATCCTTGCGCATCCAGTCGACGGCGAAGCCGAAGTCGAACTTGTCGGCGGCCATGGTCTTGTAGCGGTTCTCCATCTGCCAGGATTGCGCTGCGCCTTTCGAAATGGTCGCGATCAGCTTCTCGATGTCGAGCCCGGACTTCTTTGCGAAATGGATGCCTTCGGCGAGGCCCTGAACAAGCCCGGCAATGCAGATCTGGTTGACCATCTTGGCGAGCTGACCGGAGCCGGGCGCGCCCATCAGATTGCAGGCGCGTGCATAGGAGTCGATCACCGGCTTGGCCTTGTCGAAGGTCGCTTCATCGGCGCCGCACATCACGGTGAGCACGCCGTTTTCTGCGCCAGCCTGGCCGCCCGACACCGGCGCATCCATGCATTCGAAGCCGCCGGTCTTGGCCGCGGCGAACAGCTCGCGCGCGATCTCGGCCGAAGCGGTGGTGTGATCGACGAAAACCTTGCCCTTGCCCATGCCGGCAAAGGCGCCGTCCTTGCCAAGCGTCACTTCGCGCAGGTCGTTGTCATTGCCGACGCAGCACATCACAAAGTCCTGGCCTTCGGCCGCGGCTTTCGGGGTGGGGGCGGACTTGCCGCCGAACTGCTTTACCCACTGCTCGGACTTGGCGGCGGTGCGGTTATAAACGGTGAGTTCGTGACCGCCCTTGTTCTTGAGGTGCCCGGCCATCGGGTAGCCCATCACGCCCAAGCCCAGAAACGCCACTTTCGCCATCGTCGTTCTCCCGTCGAATTCCGCGCCCTTTCCGGGCCGCGATAGGGCGCCAATAGGTCATTTCCGGTGGCCTTGCGTCAACCCGGTTGGGGGCCTTCCGGGCGCATTGACCCTAACGGCGCCGCGCCTATGGTGGCGCCCACGAAAGACCCAAAAGGATCAAGTTATGGCGGTGACGAAGGAACAGGTGCTGGCGGCACTGGCGAAAGTGGCCTCTCCGGGCGGACAGGCGCTGCCGGATGCGCGCGTCCTGTCGGACATCGTCGTCACCGATGACGGCAAGGTCTTCTTCTCGATGACGGTCGATGCCGCCGCGGTAAAGGCCTGGGAGCCCATCCGCAAGAACGCCGAGACGGCGGTCCGCGCTGTCGCGGGCGTGCAATCGGCCCTAGTCGCGCTGACCGCGGAACGGGCGGCCCAGCAGGGCCGTCCGGCGCCGGCGCCCGCCGCGCCGCCGCGGCCGCACTCGCACGGCCATGCTCACGGTCACCAGCACCAGCCGGCACATCCGGCCGACAAGGTCGTCCCCGGCATTCCGGGTGTCGATGCGATCATCGCCGTCGCGTCGGGCAAAGGCGGCGTCGGCAAGTCGACGACCGCGGTCAATCTCGCGCTCGGCCTGCGCGACCTCGGCCTCAAGGTCGGCATGCTCGATGCCGACATCTACGGCCCGTCGCTGCCGAAGCTGCTCGCCATCAAGGAGAAGCCGCAGACCGTCGGCGGCAACCGGCTGAAGCCGATTGAGCGCTACGGCCTCACCGTGATGTCGATCGGATTCCTGATCGACGAAGAGACGCCGATGATCTGGCGCGGCCCGATGGTGATGTCGGCGATCACGCAGATGCTGCGCGAGGTCGAATGGGGCAAGCTCGACATCATGGTGGTGGACATGCCGCCGGGCACCGGTGACGCGCAGCTCACCATGGCGCAGCAGGTGCCGCTGAAGGGCGCGGTGATCGTCTCCACGCCGCAGGATCTGGCGCTGATCGACGCGCGCCGCGGCGTCGCCATGTTCAAGCGGGTGAACGTGCCCGTGCTCGGCGTGGTCGAGAACATGAGCCACTTCCTGTGCCCGCATTGCGGCGCGCGGTCGGACATTTTCAGCCATGGCGGCGCGCACAAGGAAGCCGACCGCCTCGGCGTGCCGTTCCTCGGCGAGGTGCCGCTGCATATGACGATCCGCGAAAAGTCGGACGCCGGTCTGCCGGTGGTGGCGACCGAACCAGACGGTCCGCACGCCAAGATCTATCGCGACATTGCGGCCCGCGTGCTGGAGCAGGTCAGGGGCGGCACGGGCGGCCGTACCGCGCCGAAGATCGTGATCGAGGCCTAGTCTTCCGCCCACATGCGGGTGAGGTTGACGAGCGATTTCGACACCAGGTCGTAGTCGGCGCTCTTGCCTTCGCGGGCGAACATGCGCCGGCGCGCCGTATCGAGATCGAACAGAAGCTCGCGCCGTGCAGCGTCGCGGATGAAACTGCGCGCCCAACCGACGCAGACGAGCCGCTCGCCGCGGCTGACTTTCGCGACGCGATGCAACACGGTGGTCGGATAGATGACCATCGAGCCCGCCGCCAGCTTAACCGGGTCTTCGCCGGCGCTGCTTTCGATCACCAGTTCGCCGCCCTGATAGTCTTTCGGATCGCTCAAGAAGAGCGTGAACGACACGTCGGTGCGCACGCCTTGCATCAGCGCATCGTCGACGTGACTGCCGTAGTTCTTGCCCTTCTCGTAGCGTGCAAACAGTAGCGGCGTGAGCGCCTTCGGCCGCACGGCAAGGCGGAACAGCTCGTTGCTCAAAATACGTTCGGACACCAGCTTGCGGACTTCATTGAGCGAGCGGTCGCTCGCATCGGCCTGCATGTTGTTCTTCACCGCGCGCGCGGCAAAGCCGGCGGTTGCACGGCCATCGACGAAGCGCGCGTTCTTCAGGGCGCGGCGCACCGCGGTGAGGTCGGTGCGCAAGAGAACGTTGGCGATTGCAAGCTGCATGAGGCGGGTCGATCTGTTCGCCGTACTGTCTGAAAAACTGGAATGGTTCAAAACTGTGCCGGTTGGACGGAAGGTACCTGCATAGTATGGTCCGCGCGGCGACGTACAAGAAGAGAAGCGGGAGCAGCCGGCGTGAAGAAGAAGACCAAGATCTGGGTTGGTATCGGTGCATTCGTTCTCGCCGGTGCAGGCGCTCTCGTGGCTGAAAAGCCGGCCACCGCAGCTGCCCTCGACACACCGGCACAGACTTCCCAGCGCGATGTACTGCTGTCCTCGTCCGCTTCGATTGTGCTCGCACAGAGTGCGGGCGGTGAAGGTGGAGAGGGCGGCGAGGGTGGTGAAGGCGGCGAAGCCGGCATCAATGTTGCCGCGGCCGAAAGCGATCCCGTCGCCTACAACATCGCCTTGCAGGTGATTGCCGCACATTACTATGCAGGCCTTGCCGCTTACGAGGCCAAGGAGACCGAAGCAGGCGCGCAGATGTTCGCGCACGGGCTGTCGGAAGTTTACGTCGAGATGGAAGCGGTATTCCGCAAGCGCGGCGTGCAGGGCCTGCGTGGAAAGATGGAAGCGGCGGTGGAGGCCGGCGCGGAGAAGAAGCCCGTGCCGGTGGTGCGCAAGCTGGTGAAAAGCGTGCTCGATGGCATTGCCGCGGCCGAAAAGACGGCGCCGCCGTCGGACCTGCCGCCGACGAAGGTAAAGTCGAGGGTCGTCGCCGACATGCTTCAGCGCTCCGCTCAGCAGTACAGCGTTGCGCTCAAGGACAAGGCACTTGAGCCCTACCTCGATGGTTTTGGATTCGCGGTCGCGGCGCGCAATGAAGCGGCCAAGATCATGCCTCAGCTTCAGAAGGCCGACAAAAAGGCGGCGACCACGTTCAAGAGCGCCCTCGACATGGCCGCGAAGGCCTATCCCGGCATGAAGCGCCCGGGCAAACCGCCGGTAAAAGTCGCTGACTTCCTCGCCACGGCCTCGGCGGCGCAACTCGTCGTGTCGCGCTGATTGTTCGCTGACGGCGGAACTTCACCGATCAAGTTTCGTCTTTAGTATGAGCGCTCTGCTGCGCGCATGCAGAAACTGCAATGCACACATGCGGGCTGTGGAGCCGGTTGAACTGGCCATGGCGGCAGCAACCTGCTTTTGAAACGCCGTTCCGCCGCTGAAGGCGAAACCATCCAAGATCACACTGGAGTTGGACATACGATGAAACGCCGACAGTTTCTTGGCGCGGCCGGCGCCGGGCTTGCCGCCTCTGCGGTTGCCATGCCGGCCATTGCGCAATCGTCACCGGAAGTGAAGTGGCGCCTGACCTCGAGCTTCCCGAAGTCGCTCGACACCATCTACGGCGCCTCCGAAATCTTCGCCAAGGCGGTGAATGAAGCCACCGACGGCAAGTTTCAGATCACCTGCTTTGCCGCCGGCGAAATCGTGCCGGGCCTGCAGGCTGCCGACGCCGTCACCAACGGCACCGTCGAGATGGCGCATACCGCGTCGTACTATTACGTCGGCAAGGATCCGACGTTCGCGCTGTTCACGGCGCAGCCGTTCGGCCTGAACTCGCGCATGCAGACCTCGTGGATGCACTTCGGTGGCGCGCTTGATCTCGCCAACGACTTCTACAAGAAGTTCAACTTCATCGCTTTCCCGGCCGGGAACACCGGGACGCAGATGGGTGGCTGGTTCCGCAAGGAGATCAAGAACGTTGACGACCTGAAGGGCCTGAAATTCCGCACGGCGGGCTTCAACGGCCAGATCTTCAGCAAGCTTGGCGCGGTGCCGCAGCAGGTCGCCGGTGGCGACATCTATCCGGCGCTGGAGAAGGGCACCATCGACGCGGTCGAGTGGGTCGGTCCTTACGACGACGAGAAGCTCGGCTTCGTGAAGGTCGCCAAGTTCTACTACTACCCTGGCTGGTGGGAAGGCGGCGCGATGCTGCACAACTTCATCAACCTCGATAAGTGGAATTCACTGCCGAAGAACTACCAGGCGATCGTGCGCGCGGCTTCCGAGCAGGCGCACACCTGGATGCAGGCGAAGTACGACGCCGTAAATCCGCAGGCGCTCAAGCGCCTCGTCGCCTCCGGGGCCCAACTTCGTCCGTTCCCGCAGCCGGTGATGGAAGCAAGCTACAAGGCCACGATCGAGACCTACAACGAGGTCGGCGCCAAGAACGCGGACTTCAGGAAGGTCTACGACAGCATGGTCACCTTCCGCGGCGATGCGTATCTGTGGTGGCAGGTGGCCGAACTCGGCTTCGACGCCTTCATGGTCCGCGCGCGCACCCAGGCGGGCTGAGGCCCTTAGGGCTGGGCCGCGGCCGGTGGCCGAGTAAGGCTACGCGGGAAAGCGTCGTGATCCACAGCCGGAGCAAAGGCTGAGCAGGACAACCAGAGCAAGCGGGGCCGGCCCACAAAGCCGGCCCCGAAGTTTTTTGGGCATAGTCGAAGGACCACTTACAAGTTTCGTACAAAGAAGGCAGACTGGCCCCAGATGCGGTTTGCCGCCAAGGTCGCCGCCAAGCCCACAGGGGCAAACAAGAACGGGAAGCGCCGTCGCGCGCCAAACCCGCCGAACATTCCAACGGGAGGTACTAGATGAAACGTCGTCAATTTCTGAAGGCTGCCGGCTTGGCATCGGCAGCCGCGGCAACGGTGGCTGCGCCGGCCATTGCTCAATCGATGCCGGAGCTCAAGTGGCGCCTGACCTCGAGCTTCCCCAAGTCGCTCGACACGATCTACGGCGCCGCTGAACTCTTCGCCAAGGCGGTTGCGGAAGCCACCGACAACAAGTTTCAGATCACCTGCTTTGCCGCGGGCGAAATCGTTCCGGGCCTGCAGGCGGCCGATGCGGTCACCAACGGCACGGTCGAGATGTGCCACACGGCGTCCTATTACTATTTCGGTAAGGACCCGACCTTCGCCTTCGGTACTGCCGTTCCGTTCGGTCTCAACAGCCGCATGCAGAACGCCTGGCAGTTCTACGGCGGCGGCATGGATTTGATGAACGAGTTCTACGGCAAGTTCAACATCCACGGCATCCCTTGCGGCAATACGGGCTGTCAGATGGGTGGCTGGTTCCGCAAGGAAATCAAGACACCGGCCGATCTGAACGGGCTGAAGATGCGCATCGGCGGTTTCGCCGGCAAGGTCATCAGCAAGCTCGGCGCCGTGCCGCAGCAAATCGCCGGCGGCGACATCTATCCGGCGCTCGAAAAGGGCACACTCGACGCGTGCGAGTGGGTCGGGCCGTATGACGACGAAAAGCTCGGCTTCCACAAGGTGGCGAAGTACTACTACTACCCGGGTTGGTGGGAAGGCGGCGCGATGCTGCACAACTTCATCAACACCGCGAAGTGGAATTCGCTGTCGCCGACCTACAAGTCGATCGTGCGGACCGCGAGCGAGATGGCCAACACCGCGATGCAGGCCAAGTACGACGCGGCCAATCCGGGCGCGCTCAAGCGCTTGGCCGGCGCGGGCGCCCTGTTGCGGCCCTTCACGCCTGAGGTGATGGACGCCTGCTACAACGCCGCGAACGAAGTCTACAAGGAGACCGTGGCGAGCAACGCGGCCTTCAAGAAGGTCTACGACAACATGACCGCTTTCCGCAGCGATCAGTATCTGTGGTGGCAGGTCGCCGAGTACAGCTTCGACACCTATCAGATCCGGGCGCGCGCCCGCACCTGATCCGTATCACGTGAAAAGAAAAGGCCCGGAGCGAAAGCTCCGGGCCTTTTTGATTCGCGTGCCGGCGTCTGAAGCGCGGTGGCAGTGTCCTGCGTTTAGCGCGCGGTTGGTGGACCGAGGTCGAGCGGCGGAATGTCGATCTGCTGAATGTCGATCTTGATCGTGGAGGGGTCCACCGGAGGGCCCTTGTCGAGCCAGTAGGTGACCGAGCCCGGCCACATGATGACGATGGCGACCAGGATCACCTGCAACACCACCCACGGAATCGCGCCCCAATAGATGTCCGACGTCTTCACGCTGCGCGGCGCGATCCCGCGCAGGTAGAACAACGCAAATCCGAACGGCGGGTGCATGAAACTGGTCTGGATGTTGGCGCAGATGAGGACGCCGAACCAGATGAGGTCGATGCCGAGCTTGTCGGCGGCCGGCGCCAGCAGCGGGATAATGATGAACGCGATCTCGAAGAAATCCAGGAAAAAAGCGATCACGAACACGAAGATGTTGACGAAGATCAGAAAGCCGAGCTGACCGCCGGGCAGCGACGTGAGCAGGTGCTCGATCCATTCCTTGCCGCCCACGCCCTGGAACACCAGGCTGAAAACGCGCGCGCCGATCAGGATGAAGACGACCATGGCGGTGAGCCGCATGGTGCTCGACATGCCCTGATAGAGCAGCTTCCACGACAGTGTCCCGTAGGATGCGGCCAGCAGGATCGCGCCGACCACGCCCATGGCGCCTGCCTCGGACGGAGTCGCCAGACCCATGAAAATCGTGCCGAGAACGAGGAAGATCAGTCCGAGTGAAGGGATCATGCCGCGCAGGCACTTCTTCCACAGCGCCCAGCCGAACAGGGTGCGCGCCTCGGGTGGAAGTGCCGGCACATCCTTCGGCCAGATGACACTGACGATGGCGACCCAGCTACAAAACAACGCAATCTGGATCAGGCTCGGCCCGATGGATCCGGCATACATGTCGCCGACCGAACGGCCGAGCTGGTCGGCCAGCACGACCAGCACCAGCGAGGGCGGGATCAACTGCGTAATGGTCCCGGACGCCGCGATAACGCCCATCGTGTGGCGCGTCGAGTAGCCGTATTTCAGCATCGGCGTCATCGAGATGACGCCCATGGCGATGACCGAAGCGGCGACCGTGCCGGTGATCGCGCCCAGAATGGCGCCGACGAAAATCACAGCATAAGACATGCCGCCGCGCACCGGGCCGAACAACTGGCCGATTGAATCCAGCAGATCTTCAGCCAGCCCGCACCGTTCGAGAATGGCGCCCATGAAGGTGAAGAACGGAATCGCCAGCAAGAGGTCGTTCGAGACGATTCCGAACAGCTGGTAGGTGAGGTTGCCGAGAAACTCCGGACGGATGAGTCCGAATTCGATGCCGATGAAACCGAAGAACAATCCGGTCGCCGCCAGCGAGAAGGCGGCCGGATAGCCGATGAGCATGAAGAGAATCATCCCCCCGAACATCAGGGGCGCCATATTGTCGCGAATGATGCTCATTGGAGCGGCTTTTCGTATTTGAACTCGATGTCGATGACGTGCTCAAGCGCGGCGATACGTTTGATGATTTCTGAAACCCCTTGCAGGGCCATCAGTGCGAATCCAATCGGCAAGAGCAACTTGACCGGCCAGCGGATCAGGCCACCGGCATTGGAAGAGGACTCGTTGAGGATCCAGGACTCTACGAACCATGGCCACGTGAACCAGGTGAGGATGATGCAGATCGGCAGCAGGAACAGGCAGCCGCCGATGATGTCGATGTAGATGCGCGTGCGCTCCGACACGATGCCGTAGACAAGATCGACGCGGACGTGCTCGTTCATCTTGAGCGTGTAGGGCCCGCCGAGCAGGACCATGCCGGCGAACATGTACCACTGGATTTCCAGCCAGGCGTTCGAGCTTTCGCTGAACAGATAGCGGCTCGCTGCGTTGCCGGCGCTGATAAGGCACGCCCACAACACAAGCCAGTTTGCGATCACGGCGACCTGGGCATTAAACCAGTCGACCGCGCGACTGAACGCCAGCAACCCTCTCACGTCATCTTCCCCACGGGCCCTGGGTTTATCCCCGGCCGTTTATTTGTGTCGTCCCCCCGGACCTTGGCGCCCGAAGTGCGTGCCACCAAGGAGGTCACTTAATCGAACGGCAATGGCGTGCGTCAATGGCCAATTTGCTGTCCAAGCCTAGGTTTTCGCTTGCAATTGTTGAAGCCCGCCCACGGTAGTCGGGGGCGCATCTAGCCGAAAGTACAAGCTGACCGGGCTGCCGCCCTCAGATGCCTTGCAGAAACCGAACCAGGCGCTTCAGCCTCCAGTCACGGACATGTGGCGGCCCACCGCCGGCGCCTGACGGCGACGATCGATGATGAAGTCGTGCCCCTTCGGCTTGCGGGTAATCGCCTCGTCGATGGCGGCATGCAGGGCGCCATCGCTTTCCGAGGCGCGCAGCGGCGAGCGCAAATCGGCGGCGTCTTCCTGGCCCAGGCACATGAACAGGGTTCCGGTGCAGGTGATGCGCACGCGATTGCAGGATTCGCAGAAATTATGGGTCAGCGGCGTGATAAAGCCGAGCCGTCCGCCGGTTTCCCGGACGTGGACGTAACGCGCAGGGCCGCCGGTCTCGTAATCGATGTCCTCGAGCGTGAAGCGTTCGCTCAGTCTGGTCCGCACCAGCGAGAGGGGAAGATACTGATCGAGGCGTGACTGTTCGATATCGCCGAGCGGCATCACCTCGATGACGGTGAGATCCATGCCGCGGCCATGCGTCCATTCGATGAGGTCAACGATCTCGTCCTCGTTCACGCCCTTGAGCGCGACGGCGTTGATCTTGATCTTCAGTCCAGCCTTCTGCGCGGCGTCGATGCCGCTCATCACCTTGCTGAAATCCCCCCAGCGGGTGATGGCGCGGAATTTGTCGGCGTCGAGCGTGTCGAGTGACACGTTGATGCGTTCGACGCCGTGGTCCTTCAATTCGGCGGCGTACTTCTCGAGTTGCGACCCGTTGGTGGTGAGCGTCAATTCCTTGAGCGCGCCGGTCTTGAGGTGACGGGACAGCGACGCGACGAGAGTCATGATGCCGCGGCGAACCAGCGGCTCGCCGCCGGTGAGACGCAGCTTGTTGACGCCCTTGGCGACGAAGGCGCTGCACAGCCGGTCGAGTTCTTCCAGGGTCAGCAGGTCTGCCTTGGGCAGGAACGACATGTGTTCCGACATGCAGTAGACGCAGCGGAAGTCGCAGCGATCGGTGACCGACACGCGCAAATAGGTGATGGCGCGGGCGAACGGATCGATCAGCGCGCGCGGACGGTTTCCGGCGCGGTCGAGATCGAGCATCGCGGTCGTGTCATCCATCAGCGTCATATGGGAACTCTGGCCGATCTTTGCCATTCCGTCCAGCGACCCTAACGCTTTGGCGCAGCAAAGCAAAACGGCCCACCTTTGGGCGGGCCGTTGAGCAATTCCGTGACGAAATCCGATGTACTTAGCGCGCCGGCTGAGAGGGCCAGGGCGAATTGCCGGCTGGCGGCGGCGGTGCGGCCGCTGCCGCAGGGGCGGGCGCCGGCTTGGCCTGCGAGGTCGCAGGCTTCCTAGCGGCCGGCTTCGGCGCGGGCTTCTTCGCGGCAGGGCGCGCGCTGGCGGGGGCCGGCGTGAGTTCAACGGTCACCGGGTTCGGCCGGAACACCGGCGGGCGGCCGGTTTCTGTGACCAGTTCAAGCGTTTCCTGCTCGGCCTGATAGCCGGCGAGCGACACGGTGACGGTCACCGGCCCATTGGTCGGAATCACGAGCGCGCAGGGCGTTCGGCAGGTCTGACCCGTCGATGCCTTTGCTTCGGCGCCGGCAGGCGCCGACTCGACCGTCACGCTGTCCACCATCGGCGATGGCTTCAGCGCGTCGGTGCTGAAAAAGTCCGAACTTGACGAACATGCTGCAAGAGCCAGCGACCCGGCAGCGATAGCGACAACTCGGTACATCATTCGATTAACCCGTCCATTGAGCGAAATTTGCTCCCCAACAAATGAGGATAGGGGTGGTGTCATAGAGGCGCAACACGCCGCGTCTCATTAACCTTACCGCGTTAACCATACTGTGGTCACGTGCGGGCATAGGCGCGCAGCAGCGCGACAACCGCAGCAGGCAACTCGTCAAAGTCACTGATCAGCAGATCAGGGCCGAATTCTGACACCGGCGTCTCGCTGTAGCCGAAATCAACGGCGATGACCGGAACGGACGCGGCGCGGGCGGTCCGAATGTCGGTCACCGAGTCACCCACCATGACGGCGTGCCGTGCGTCGCCGCCGGCCGCGTCAATCGTCCGCAGCAGCACATCCGGGTTGGGCTTTTGAATGCCGAACGTATCCTGGCCGCAAATGGCGGCGAAGCGCTCGGTCAATCCCAGCGATTCAAGCAGCAGCCGTGACAGGCGCTCAAGCTTGTTGGTGCAAACGGCTAGTCGGTAGCCGCGCGCATCGAGGGTGTCGAGCGCTTCGATGAGATGCGGAAAAGGGCGCGAGCGATCGGCGATGTGCCCGGCGTAATAAGCGATGAATTCGCGCACCATGCGGTCGAATTCGGCCGGCGGCACGACACGGCCCTCGGCCTCGAGGCCGCGCGCGAGCATGGCCGGCGCGCCGCCGCCGATCAGATTGCGGGCCGCGTCGTACGCCACGGGGCGCAAGCCTTCGCGCTCGAACACGACATTGAGCGTGTCGATCAGGTCTGGCGCGGTGTCGATGAGGGTGCCGTCGAGGTCGAAGACAATCGTAGGAGCCGTCATGGCGAGACCTGCTACCGGCGCCGCACCGCTCTGGCAAGCCAATTCACGTATTTTGTCCGGGATTTTCGGCTACCCACGCCCTGCAATCGAGGTTAGATAGGCGCAACCCGATTCATTGCCGGATATTCAGATGAATGCCGACGCCCCGAAACGTGCTGCTGCTGCACGCGCTATTGAGTTTGTGCGGCCGGGCATGCGGCTCGGTCTCGGCACCGGTTCCACCGCCCAGCATTTTGTCGATCTGCTCGGCGAGCGTGTGCGTGCCGGACTTGATGTCATCGCGGTGCCGACATCGGAAGCGACACGCGCGCAAGCGCAAGCCTGCGGCATTCAACTGACCACGCTGGATGAAACGCCCGAACTGGATCTGACGATAGACGGCGCCGACGAAATCGACGCCAGCCTCGCCATGATCAAGGGCGGCGGCGGCGCGCTGTTGCGCGAGAAGATTGTCGCCAAGGCGTCGACCCGAATGATTGCGATCGTCGACCAGTCCAAATGGGTGACGACGCTCGGCCGCTTCCCGTTACCGGTTGAGGTGGTGCCGTTCGGCGCGGAGGCGACGCGACGGGGTATCGACAAGGCGATTGCCGCGCTTCAACCGTCGGGCGTCCTGACCTTGCGCAAGGGCAAGGATGGCCACGCTTTCGTCACGGATGGAGGCCACTGGATTTTTGATGCCGCCTTGGGCCGCATTGACGATCCGAGAGCAATGGCGCATGCGCTTGTGGCGGTCCCGGGGGTCATGGAACACGGGCTTTTTATCGATATCGCGCAGGTCGCCATTATCGGCGGTCCGGACGATGTCAGAATCGTCGAGCGGTGATGGCTCGAGAAAACGGAGCTTGAAATATGCGTTTCATCCAAGGCATTCACCGGGCGGCGGGTCTTGCTCTTTGCCTCGCCTTTGTCGCGCCCGCGGCTTACGCGCAGCAGCCGACGCCTGGCGCGGTCGCGGTCGCCAGGGAGGTGGTCGCGACCACCGGTTCAATGGCGATCTTCAATCCGCTGGTCGCCGGCGTCATCGAACAGGCGCGTCTGCTCTTCCTCCAGCAGAACCCGGGGATGGCGAAGGACCTCAATGAGATCACCGCCAAGATGCGCACCGACCTCGCGCCGCGCCTCAACGAGGTGAACGAAGAGGTGGCGAAGCTCTACGCGAGTGCTTTCTCCGAACAGGAGTTGAAGGAGATTCTCACCTTCTACAAATCGCCTGTCGGCAAGAAGCTGCTGAACGAGCAGGCCACCGTCGTCGATAACACCATGAGGTTTGCGCAGAACTGGGCGAACTCGCTGTCTGATGAAGTCATCGGCAAACTGCGCGACGAACTGAAAAAGAGGGGCCACCAGCTGTAATCGTCGACAGCGGGGCTTGGCGAGCATGGCGGATTTCGACGCCGATCTGTTTGTCATCGGGGCAGGCTCGGGTGGGGTGCGCGCCGCGCGCATCGCCTCAAGCTATGGCGCACGCGTGATGATCGCGGAGGAGTTCCGCGTTGGCGGCACCTGCGTCATCCGTGGCTGCGTGCCGAAGAAGCTGCTGGTGTACGCATCGCGCTTCGCCGCCGAGTTCGAGGATGCGGTCGGATACGGCTGGACCGTCGGCGAGACGAGCTTTTCCTGGCCGACCTTGATCGCCAACAAGGATCGCGAAATCACACGGCTCGAAGCCGCCTATACGAGCACGCTCGAGCGGTACAAGGTTCAACTCGTCAAAAGCCGCGCGGTGATTGAGGATGCGCATACGGTACGCCTGACGGCTGACGGCAGGCGCATCACGGCGAAGACGATCCTGATAGCGACCGGCGGATGGCCGCATATGGGGCCGAAGATTCCCGGTCTTGAACACGCCATATCGTCGAACGAAGCCTTCCATCTCAAGGAGCTGCCGCCGCGTATCCTGATCCAAGGCGGCGGGTACATTGCCGTGGAGTTTGCCTGCATCTTCGCCGGTCTCGGCAGCAAGGTGACGCTGGTCTATCGCGGCGAGAACATCCTGCGCGGCTTCGACGACGATCTCCGCGAGCATCTGCGCACTGAAATGCAGGGCCGCGGCATCACCGTGACGTGCGGCCAGACCGTCGACGCCATCGAAAAGTCTGGCGATGAGTATGTCGCACGCCTCTCGAACGGTGAAGGCGTGACCGTCGACAAGGCGATGTTCGCCATCGGGCGCCGGCCCAATGTCATGGACCTCGGCTGCGAGAAGATCGGCCTCAAATGCCACGATCACGGCGGCATCGAGGTGGACGAGTATTCGCGCACGTCGATACCGAGCGTCTATGCGGTGGGCGACGTCACCAACCGCATCAACCTCACGCCGGTTGCTATCCGCGAGGGACATGCCTTCGCCGATACTGTTTTTGGCGGCAAGCCGACGCGGGTCGATCACGCGGATGTCCCGACGGCCGTGTTCTCCGAGCCCGAACTCGGCGTGATCGGACTGACCGAGGCGCAGGCGCGCGAACAGCTCGAGAAAGTGGACGTCTACAAGACGAGCTTCCGTCCTATGAAAGCGACCCTGGCCGGCCGTCAGACTCGCTGCTTCATGAAGCTACTGGTCGATGGCACCACCGACCGCGTGGTCGGCTGCCACATTGCCGGACCTGACGCTGGCGAACTGATTCAGCTGGTCGGGATCGCGGTGAAGATGGGCGCGACCAAGGCCGACTTCGACGCCACCATGGCTGTCCATCCGACGGCTGCCGAAGAACTCGTCACGCTGCGGGAAAAGGCGTTCAGTTACACGCGCGCGGCTGCCGCGGCCGAGTAACCCTCCGGAACCCGTTATTACGGCCAACTCACGGTCATGTTGCGGGGAGGGTGCCGGCCCGGGGCGAAACCGTTGGCCGAGGGGCGCTGTGGCCTGTTTGCCCCTCCCATCACCGGGTATTCCGGGTTTCTCCGGGCCTTGCGAAATGCTGGCCCCGGCGGGGGCCGTTCGTGTATAAGCCCCCTCGATTTCTGGAGTATTTCGAATGTCTCAGCGTTGGACGCCCGATAGCTGGCGCAACAAGCCGATCCAGCAGGTACCGGACTATCCGGACCGGCAGATTTTGCTCGATACCGAGAAGCAGTTGGCGACCTTCCCGCCGCTGGTCTTTGCCGGTGAGGCGCGCCGCCTGAAGAAGCAGCTTGCCCGCGTCGCCAACGGCGAGGCTTTCCTGCTCCAGGGCGGCGACTGCGCGGAGAGCTTTGCCGAGCACGGCGCCAACAACATCCGCGACTTCTTCCGCATGTTCCTGCAGATGGCGGTGGTGTTGACCTACGCCGCCGCCTCGCCGGTGGTAAAGGTTGGCCGCATCGCGGGCCAGTTCGCCAAGCCACGTTCGTCGCCGGTGGAAAAGCGCGACGGCATCGAATTGCCGAGCTATCGCGGCGACATCATCAACGACAACGCCTTCACGCCGGAATCGCGCATTCCTGATCCGCGTCGCCAGCTCGACGCCTACCGGCAGTCGGCGGCAACGCTGAACTTGCTGCGCGCCTTCGCGCAGGGCGGCTACGCCAACCTGGCCAGCGTGCGGCAATGGATGCTCGGCTTCGTCAAGGACAGTCCGCAGTCGCGCCGCTACGTCGAATTGTCGGACCGCATCTCCGAAGCGCTCGGCTTCATGCAGGCCTGTGGTCTCGATCTCGAAAGCCATCCGGAACTGCGCACGACGGACTTCTACACCAGCCATGAAGCGCTGCTGCTCGGATTTGAGGAAGCGCTCACGCGCGTCGACTCCACGACAGGCGACTGGTACGCGACTTCCGGCCACATGCTGTGGATCGGCGATCGCACGCGTCAGGCCGACCATGCGCACATCGAGTATGCGCGCGGCGTGAAGAACCCGCTCGGCCTCAAGTGCGGCCCGTCACTGAAGGCGGACGACCTGCTGCGCCTGATCGATACGCTCAACCCGGACAACGAGGCGGGCCGCCTGACTCTGATCGGCCGCTTCGGCGCGGAGAAGGTCGGCGATCATCTGCCCGCGCTGGTACGCGCGGTGCAGCGCGAGGGCAGGATTGTCATCTGGTCCTGCGATCCGATGCACGGCAACACCATTTCGTCGGGATCCGGCTACAAGACGCGGCCCTTCGACCTGATCCTCAAGGAAGTGCGCAGCTTCTTCGAGGTGCACCAGGCGGAAGGCACCTATGCCGGCGGCGTGCATCTGGAAATGACCGGCCAGAATGTCACCGAATGCACCGGCGGTGCGCGCGCCATCACCGACGCCGAGCTCAATGACCGCTATCACACGGTGTGCGACCCGCGGCTCAACGCCGAGCAGGCGATCGATCTCGCCTTCCTGCTTGCCGAGTTGCTGAAGAAAGAGCGGGCGGACCGTGGCTATCCGATGCCGGTTGCCGCCGGGCTTTAACGTGAGCCCGGCGCCGGTCAGCCATGTCCGGCGTCGATTGCCGAAAGACGAAGGCAGGCGTTAGATCGTGCCTATGAACGCTCGCCCCGCCGACAAGCTCGCTATTGCCGTTGCGCAGTTGAACGCAACGGTTGGCGATGTGTCCGGCAATGCCGACAAGGTGCGCAAGGCGCGCGTCGCTGCGGCCGCGCAGGGTGCCGACCTCGTCGTTTTCCCCGAACTGTTCATTGCCGGCTATCCGCCGGAAGACCTGGTGCTGAAGCCGGCTTTCCAGGCGTCCTGCCGCGCGGCAATCGAAGCGCTGGCGCGCGAGACCGCCCAACCCGGACCAGCGCTGCTGGTTGGCACGCCGTGGCTCGAGAGCGGGCGTCTCTACAATGCCGTCGCACTGCTCGACGGCGGAACAATCGCCGCGCTGCGCTACAAGGTCGACCTTCCCAACTATGGCGTGTTCGACGAGAAGCGCGTCTTCGTGCCGGGTCCCATGCCGGGCCCGGTGAATTTCCGCGGCGTGCGGCTCGGCGTGCCTATCTGCGAGGACATCTGGGGCCAGGAGGTCGTCGAATGTCTGGCCGAGACGGGTGCGGAACTGCTGGTCGTGCCCAACGGCTCGCCATACTGGCGCGACAAGAACGATGTGCGCCTCAACATCGCGGTCGCGCGCGTCACCGAGTCCGGCCTGGCGACGATATACGTGAACCAGATCGGCGGGCAGGACGAACTCGTTTTCGACGGCGTTTCGTTTGGCCTGCACGCGGACTGCTCGCTGGCGTTCCAGATGTGCGGCTTCCGCGAGGACATCGTCACCACGCAATGGGTCCGGCGCGGCGGTACCTGGTCCTGCGAAAGCGGCCCGGTGTTTCCGAGCGATGAAGCAGAACGCGGCGACTATGCCGCCTGCGTCCTCGGCTTGCGCGACTACGTCAACAAGAACGGCTTTCCCGGTGTGGTGCTCGGCCTGTCCGGCGGCATCGACTCTGCGCTGGTGGCGGCCATGGCGGTCGACGCGCTCGGTCCCGAACGCGTGCGCTGCGTGATGCTGCCCTACAAATACACGGCGCAGGAATCGCTGACGGATGCGGCAGCATGCGCCAAAGCGCTCGGGGTGACGTACGAGGTCATTCCGATCGCGCCGGCGGTCGAAGGCTTCAATGCCGCGCTGGAGACGACCTTTGCCAATCTGCCGCGCGACGTCACGGAAGAGAATCTTCAATCGCGTGCGCGCGGCACGATCCTGATGGCCATCTCAAACAAGTTCAACCTGATGGTCGTCACCACCGGCAACAAGTCGGAGATGTCGGTCGGCTACGCGACGCTCTACGGCGATATGAATGGCGGCTTCAACCCGGTGAAGGATCTCTACAAGACCGAGGTGTTTCGGTTGTCGCGGCTGCGCAATAGCTGGAAGCCGGCCGGTGCGCTCGGACCGGATGGCGAGGTGATCCCGGAGCGCATCATCGTGCGGCCACCGACCGCCGAGCTGCGCGAGAATCAGAAGGACGAGGATTCGTTGCCGCCTTATGCAGTGCTGGATCCGATCCTCGAGCGGCTGGTCGAGCGCGAGGAGCCGGTGTCGGCCATCGTCGCCGCGGGCTTCGACCGCGAGACGGTGCTGCGCATCGAACGGCTGCTCAACATCGCGGAGTACAAGCGTCGCCAGGCTGCGCCGGGCGTGAAGGTGACGCTGAAAAATTTCGGCCGCGACCGGCGCTATCCCATCACCAACCGGTTCCGCGATCCGGGCACGCCGCTGCCGGCGCCCGACATATCGCTGGTGACCGGCAAGCCGACGCGTAATGAATCCGTCGACGTCTGATTATCGCGCAGGAATGAAGGTCGGGCCGACGGTGCGCACGCTGCGCTTGCCAGGCTCGGGTTCCGCCTGGGCTTCCGCCGGTTTGGCCGCGGGGGCGCCATCAGTACGTCCAGGCTGCTGTTGCTGGCGTGACCGCGTTTCGGTGCGCGGTTGCGACAGGCGCTTGGCGTTCTCTTCGGTGACGATAACGTCACCGGGCGCGACGGTGAGATCCGGGCCGCTTACCTTGAGCGCGTCGGCCCAGGTTTCGCCCGGCCGGCGGCAGCTGCAGGCTTGCGACATCGCCTTGCGGTAAGCGAAGGCGGTCGGCAATTCGGAGTAGGGGCGGCCGTTCAGGCCGACGGCCTGCGCCATGTCCTCGCCGGGATTGTGATAGGTGTACAGCGCCACTTCCGACGCCGGACAGCTGCGCAGGCAGGCCTGCTCGTCATCGCGGAAGCGCTCGGACGTCGTCGAATAGGAAATCGGGTAATAGTAGCCGTCGCAGGTGCGCACGCAGACGGTGCGGTATGTGCTGCCCATCGGACCGCCGGGCGTCGACGCAATGCCGCCGCCGCCGCCGCCACCGCCGCCCCCAAACAACCGATCAAAAAAGCCCTCGCGCTGGCCGGCCGCTGCCGCTGAACGGTATTGCGGGCCGCAATTGTTGTCCGCGAGCGAAACCAGAATCGACTGGCGCTGCGCAGCGCGTTCGGTCGTCCCGCCGTTGAGGCGCTCGAGATCGTTCTGCATGCGCTCGAGGGTACTGCGCTGCTGGCCGATCTGACGGGTGAGAGCGCCGCACTGTTGCGGCGGATTGTTGAAGATCGAGAAGAAGCCCGACCTTTCGCAATCCATGCTACGCGCCTGCGATACCAGGCGGTCGACCTCATATTGCTGCTTGTTCACGACCTCTTCGGCGCGGCGGATCTGATCGGCCTTGGCCGGATCGCTGTTGCCGCGGTCGAGCGCGCCGAGCTGTGCTTCCAGGCGCTGACAGAGCGGATTACCCGACTGCGCTTGCGCGGCGGTGCAGGCCGCGAATATGGCGGCCGCCGCAACAGCCGATTGGATCGAATATCCCCTCATGGGCGGGCACTCTAGCGCAAGGTGTCGAGAAGGTGGAACGGGTTTTGGGCCAAATTCAGCGGCAAACGTGCCGCATTCGACCCTCATGCGGAGCGGACTGGACCAGCCGGAATCGATGAAATTAAGGCGGTCAGCGCAGCCGCGCGCTCTCCGCGCGGAGGTTCCAGAGCACGCCGGCGATGATGATCAGGGCGCCGATCAGCACAAAGATGTCCAACCTTTCGCCGTAGAAGGCCCACCCCACCACCGCGATCAGCGGAATGCGCATGAAGTCGAGCGGCACCACCACACTGGCGTCGCCGGCGCGGAAGGCGTTGCTCAGGCAGAAATGCGAGGTGAGGCCGGCTACACCGACTCCTAGCGCTGGCAGCGCCATATGCATGTTCATATTGAGAAGGTTGGACGGGCTGCTGCCGATCAGTGACAGCGGGAATTGGATGACCGCCATCCAGAACAGGATGCCAAACGTCGTCTCGCTTGAGGTCAGCTTTTTCGTCGTGATCATGGTGATCGCGTAACCGAACGCCGCCAGCAGTACGAGGATGGCGGCGGGATTGAAGCTGGCAATACCCGGCCGCAGGATTACCAGCACGCCGACGAGGCCGAGGATGACCACGCCGAGCCGGCTCGGCGTCATCTTTTCATGCAGGAGCCAGACAGCGAGCAGGGCCGTCCAGGCAGGCATCGTGAACTCGAGCGCGAAGACCATGGCAAGGGGCAGCATCGTGAGACTGAGCGCCCAGGCGTACTGCGAGGCGTAGTGCACCGAATTGCGCAGCACATGGATGCCCATGCGGCGCGGCCTTGCCTGAATGCGAAGTTGGGGCCGAAGGGCGACCAGTGGCAGCAACACGCACAACGCGACGCCGCTGCGGATCGCGAGAATCTCGAAAATGCTCAGGCCCGCGCTCGCCAATTCGCGGATCGACACCGCCATGACGGAGAACGAGAGCAGCGCGCCGACCATCCACAGGACGACGCGCGCGAGATTGTTGGTGGCCACTATTTCTATCGCAACTGATGATGACGGGAGGGCGGAAACACGGCGCGGCTGGTCTAGCAGGCCCGTGCCGCCGCGTCACTCCGCGTCGGGTTGATTTTCCGGCCGCGCCTTGTCGAAAGCCGGCAGCTTCAGGCAGGCGGCCTCGACCGATACAATCCTGGGAAACGCGTCGAGCGGAACCTTGAGCCGGCGCGCATTATACACCTGAGGGATCAGGCAGACGTCAGCCAGCGTGACATGCGCGCCGCAGGCATAAGGGCCGGGCGCGATCATGGCTTCGATGGCGGAAAAGCCTTCGAGCACCCAGTGATGATACCAGGCGTCGATCTCGAGTTGCTCATGCTTGAGCACGCGCTTGAGGTATTGAAGCGGAACAAGATTGTTCAACGGGTGGATGTCGCAGGCGACCATCTGGGCGATAGCGCGCACCTTGGCGCGCTCGAGCGCATCGGCCGGCAGGAGCGGTGGCTCTGGATTGATATCGTCGAGATATTCGATGATGGCGAGTGACTGCGTGAGCACCTCGCCGCTGGAAAGTTCGAGCGCCGGCACGCGCTTCTGCGGATTGACCGCCTTGAATTCCGGCTTGTGCTGATGCCCGCCATCCCTGGTGAGATGGATCGATGCCATCGTGTAAGGCAGGGCCTTCAAATTGAGGGCGATGCGCACACGATAGGCGGCGGATGAGCGGAAGTAGGTGTACAGCTTCACGGGGCGGGCTCCGGCTCTTGAACAGAGACGGGCGGCAATCTATCGGGCGCCGCGGCCGTTGGCGATATCGGTCAGTTGCGACGAGCGCTCGGTCAACTGCTTAAGCGCCCGGTCGAGCGCCGGCCGGTCGGCTGGATCGACGCTGTCGAGCAGCTTGTTGGCGAACTCGAGCGCGATCGGTGCAAGCTCGTTGTAGACATCGCGCCCGGCGGGTGTCAGCGACAGGAAGGCCTCGCGCAGGTCGGCCCGGTTGGCGCGGCGTATCACCAGCTTGCGGCGCTCCAGCAGTGCGACCGCACGCGACACCTTGGTCTTGTGCATGCAGCTGTGTGCGCCGATCGCCTTGGCCGTCATCATGCCAAATTGGCCGAGCGTCACGAGCACCCGCCACTCCGGCACGCCGATCTTGTAGCGCTCGGCATAGATCCGCGAGAGCGCCTGAGAGACGATGTTGGCGCAGATGTTGAGCCGGTAAGGCAGGAATTCTTCGAGCTTGAGAGCGGCCTCCGGCTGATCCGGCGCTCGTTGTGCGCTTTCGTTGCTCATGGCGTGCAATGCCGACCGTTCCCCGGCGCAGCCCGCTATAGGGCGGGGCTATGCGCTTTGCGGCCGCAACTTTGGCCGAAGTTGCGACCGGGTGCAACGAGTTTGGAAGTATTCTAAGCTGGGATCACAGCCGAAATCCGGTTGGGAACTGTGCAGCTTATCGTCCACATTTTCTTCCACGTTGACGATGGTTGCATAAGAAACTAATAAGGCCGCAAGGGCCTGGGAGAGCGCTCATGACGCCCGGCTATATGTCCGGCTTTGGCAACAGCTTCGAGACCGAAGCGCTTCCCGGCGCGTTGCCGGTCGGCCGCAATTCGCCGCAGAAGGTGAATTATGGCCTCTACGCCGAGCAGCTTTCCGGTTCGCCTTTCACGGCGCCGCAAGCGTCCAACCAGCGCTCGTGGCTGTACCGCGTTCGTCCGACCGTGCGGCACACGGCCCGTTTCGCAAAAGTCGATGCCGGAAAATGGCGGACCGCGCCGCTGCGCGAGGACCACGATCTGCCGCTCGGGCAACTGCGCTGGTCGGCACCGCCGATTCCCGCCGGTGCGATAAATTTTGTAACAGGCATGAGCACCATCACCACGGCGGGTGACGTCGATGGCCAGGCAGGCATGGGCAGCCATATCCTGTTCATCACGCAATCGATGGAGCGCGAACACTTTTTCAATGCGGACGGAGAATTCCTCATCGTCGCGCAGCAGGGCAGGATCCGCTTCCGCACCGAGTTCGGCGTGATCGAGATCGAGCCAGGCGAAATCTGCGTCATCCCGCGCGGCGTCATTTTTCGCGTCGAACTGATCGATGGCCCAGTGCGCGCCTATGTCTGTGAGAACTACGGCGGCGGTTTCATCCTGCCGGATCGCGGCCCGATCGGCGCCAACTGCCTGGCCAATCCGCGCGACTTCCTCGCACCCACCGCTGCCTATGAAGATATCGACGGGCCGCACACGCTTTATGTGAAGTGGGGCGGCGACCTGTTCAAAACCGAGGTGCCGCAATCGCCCCTCGATGTCGTCGCTTGGCACGGCAATTACTATCCTTACAAATACGATCTGCGCCGCTTCTCACCGGTCGGTGCGCTGCTATTCGACCACCCTGATCCGTCGATCTTCACGGTGCTGACCTCGCCGTCGGAGACGCCGGGCACGGCGAATATCGACTTCGTCATCTTCCCCGAGCGCTGGGCGGTGGCCGAGAACACATTCCGGCCGCCCTGGTATCATCGCAACATCATGTCGGAATTCATGGGGCTGGTGTTCGGCGTCTATGACGCCAAGCCGGAGGGCTTCACGCCCGGCGGCTTCAGCCTGCACAATCAGATGCTGCCGCACGGGCCCGACAGCGACGCTTTCGAGCATGCCAGCAATGCCGAGCTCAAGCCGGTGAAACTCGCCAACACGCTAGCTTTCATGTTCGAGACCCGTTTCCGTCAACGCGTGACAAAATATGCTGCCACGCACGAGGCGTTGCAGGACAATTACGTTGATTGCTGGAAGGGCCTGAAGAAGCACTTCGATCCGAACCGGCGCGACCCCAAATGAAGCTCGCTTCGCTCAAGGGTGGCCGTGACGGCCATCTGGTCGTTGTATCGCGCGATCTTTCGCGGTGTGCCGACGCGCGCGTGGTGGCGCCGACATTGCAGGCGGCGCTCGACGATTGGTCCGCCGCCGTGCCGCGTCTCATGGAAATTGCCGAGGCGCTGGAGGGCCACGGCATCGCGGATGTGCCGTTCGATCCGGTTAAATGCGCGGCGCCGCTGCCGCGCGCCTGTCAGTGGCTGGATGGTTCGGCTTACGTCAATCACGTCGCGCTGGTGCGCAAGGCCCGCGGCGTCGAAATGCCGGCGTCATTCTGGACTGACCCGCTGATGTACCAGGGCGGCTCTGATGTGCTACTCGGGCCGCGCGATCCCATTCCGGTGGCGGACGAAGCCTGGGGCATCGACCTCGAAGCGGAAGTCGTTGTCGTTCTCGGCGACGTACCAATGGGCGCGACACGCGAGGAGGCTGCGGCCGCGATCCGCCTCATCATGCTGGTCAACGACATTACCTTGCGCAATCTCACGGGGCCCGAACTCGCCAAGGGTTTCGGCTTCGTGCAGTCGAAGCCAGCCTCGGCTTTTACGCCGGTTGCCGTTACGCCCGACGAGTTGGTTCATGCGTTCGACGGCAACAAGGTCGATCTGCCACTGCTGTCGTTCGTCAACGGCAAGCCGTTCGGCAAGCCGATCTGCGGCAACGATATGACGTTCGATTTTCCCGCGCTTATCGTGCATGCCGCCAAAACCCGTGCGCTCGCAGCCGGCACCATCCTTGGGTCCGGCACGGTGTCGAACCGGGACGCGGACGGCGGGGCGGGCAAACCGATCGAGCAAGGTGGGCTCGGCTATTCCTGCATCGCGGAGCAGCGCACGGTTGAGACCATCCTGACCGGCAAGCCCGTCACGCCGTTCTTGAGGTTCGGCGACAGGGTGCGCATCGAGATGCACGATTCACAGGGGCAGTCGATCTTCGGCGCCATCGAACAGGACGTGGTACGCTATACGCGAAGCTGAGCGGAGATCTGCATGTCGGCACGCCTGATCGTCCCGGCCTTTGGCCATATCTATCGCCTCTTCCAGCCGGTAACCGAGCCCCTGATCCGCCTCGTCGCGGGCGGTTCGCTGGCCGTTCACGGCTATACGATCCTCGGAAACGTGGCCGGAGCGGCTAAGTTCTTTGAGAGCGTCGGGTTCGTGAACGGTGTGTTCTGGGCCTATGTGGTCGGCGCCATGGAGCTTGTCTGTGGCCTGTGCCTGGCGATCGGCCTTCTTACCCGCCTCGTCGCCGCGCCGATCATCGGCTTTCTTGTCATCGCCATTGTCACCGTTCACGGGCCGCTGGGTTTTGCCTGGGAGAACCGGGGCTACGAGTATCCGTTGTTCTGGGCCATCGTTGTTTTCCATTTTCTAGTGCGCGGCGGCGGTCAGTGGTCGCTCGATGCCATGATCGGCCGGGAGGTTTGAATGAGCGGGAAGGGTTTTGCGTCGACGGAGGACGTCGGCGACAAGAAAGCATCGTTCGACCAGGTCGGGCCGGGCCTCTACGCTTACACGGCGGAAGGTGATCCGAACTCTGGCGTCATCGTCGGCGACGATAGTGTGATGGTCATCGATGCGCAGGCAACGCCGGCCATGGCGTCTGAACTGATCGCCCGCGTTGCCAAGGTCACCGACAAGCCGATCAAGTACGTATTGCTGACGCACTATCACGCCGTGCGCGTGCTTGGCGCTTCGGCGTTCGCGGGCGCGGAGATCCTCGCGTCCGATATGACGCGCGGCATGATTGTCGAGCGCGGCAAGCAGGATATGGACTCCGAGATCGGCCGTTTCCCGCGCCTGTTCCGCGCGGTGGAGACAGTGCCGGGCCTAACCTGGCCGACAATCACATTCCCGGACCAGGTATCGATCTGGCTCGGCAAGCGCGAGGTACGCATCATGCATGTCGGCCGCGGCCACACCGCCGGTGACGTGATCGCGGTGGTGCCGGATTCAGGCGTCGTGTTCTCCGGGGACCTCGTCGAGTACAAGTCGGCCTGCTACTGCGGCGATGCCCATTTTACCGATTGGCCGTCGACCCTCGACAATCTCGCCGAGCTTCAGGCCAACGCCCTGGTGCCCGGTCGCGGCGCGGCGCTGAACACGCCGGAACTCGTCAGGGAAGGCATTGAGATGACCACCGACTTCATCTCGACGCTCTATGGGTCGGTGAAGGAGAGCGTCGAGAAGGGCCGTTCGCTCAAGGACGCCTTCGACTATGCTCGTCTCGCGATGGACCCCAAGTTCAAGACCTTCGCGATCTACGAGCACTGCCTGCCGTTCAATGTCTCGCGCGCGTATGACGAAGCGCGCGGCATAGACTGGCCGGTGATCTGGACGGCGGAACGCGACCGCGAAATGTGGGCGGCGCTGCAAGGCTGACTTTCCAGCACAGTGGGATCCGAAGCTTGGAATTCACGTGACTTGAAGTCGCGGC
>JADMIO011167703.1_pt1 | contig 80629 bp, 61 predicted proteins | sample 8958161 | NCBI WGS metagenome assembly JADMIO01 (sample SAMN16585339, study PRJNA669376) | soil metagenome | isolation source: Crop rotation soil | place: USA: Cullars Rotation, Alabama | collected 2011
GACAACTTGTCCACGTGGAATTCTAAGCTTAGGATCCCAATGTGCTGGAAAGAGAACTTAAAGCAATTGAGCATCTCTTGCCAATACATCAAGCGGTTTTGTTAACCTATATGAAATTACTTCAAAAGCCTAAAGGCATATTGATCAACTTTAACTGTACTAACATCATTGGAAATGGCCAAAAAACAATGGTAAATGAAATTTATCAACAATTGCCTCTCTAATTTGGCTATGTGTCCTATGTGATCTATGTGGTTCAAAAAAACTACAAAATAAGATTCTATCCATTTGCCTCACGATGCTTCCTTCTTTTATCAGCCAGGTATCTATCGATCAAAAACAGTCCCAGGATGACATTCACAATTATGAAGGCATTCGAGTAGGTATTATTGAAAAGCTTTCCGAAGTTGACCTTTGTGATATCAAAAGGTAGGGCCTTATCAGCACCGGTACTCCAATCTAGTTGCAACTGTCCAATACCATAAATGATGAAGCCTACGATCATCGTGATAAAAAATATCGCGATACCACGAATGATATTCTTATTGATATAGGTGCTTGTTGCAGGCGCAATATGCAACCTCGCGATTTCATCCATTACATTCCTTGTAAAACGCATAGAAGGCTCGTCCAGTTCCGATGACTGCATCAACTGGTGGGCCTGTAACAATTCCTCATATTTAGCCCGCCATTCAGCGTCATTCTGAATCAGTCTTTCGATAAAGGTTTTCTCCTCGGTGGAACTCAATCCATCGATATACTCCCACAACCTTGCTTCCTCCTCAGGTCCCAAAGGTGAAATTTTGTTATCCTGGTTCATACTTACCTCTTTTCGTTTACAACTAATAAATGAATATACAATTCTACAGGTCCCTCACTTCGTGTGCGAAATGAGCTTCCATTTTATCCTTCAATCTCGTTCGTGCACGATGCAGCCTAACCTTGGCTGTATTTTGCTCGATACCGAGAATCGATGCTATCTCCTCCAGTGATTGTTCGCCTTTATAAAACAAAGTTATAATCTCTGCATCGTCCGTTCCTAATAATGCGATTGCCTTGTTTACCATCGCCACTCTCGATTTCTGTTCCACCTGGTTGGCTCGCATGCCGGAGTCTACACTGTCTGCTGCTTCAAACACCTTTTCATTATCCAGCGAATGTGTCTCAAGCCGCTTCTTTCTTAAGAAGGTTATACAAGTAGTATTTACTATTGTATAAAGCCAGGTGCTGAATTTTGAATCGCCACGGAAATCGGCGAGGGCACGATAAGCCTTTACAAATATATCCTGGGCCACTTCCTCAGCATCTTCCCGGTTTTTGGTAAATCGTAGGACAAGGGTGAAAACATAGTTCTGGTATCGGCTGACCAGCGTAGCATAAGCCTTCTGGTCACCATTTAGCACTTGGCTAATGATCTCATTATCATTAAGTCCGGTCAACATGTACTGATATAAGACTACAGCCTTTCCGTTGAGGTTACAAGGTAGACGGATTTTTGAGATATTGGATTAAATGGCCAGAAATTTCAGATTCCCTGTAACCGGCTTTTGTCGGGCGTAGTCATATTCCATGTAAAACGATTTTATCAAGTCATCTTTTATTATAAACTTTAAACTATGCCAGCAGCAGCAGCGCTTTTTTTAATCGTAATGTTCACAGGCTTTTTCGCCTGTGTGTTTGGGATCTATTATCTGAATACGCGCCAGAATCTTGCCATGATCGAAAAAGGCATGAATCCAAGGATCCGTTACAATCGTCCGGCCCCGTTCAAATTACTTAAGTGGGCTCTCTTAATGATGGGAGCAGGTATGGGCCTTCTTGCAGCCTACCTTATCGATGAACTCGTGTTGAGAGGTGCAATGAGTACTTATGTAGTTGATGGACAAGTTCGTCATTATTATAACCATAATGATAATCCAGCCATCTATTTTGCCCTCATCGCAATTGGTGGCGGCTTCGGACTCTTCCTGTCTTATAAGATGGAGAAGAAATGGTGGGATGAGAATAAGGAGGTAGCGCAAAGCTAACAAGCTATCAGCTATTGGCCATCGGCCATCAGCTATGGCTTGAAAGCCAGAAAATATCGCGAGATATTAGTAAACCGCCCAATAAAGCGAAACCGCAATTTAATATTGCGGTTTCGCTTTATTATGATGTTCCCAATGCCGATAGCCGATGGCAAATAGCTGATAGCTTATTTCATCACTTCCATCGCCTTCGTCACCACTGCATCTTCATTATTCAGCACCTGGTAAAAGCCGGTGTTTCTCCAGCGAAAACGGCTCAGGTATGCTTCCAGCCTCCTTTGTAATGTTTCCTTTTGTTTTACACTGATTGTGTCGAGACGAACGGAGTCGCGGGTGGCATAACTTACGAAGCGGTTCCAGATATCTTCATCTTTGAATCGATTGATATAATCAGAAACGGAACTGTATTTGTCAATTTCAGAACGATTGTTCAGGTAATACTGATAAACAAAATTGCCAAAGCTGCCATCGATAAATAATTCATTGATCCCGGCAGGGTAGGTGGCAGTATCGATTGGCACAAATACATCGGGCATAATGCCACCACCGCCATAGACAATATGATTAGATGGTGTCTTGTATTGTTTGCCATTCTGAATCTTATTTGAATCGGCATAGAGAGATTCGCCATTGGAATAACGTTGCCATATCTCATCCATATACACTTTCTTTCCTTTATCATAAGGACGTTGAATGCTCCTGCCAAGAGGTGTAAAATAACGAGCCACTGTGAGGCGGATCGCTGAGCCATCACTAAGATCATATTGCTCCTGCACCAAACCCTTTCCAAAAGAACGCCTTCCTATAATTGTCGCACGATCCCAATCCTGCAATGCACCCGCCAGTACTTCACTCGCACTCGCAGATAATTCATTGATCAGGACGCAAAGCTTTCCTTTCTCAAAAAGACCGGGACGCTTGCAATGGTATTCTCTCCTTTTGCTGTTATTGCCCAGCGTATATACAATCAACTTATCATTGTCGAGGAACTCATCAGCAATATCCACTGCTTCGTCCATATAGCCACCACCATTGTCACGAAGATCAAAAACAAGTTGTTTCATTCCCTGCTTTTGCAAATCTTCCATGGCTGACATAAACTCTTCGTAACTGGTCTCAGTAAACTTATTGAGCTTGATATAGCCGGTCACCTTATCGATCATGTAAGAAGCATCAACTGAATAAACGGGTATGCTGCCCCTTGTCACAGTTACTGACTTCAGCTGACCATTACGCAATAGTTGCAGTACGGTCTTTGATCCTTTTTCACCACGAACAAATTCCCTGATTCTTGCAGTAGAGACATTCTTGGCGGTGAGTGAGGAATCATCGGCCTTCAAAATCTTATCACCAATCTGTATTCCGGCTTTGTCACTGGGACCGCCCGGAACCACGTAGATCACGTTTACCGTATCATTATATATATTGAATTCAACGCCGATGCCTTCAAAATTTCCCCTCAATTCTTCATTTGCTTCTTTGAGTTCAACTGGCGGAAAGTAGACGGAGTGCGGATCCAGTTCCTTCATTATTTCCTGGATTGCGCCGCCCTGCAATGAGTCGAGGTTCACAGGGTCCACATATTTACGATTGATCACGTCCACTGCTTCCTGCAAGGTGGTTGGCTTTGAGACCTTAAAAAAGCTGGAACCTTTTCCACCACTATTCAACCTGTAGCCGAAGAACATCCCAAGGATCATCACAATTGAAAAGAGAAGCGGCAGCCAAACCTGCAATTTTTTGTTTCCCATCATTTAACTTCGCATAATTTGGCGCAAAATAGATAAAAGAGAGCAGAGTTGGCGGGGAGTTGTGATGAGTGTGTTTGACCTGGCTCATCATTAACATATCCACAAAACAAGAATGTCTTCCACAATACTTATAGCTGATAGCGGTGCAACCAAGGCGGAATGGGGATTGTTGCAGGATGGTAAATCAAAAATCATTTCCACCCACGGGATAAGTCCTTATTTCCTTTCACCTGATCAGATAACTGAGCTTCTCAAAAAAGAATTATGCTCAAAAATCAAAACCTCGGTTGACGAGGTGTATTTCTATGGCACAGGTCTCTTTGACCCTGCAAATGTCCGCATGATGAAGAAACTGCTGGCAAAACTTTTTCCCGATGCAAAGGTTAACGCTGATCATGACATGATGGGTGCTGCAAGGGCGCTGTGCGGGAGTCAAAAAGGAATTGCCTGCAACCTGGGTACAGGAACCTTCTCCTGCTATTACGATGGTAAGAAACTTATTAAAAGCCGCCCGGGCCTTGGCTATGCACTCGGTGATGAAGGCAGTGGCGCCTACCTGGGTAAGAAGGTAATTCAATATTACCTCTATGAAATCTTTGATGAAGACCTGAGATATCGATTCGATCAAAAATATCATACTGACAGGGCCGCCATCGTGGAAAACGTTTATAAAAAACCTTTTCCCAATCGGTATCTTGCGTCATTCGCACTATTCCTTGCAGAAAACCGCGATCATTACATGATCGAAAATATTATTGAAGACGGATTGAATGACTTTTTCTTTTATCATCTTTGCAAGTACACCGAAGTTTGGCGCTACCCAGTCAACTTTGTTGGAAGCATTGCATTTGGATTTAAGGATGTCTTGCAACAGCTTTGTAACAGCTACGAATTTGAGCTGGGACAAGTACTGAAAAAACCTATCAACGCGTTGATCGACTATCATCGCTAAATGAAAAGAACGGCATATGGCATTTGAGAAAATTACCGAGCAGGAGAGTGCGTATCATCACCTTGAGAAAATGTCTGTTGGCGAGATCCTGGTTCATATGAATAAAGAGGACCAGACTGTTCCATTTGCAGTTGAAAAAGCAATTCCCCAAATCGAACGACTTACTGAAGTCATCAGTGATAAGATGCTGATGGGCGGACGACTATTTTATATAGGCGCAGGCACCAGCGGACGTCTTGCTGTTGTAGATGCAAGCGAATGTCCTCCTACCTACGGCGTGCCTTATGGACTCGTGAATGCAGTTATTGCCGGCGGTGAGAAAGCGATCACAACCGCGATTGAATTTGCAGAAGATGATATGGAACAGGGTTGGAAGGACCTCCAGGTCTTTAAAGTTTCAGCAAGGGACGTCGTTATCGGTATTGCTGCAAGCGGCACCACACCATATGTTATTGGTGCATTAAATGAATGCAGGAAGAATGGGATCGTGACTGGAAGTATATCCTGCAATCCTGACTCCCCAGTGAGTGCTGCGGCCGATTTTCCAATTGAAGTGGTAGTGGGCCCGGAATTCGTGACCGGTAGTACCCGCATGAAAAGCGGTACGGCGCAGAAGCTTGTTCTGAATATGATCTCAACCTGTGTGATGATTCAACTCGGCAGAGTTGAAGACAACAAGATGGTGAATATGCAACTGACCAATGAAAAACTGGTTGATCGCGGTGTAAAAATGTTGATGGAGCGATTGAAGATGACGGATTATGAGAAAACCAAACAGTTGTTATTACAATTCGGTAGCGTGAAAAAAGCCGCTGAATCGCAGGTGAAATAATTTTAATTCTCGCTTTTAGGCTGTATATTGCACACTCACAAAACGAAGTGGTAAATAAATTCAATCATATCACCCTTACTTCAGCGATGAACTCCATTGCGTCTACATCTTTTACCACTACTACAACAACTACAACAATCCGCTAAAGCGGATTGTAATTACCATATCAACAACTGGGCTTCGGCTTTTCACATCGAGAGTACTCTATTCTCATTTTTCAAACTGTCAGATTTAAATCAAAAGGATTATGCAGGTCTTAAAATTCGGTGGCACTTCGGTAGCCAATGCAGAAAATATAAATAAAGTTGTTGCTATAATAAAAGATACCGCTGAAAAAGGGAAAACAATAGTAGTTGTGTCTGCATTAGGCGGCGTAACCGATCTATTACTAAGCGCTGCTGAGCTTGCAGCAGATGGCAATGAATCTTATAAGGAAAAATTGGCGACACTCGAGCACCGCCATCTTGAAGCGGTAAAACAATCATTGCCGATCGCACAACAGAGCCAGCTCTTGAGTTTGGTAAAAAAGTGTTGCAACGAAATTGAAGATATCTGCAATGGTATTTTCCTCCTGGGAGAATTGACACCACGTTCAAAAGATCGTATCAGCAGCTATGGCGAATGGTTGTCGTCACGGATCATTTCCGCTAAACTAACGGCGGAAAAAGTGGAAAACACCTGGAAAGATGCGAGGGAGCTCATATTGACTAACTCAGCTTTTACAGCAGCGGAAGTTGATTTCAACATTTCCAATCAACGTACCAGGGATTTTTTTGCGGGTGATTCCTCCAACTTGTTTATACTTCCCGGATTTATTGCCAGTGATAAAAACAATATCACTACCACGCTTGGACGTGGTGGTTCTGACTATACTGCGGCAATCGTTGCTTCAGCAGTGAATGCTTCGATACTCGAAATATGGACCGATGTGAGTGGCATGATGACCGCTGATCCAAGATTGACCAGCAATGCACGCATCATCCCACATATATCTTACCAGGAGGCGATGGAACTTTCTCACTTTGGAGCAAAGGTTATTTATCCGCCCACTATCCAACCGGTGATGACGAAAAATATCCCGGTCTGGATTAAAAATACATTTGCGCCATCAGATGGCGGCACATTGATTGAATCTGCCGCAAACCGGAATGGAAATATTGTGCGAGGCATTTCAAGCATCAACAATATCGCATTATTAAGCCTTGAAGGTAGTGGCATGGTTGGGATACCAGGGTTTTCGAAAAGACTTTTCGAATCCCTCAGCAATGAAAAGATCAATGTCATCCTTATTACCCAAAGTTCTTCCGAGCATTCTATTTGTGTTGGCATCGATGAGTCCTCTGCATTAAAAGCGAAATCGGCAGTTGATGCGGCATTTGCCAATGAAATTGCGTTGGCAAAAGTGGAGCCATTAAAAATTGAAACCGGGCTTTCAATTGTCGCCCTCGTAGGAGAAAATATGAAGAGCCATCCCGGTATCAGTGGTAGAATGTTTGGCGCAATGGGAAGAAACGGTGTAAACATCAGGGCGATATCACAGGGGTCATCAGAGAAAAATATTTCTGCTGTGATCTCAACATCTGATGTTCGTAAAGGCATCAACGTACTGCATGAAGAATTTTTTGAAACTACATATAAACAGGTCAATCTTTTCATAGTTGGTACAGGGAATGTGGGAGCCAAGTTCCTTGGGCAACTGAATCAGCAGAAGAAATTTCTATTGGACAATTTGAAATTGCAGGTAAGAGTGATTGGCTTAAGCAATAGCCGTAATATGGTGATTGATGAAGATGGGATCGCTATGGACAAATGGAAGGAGACCTTGGCTAAAGGCGAGGGGGCGGACCTGCAACAATTTATCAATCATATTATCAGCAAAAACCTTCGCAATTCCATTTTTGTAGATGTGACCGCGAATGATAAAGTGGCCGGTATTTATGATCAGTTATTACAAAAAAGCGTCACAGTAGTTGCCTGTAACAAGATCGCAGCTTCTTCTCCTTTCGATAACTATAAAAGATTGAAGGACCTGGCACGTGAATTCAATTGCCAGTTTTTATTCGAGACGAATGTGGGTGCGGGATTGCCGGTGATAGGAACACTGAATGATCTAATGAGGAGCGGTGACAAGGTAAATAAGATAGAAGCGGTGTTAAGTGGCACGCTGAATTTTGTTTTCAATAATTACGACGGTAGCCGGAAATTCGCAGATGTTGTGAAGCAGGCCCAGGATGAAGGATATACCGAACCCGATCCTCGTCTTGACTTAGGGGGCACTGATGTAATGAGAAAGATCATGATCCTGGCACGAGAAGCGGGTGAAAAGATTGAGATGAGCGATATCGCTAACAATTCATTTATGCCAGCGTCGTGCATGGAGGGAACTGTCGACGATTTTTATGCTGCAATGGCAAAGGAGGAAGAACATTTTAAAAAATTGTTTGATAAGGCCAATAAGGAAGGATGTAAATTGAAGTTTGTCGCTTCATTTAAGCGTTCAGCAGATGGAAAAGGCATTGCATCAGTAGGATTGCAACATATCGATCCGAAGCATGACCTCTATCATTTGTATGGTAAGGACAATGTAGTATTGTTTTATACTGACCGTTATAAAGAGCAACCATTGGTTGTGAAAGGAGCGGGTGCTGGCGCGGAGGTTACGGCTAGTGGAGTGTTTGCGGATGTGACGAGAGCAAGCTATTAGCTATCGGCCATCAGCTTTTAGCTTTTGAACCTGCGATTAGAAAATATCACACAATGGGAATTGACCGACAATAAGTCTAAAAGCTAGAAGCTAGTAGCAAATAGCTGAACCTCAAATATGAACAAAATAACCATAAAGAGTCCCGGCACGGTTGCCAACCTTGTATGCGGCTTCGATATTCTCGGGCTTGCATTGAATGAGCCATTTGATATAATGGAAGTGAGTTTGCTGGATGAACCGAAGGTGATCATTCATAACAGGGATGAATTCAACCTGCCAACAGATCCTGAGAAAAATGTAGCAGGGGTTGTCTTCCTCGCAGCCATGGAAAAGATCAATGACAGGCATGGTTTTGAAGTAACGATTGAAAAACATATCAAACCGGGAAGTGGGATAGGGTCGAGCGCCGCAAGTGCAGCTGGGGCAGCCGTAGCGGCAAATCATTTATTGGGAAATATTTTTTCAAGAGATGAACTGGTACAGCTTGCCATGAATGGTGAGAAGCTGGCATCGGGCGTAAAGCACGCAGATAATATTGCTCCCTGCATATTTGGTGGGGTAAGCCTTATTCGTGCTATTCATCCGCTTGATATTATTTCGATACCTGCTCCTGATCTTCATGTAACAGTCGTACATCCACAGATTGAAGTGAGGACTTCCGATGCAAGGCAGATATTGAAGCAACAGGTATTATTGAAGGATGCGATTCGCCAGTGGGGAAATATAGCAGGGCTGGTTACTGGTTTTATGAAGAATGACTATGACCTTATTGGGCGATCGCTTGAAGATGTAATAATCGAACCTGTTCGTAGCATCTTGATTCCCGGATTTGACGAAGTGAAAACGAAGTGCAAGGAAGCGGGCGCATTGGGTGGTGGTATCTCTGGTTCCGGTCCATCAATCTTTATGCTTAGCAAGGAAGAAAAGACGGCCCGACTTGTTGAGCAGGTAATGATCGAAGTTTATAATAAGATAGGTATCGATTATCACACTTATGTTACTATGATAAATAAACAGGGAGTAGTTATTGTATAAAAAATGAAATATTACAGTTTAAATAAGCAGTCACCGACTGTTGATTTCAAAGAAGCTACCATAAAGGGTCAGGCGCCTGATAAAGGATTATATTTTCCCGAAACTATTCCACAGGTAGATCGTGACCTTATAAGAAATATTCGTGATTTGTCGAATGAAGAGATTGCATTACGAGTTATTCGGCCTTATGTTGGAGATACAATTTCTGAAGAGAAATTATTCGAAATAGTTTCGGAGACTATCAATTTCCCAATACCCCTTGTTAAAGTTTCGCAAGACATTTATTCATTAGAGTTGTTTCATGGCCCGACTCTCGCATTTAAAGATGTAGGTGCAAGATTTATGAGCCGTTGTCTTGGACATTTTGTAGGACAAGGAAAAAAGGTAACCGTGCTTGTTGCGACATCCGGCGATACCGGCGGCGCAGTGGCGAATGGTTTTTATGGAGTAGATGGAGTGGAAGTATTGATACTATATCCCTCCGGAAAAGTGAGTCCTGTGCAGGAAAAGCAATTAACTACGCTGGGAAAAAATATTCGTGCAATTGAAATTGATGGAAGTTTCGATGATTGCCAGCAGATGGTGAAGCAGGCGTTTGCAGATAGGGCATTGAATGACCAGGTATTTCTTACATCGGCTAACTCGATCAATGTTGCGAGATGGTTGCCACAACAGTTTTATTATTTCTTTGCCTATAAACAATGGACGGAAAATAACGATCCTGTCATATGTGTCCCGAGTGGAAATTTTGGAAATATATGCGCGGGAATATTGGCTCATGCATCGGGTTTACCAGTGTCACATTTTATTGCCGCTTGTAATGAGAATGATGTAGTGACAGAATATTTAAAGACTTCAGATTATAAAATAAAACAAGCTGTTCCCACGCTTTCGAATGCTATGGATGTCGGGAATCCCAGCAATTTTATACGCATTCTCGAAATATTTCATAATAATTTTCCGGCGCTGAAAGATAAACTGAGTTCATTTAGCATATCGGACAAGGAGACGACATCAACCATTGAAGAAGTATACAGGAAATTCGGTTACCTTCTTGATCCGCATGGAGCCGTTGGCTACCTGAGCCTGATCCGTTTCCAGGAGAGTCACCCGGGGTCTAAAGGTATCTTTTTGGAAACTGCGCATCCTGTTAAGTTCCCGGAAGCGGTGGAAAAAATTACTGGGAAAATAATTGATATACCCCAAGCTGTAAGATCAATAATGGACCGGCCAAAACACAGCACCCGAATGCGGCCCAGCTATGATAATTTAAGAGAATACCTGGTCGATAACATTGCTTAAGGCTGGCTGATGCTTATTGTTAACTAAAAATTATCACCCCCTTCGAAACTGCGGTTCCGCCACTTGATCGTCTTTTGCCATAGCATTATATTTGCATCGAGGAGTTTGCTATGCACAACCTGGAACCATTTTATAATTGGCGGCACATTTATGTGAGCGAGGAAGATGAACGTTCTCCGTTCTATGGCAGGACCTACTCTGAATTTGAATATTCTCACACCGTTTACAACTATTACATACATCCGCAATGGGATGATTTTGGAAGTCGCACACTTTATTTGAAAGTGCTGTTAGCCGACTACGATGAAAAGTATGCAATCATTGAACTTTTAGGAGAATGGAATGATGCGGTCGAAAATGACATTATGGAATTGAAGCGTGAAGTACTGGAAAAATTCATGTATGAAGGCATTTATAAGTTTGTATTGATTGCCGAAAACGTTTTGAATTTTCATAGTGATATCCCGGATTATTACGAAGAATTATACGATGAAGTCACGGAAGCCAACGGTTGGGTAGTTTGTTTAAATATGCCTGAACAAACCCAATATGACTTCAGGCACGCACATTTGAACAGGTATGTCGAGCTGATGGAACTCGACAATTGGCGTACCTATAAGCCTTTTCACCTTTTTCGCAAGATCGATAGCGAACTTTCGGCCCGGATTAAGTATTAGGCTATCGGCTTTCAGCCATCGGCCTTCGCTTTGGCGTAAAGTGATAGGTAAGTCTCCTGCAAGAATACTATGGGCCATTTGTCACGGCTCAATTTCCGTTTTCAATGCTTCGTATTAAAAACTTTTACCCTTACTTTCGCGATCGCATAGTAACTTTGCACCAAATTTGAAAATAGCTCCTCGCTTATGAAATGGTCTGAATTCTTCACTTCGTCCGTTGGTAAAAAGCTGGTAATGGGTCTCTCTGGTTTGTTTCTGATAAGTTTTCTGGTGGTGCATGTAGGGATTAACGCTTGCGTTTTTGCTGACCTTTCCATATTCGATTCGAATGATAATGGCCGAATGTTCAATAAGGCCGCACATTTCATGGGCTCCAGTTACGTAATACGCATTATGGAAATTGGATTGTTCATCGGGTTCTTCGTGCACATCATTCAAGGTTATGTACTGGAAGCGCAGAATCTTGGAAGAAGAAGTGTTGGATACAAGGTAAAGATGGGTTCTAAAGGAAGTGCCTGGTATAAGAAGTCGATGGGTTTGCTTGGAACATTGTTATTGCTGTTCCTGATCATGCATATTTCTCATTTTTGGATACCATCGAGAATTACGCATGACCTCGAGCCTGTTCAATATGGCGATTTGGAAGCTCATAACCTTTTTGCCCGTATGGTAGCCGTGTTTCAGAATCCATGGATCGTGGTGTTGTATGTTCTGGGTTGCATTTCCCTGGCTTGGCATTTGCTGCACGGGTTTCAAAGTGCATTCCGCACACTGGGAATTTCTAATCACAGGTATATTGGTCTCATTCAGGCATTCGGCACTGGCTTTTCAATCATAGTTCCTTTATTGTTTGCATTGATGCCGATCAGTATGTATTTGCATTGGATTGAGTAATCAGGAATGGAGTTGTTGATACGATTACAAATTGACAAACCAAAAATTCAAATCGAGAAATCAGGTAGAATATGGTGAATTCTAAAATCCCTTCAGGGTCCCTCGAGCACAAATGGACAGACTATAAGGGACATTGTAAATTGGTTAATCCTGCCAACAAGAGAAAGCTGGAAATAATAATCGTGGGCACAGGTTTAGCTGGTGCTTCGGCTGCTGCTTCATTGGGTGAATTGGGATACCAGGTTAAAGCTTTCTGTTTCCAGGATTCTCCACGTCGTGCTCACTCCATTGCTGCGCAAGGTGGAATCAATGCAGCTAAGAATTACCAAAATGATGGTGACTCTGTATTTCGATTGTTTTATGATACGATCAAGGGTGGGGACTACCGCGCACGTGAGGCCAATGTGCATCGCCTCGCAGAAGTAAGCGTCAATATCATTGATCAATGCGTGGCACAGGGTGTTCCTTTTGCAAGAGAATATGGTGGATTATTAAATAACCGTTCATTTGGTGGAACCCAAGTGAAGCGTACGTTTTATGCGGCCGGTCAAACGGGTCAGCAATTGCTGATTGGAGCATACCAGGCTCTTGAACGCCAGGTGGCATTGGGCAATGTGAAAATGTATAGTCGCCATGAGATGCTCGACATTGTGATGGTAGGAGACAAGGCAAGAGGTATCATTTGCAGAAATCTAATTACCGGCGAACTTGAAAGGCATTTTGGTCATGCGGTCCTTTTATGCAGTGGTGGTTATGGAAACGTATTTTATTTGAGTACGAATGCAATGGGCAGCAATGTCACTGCTGCATGGAAAGCGCATAGGAAAGGTGCTTATTTTGGAAATCCATGTTTCACCCAAATACATCCTACCTGCATACCGGTAACGGGCGACCATCAAAGCAAATTGACATTGATGTCTGAGTCGTTGCGAAACGATGGACGTATATGGGTGCCTAAACAAAAGAATGATCCGCGTAAGCCGAATGATATCCCCGAAGAAGAACGCGATTACTATTTGGAAAGACGTTACCCAGCATTTGGTAACCTTGTTCCACGTGATGTGGCATCGAGGGCTGCGAAAGAAAGATGTGATGCTGGATATGGAGTAGGGACCACAAAGCAGGCAGTATACCTCGACTTCCGTTTTAACCTCATCAATAAATATGGTAAGGCAGAAGCGAATAAGCGTGGGCTGGTAAATCCTGATATGGACACGCTGGTTTCACTTGGCAAGGAAGTAGTGAAGGAAGAATATGGAAACCTGTTTGACATGTATGAGAAGATCACTGGTGAAAACCCATATGAAGTTCCAATGCGCATTTATCCTGCGGTGCATTACACCATGGGTGGGCTTTGGGTGGATTATGAGTTGATGACAAATATCAAAGGATTGTATTCTTTGGGTGAAGCTAACTTCAGCGATCACGGTGCAAACCGTCTTGGAGCATCTGCATTGATGCAGGGGCTGGCTGATGGTTACTTTGTGATCCCCTATACAATTGGTAATTATCTCGCGGATGAAATCGCTACCAAGCCAATTGCTTTGACTGATGATGCATTTGTGAAAGCAGAACAGGCAGTAAGTGACAGGATCAATCAATTGATGAATATAAAAGGGAAACAAACTGTAGAAAGTTTTCACAAACGTCTTGGTAAGATCATGTGGGAGAAATGTGGAATGGCAAGAAATGCGAAAGGTCTCCAGGATGCTATTACCGAAATTCAACAATTGAAAAAAGAATTCTGGAGTGATGTAAAAATTCCAGGGTCAATAAATGAGTTCAATCCTGAGTTGGATAAAGCAGGACGCGTAGCCGACTTTATTGAGTTGGGCGAATTGATGTGTAAGGATGCATTGAACCGCAATGAAAGCTGTGGCGGGCATTTTAGAGAAGAGAGTCAAACTGAAGAAGGCGAGGCAAAAAGAAATGATGAACTGTATTCTTATGTAGCAGCGTGGGAATATAAGTCCGATAGCAACTGGGAGCTTCATAAGGAACCATTGGAGTTTGAAGTAGCGAAGCCAACTCAAAGAAGTTATAAATAATGAGTATGAGATCGCTGCTTATGGTTGTTATCCTATTGGTGTCAATTGTGGGTAGCGCACAGAATAAAGTTCTTTTACAAATACAGCAAAATGGCCCGGCCTTCGCATCATTTATTCCAAAGGGATATGATACGATCCTGACTACAAAGGGTGATTTGAATAAGGATAGCGTGGATGATCTTGTGCTTGTGTTGAAATCGAAGCTGGAACCTGAAAGCGGTGTTGAATTTGACCCTGATAGCATACCATCCAGGCTGTTGATCGTTCTTTTCAAGACGAAGAACGGATTTCAATTGGCTGGTAAATCCGACCAGGCAATTCTTTGCAAGGCATGTGGCGGAGTGTTTGGAGATCCATTGGATGGCGTAAGTGTGGAGAAAGGATTGATGATTATTTATCATTATGGCGGAAGCGCTTGGAGATGGAGTGACACGAGGAAGTTTCGTTACCAGAAGGACGGGTTTTACCTGATAGGTCAAACAACCTATTCTTACTGGAACGTGGACCTTTGTGAAAGCCTTGACGAATTTTCGGGTACGAATTATAAAGATGTCAATTTGGTCACGGGTGCTTATGAAGAGAAGAAGGTTTCTGAGGAGGGGTGCAGGCTTATAGTAAATAAGAAAGGTAAACAAGCTGTAAAGCCTTTGGTAAAGCTTGAAAAATTTAAAATCGACAATTAAGCTGATATGGAACATTACATGATGAATCTCACATTGAAAGTTTGGAGACAAAAGAATAGTTCCGATAAGGGTAGTTTTGAAACTTACCAGGTGAAGGATATTTCTTCGGAGATGTCATTCCTCGAAATGTTCGATGTGTTGAATGAAGAATTGATTCGTGATGGAAAGGATCCAATAGCATTTGATCATGATTGTCGTGAGGGCATTTGTGGTACGTGTTCCATGTATATCAATGGCCGGCCCCATGGTCCCTGGCACGCGAATACCACCTGCCAATTGCATATGAGGGCGTATAAAGATGGTGATACGATTGTAGTTGAACCATGGCGCGCTAATTCATTTCCAGTTATCAAAGATCTAGTGGTAGACCGTTCTGCTTTTGATAGGATAATTCAGGCAGGCGGATATATTTCTGTAAACACCGGTAATCCTGTAGATGCCAATGCAATTCCTGTTGAAAAGGATAATGCAGATAAGGCGTTTGCAGCAGCAGCTTGTATAGGTTGTGGTGCATGTGTTGCAGCATGTAAGAATTCCTCTGCGATGTTATTTCTTTCTGCAAAGGTTGCGCATCTTGCTCTATTGCCACAGGGTGATCCTGAGAGAAAGACAAGGGCGCTTAGTATGGTCGCGCAAATGGATAAGGAAGGTTTTGGAAGCTGTACGTTTACTGAAGCATGCGAAGCTGTTTGTCCAAAAGAGATCTCCATTACGAATATATCAAGGTTGAATGCGGAATATCTTGCGGCAGGATTGACAGTCGATAAGAAGTGAGCTGTCAGCCATCTGCTATCAGCCATCGGCCCTTGCGTGATATACGCAATGACGTTACATGCAGGATAAACGAACACGTGGAGAATTTTCCAATTAACAGGCCATAGCTGAAAGCTGATGGCCGATGGCTAATGGGTCATTTCTTATTTAGAAGAGATAGCACGCTCGCACACTCAATGTCCACAAATCATTTGTTTGCTTGTGATTCTTATAGGTAACACCAGGGCCAATCGAGATACGCTTATCGATATAATAAGTTCCAAACAGGTTTGACCCAAAACCAAAATCACCACTGCCAGCATATACGCCCAAACTCGGACCGGCTGTTAATGAGAGATTGAAATCATGCCATGGATTGCACATTATTCCAGGGAAGACAGTGAAGTACAAATAACCATCATATCGAAAATCATAACCGGCAGGTTGTACTTTCTTACCTAAGAAATAATCGACACCAGTATTGACCGTTAACCCAATCGCCTTGCTCGGTTTAATTCCCTGCCCAAACCGATGATGACTCCATGCATATCCAAGGCCAACACCACCAAAATGAGAACGCGCAAAAACTCCAACCGGGATATGCAAATCAAGGAAGCCAAGATGACTTTTTCCAGGCTGTTTTTGACTGGCAGGGGCACCGATGTCCTGGGAATGGGAAATGATGCTGATCAATAGACCTAGACCGAAGATGGGGAACACATACCTTTTTTTCATAACCTGCTCTCAAATTTGACCCTTTTTCAGCTAAATAACTCCGCTGCGGGACTTTCACGCAATAAAAACACCGATTTTTACGATTCTGAAGATAAACTCGCTGCTATTGAGTGGTTTACGTCGAATACTCCTTACATCCGCTTTCCTTACGGCAGTCCTTTTTTCCTATGGCCAGAACCCTTTGCAAAATGGTTCTAACCTCAGGCAAAAAATGATGATCGTAACAGGAGACACTATTCGCGTAGATACCATCAGCATTATACCCCAAACATTCGCCATTCAAAACATCTCTCCAGAGGATTATCATTTCGATTTTATCAACGGGATTCTTATCTGGAATAAACGTCCGCCAACAGATACTGTGTATGTGAGCTACCGGGTTTTTCGATATAAACTGAACTCGGTCACCCAACGAATGCAGTACGACAGCATAGCAAACAACATGTCTTTGCGGGCGTATGAATTCAATAATGAACTTAGCGATGAAGAACGCGGCATCTTCAATTTCGGTAAGCTGCAGGCAGAAGGAAGTTTTGGTCGACAGTTATCATTCGGCAATAGCCAGGATGCAGTTTTGAATTCAGTGTTGAATCTTCAGCTGTCAGGAATGCTGGGCGATAGCATCGAAGTACAGGCAGCTATTACCGATAACAATATCCCTTTGCAACCGGATGGAACCACGCAACAGCTAAACGAATTTGATAAGGTATTTCTCCAATTCAGCAAGAAGAACTGGAAATTGAACCTGGGCGATATCGACATCCGGCAAAATCAAAGTTATTTTCTCAACTTCTACAAACGACTACAGGGGATATCCTTTCAAACTACCAACAGGATTGGATCGAATATCGAATCCAAAACATTGGCGAGCGGATCGATAGCAAAAGGAAAGTTTACCCGCAACATTATCCAGGCACTGGAAGGCAACCAGGGTCCTTATCGTTTGCAGGGAGCAAACAATGAATTCTTCTTTATCGTTCTTGCCAATACCGAACGCGTATTCATCGATGGACAATTGATGCAAAGGGGCGAGGACCAGGATTATGTTATCAACTACAACACAGCCGAGGTTACATTCACGCCGAAGAGAATGATCACAAAAGATAGCCGTATACAGGTTGAGTTCGAATATGCTGACCGAAATTTTCTAAATGCCAACTTCTATCTCTCGCAGGAATTTAATGTCAATGAAAAATTGAAAATTCGTTTCGGTGCATTCGCTAACAACGATGCAAAAAATTCTCAGATCAACCAGGACCTCGGTCCGGAGCAAAAGCAATTTCTATCGGTGATCGGCGACAATATCCAGGCTGCATACTATCCTTCTGCGACCATTGACACATTTGCTGCCGGAAAAATTTTATACAAACGCGTCTACTATAACACGCAGACAGGTATCGATTCGTTTTACCAGTATTCGGTAAGTCCCGACTCGGCGATCTACAGTCTTTCATTTTCTCTTGTGGGACAGGGTAACGGTGACTATGTACCAGATTTCAATGGCGCCAATGGAAAAGTATATCGTTTCATTGTCCCTATCAATGGTATACGGCAGGGAAGTTATGCGCCGGTAACCATTCTCGTTACACCGAAGAAACAACAATTGCTGAATCTCGGTATTGACTATGCAATCGCTAAGGGTACCACCATTAAAACCGAAGCGGCAATGAGTAATTATGATGCCAATACTTTTTCAAAGAAAGATGATGGGGATAACAGGGGCTGGGCGACGAAGGTTCAATTGAACAATTCTACACTATTGCGAAAGAAAAACAATCTTCAGCTGCAGTCGGCTTTTGACTATGAATACGTTCAAAACAAATTCCGTCCATTGGAGAGATTGAGGACCGTCGAGTTCTCGCGTGATTGGGGTTTGCCGCTCGTAGTTGAACCGCAAACTGAAAACATATTACGTGCATCCACGGGAATCAGGAGTGGTGGCGGGCATGTATTGAATTACCGGTTTACCAACTACCTCCGTGGCGATGATTACAAGGGTATTCAAAATGCCGTCGTCCACATTTTCAAAATAAAAGGATGGCAATTCAACAATGAATTTGTTCTCACGGATTTTAATACTGCAATTGACAAAGGAAAATTCTTTCGGCCGACAGTTGATATGAGTAAACTATTCAGCAAGCTCGGAAACTGGCGACTCGGATTCCGTTATGCCCTCGAGAATAATGAAGTGAGAAATAAATCAACAGACACCCTCACTGCGAATGCATTTTGGTTTGACAGTTATTCAGTCTATGTCAAAACGAATGAAGCGAAAAAGAATCGTTACAGTGCAACATTTTTTACCCGCACAGATAAATACCATGCAAATGGGGGAAAGGAATTTGTGAGCGGTGATCGCAGCTATAACCTCAACCTCCAGGCAGAATTATTATCGAATGCCAACCGCCAGTTCTTCCTGAATACGACCTTCAGAAAGCTGAAAGTTGGTGATGCGGCTATCTCAAAGCAAAAAGAAGACGAAACAATTCTCGGTCGCGCAGAATACGTGATGAACGAATTCAAGGGTTTGATAACTGGTAACGTTTTGTATGAAGTGGGAGCGGGGCAGGAGCAGAAGCGGGACCTTGCTTACCTTGAAGTGCCTGCAGGAACCGGACAATATGCCTGGATCGATTATAACAACGATGGCGTGCAACAATTAAATGAATTTGAACTGGCAGCATTTCCTGACCAGGCAAAATACTTCCGGATATTTACACCAACCAATGAGTTTCTGAAAGCAAACTATATCACATTCAACTATAGTTTCAACCTCAACCCAAGAGCACTGTTAGGCGGAGAATTAAAAGGATATAAAAGTTTCATTGCACGATTCAATGTCTCCAGTTCACTCCAGATCAATAAGAAATCAATAGCGCAGGGGACTTTCGAGTTCAATCCATTCAAGTATGACGTAAACGATACTGCATTAATAACGCTGAATAATATCCTGCTGAACACTGTTTCCTTCAATAGGTTCAGCACGGCCTGGGGAATGGACTTTAGCAACCTGAGGAGTAAAGGAAAGGCGCTTCTTACCTATGGATATGAGAGCCGCGAGGTAAACGACTGGAATGCAAAATTGCGGATCAATATCAGTCGTTCATTCCTTCTCAGCGTAAATGCGAGAACGGGAATAAACGCGTCCTATACTCCCAATGCAAAATTTGACAATCGCAATTATAAACTGGATATCAATAGTGTTGAACCCGTACTTACTTTCATTAGCGGAACAATATTCAGGCTTTCGACCGGTTACAAATATGAGGAGAAGAATAATGAACCGACCTATGGAGGAGAAAAATCATCATCCCAGTCACTGAATGTGGAATCGAAATACAATGTACTGCAGAATAGTTCTATCTCCGGTAAGTTTACCTATGACCAGATCAGTTTCAGAACTCTTAACCCAGGAGTTACAAGCACGGTTAGCTATATAATGCTGGATGGATTATTACCCGGTAAAAATTATCTCTGGAACCTGACGCTAACAAAACGACTCTTGAAGAATCTTGAACTGAATTTCCAATATGATGGTAGAAAAGCAGCAAGCTCAAAGACTGTTCATATTGGTAGAGCGAGCCTGACCGCCCTTTTCTAAGCCTTCAGCCATTTGGCATGCCATCGGCTTTCAGATGTCAGCTATCGGCTCTTGCGTGTTTGCTTGATAACTCCTGCCTCTTTTTGTTTCGAAATTTCTTATATCACGCAAGAGCCGATAGCTGATAGCTGATTATACGTTGAAACGGAAATGCATCACATCTCCATCCTTCACCACATATTCTTTTCCTTCGATCCTTAACCTACCCGCATCGCGGCAAGCCGATTCAGAACCAAACTGGATGAAATCGTCATAACCGATAACTTCAGCCTTGATAAATCCCTTTTCAAAGTCGGTATGGATTACGCCCGCAGCTTGTGGAGCTTTCCATCCTTCATGAATTGTCCATGCCCTTACTTCCTGGACACCGGCAGTGAAGTATGTATAAAGATTCAGGAGTTTATAAGCAGAATGTATGAGTCGATCAAGTGCGGGCTCGGTCATTTTATATTCTTCCATGAACAGCTGGCGATCATCTGCATTTTCCAACTCTGCAATTTGAGCCTCGATATTGTTATTCATGATGATCACTTCCGCTTTTTCATTTTTCACTGCAGCCTTCAGTGCTTCTGAATATTTATTACCTGTATGCATGGAGGCCTCATCAACATTGGCAACATACAGTACGGGCTTATCAGTGAGAAGGAAAAGGTCAGCGACGGCCACTTTTTCTTCTTTGGTGAGAGTTAATTCACGAATGCTCTTACCTTTCTCAAGATGATCTTTACAACGAACCAGGATCTCGAGTTCAACCTTTAATTTAGGATCCAGCTTAGCCTGTTTCTCGGTCTTCTGGATCTTCTTCTCCACGCTTTCCAAATCCTTCAATTGAAGTTCTGTATCGATGATCTCTTTATCGGAAACGGGGTTGATTGCACCTTCATCACGAAGAATGTTTTCATCTTCGAAACAGCGGATCACATGAATGATGGCATCCACTTCACGGATATTTCCCAGGAACTTATTACCCAATCCTTCACCCTTGCTTGCACCACGAACCAGTCCGGCAATATCCACGATCTCGATTTGAGTAGGTACGATCTTGTTGGGTATTACCAATTCTGCCAGCTTTGTGAGCCTGCTATCCGGAACATCTACCAGACCAACGTTCGGGTCAATGGTACAGAAACGATAATTGCTCGCCTGAGCCTTGGCGCTGTTGCTAACTGCATTAAAAAGAGTCGATTTGCCGACATTTGGCAATCCCACGATACCTGCCTGTAAAGCCATTTTTTTGTGTTGTTTTTCGGGGCGCGAAGATAAGGAAAAGCTGTCAGCCAATAGCCATCGGCCTTCAGCTTTGCGTGTTATTTGGGAATTCTAATAGAGTGATAATTGACTCCTGCTTATTAGAAACTTTCACGAATCGTAGCGGGCCCATTGGCTGACGGCTAAAGGCTGAAGGCTTTGCCTTATCTTTCATCTTCTAATCAAGGAAAAATGACTTTATCAAAAATCTGGTCAGCGTTCATAATCATTGCAATCCTGGTGGCATCGGTGCGGATGGTAGGAGGGGATAAGAAGATATTTACCAGGATGGTTGTTGGGAAATCAACTGATAAGTATGACAGCGTTTATTATGCGGCAGTTGGCTCCCCAGTCAATCAAAAGCTGTCGGCTCAATATCCTGATTTTCTTAAAGACTATGGCTATTATCGGACAAACGATATTTATCGGGCCTCGGTGCTTTTGACGGATGACCTGGCCAAAGATTCTGTCAATTTTATCAGGTCCCTGCGTCCCTCAATAAATGTATACACCTATTTGTCGGTGCAAAGAAAGCTCTCCAGAAAGGTGGACGGTATTATTGAGACAGGTAAGAATGCAGTCATCGATATCATCATTCCACTCATAGGAATACTTGCATTGTTCATGGGCTTTCTAAACATTGCAGAAAAGGCGGGTGGGGTAAACTTATTATCCCGAATTATCTGGCCATTTTTCTCGCGCATATTTCCTGATATTCCCAAAGGTCATCCGGCAACAGGGCATATGATGATGAATTTTTCGGCAAACCTGCTGAACCTCGATAACGCAGCCACTCCATTTGGATTAAAGGCAATGGAAAGCCTGCAGGAATTGAATCCTAACAAAGCGGTGGCTTCCAACTCCCAGATCATGTTTATGGCGTTGCATGCGTCGGGACTTACATTGATACCGGTCACGGTTATAGCGTATCGTTCCAGCATGGGCGCACAAAATCCTACTGATATATTTATTCCCTGCATGATCGCCACATTCGTGGCAACGATGGCTGCGATGTTTATAGTTTCATTCAAGCAACGCATCAATCTTTTCCAACCAGTAATTCTTGCGTGGGTAGGAGGGATCTCGGCCTTAATCGCATTGTTGGTAGTATATGTCGTTAGATTGAATTCAACAGAGGCCCAGGCATTCTCCAATGTCCTGAGTAATGGAATCATTCTCGGCGTCTTCTTTTTAATTGTATTGGGCGGCATTTATAAAAAGATCGATGTATTTGATGCCTTTGTAGATGGAGCGAAAGGGGGATTTGAAACTGCTGTGAGGATCATTCCCTATATTGTCGGAATGCTTGTAGCGATCAGTATGCTTCGTACCAGCGGTTCATTCGACGTTATCATTAACGGTGCAAAAATGTTATTTACCGCATTAGGAACCGACACAAGATTTGTTGACGGACTTCCTACTGCATTGATAAAGCCATTGAGTGGAAGTGCATCCAGGGGTATGATGTTGGATGCGATGAAAACCTATGGCCCCGATTCTTTTGCAGGTAAACTTTCTTCCGTATTACAGAGTACATCCGATACGACCTTCTATGTGATAGCCGTTTATTTTGGATCGATAAACATCAGGAATACGCGCTATGCTATCGGGGCGATGTTGCTGGCCGACCTGGTTGGGATCATCACATCGATCCTGCTTGCCTACTTGTTTTTTGGATAAAAAAAACTGCCCAGCTTTCGCTGAACAGTTTTACCGACTCCGTTTCGAAAAATTCTTGCCTTCTAATAGTTTGAGAAGATAGCGAGCTGCCTTGCCGCGTTGGCAGTACCAGTCAGGCCATATCGCCCACGAAACACCATAGTGTAACTTCTCTTCGGCGTTGGAATGAACGAATTGAATTGTGCGAGCGCAGTAGTTGTACCAGTGGCTCTTACAATCAACGTATCGTTAATATTAGCAGGGATTGAAATAAAATCAGTCACGTCTGTCTTATTAATTCCCGTAAAGAGATTTGCGTTTTTCTTTACTGAGAAAATGTCAATAGCCGGAACAACAACCGAGTTTGGCGCATAGATAAAGTTTGCCAGTCGAACCCTTGACGTGTTTAAATCAGCCGGCACTTCAATTTTTGTTTCGACGATCTTCACTTTCGGATTGGTAATCGTATCATAGGCAAAAACGGTGTAGTAAGTACCAGCTTGTAAATTTTCAGTGAAAGTCATTGGGACCTGTGTCGTCGTCGATGAGGTATCTTTCAACTGAAAAGTGTGTATGCCTGTGGTGGACAGGAAACTGTTTCCCAATGATGGTGCAGCCGAATTATAAGTATTCGAAGGAAAGCTGGAACCAAGGATCAGTGACGATCCGTTCAGGGGCCTGCCCTCATTATAAAGATAGTTCCGGTTTGCTTCAACAACCGCATTGTAGAACTGGAGCGTTGAGCTATTGCTATAGTCCGTCACTTCATTGGTGATCTTATCGTATGGCTGTTTATCACAACCAGTAATGATCAGGAAGGCGGAGAGAATCACGCATCCTGCAACAATTATTTTAGATTTTGTCATTGTCATCTTTTTTTGGCGTTAAGAGTTAAGGAAGAGAGAACCAACATTCTTTAGTATGGTAGTCGGCCTGGTCTGCTCCAATTCTCTTCAACTCATTCAGGTTCCACACATATTCAGAATTGAACCTTGGCCTTACTCTGTAAACAAGCCTGTTGTTGTTATCTGGATTAAATAAATCATTACCTGTTGGTACAGCGAAGTCAGTATACACTCTTCCGGATCCGCCTTTAGGATCGTTATCGATATAGTGATAACGGCGCATGTCAACCCATGTTTCCATTACCCCATGGCCCCATAGCGCGATATACTTTTGAAGCATGATCATGCCGAGGGTAAGTCCTGCAGAACTTGCTGGAACAACTTTTGGATCTGCAAGGAATGCATCGCGGATAGCAGGTGTGATAAGATTCGCTGCAGGCACGTTAGTGCCATAGGTGCTAATCAACATGTCGAAGTGTGCCTGTATGCCCTCTTTGTATGCGGTCAATGCAGTATTCTTGTCACCTTTTCTCCATGCAGCCTCTGCTTTAATAAATTTCAATTCTGCAGCGCTCATGATTGGAATTGGTGAAGCATTACGGAATATATAACGGCAATTGTTATCGCTGCCGACGCCATTATTTATGCCTGCCTCCTGGCTTACAGCTGAGAAATTCTCCGGGCGGTCCTTTGCTGGCATCACTTGCTGTCCCTTGATCGGGTCAACACCTTTGATGGTGCCATTCGAGTTCAGACGCAACATATAAATCCCTCTCGGGTCTGTTACACCTGGGAATGAACTATTGGCGCCTGTCATGAGGTTTGCTATAAAACTGGACTGACGAATGGCAACAGGATTCACGGTGCCGTTTGATGTAGACGTAAAATTGTTTCTTAATGGACCAAAGAAATTGTTAGTTGCACTGATCGCCGTTGCTGCAAATTTCAACATCGCGTTGTCAGCGTTATCCTTAATTGATTTATCGCAGTAGTAAATAACAGAGTCTGCGTTATAAGTCGATTTGTTGCTGAGATGCGCGTGGTAGCGGGCCAGGATTCCCCATACAAATTTTTTCCATTTTTCTGTATCACCGCCATAGAAATAAGTGTCACCTTCCGCAAGCTTTCCAGCACCATCACCTTTTTGATCGAGGTAATAGAGTGCTTCAAAGCACAGGTTGCGAACACGTGTGTACACTTGTTCCTGTGTGTTGTAATGGAAGGTGAGGAGGTCGGTATTGAAAGCCTCGTCAAGAATTACATCGCCGTAAACGTCTGTCAACGTGAGCCAGCTCCATGCACTGATAGCTTTGCCAGCGCCAACATAGTCCCACATTTTATCTTCCGCTGCCCACTGCGTCATACGAACATTGTTCTGGCCAATATCATAGTAATGCATCCGCCAAATGGACTGGCTGATATCGGCTGCGCTGTTGGTATAACCCATGCGATCGTAGTTGCTGTTCACACCCGACCAGACAAAGTTTTGTACATATTGACCCAGGTACCTGGCGTCATTTGATTGACCGTGCCCTGCATAGTTACCCCACATGGCACTTACTATTTGCGGTAGCAATTGCTGCGGTGGAACCCTCACATCCGCGTTGGGGTTTGCATAGGCCTCATCAATTTTCTTGGAGCATGAGAAGCTTACAAAAATCAGTAAGCTTACCATCACTGTCATTGAAAATATCTTTTTCATGTTCATGATTCATTTAATGATTAAAAGTTAGCCCTGATTCCAAAGTTCACACTGATTGGTGCGCCCACATTACCGTAGTCAAATCCAAATGCACCTACACCTCTTGTTCCCGCTGTATTTCCATTCACTGCAGGATCAGCACCAGAATAGTTAGTGATCAGGATAAGGTCGTTGGCACCAACGAATGCGCCAAGTGATCTCAAGAACTTCAACTTTGCGATACTCTTTGTCGGGAATGTATAGCTCAACGAAATATCTCTCAGCCGGAACCAATTCACATCTTTCTCAACAAATGCTTCTTCAGGCATTGATGTGTAATAAGACTGTGCGTAGTAAGGTATGATTGAAATTGTATTGCGAGTTGGACTTGCTGTATTTTCCAAGCCGTCTCTCAATACACCCTGTACTACTCTTGGAGTAAGCCTGTCTTCCGTGCGCAAGCTCTTACCCTGCAATGTCAGATACATGTCTGTACCATTGAACACATCGCCACCCACTTTCAGGTCCCAAAGAAAATTCAGGCGCCAGCTTTTGTAAGTGAAACTGTTGTTCCAACCTATTGTGAAATCCGGATTGCGGTCGCCCAACACTTTAAATGGAGCGCTGGTTGGTGCATTGATAGGAACGCCAGTTGCTGGATCAATAAGTATATCGCCTGCATTATTACGCAGGTAATAAAGGCCGGTGATGCTGGTAGTAGGTCCACCAGTGATCAAACCACCTCTTGCGTTAGCATACAACCATGTATCAGAGATATAGAATTCCGGAACATTCGCTGGTAATGACAACACTTTATTACGCATGCGGTTGAAGTTGATGGTGGTCGTCCATTGAAAGGTTTGATTTCTGACGGGAATTGCTGTCGCAGAAACTTCGACACCTGTGTTCTGGTTAGCACCAACGTTCAATGTGTTTAACACGAAACCGGTTCCATAGCTCGCCCGGAACAACTCGACGATCAGGTCAGAGTTCTTCGTGTGATAATAAGTAACATCAAAATTGAGTCGGCTCTTCAGCAACCTGAATTCAGTTCCAACTTCAAACGTCTTTTGACGCTCTGGTCTCAGGAAAGGATTCGCATTAGTGAAGCCGTAATAATATCCGCCGCCGCTTCCTGTATTCTGTGCGAATATTGACTGGTTCGCATAAGGTGCGCTGGATCGGGCAGTTTGTGCGAGTGATCCGCGAACCTTAATGAAGTCAATTACATTATTCGCTTTCAATTCCGGCAATAGATCCGAAAGTATCACGCTCACGCTACCCGCAGGGTAGTTGTATTTTCTATATTGCTCAGGAAAAATCGAAGACTCTTCAAAACGGTGAGAGTAAGTCAGGAACACAGCATTTTTCCAGCTCAACGAAATTTCGCCGAAGTATGCCGACTGCCTGTTGATTGATTTGTTATAATCACCGTTGCGAACTGCATTCAATAATCTAGTCCTGCTTGATACTCTTGTCAACGAGCTATCTGGTTTTTTACCCAGCATTGCTTCATATTGTTCCTGTGTGATGATGGTGCCGTTACCCACAGTGCCGCCTTTGTACATCTGGCCGTTCAAACCCACTGAGTCTACAAGGTTGGTACCATAGACAGCATACATTTCTGTTTGATAATCCTGCCACATGTTACCAACAATGATTTGACCGGTAAAGTCTTTCCATTGTTTTTTTGCGGTTGCAGTAATGGTGTGGTTATAGCCGCCGTAATTCCTGTAATAGTTATCAAGTGAACCGCCCTGTGCCCTTGTCAGGTAGAATGATTGTGGGTGATTAGTCAGACTTCCTACTGTGCGATAGCTATCATATCCAAAACGACCTGAAATCGTGAGCCAGTCGAATGGAGTAATATTGATACCGAGTGTTCCTATGCCGCGGTCAGTTTCATCGTAGCTACGGTTATTATTGACGTTGAAGAATGGATTGTCCAATTCCGAGTTAGGATTTGCAGAGAAGATTGTTTTCTTCAATCCTTCTGGCGACTTCCAATCGCGTACATCTTCATCACCAGGCCATACCAGTAACGTTAGCATATAACCATATAAACCTCTCAACGGTTTATCGTTTACGCTCCTGATGTAACTGATCGACGGAATGATTTCAGCATACTTGCCAATCTTAACCGTTCCTGAAAGACGAGCATTATACTTGTCGTAGCTATTGGTAGGGATTGGTGATTCCTGTGTAAGGAAAGATCCAGAGGCCCTGATGGTGTAGTTTTTCTCTCCATATTCAGCAGCCAGGTTATGCGTTTGAGCGAAACCTGTTCTGAAGAAATTTTCTACGTTATTATATATCTGAGTTCCTTCAGCATAGGCAGGGCCGAAGTATGTTCCAGAGTTTGTATTGAGTGTTGCGCCATATACTCCGTTTGTTCCAGAATTGAAATCACTGATTGTTTCAGGAAAACGTGTAAGCTTGGTAAAGCGGAAGCTATTATCATAATTTACCAACACCTTACCGGCAGTATTTGCTTTCTTGGTTGTGATGATGATTGCGCCTGAACTTGCCTGGCTACCATAAAGAGCGGTTGCCTCAGGTCCTTTTAATACAGTGATAGATTCAATATCATTAGGATTAAGATCGGCGATCCGGTTTGTATAGTCATTGCTCCTGTTCTCACGTGCAGAGGCGAGTCCAAGTGCAGTACCTGCACCGCCACCACCATGGTTTTCACTAAGCGTTTGATTATCGGCGATCACACCGTCAATCACAAACAGGGGAGAGTTATCTAATGATATAGAGTTGAATCCTCGCAATACAATTTGGGAAGAAGCTCCTGCCATACCACCAGTTTGCGTTACAGTCAAACCGGCTACACGGCCTTGCAGGCCATTTACAAAGTTTTCGCGTTGAGTTTCCTTGATCTCATTGCCGTCCACTTTTTGAACCGAATATCCCAGCGATCTTGGATTCCGTTTGATGTCCATCGCAGTCACGACAACTTCTGCCATCGTATCCTGGTTAGGTTTTAGATTAATGCCGATTGTATTGCCGCTACCTGGAGACACATCCTGTGTTTGGTAACCGACATGTGATAGTTCGAGCGTTTCACCAGGGTTGACCCTGATGCTGAAGGTTCCTTTGGCATCGGTTTGAGTGAGGCGGTTCGTGCCTTTCACGCGGACAGTTACTCCCTGGAGCGGTGTTTTGTTGTCATCCGACAAAATAGTACCGCTAATGGTTCGTTCCTGCGCCCATATTGCCAATGGCAATAAAAGGAGCAAGAGAGACACTGCTGTGAAAGAGCGGAAAAATTTTCTCATAGCTGTTGTGTTTTAATAAATAGTTTAATAAGCAGATCCTTGGTTCTTATGTTTCTTATAATACGGTGATTCCAGCGTCTACATAGGGCTTAAGGGACGGGTGATCGGGTGAAAGTTCAGTGATAAGGATATCAATCTCGCCGAGTCCGCCAATTTGAATTGGCTGGAACGTGTTTATTTTTTCAGCGATCGTAAGGCAAACAATTTTTTGTGATGACTCGATCATGGCTTTCTTTAATTGTACCACTTCCCAATCGTTATCGGTGATGCCATGTTGAATATCGATGGCATTTGTGCCGAGGAAACAGATATCGGCCCTGATCTGCCTGATCTTGTTTATTGCTTCGGCGCCGACAGTGATCTTGGAGCTTTTGGAGATCTTATCGCCAATCAGGATCACTTCGATATTCGGGTGATGCATGTATTCCAGTATAGCGGCAATACTTCCCGAAATAAAAGTGGCTTTCAACTGTGGCGGAAGCAGCCTGGCCATTTCCAATATGGTGGTGCCCCCGCTCGTCAGAATAAACATACCATTATTGATAAGGCTTATTGCCTTTTCAGCGATGACTTTCTTCTGGTTTTGTGAGTAAACACCACCTGATGGAAAGGATACCTGGCTAAATGAGTGTGATAATGCGCCGCCATGTACTTTAATGATCTTTCCTTCTTCTGCGAGTTCCTGGAGATCTCTACGGATAGTGTCTTCTGACACATTGATCTCATGACTCAATGAGGAGGAGAGAACTTTATTATGAAGATTTACCTGATGCAGTATATATGCCTGCCGTTCTTTCTTAAGCATTGCTAGTTTTTGGGAGGGCTAAATGTAAGTCAAATTCCCGCACAAAGACGCACAAACCAGAAAAAATTTGCAGAAAGGTTGCAGAATGTGGAGAAGAGGTGGATAGCGAGCTATCAGCTTTTAGCCATCAGCCATCGGCCGTCGGCCTGGTGTCCTACAGGTGGACAGGGTATTCACTTTTCTGAATACGCAACTGCTCAAAGGCAGTAAGGTTTAAGAGTTGTCTCGAAAACCAAAGGCAAAATAATTTTCCATTATCACGCAGAAGCTGATAGCTGATGGCTGAAAGCTAATAGCCCAACTAGAACGTAAACCTCGCTGTAAAGCCGACGGCTGCTGGCTCAAAATTGATATCACTGACAAGATTCAATTCGGGTTTCCAGTCGAGGCTGAGGTTGAGGGGTATGTTGGCAAACTTGTAATCAAGGCCGAGCACGCCCATGCCGCCGAAGTTGACGGTGTTTTCATTCAGCTTTGTGTTTGGATTATATTCTTTTGCAAAACCCACATAACCCCCACCGCCATAATACCATTGAATGCCTTCAGCACTGAATGGTTTATGCACCTCATACAATCCTCCAATAGCAAGGTCATTGTTGCCAAAAGAAAGTAAGGCCTCTATCGCCGATTTTTCGTTGAGGAAATGTTTGAATGAAACAGAATTGTTGACAATTGCGGCGTTGCTGCTCAAACGTATACCCAATGCTGTTTTGTAGTTCTGAGCGGAAAGGTTATGCGTCATAAATAATGCAGCGCTGAAGAGCAATGCAAAAAGGATCTTCTTCATGATGAATTTATTTTATAGAACGCATAACGAAAAAGCAGTGCCGGGAAGTTTTAAGGAATTGGTAAAGAGGTGGTGTGGAAATGTTAAAAGGCTCTCAGCTGTCGGCTTTCAGCTATCAGATCCTTAGCGGTGCAGTCATTACAGTTTGAAAGATTCCAACGAAGGTTCAATAGCCGACAGCCGATGGCCATTGGCTGAAAGCTTACTCATACATCTCCAACTTCGTCTTTGGCCTTCTCGACTCGAGCCAACGGAAGTTTGGAAGGAGCATATCAGCAGGACTTTTTTTGCGAATGGGCCAGATAGTGCCAGTTACCTCGCTACGGAAAACAACTTTGTCGAGTTGCTTTTGCTCGAAATAAATATCGATGATATCCGATTTGGATTGATTGATGCCGGTATAAGCACTATCATCATCCTGGATAAAATATATACACTCCGCCAGTCCGCGTGCCCTCACTGAATCAATATTGCCATCGATGAACCAGCCATCGATTCGAGTAGACTTGATCTGGTTGTAAATTCCATTCTCCACTTCATTCACCATAAATCCATTCTCGAAAGCCTGTACTTTATCGGCTTTCTTATTCCGTGTATATAATAATATGGTATCACCAGTTATCTGGCTTTTCTGGGACCATACTACTGGATCATCATAAAGTCGAAACGTCGAATCTTTGAACGAATAAAACATGCTATCACAAACTGCCTGTAATGAATCATTGAATATTCTCACATTGCGATAGGCTTCGAAGTAGCGATTGGTGCTATCCTTTTCATTGATCTTGGCCACTTTTGTTCCTTTAATACTATCGACAATCACCGAATCCTTTCCAAACTTGTCGGTGAGCCGGGCCGAGAACAAAGTATCTCCAGTAACAAGAATAGAATCGTTATTCTGTTTAATGATCATTAGCGGTTTTCTGGTTGCAAGCACCGCATCGGTATTTTTATTCCGATAGATTATGCCGGCAAGAATGGTGGTGCTGTCTTTATTGTTTCTTACTATGGCATTTCCTTCAATGATCGAAATGCCGGTACTATCGTCAATGCTCATGCGGTTGCCAACGGCTGAGATTTCGCCATCCACCACTTCGGGTCTTTGTCCAAATTCAGCTTTGCCGGTCTGCTGGTTATAAAATCCTTCGCGTGTGCGTATAACCCTGCCACTGCTATCTTTTATCGTGGTAAATGAAATAAAGCGTGTTGTTTGTGACGCAGTATTATATAAAAGCGAATCAGTGTCGATATCGTATGCGGGATCTTTTAGTTTGACTTCTCTTTTGAAGTAAACATCTTTCAGGTCAGCAAAATAAACACCTTCCTTACTAGTCAGCACTGATTTCTTATTGACGACCCTTCCGCCATTTTTATAAGTACCGATATTGGTTTCCATATCATACTCCAAATCGGGAGTGGTAAGTACTGCCTTGCCATCGGAGAGATTAACACCGCCATCCAGGTAAGCATATTTAGTTTTGGTAAGATAGCGAAGGTGATTAGCTGTTACAGTAGCCGTATCCGAATCAATGATCTTCACATGTCCCCATGCCTCAAAAACGTTTGCAGAGTTATTCATCACGCAGCTATCGCAGAAGAACAGGCTATTGCCCTGTTTCATTTTCACATTGCCAACAATGATGGTGAGTTTCGTTGTATCATCTATTGTTTTAAATGTAAGCTGGCGGGTATAGTCAAGGATTTCGATTCTCTGTACAGTCGTATCGGTTGAGGTTGCGGCGGGAACGATCTGTGCATTGAGCCGGGTGATGGACAGGCAAAGAATGATGAAAGCCATTAGCCATTTTGGCCACCTGACGTAATGTGCCCAATTAGCGCAATGGATATGATTAGCGCAATTAGTGTTCTTTATATTCTCCATTATGGCTTCTGCGGAATAGTATCTTTTAACGAGGGCGAAGTTAGCGCGCCTCCTTTATCCTTCTTGCCGAAGACTGAAATATTAACGTAGCGTTTGGGGTGTGCGCGCAGGTCATCCATCAGTATCTCAGCACTCAAAATGGCGTCATGGAGTTTATTGTACAATGTACGATCATTGATCAGCGCTCCAAGTGTGCCTTCATTGCTTGAGATCTTCGCAACTGCCTGCTTCATTTTGCTAATGGCAGACTGAAGTGAATCCATTGTCTGCTGCAGATCAAGTGCAGATAATTTTTGAGTGAATCGTTTTGTATTGCCAATTATCGCAGAAATGCTGTCATTATTCTTTTTCAGGTTGTCGGTGATCACATTAACATTTCCTAAGGATGTTGCCAATGGACCATGTTGCGCATCGAGTAATTTGTTTAAGGAATTACTGGCCGAGTTCAGGTTCGCAATAGTTTGCTGCAAATTGTTCTTTGCATTAGTGTCGAAAAGCTTGTTAATATTTCCAAACACCACATTCAATGAATCCAGTGAACCCCGGATCTTGACAAGGGTAGGGCTCACTTGTGATGAAAGGTCGCCAAGGAGGCCATTATCAATTCTCGTATTTAGCCGGTCGCCATCCTTGAGGAAATTCTTTGAATCGCCTTTCTCGACAATGATGGTTGATGAACCAACCAGGCCTGGTGAAATATAGGCAACTGAATTATCAGGGATATTGATATCGCGATTGAGGGTTATTGTCACGTCAACACTGGTAATATCCTTATCAGTGGGCTCGATATCATAGACTGTTCCAACTGAAACGCCATTTATCTTAACGAGGTTTGACTTTTCCAGGGGGCCCAACCTTTCAAAAATCGCGTGGATCTTTGTTGAACTATTGAAAATGTCTTTTCCTTTCAGGTAATTGAAGCCGAGCAAGAGCATTGCAAGGGCAATTATAGATAGTAAGCCGACTTTGGTTTCATTATTGATCTTCATATCGAGGTTTCCGGCGGCAAATTAGCTAATTATTAGCAAAGATAGGTGTTAGGTGTTTGGTATTAGGGATGTGGTGCGAGGTGTCAGTAATTAGCAGCTAGCAACTAGACTTCCTGGGATAAATGAACAATTATCCGGAACACATATAAACAAAAAAGGCTGCAGGTACAACCTGCAGCCCAAAGCTCGTCGCTCATAGTTCGCAGCTTTCCTCACTGCGATGTCGATATCGATTTCGATTCGATCTTTTCTTTATACGACCTGAATGCGTTCACTAAATCATTTACGATTTCGGTTTGTCCATCGTCGCTATTGATGTATTGCTCTTCTTCTTTGTTGGAGATAAATCCGATCTCGACAAGTATGCTCGGCATTCCTGTTGCCTGCAACACCCAGATTCCTTTATCATTTCTTTGCTTCACGCCACGGCTGCTGCGTCCTGTTGCAACAAATTCTTTTTCTACCAGGTCAGCCAACTCATGGCTCTTGCGGAAGTAGTGCTGTGCATAGATCAGCATTCTTGCTTTTTCAGCAGGATCAGAAGGATCGGGAAGCGTCAACGTAGATAAAGAATCAATTTCTCCGTATTCTTCAGTATTCTCATTCTTGTTGATCGAATTCACTTTCGCATCGTTCTTGCTCACTGCCCAGATATAGGTTTCAGTACCTCTCACAGAATTCTCTCTCCACACAGTCTGGTACCTGTTCACGTAATAAGTTTGTTTTACTTTCTTACCCTTGCGCTTTACATATTTTGTTTTCGGTGTTCGACCCACAACTACCTTTTCATACCAGCCACCGGCATGACGGCCCGCCGAATTGCAGTGGATAGCGATGAATAGATCAGCACCGGATTCATTGGCAAGATCTGCACGATATCTCAAGCCCTCGTCTTTCGTACGTTTGTTACCGGGCATTATATCGGTGGTGCGAGTGTAGATGATCTTGAGATCTGGGAATTCCTTTTCAAGTGCTTTGCCGAACTTCAGTGAAACAGCGAGACTCACGTCGGATTCATTGGAGAAAGTGCCGCGTGCACCAGGATCAAATCCACCATGCCCCGGATCAATGATCAAGGTTCTGACAGTGGCTTTTCTCGATGAAGTGGACTCCAACGGGCTCGGCTCCTGCCGGGTGAAGGAAAACAAAAGGATGGTGAGAGAGATGGAGAAGAATAAGAAAATGGTTCGTCTCATCATGTTTTCTTCTTTTTGGGTTTTATCGGAAATGTTTACAAAACGTTTTAATAATCTTCACAAATAGTTTAAAAACGAATGAGTTACTTTTGTCGCCACCCGTATGACACAACTGCGCAAATTTAGTTTAAAATCTCTGTTTGTGAGGATAGCTGCGAGCCTAATCTTTTTCACCATAACGTGGAAAACCTCGGGTCAACGTGTCATTCAACCTGAAATTGGCAGTCCTTTAACAAAGCTCGCCGATACGATCAAACCAAAAGATACAATCAAACCGCGACTTGATCAACAATCGGATCGCATTGTTTTCCTTTCATCCGATACCATTCCACTTACTGATAGTTCCAAACGCGGCATTGATTCCACTCAACGTGTCGATACATTTTCACTCAAACTCTCAAAGGATACCCTCGATGCGCCCGTAAACTATTACGCCAAGGACTCCGCAGTGGTGATGATACAGGCAAAAAAAATATATTTATACGGAGAAACCAAGACCGAGTACCAGGATATTATATTAACGGCGCCTGTGGTCGAGATAGACCAGCGAACCCAGATCATGACGGCACACAATAGCAGGGATAGTATTGGATCGGTTATGGAGGAAGCGAAATTTACCCAGGGCGATCAGTCTTTCACAAGTGATACCATCCGCTATAATTTCAAAACACAAAGGGGACTCACAGTTAACACCATCACCGAGTCAGGTGAAATGTTCGTGCATGGACGGTATGTGAAGAAGGCAAGTAAGGATGTGACATTTATAAAAGAAGGGTTATTTACTACCTGTAACCTTGATGATCCACATTTTGCTTTTAAGGCAAACGAATTAAAGGTTATCAATAAGAAGCTGGCTATATCAGGTCCGACTCACCCGGAGTTTGAAGGTGTGCCGGTGCCAATTTACCTTCCATTTGGATTTTTTCCATTGAGCCAGGGTCGACACTCGGGGCTACTTCCTCCGAATTTTGCTACCAATGATCAAATGGGACTTGGTCTTGAAGGATTGGGCTATTACCATGTGATCAATGACTATTGGGATGTGAAGACCTATGGAAATATTTATTCGTATGGTAGCTGGTCCGCCAATGTGAACCCGACTTATCGCAAGCGTTATCATTATAGCGGATCATTCAACTTTGGATTGCAACACACCAAACGAAATTTTAAAGGGGACCCGGACTATTATGCCAACAATAGCTATACGCTTACCTGGAGTCACGCAGTTGACAACAAGGCGAGGCCGGGAACAACATTCGCAGCAAATGTGAATGCCAGTTCCACTTCTTATAACAAGAATGTTCCCAATAATCCCAATGTTAATTTTCAGAACCAGTTAGGTTCGTCTATTTCCTATTCCAAGACATGGGTGGATAAACCATATAACCTGACGATGAGTGCCAACCATAGCCAGAACAACCAGACTGGTGTGGTAAATATTATTTTGCCTGATGTTGGATTCACTGTTGCTACCATATATCCATTGCAGCGGAAGGAATTGGTTGGTGCAAAGAAATGGTATGAGCAATTGGGTATCGGTTACCAGGGAAGTTTCAGGGACCAGGTTTCATTTTATGATACAGCATTCAAATTCGGATCGCTGATCGATACATTACAATGGGGAGCACAACATAATATTCCTATCACTCTTTCACTTCCGCCGATATTGAATGGTGCAATCATGGTTTCACCATCTGTTAGCTATTCACAGGTTTGGATAGATAGGAAGACAAGATATCAATGGAACACAGCGGAGCAAAAAGTAGATACGTTTGTGAACAAAGGGTTTTACATGGATCACCAGGCAAGTGTTGGCCTTGGTTTGAGTACTGCGTTGTATGGAACATTCAACTTCAAGAATTCGAAGATTGTGGCTATAAGGCACGTGATGCGACCTACTATTGGCTTTAACTATAAACCGGACCTTTCAAAGAACCACTTCTATTCGGACACCGTGAATTCACAAGGCTATGTGGCAAGGTTCTCTGAATTCCAAAATGGATTATTCGCAGGATATGGCGAGGGAAAATCGGGTGGAATAACCTTCCAGTTGGATAACCAACTCCTGATGAAGACGCGTTCGAAGAAAGATACCAGCGAGGAAGGAATTAAGCGTGTGACGTTGATCGACGGATTTGGTTTGAATACCGCCTATAATTTTTTAGCGGAGTCAAAAAAGCTGAGTCCGCTCCAGTTTTATTTGCGAAGCAATTTATTTGAGAAGGTAAACCTGAATGCACAGGCGCAGCTTAGCCCTTATAAGACCGATTCGATGGGTGTTGATATCGACGAATATGCATGGGAGGGAGACGGATTTAGTTTAGGAAGAATTACGACGGCTTCGATTTCATTGTCGACATCCTTCCAGAGCAAGGCAAAAGATGAGGCAAAGGATAAGCAAAAGAAGGAACAAATGGAGAAGGAGCTCAATGATCCGGTTCTTGCGGGTGACAGGCAGCGCTTATTGGAATATATGAGACAGAACCCCGCGGAGTTTGTGGACTTCAATATTCCCTGGTCAGTGAGTTTATCTTATTCACTTCTTTATCATGAACAGTTTAAATCAGATTATAGTGGGTTTGAAAAAATAATCAGTTCTAATGTTAGCTTCAATGGAAATTTTAACCTTACACCGAAATGGAACTTTGGTGTGAATGGTTATTATGATTTTAATACGAAGAAGCTGCAGACTTTCTCAATGAATATTTCGCGTGACATGCACTGCTGGCAGTTGTCAATTAATGTGACGCCAGTTGGTTTGTATCGCTACTTCAATTTTACCATCAGTCCGAAGTCAGGATTCCTGCAGGATTTGCGGATCAATAGATCGCGTAGTTTTTATAATGGACCGTAGGGAGCTTTCGGCTTTTAGCCATCGGCCCTGCGGGGTGTCCGGAGATTTTCCTACTCAATGATGAATGAGTTTTCTTACAGCACGCAAGAGCTGAAGGCTGATAGCTGGTAGCTGTCGGCTTATTTGTTGGCCACATAATAGTTCGTCATTTTTTCAAATGCTTCGTGTTTCAACTGATCCACTGTTTGTCCCTCGGGTGCGATCGGGGGTAAGAATTCCATCCTGATTTTTACGGGCCAGAAATAAAATCCCTTTCCTGCCGGGAGAACTTTGGCAGTATTAAAAATAACGGCAGGCATTATTGATTTACCAGTATCGCTTGCAAGTCGAAAGGCCCCGTTGTGAAATGGTTGTATGGGTTGACTGGTTTTATTGCGAGTGCCTTCGGGGTAAATGCACATGTGTAGTCCAACTTCTAGAACCTCTTTCATATGTGTAAGGCTTGCACGCCGACTTTCTTCGCTTTTCCGATCTACGAGCACGCTACCGATCTTATAGATGACGCCGAAGATGGGAACGCTTGCCATTTCTTTTTTCGCAATCGTTTTGTTCGGCCCTGGAATAAATGGAGTGGTGAGTGGAATATCCATGAAAGAATTGTGATTGCAGATGACGATATATGCTTCACCTTTCTTAAAGTATTCTTTTCCTTTCATGCGAAGGCGTATTCCTGTAAGGAAAAAGAAGATGCGCATCCAAAGTCTTGCTATTTTTTGAAATATCGCAGTTCTTTTGGGGTCCTTCCACAACAAGGCGCATACAATCGGAAGGAAAACAATTAGCATCGTAGGAACAAATATCAAGATTGCCCAAACTGCAAATAAACGTCCCGCAATGTCTTTCAGCAATTTCATTATGCGATGTTTTTAAATATCGTTTCTTTTAATGACACCCATTCAGATTTTAGAACGCTGTAGAAGACGGAGCTGCGACGACGGTTATTCCACATCGTCATGTGATTGCGCATCACGCCTTCCTGTATGCCACCAATTTTTTCCAATCCCTTTCTTGCTCTCAGGTTGAGCACATCCGTTTTGAATTCTACTCTCTCAAAATTTTCTGATTCAAAAACATGTTTCATCATAGCAAACTTTGAATGCATGTTAATGCCGCTGCTACGAAAATCTTTTCCAAGCCATGATGATCCAATTTCTGTTCGCAGGTCATACCATGAAATATTCAACAGGCTCATGCTTCCTACTACCTTGCCACTACTTTTTTCAATGATGGTGAATGGTCGACGTGTGTTAGCTTTTTGTTCGGCAAGTACAAGATCCATCCATTTTTTCAGCTGTGAAGCGTCGCTTAGATTAAGTGTAAAGAACTTCCAAATTTCTTCATCCTGTGCCAATTGGCGGAAGAGATCAAAGTCCGATTCAACAACGGGTCGTAAATAAACTTTTGATGTTTCAAGTGTAGTATCCAGTGGTATCATCTAATGCGGGTTAAATAATTTCAAATGAAAATAAATCATGTTTGCCAATCGATAGGATCAATTCCTTTACTTACCAGGTAAGCGTTTGCTTTTGAGAAATGGCGGCAACCAAAAAATCCAGCATGAGCTGAAAGTGGTGAAGGATGTGCCGCTTTTAGAATTAGATGTTTGCTTTCATCAATCAACACTTTTTTTTCCTGCGCAAACTTTCCCCACAATAAGAAGACGACATGTTTTTGTATCGTTGATATTTTTTGAATAACAGTATCGGTGAATACAGCCCAACCAATTTTCGAATGGCTCATTGGTTCGCCTGCGCGAACGGTTAAAGATGCATTCAATAAGAAGACGCCTTGTTTTGCCCAATGTGTGAGGTTGCCATGATTGGGAATTCTTATACCAATGTCTTCATTAAGTTCTTTAAAGATATTAATGAGCGAGGGTGGGGGTGGGATGCCGTTTTGTACTGAGAAGCAAAGTCCATGCGCCTGCTTAGGACCATGATAAGGGTCCTGACCGATTATCACCACTTTTATTTTGTCGATGGGTGTGGTGTTGAAAGCATTAAAGATCAAACTACCGGGAGGATAGATCGTTTTATTCTGAGATCTTTCGACTTTGAGATGATTGGCTATCTGTTGAAAATAGGGTTGATTGAATTCGTCTTTGAGGGTTTGTTTCCAGGAAGCTTCGATTTTTACATCCATTCGTGCATTTTCTTTGATGGCTGCAAGCTAATTAATTTTGAAATTGATTGAGATTATTGTGAAAAGTGCAGTTAAACTATGTAATAGAGAGTGATAAAGAATTTGATAATTCTCTTTTCTGGTAAGGCCTGAATTGGTATCTTTGCCGCTCTTTAAGAATTTGGTCCGGTAGCTTAGTTGAATAGAGCATCCCGACTTTTACGTCGGGAAGGTCGTTGGTTGAAAATAATAGAGTTCTTATTGAAAAATGGTCCGGTAGCTCAGTTGAATAGAGCAACTGCCTTCTAAGCAGTAGGTCATTGGTTTGAATCCAATCCGGATCACAAATAACAAGATGCCCATCACGCGATGGGCATTTTTATTTGATCATACTCGCTTCAAAATTCTTCAGTACCCGGTCCACTTCCTCTGACAGTCTATTACCTTCTAGTGTTACCATTTCATTGAGTGTATACTTCTTTGTAAACTCCTCCGCGATCAATTCTCCAATGAAATAAGCGCTTCGCTCCGGGTATTCTTTAGACTGTGCTCCCGCACTTAGAAATTTTGCCTTCTCCTCCCATGGCTCAACATTTAATATCTTCCTCATTTCTTTTGCAAGTCGTGGGATAGCAGGCGTTACCAACCTTCTCATCGAATCTGAAAGAAATATTTCCTGGTCGGTGGCATTTGGATTTAGTTTTTTAGTGATATACACGGCCAATCCTTCCTGCCAAAGATTATTATAGAATGCAAAGTTCTTAAGAATACCTGGAGCTTTTTGTGCATGGTATAAGTGAGCAATCTCATGTTGAATTTGTGGAATAAAATTAAAATCGGGATCATTGTCTGCCGCAGTACGATCCATTCCGAATAATAATGCAGCATTTCCATTCATAGTGCGAGACATGCCGTTGAAGCTGTTGAACGATGGCATCATGATAAGTTTTGTTTTTCCACTGATGTCGGGGAACATTTTTTCAAATGCATTCCAACTCTTTTTTAATAACGATGGGAATTGCTTTCCTAAAGCCTGCATTTTGGTCGCTAGTGGAGCTAGATCCGTGAGATATTTCTTTATACGTTCATCGTTGAGATCGCCTGGAACCATTGCATAAATATCTTTATCCGGTTCAATAACTTCTTTACGGAATAATTGAACAGTTTTGTCATCAAAAGTTTTATGATTGTTATAAAATTTCCAGAAGCGCGGCATGATGTCTACAATTTCATAGTGTTTCGCAGGTGAGTGAATTGATTCACGAGCCGACGAATTTGTGACCGTGATGGAAAGGATTAGAATACCAATAACCTGTCTCATGGAGAGCAGTCTTTCAGTTTTGTATGTTTGGGAAATAGGAGATGCTTTGTGTGAAGCGAGCAGTGAATATAATCCTGGTTTGATCCAGATATTCATCAATAAGTGCCAGTTATTTGTATTGAAATTAAAAATTAGAATTGAAAGGTCAGTTACCGTTCATAAAACATATTTATATTGATAAGGTTTCACGCAGCGACGCAGCGATAGCGGCGGCGCGGCGATATAAAAATTGTCGAATTTATGACAATCGTTGCGTCGCTGCGCGAAACGCTGCAGGCTGCAAACTGATTCTCTTAACTTTGCCCCATCAATCACACAACATGTCCTCATTCAACTACGGCTCGGATCAATTAACGGTTGGAAAAGCTATTGATATCGCATCAGGAAAATTAAAAGCGAAGATCGCAGCGAAAGCACTTGAAAATATTAAACAAAGCAGGAACCATGTGCAGGAGATCGTAGATAAAAACCAAACGGTATATGGCATCAACACCGGTTTTGGAATTCTTGCCAATACCGCAATCTCACAAGAAGATACAAGAACACTTCAACATAAAATACTCCAGAGCCATAGTGTAGGTGTGGGTGAGTCGATTCCTGTCGAAGTAGCAAAACTCATGTTGATCACGAAAGTTCATTCACTATCGCAAGGCTTTAGTGGTGTGCAGCCAGAGACACTGGCACGTATCTGCTGGCATATCGAAAATGATGTAATCCCAGTTGTGCCCGCAAAAGGAAGCGTTGGAGCAAGTGGTGATCTTGCACCACTCGCACATTTGTTTCTTCCATTGATTGGTTTAGGTGAATGTTATTATAAAGGAATAAAAACAAAAACAATCGCCATACTTCAAAAGGAAAATTTATCGCCAATGCAATTAGGTCCGAAAGAAGGACTGGCATTGATCAATGGGACGCAGTTCATATTAAGTTATGCGGTGAAAGCAGTACAACGTTTACATAATTGTCTCGAAGCCGCCGATATTATTGGAGCAATGAGCCTCGAAGCGCTTACCGGCACTAAAGCTCCATTCGATGAACGACTTCATGCGTTGCGTCCATTTGCAGGAAACCAGTTGGTGGCAAAACGCTTGCGTTTACTTCTGCAAAAATCCGAGATCATGCAAAGTCATGTTGATTGTGGACGTGTGCAGGATCCTTATTCATTACGATGTATGCCACAGGTGCATGGTGCATCACGCAATGCATGGTTACATTTAAAAGAATTGACGGAGATTGAATTAAATGCCGTAACGGATAATCCAATCATTTTGGGATCGGGTGATACGATCAGTGGTGGCAACTTTCATGGACAGCCACTGGCACTTCCATTAGACTATGCCTGCTTTGCTGCATCGGAAATTGGAAATATCTCCGATCGTCGTTGTTATCTTTTATTGGAAGGCAAATGGGGTTTACCATTATTATTAATGAAGGATGTGGGTCTTAACAGTGGGTTCATGATACCACAATACACTACTGCTGCATTGGTGACGGAGAACAAGACACTTTGTTTTCCTGCCAGTGCCGATAGCATTCCTACATCGGTAGGGCAGGAGGACCATGTTAGTATGGGAAGCATTAGTGGTCGCAAGCTTGCATGGATACTCGACAACCTCGAGCATATCCTTGCAATTGAATTAATGAGTGCCTGCCAGGCAATTGAATTCCGTCGTCCATTAAAGAGTAGTCCAATACTGGAATATGCTCATCAATATGTTCGTGGGTTTGTTGGCTTTGCTGCGGAGGATCGCATTTTTGCAGATGATATAAATATGATAAGGAATTTTATCGCTGACTTTAGCTTTGTTTCGCAGGTTAATGACTTCTCCAAATCAGCCGGACTTGATATCTCAGAAATCGACCGGTTCACTTTGAATTAAAAGGCGCTTATACCCCAAGTTCCTGGGTATTCCGAAATCTCGAAATGCAGTTGCAACCGATTGCAGAAATTTTGGCATCTCTGCAATCCATTTTTTCCGGCAACGATTGCGCTGTAAAGGGGAATTGCAAATAAACGCATGATGGCTTATGCCAAACTTTGTTGCAGAAATGACTTATACAATTTTGTCATTTTGGTCCCGAAATGACCATTTTTTTCGTGTTATTCACACGGCGTTTATAAGTTTTTTTTATACCCTTTTTTGAGACTAATGTTAGTTAGTTTCGACTTTTTTTTACACATTATGCAGCATTTTTATTTTCCGAGGTAACGCACTCTGGTAAAGGATTACAGGCGATAACATTTACATGCATACGGGTAAAATCCTGTTGCAACATTGAGTTGGGTTAATAAAAAATCGCCACCTGCAGAAAGTGACGACTGGTACTTTTTTATCAATTCCTCAAAAAAAATTTTTCCGTTAACAAAAACTTAAATAAATTTTCACAAATTTTCATACCTAAATGCTTTGCTATATGAGAAAGTTCCCTCTACGTTTTGTTGGGATGGCAAAACAACTTTTCTTACTATCCCTGATTCTCCTCTTCTCAGTTATGGTAAATGCGCAAAAGGTGGTAACCGGTGTTGTTAAAGACAATACCATTCCGCTGGCAGGTGCTACTGTCGTAGTTAAAGGCACCAACGTTTTCACCCAGACGGGTAATAACGGCGCATTCACGATTAATGTGCCCCAGGGCAAATCAGTAATCGTGATTTCATTTATCAACTTTGAGACGCAGGAAATCGACGTTTCAGACAAAGCCAATGTGGACGTTGTCTTGCAAGTGAGCAAGAACACATTGGATGAAGTCTATGTAACTGGTTACACCGCTCAGAAAAAGAAAGAGATCACTGGTGCGGTATCAGTTGTAAAAACTTCAGAGCTTACTAAAGTCGCTGCTCCTTCTTTCCTTTCACAAATTGAAGGCCGTGCTTCGGGTGTACAAACAACCTATTCTGGTTCGCCAGGTTCGGGTGTTTCTCTCCGTATCCGCGGTAACTCAACCTTTACAGAAGGTGGTGGTGACCCATTGATCATCATCGATGGATTACAAGTTAGGGGTGCCTTTCTCAATCAGCTTAACTCAAACGACATCGAAAGCATCCAGGTGTTAAAGGATGCCGCCACTACCGCTTCTTACGGTATCGGTGCAAACAACGGTGTTATTATTATTACCACTAAGAAAGGTAAATCGGGCCAGGCTCGCGTAGATGTAAGTTCATACTACGGTCTTCAAAAGTCAGTAAAGACTTACGAAGATCAAATGATCAAAACATCTGCCGAATATGCTGACCTAATTTATCAATCTTATAATAACCCTGGTTTGTGGCCTCAACCTGCTACAACTAACACTGCACGTACTTATGGTGTAGGTCCAAAACCAGTTCTTCCTGCTTATGTGAACCCACTTCCTGCGGTTCCAGGCGGTCCAATCAACACTACTTATAGTTATCCTGATAACCTGGTTATGAAAGCCAGCCCAGGTACTAATTGGTGGGATGCTGTATTCAGGGACGATGCTCCAATCACTGAAACAAACGTAGGCGTATCTGGTGGTAGCGACAGGGGTCGTTATTTCTTCAGTGCTAACTATTTTGCTCAGGATGGTATCATGAAGTATACTGATTACAACAGGTACACTGTAAGAGCAAACACAGAATTTAAAGTAAAAGGATTCACATTCGGAGAAAACCTGAGTGTGGCTTTTGATAATTATGTAAACCAACCAAACGGTAACCAGGTTGAGCAAAATGCAATTACAGAAGGTATTCTGAAAATGCAGCCTATCATTCCAGTATATGATGAAGGTGGCAACTGGGGTGGTACTAAAGCCGGTTTCGGTAACGGTAAGAACGGTCTTGCTAAATTGTACCGTAACAAAGACAACCGTGGTGAAGGAAATAGAATCATAGGAAACATCTTCGGTGAAGTAAGATTCCTCAACCACTTTACTGGTCGCCTTTCATTTGGTGTTGACCAGGGTTGGAACTTTGGTAAAGCATATAATTTCTCTGATGTTGAATCAAATGAAGTTTCTGGTTCTGGATTCAATGAATTTATCAATAGATATTTCAACTGGATCTCTCAACAGCAACTTACTTATGATAATAAATTCGGCGATCATGATGTCCGCGTAACTGCAGTTCACGAAGCAAAATTGAATAGCTTCAGAAACATGAATGCAAGCTTGAGCGGTTATCAAATCGAATTGCAATCTCTCTGGTACATCAACTCTGCATTCGGTGATCCTGCCACACGCGCGGTAAACTCTAGCGGTGGTAAGAACAATGCAAAAGAAAGCTATCTCGGCCGCCTTGAGTATGGCTTCAAAGGAAAATACCTCTTGAACGCTTCTGCTCGTTACGACCAGTCTTCAAACTTTGCTGATGATAAAGGTCAGTTGTTTGGTGGTGCTGGTATCGCATGGAGAGCTAGCGATGAAGACTTCCTGAAGAATGTATCATGGATCAGCGACCTTAAACTTCGTGCAGCCTACGGTGTAACTGGTAACGATGCGATCGATGGTTCACGTAACTACTCATTATATGGTGGTGGTCCTGGCCAAACTTTCTATGATATCAATGGTACCAACAACTCTGCTGCTACTGGTTATGCTCCAATATCAGCAGGTCACCCTGTAGTTTGGGAAAAACAAAAACAATTCAACGTTGGTTTGGACGCCTTCCTTTTCAGAAATAAACTGGAAGCTTCAATCGATGTTTACAAACGTACTAATAAGGACTTCCTTTATGCTCCAGGCCAGCCCGGTACATTCGGTGCAATGGGTGGAACAGTTGCGGTGCCTTATGAGAACGTAGGTAGCATCACTAACAAAGGTGTTGAAGTTACCCTTGGTTGGAAAGATGGTTTTGCTAAAGACTGGAAATATGATATCGGTCTTAACCTTACCTTCAATAAGAACAGGATCGAAGAATTGGCTCCGAAATTCGGTGTTACAGATTTCTTCGGTGCAATTCCTGAATCTCGTATCGGGCCATTGGTTCGTCACTACCAGGGCTCAGCAATGGGTACCTTCTATGGTTACACACTTGATGGGATCTATCAAAATGCAAATGAAGTTAATAACGGTATCGCCCAGGATGGTAAAGCTATCGGACGTTTCCGTTGGAAAGACCTGAATGGTGATAAGAAAATCGATAACAACGACAAGGGTATTATTGGTGATCCAAATGCCGATGTTGTAATTGGTTTCAACCTTGGTCTGTCTTACAAGAGCTTTGACTTCACAATGTTCCTTCAAGGTTCAATGGGCAACGATATCTTCAACTATGTTAAATATTTCACTGACTTCTTCGGATTCAGTGGTAACCGCTCTGAAAGAATGTTGTACGAATCATGGACACCGAGCCGTCCGAATGCAATTCTGCCAATGCTCGATGTTAATGATGGATATAGCTTCCAACCGAGCTCTTACTATGTTGAAGATGGTTCATATCTCAGGGCAAGAGTTGTTCAGTTAGGTTATAAGCTGCCCGCATCATTATTGAATAAAGTGAAGATTGACAACCTCAGGTTCTATATCCAGGCACAAAACCTGTTTACAATCACTGGTTACGATGGTCTTGATCCAGCACTTGGTACAAGAAACAACGCAACAGAGCAGTGGGTAGGTATTGATTATGGTAACTATCCTCTTGCGAAAACAATGATGATTGGGTTAAATCTCACATTCTAATAATAACAAAAGATAAAAATATTCATATGCGTATGTACAGACTTAAAAAACTACTAGCAGCGATTGCCATCGGCTTGATAGTTTTTTCATGCAAAAAATCCTTCCTTGAAAGGCCCCCTGAGGCTTCTTTCAATGAAGCTACGCTGGCAAATACTAAAGGGGTTAATGCCGTCCTCATTGGCGCGTATGCCGCCCTTGACGGATGGGCCGATAACGGTTGGAGCAATGCCGCCGGTAACCCATGGCCAGTTGCTGGTAGTAACTGGATCTGGGGAAGTGTAACGTCAGATGACGCTACTCCTGGATCTCAATTCAACGACCAGATCGGTATCGAAAGAATGAATCGCTTCCAGTTCCAGCCTGATGATCCTTACTTCCAGGCTAAATTCCAGGCTTTGTACTGGGGTATTGGTCGTGCAAATGCTACACTCAAATTGTTGGCGGCAGCAAAAGATATGACAGCTGCTGACAAATCACAAGTTGAAGGTGAAGCAAGATTCCTGAGAGCACATTTCCATTTCGATGCTTACAAAATGTGGAAGAACGTTCCTTACATTGACGAAACAGTTACAGAGTTCCGTCAAAAGAATGATGTAGACATCTTCCCAAAAATTGAAGCTGATCTTCAGGCCGCTATTTCAAAACTGGGTGAAAAGTCAAGCAACTCTTCTGGACGTGCTACAAAAGGCGCTGCACAGGCATTGTTGGCAAGAGCTTACCTCAGTGTTGGAAGATATGCAGACGCAAAACCAGTGCTCGCTGCAATCATCTCAAGTGGTAAATACTCTTTGACTGATAACTTCCATGATAACTTTGACGCGGCTAAACAGAACAACAGTGAAATGGTGTTCGCTTACAAAGCATCTGTAAATGATGGTGCCGGTGAAAGTGCTAATGGTAACTGGGGTGACAGGTTGACTGGTATCCACAATATGACTGGTGTGAATGGTTGCTGCGGATTCCATACTGCTACTTACAACTTGTTGAACCAATTCAAAACTGATGCAGCCTTAGGTCTTCCAATTGCGAATAGTAACGCAGTTGATTATAACCCGGCTACTGATCTTTTGGATCCTCGCGTTGACTTCACGTTTGCAAGACCTGGCATTCCATTCTTTGATTGGGGTCCACACCAGGCTGCTTGGGCACGTGACGTAGGCTATACTGGTTTCTTCAATCCTAAGAAGAGCACGTTCCATAAAGGACAATACAAAACTCTTTCTACAGCGAGTGGTTGGTCCGATTGGCCAAACGCTATCGATATTCCGATCATCCGTTATGCTGACGTTCTTTTGATGGCAGCAGAATGCGAAATCGAAACAAATGGCAGCCTTGCTTTAGCAAACACTTATATCAACATGGTTCGTACAAGAGCTGGTAAATATGTTCAGGGAGTTGGTACTAGCGAAGCAACTATTTCAGCTGCTTTACCTGCACCAGTTGCTGGAATCGTTACCGGAACATCTAATGGTGTGAACTATAAGATCGGTACATATCCTGCATTCGCAACTGCAGCAGACGCTCGTACAGCGTTGCGTACTGAAAGAAGACTTGAGCTGGCTATGGAAGGTCTTCGCTTCTTCGATCTTCGCCGCTGGGGCATAGCAGCTACCGTGCTGAATGCTTATGTGGCAGTAGAAAAGAACAAACTGGGATGCTATCAGGGTGTTGAAACCTACACATCCAAACATGATCTCTATCCAATTCCATCTGTTGAAATTGAGCTTAGCCGTATCAACGGTACAGCACAGCTGAAACAGAATCCTGGATATTAATAAGATTGTTGTTATGAGAAAGAAGGGCGCCAAGTGGCGCCCTTTTTTCATTCATTTAATGCAAATCCCGATCATCTGGAGCCAAGGCTCGCAATGGCGCAAAGGCGGTTTCGTATTAAGGACATCCTTTGCGTCTTCGCGAACCTTATGCGCCTTTGCGTGAAATTGATTTCTCATGTTAAGGACGACTTTTTTCACCGTATTTTCCTATTATAATTACTATATTGCCATGCTGCAAAACTGTTGCTCTAACGCCTCGCTTGTATGATAAAGTCAATACTCCAATGCTTCGTTTTACTATGGTGCACCACGCTGCTATACTCCTGCGCGTCGGATGAAAAGCCAAAATATGTGGCACCAACAGATGCAATGTTTGTGCAATTACCAGCTTCCGAAACAGGCGTCAACTTTGCAAATAATGTAGAGGATGATAGCTCCTATAATATCCTCACCTACCGAAATTTCTACAATGGCGGAGGAGTTGCAACTGGTGATATAAACAATGACGGTCTACCTGATATCTTCCTTACGGCCAACCTCGGAGAAAGCAAACTCTACCTGAATAAAGGCAATTTTAAATTTGAAGATATTACCCCGAAATCTGGCATCAAAAGCAAAAAGGGGTGGAGAACAGGTGTGACAATGGCTGATGTAAACGCAGATGGCTGGTTGGATATTTATATCTGCAATAGCGGTGACATCAAAGGTGACGACAAGGAAAATGAATTATACATCAATCAACACGACAATACCTTTAAAGAGCAGGCAAAAGAACTTGGATTAAATGACTCAGGTTACACCACCCATATCGCCTTCTTCGACTATGACCTTGATGGGGACCTTGACGCCTACATTCTCAATAACAGTTTTGTAGACGTATATAAATTCGACCTTGATTCAGCAAAGAATATTCGTGATCCAATGGGCGGCCACAAATTGATGCGCAATGACAATGGTCACTTCAGTGACGTTAGTGCCACTTCAGGAATTGCCAGCATCAAGATCGCATATGGTCTCGGAGTATCAGTGAGCGATGTCAATGGAGATATGTATCCCGACATCTATGTCAGCAATGACTTTTACGAAAAAGATTATCTCTATATCAACCAACGCGACGGCACATTTAAGGACCAGTTGCCCGAACGTACCGGTCATATTTCCTCGTCAAGTATGGGAGCTGATATTGCCGATATCAATAATGACGGCTATATGGATGTGATCACCACCGACATGTTGCCGGAAGATGAGAAGCGACTTAAAACAATGAATCGCTTTGAAGAGTATCATGTTGAAAGCATGAAATACCGGTCGAGTTTTCACTATCAATATCCGCAAAACTGTCTCCAGTTGAATGACGGCAACGGTGTTTTTAGCGAAGTAGGCTGGTATGCCGGCGTCTCGGCTACTGACTGGAGCTGGGGAGCATTGGTATTTGATTTCGACAATGACGGCCACAAAGATATCTTCATCAGCAATGGCGTCTATCGCGATATCACCGACATGGATTTTGCAGACTTCATCGCCAACAAGGCCGAGATAAGAAAGGTAGTTGAGGAAAAAGGTAAGTTTGATTTCAGGGATTTTCTCCCTTATATGAATTCAACTAGGTTGGCTAATTATGCATACGTAAGTCAGCCTGATATGACTTTTAAGAATGAATCTGCGGAACTTGGATTGGGTCAACCCTCATTTAGTAATGGTGTTGCTTATGCAGATCTTGACAACGACGGCGACTTCGATCTTGTTGTCAATAACCTCAATGATCCTTGTTTCGTTTATCGTAATGACGCAAACAAAAAAGCCTCCAACCATTATCTCAAAGTCAACTGTAAAGGCGAAGGCCTCAATCCATTCGGAGTGGGAGCCTGGCTCAATTTGTATACGAAAGGTCAGAAATTAGTTCTTCAGAATTACCCGGTGCGTAGCTTTCAAAGTTGCATGGACACGAAACTGATTTTCGGCTTGGGAAAGAACTCGACTGTGGATTCGTTGGAAGTGATATGGCCGAATCTTTCGCGCCAGGTTATTTATAATGTTCCTGTCGACAAGGAAATTACCGTCTCGCAAAAAGATGCGGATAAGAAATTCATTCTGCCTTCTCCAAAACAGGCAATGTTTGTCGACGCGAGTCAATCGCTACTAAAATCTCCGGTAAAACATACTGAAAACAGGTATGTTGATTTCGATGGAGAGAGGCTGATACCTTACATGCTGTCAACACAGGGACCTAAACTTGCAGAAGGCGATGTAAACAGAGATGGCTTTGTTGATCTTTACCTTGGCGGCTCAGTGGAGAATCCTGGAAAATTATTGTTGGGTGGGACTTCCGGGTTTACAATATCAAATCAACCAGTATTCGAACAGAATAAGGAAAGGGAAGATGCCGGGGCTTCATTTATTGACATAGATAATGATGGTGACCTTGACCTGGTTGTCGCATCGGGCGGATATCAATTTGACCAGGGTAGTTCCTTGGTGGCGGCAAGATTATATCTCAATGATGGCAAAGGAAATTTTTCAGAAGGATCAATGCCCTCTGAAGTAGCAACCAATGCCTCCTGTGTTAGCGTTGCCGATTATGATAAGGATGGCTTCACGGATGTGTTTATAGGCTGCCGAGCTATAGCAGGTAATTACGGCAAACCGGGAAGAAGCTACTTGTTGCATAATGAAAAGGGAGTGCTAAAGGATCAAACTCCTGATGCATTGAAAGAGCCCGGTATGGTTACAGCTGCAGTTTGGAATGACAATAATAAAGATGGTTATCCTGAGCTTGTTCTCGTTGGTGATTGGATGGCGATTACCTTCTTTGCAAATAACAAGGGAAAATTGGAAGCAGGCTCCCCGGTTCCCAATAGTAGCGGCTGGTGGAACTGTATTAGTGCTGCCGACATCGACAAAGACGGAGACATGGACTTTGTTGTGGGCAACTTCGGATTGAATTCAAGGTTGAAAGTTTCAGCAGAAAAGCCAATGGAATTATTTATAAATGACTTTGATAATAATGGCATGACTGAAAGCGTGCTGGCATACTACTGGCCCGATGGCAAGAGTCATTTGTTTAATTCAAAACAGGATGCTACTATCCGCATGCCTATTCTCAAGAAGAGATTCCTGCAGTATAAAGATTTTGCCGGTAAATCTGTCGCAGAAGTATTGGGGGATGAAATGATTTCCAAAGCCCAGAAATTGCAAGCGCAGACCCTGGCTTCATCGGTCCTGGTTAATGAAGGCAATGGTAATTATAAACTCGTGCCTTTGACAGGAATGGCTCAACTCTCACCGATGTTTTCTATTGTGTTGGATGATCTTGACCATGATGGTAATATCGATATGTTTGCCGGGGGCAATTTTTATGATGTAAAGCCCGACCTTGGCCGCATGGATGCAAAAGCGATTTACTATCTCAAGGGCGATGGTAAAGGTGGATTTGAATATGCCGCGGATGCAAACAATAGCATTGAGATCAAAGGGCAGGTAAGGGATCTAGCCTTGGTGAATGCTAATGGAAAGAAAGTGCTTGTGCTGGCAAGAAACAACGATTCAGTAATCATGCTGGAAGCAAAATAATTCCGGCAATTAATAAGTGCGAAAAAGAATAATTGTTTATGAAAAGTCTCTTTAAAAAAGGTTGGTTCCAGGTTTTAGTATTGGGTGTAGTGATCGGTGGACTCTTGATCTTCCTGGACAACCGGTACGGAATCTTTGGCGGAAAAAAAGAAAACGGCGAATACCACGGCACTGTTAGTGCAGACAAAGACAAAATGTATTTTACCAAGGCAGAATATCCTGAAGTGAACTACGATTTCGGAACCGTGAAAGAAGGTGATACGGTCATGCACATGTTTAAAGTGAAAAACACGGGTAAAGAGCCTCTCTTTATCTACAAGGGCGTGGGTTCCTGCGAATGTGTTCGCGTGTTCTTCAATACGGCCCCAATTCCCGTGGGTGGTGAAGAGGATATAAGGGTAGTGTTCCTGACGAAGGGAAGAAAAGGTAAACAACAAAGAACGGCTTCTATTGACACTAATACCGATCCAGTTGAAATGACATTGGCGCTTACAGGATTTGTGGAATAACCGTCTACTAAAAATGATTGATAAAATGAGGCGACGCTGGTGCGCAGACTTAATGCTGTTGACCGGGATTCTCGCTTTAGCTTCCTGCAAAACAAAAACAAAGACTCTATTTACCGAATTGGAAGCGGCAGAGACCGGCATCACTTTTTCCAATCGTATCACGGAAAATGATTCGATAAATATTATCGATAACGAATACGTTTATAATGGCGGCGGTGTCGCTATCAGCGACTTCAACCGAGATGGCCTCCAGGATATTTACTTCACTGGCAATATGGTCAGCAATCGCCTCTTCATAAACAAGGGCGGTTTTAAATTCAATGATGTCTCTTCCATTAGCGGCACATCCGGAGAAGGCCGATGGTGCTCGGGCGTCGCAGTAGTAGATATAAACCAGGATAGCCTTCCCGATCTATACGTTTGTGCTACCTTCAAGACAAATCCAGGTGACCGCGCTAACATGTTGTACGTCAACCAGGGATCAGACAAGAATGGGGTGCCAATTTTCAAGGAAATGGCTGCTGAGTACGGCATAGCCGACACAACCCAGTCAACCAATGCCGCGTTTTTTGACTACGACAACGACGGCGATCTTGATCTGTATATTCTCGTTGACCGATTGGATCCCGACCATTATCCCAATAAGTTTCATACAAAAATTACTGACGGAACTGCTCAATCAACCGGGAGGTTGTATCGAAATGATTGGAGTGATTCATTGCACCATCCTTACTATACTAATGTTTCAAAAGAAGCGGGAATTACAACGGAAGGGTTTGGTCTCGGTGTTCATATATGCGATATCAACCAGGACGGTTGGCAGGATATTTATGTCACCAATGATTACATAACGAATGACCTTCTCTATATAAACAATGGTAATGGAACTTTTACCAACCGCGCTTCCGAATATTTTAAACACACGAGTTTCTCTGCAATGGGAAATGATGTAGCCGATTTGAACAATGACGGCTTACAGGATATTATCGCAGTTGATATGTTGCCGGAAGATAATTTCCGGAAAAAAATGATGGTTAATCCAAATAACTATTCATTCTATCTAAATACCCGGGAATTTAATTACGATTACCAGTATGTGCGAAACACGGTTCAATTGAATATGGGATTTCGGCCGGTGTCAGATTCAAACAGGAATCCAATGTTTGGGGATATCGCTTATTATTCGGGGCTTTCATCGACAGATTGGAGCTGGACTCCATTGGTTGCCGACTTCGACAACGATGGATATCGGGATGTGATCATAACAAACGGTTTTCCGCGTGATGTGACCGACCAGGATTTCAAAGCATACCGCATGAATACAAGGAACTATGCTCCCAAGGGAATGGTATTGGAGCAGGTGCCTTCGGTCAAACTAAAAAATTATGCCTATCACAATAACGGCGACCTCACATTTTCAAATGTGACGGATGCCTGGGGTATTACGAAGACCTCATTCTCAAGTGGGGCAGCTTATGCCGATCTCGATAATGATGGCGATCTCGATTACGTCGTAAATAATATTGACGATTCAGCAAGTGTTTTTAGAAATGATCTATACAAAGGGGAATCAAATAAAAAATCGAATTACCTGCGACTGTCATTGGTGAGTGATCAGCCAGGCAATGCGCATGGCCTGGGCGCTTTTGTAGAAATCAAATATGGGAATGGCAAAACGCAGGTGCATGAGCAGACTCCTTATCGCGGGTACCTTTCCACGATGGAACCTTACATTCATTTTGGACTTGGTGCCGATACTATCGTGGATTACATAAAAGTCACCTGGCCGGGTGGACTTATCACAACGATGGTAAAAGTAAAGGCAAATCAACTCCTTGCCGTGCCAAAAACTGCAAGCTGGGCTTCTTTTATTAACACAAATGAGAATGCGCAGCCGGTGTTGAGGGATGTTACAGCGACTTCGGGTATTCAATTTGTTCACCAGGAACGCGACTATATTGATTTCAATATTCAGAAATTATTGCCACACAAATTCAGTCAATATGGCCCGGCAATCGCAGCAGGTGATATCAATGGTGACGGACTCGATGACTTCTTCGTGTCTGGTTCCTTTGGTTATTCTGGAAAGATATTTATCCAAAAGTCCGGGGGTGGTTTCACTGCTTCAGATCTCATTCCATCGGCAACAATGGAAACAAAAGAAAGGGAGGATGCCGGAGCTTTACTCTTCGATGCAGATAACGATGGCGATCTCGATCTATACATAGCAGGAGGTGGTTATGAAAGCAGGGAGAATACCGACTCTTACGGTGACCAACTTTATATCAATGATGGAAAAGGAAAGTTCACTGCAGCTGCAGGCGCCATCCCACTGCCTTTTGTCAGTAAGAGCTGTATCAAAGCTGCAGACTATGATAAGGATGGGGACCTTGATCTTTTTGTTGGTGGTAGGGTTTTGCCAGGCAAGTATCCCAGCCCGGTATCTTCATTCATACTGCGCAATGATAGCAAGGATGGTAAGCCGCGTTTCACCGACGTGACCAAGGAATCGGCACCAATGCTTTCGAATATCGGGCTCACCTGCGATATGCTTTGGACCGATTACGATAATGACGGTTGGTTTGATATCATGCTCACAGGTGAATGGATGCCAGTCACACTTTTAAAAAACAACAAAGGAAAATTTGAAAATATTACTACGAGCTCAGGACTTGATAGTGCGACTGGTTGGTGGAACAGTCTTGTAGCAGGCGATTTTGATAATGATGGCGATATTGACTATGTCGCGGGGAATGTTGGAATGAATTCCTATTTCAAAGCAAGCAAGGAACATCCCGCGGGAATCTATGCAGCTGACTTTAATAAGGATGGTGGCTTCGATGCAATCCCTACCATTTACCTTCCTGCAGTTGACGGTAGCATGAAGGAGTTCCCTGCGTTTGGAAGAGACGATATGATCAAGCAAATGATCACTATTAAAGGCAGGTTTACCAATTACCACACATTTGCAAAGTCGACGATTTCAGAAATCCTTACTAAAGAAGAAATCGAGGATGCGATAAAATTGAAAGCAAATACTTTCGCCAGTTGCTTTATCCGCAATATGGGAAACGGCAAGTTTACCTATACACCATTGCCCTTACAAGCACAGCTGTCATCCGTTTATGGAATGATAGCCGACGATGTGGATGGGGATAATAACCTGGACCTTGTCATCAATGGAAATGATTACGGAACTGAGATTGGTACCGGGCGATACGATGCCTTCAACGGTCTCGTTTTAAAAGGTGACGGCAAAGGCAATTTCAAATACCTGTTATCTTCCGAAAGTGGATTGGTCATTCCTGGTGACGGAAAAAGCCTTGTGCGAATGCGTTCCGCAAATGATAAAACACTAATACTTGCTGGTCAAAACCAGGGGCCGTTATTGGTGTTTGAAAAATTGGGTAAAGAAAGATCGGTGCCATTAACTGCTGCCGATGTCAGCGTTCAATATAATTACAACAATGGAATGAAGCGAAAAGAGGAATTGTACTTCGGAACTTCATTCTATTCTCAATCTGGTCGCTATATTTCAGTCGGTCCTGGAGTAAAATCAATTGTCATTACTGACAGGGAAGGAAAAACCAGGAATATTAATTTCTAAACCCAATGCGTAAATTCTATTTAGCATTGATTCCTATTGTTGCCGTTCTTCTGTTTTCAACTATTTATTGTGGAAATAAATCTGGTTCAGAAGAGATGGACGGTAATGAATTGGCTCATACCTATTGCGTATCCTGTCACAGTTTTCCCGATCCTGCTTTATTAGATAAAATCACCTGGTCAGAAGGAGTATTGCCGAAGATGGCAGAATTGATGAAGGTTGACAAATACTATAATCCCTATAATGCCAGCGGACCTGAAGGCGACATGCCAACTACAAGGGAAGCTCCTGAAAACCTGTTTCCCTATGATCGATGGGATAAGATTGTAAAGTATTACCTGACTACGGCTCCTGATAGCCCTATGCAGCGAAATGAACAGCTACCACAGATTGAAAAGGAAATGCCTGGCTTTACTTCGCATACGATCTATGCACAAACAAATCTTCCATTGTCAACTGTTACAAGATTTGATACAGTAAGAAATCAAATTATTGTCGGTGATGGTACGACAGGTAAAGTGCTAATGATGGATCCCTCGTTGCATGTAATTGATTCCTTTAAAGTCGGGACCGGTATTGCCGATATCAGGTTGGGAAAAAATGAAGTGGACTTTGTTACGATGGGTATTCTCAAGCCATCTGATGCCAGGTTGGGTCAATTCGGAAGGGTAGTAAATGGTAAATCCGAACAGGTGATATTGGACAGCCTGCAACGCCCTGTACAAATCACATTTGGAGACCTGAATGCCGATGCAAGGGAAGACGTTATTCTTTGTGAATTCGGCTATCGCCATGGAGGATTGAGCTGGCTGGAAAATCAAGGTGATGGTCATTATAAGAAACATATATTGAGACCGCTTCCTGGGGCATCCGACGCTTCCATCTATGACTTTGATTTAGATGGCAGACCCGATATTGCAGTGTTGATGACGCAGGCAGATGAGGGTGTATTTATTTATTATAACAAAGGTAATGGACAGTTCCAGGAAGAAAGAGTGCTTACATTCCCCCCAGTATATGGCAGCAATTCAATGGAGCTTTGCGATATGAATGGCGATGGGATCATGGATATTATCACCACTAATGGAGACAATGCCGACTATTCCGTTATTTTAAAGGCTTATCATGGCATCCGGATTTTTATTAATGACGGTAGCAATCACTTTAAGGAACAGAAATTCCTGCCGGTATATGGAGTACAAAAGGTGATGGCCGCTGACCTTGATAATGACGGGGACCTTGACCTGGCTTCCGTTGCTTTTTTTCCCGACTACGAAAAGCATCCCGAAGAAAGTTTTATATTTTGGGAGAATACGGGAAATCTAAACTATAAGCGCTTCACATTTAAAGGGAGCAATGATGGCAGGTGGATGACGATGGATATCGGCGATATGGATCATGATGGCGATAAGGATATCATTATTGGCAGCGCCTTATTTACTTTTGGAAATGTTCCGCCAGATGTAAAAGAAAAATGGGAGCGAAGGCCAGTAGCGGCAATTGTGCTTGAGAATAGATTGATACATAAGAAACCCTAGGCTTTTAAACTCTAATATCAAATCACACCAATCCAATGATAAAAAAAATTATGAAATGGTTTGCCTTGCTTCTTCCTGTAATGTTGTTGCTATCTATTAGGTGCAATAACAATAAGAAATCATCTGGCTTGATTCCTAATGCCACAGAGGTTTTGCACAAGAATGAACGCAATTTGACAAACCTTATCATCTATGATATTTTCTCACCGCCAGTTGCAGCAAGGATTTACACATATACCTCTCTTGCAGCACATGAGGCGCTTCGCCACCAGGATGAAAAGGAGCCATCGATTGTATCAAAACTGAATGGATTTCCAAAAATGCCTGAGCCTGATAAGAACAAAAAATACAATTACCTTCTAGCTGCCTCAGTTGCTTTTTATTCCACTTCCCGCGAGCTTACATTTTCAAAAGACACAATTACCAAATACGAGGACAGTACCTACCTACCTTTCAAGGAAGCATTGAGTGATGAAGAATATGCTAACTCAGTTTCATTTGGCAAGGCGGTATCAGAAAAGATACTGGAACGCCTGAGAGCAGATAACTATAAGCAGACACGGGCCATGGAAAAATATTTTGGTAGTCGTGATGACGGCAGGTGGCAGCCAACAGCAGAAGATTATCTCGACGCGACAGAACCTTATTGGATGCGCATCAAACCCATGTCATTGGATTCATCATCCCAATTCGACCCGGGACCGCCGCCAGCATTCAGCAAGGATACGACGAGCGCCTTTTATAAAATGAACCGCGAAGTTTATCTCATTGGAAAAAATCTCACCAAAGAACAGAGGGACATCGCATCATTCTGGGATGATAATCCATTTGTGAGTCACTACTCCGGTCACCTTGCATTCAATACAAAAAAACAAACACCAGGCGGCCATTGGATGGGAATAACAGCTATTGCCTGCCGTGAGTCGGGTGCAAATGCAGTTGTTACTGCCCGTGCCTATGCACTGGTTGCAACAGCATTGTTAGACGGATTTATTTCGTGTTGGGATACCAAATTTCGTTATAGTTATGTGCGCCCGATAACTATTATCAACGCATGGATGGATAAAGACTGGACGCCATTTCTTCAAACACCTCCATTCCCCGAGTACACCAGCGGCCATAGCACCATATCTGCTGCAGCGGCAACAGTATTGACCGGATTGTTTGGCGATAATTTTTTCTTTCATGATGATGCAGACAAAGAGTATATCAACATGGAGAAAGATTTTAACTCATTCATGGATGCTTCACTGGAAGCATCGGTGAGCCGTCTCTATGGCGGAATACATTTCCGCATAAGCCTCGATACCGGCGTAGCAGTGGGAAGGAAAGTAGGATTGAACCTGTTGAAGAAGGCGAATGATCAGTAGTCAGTCGCCAGTCGGCAGTCGTCAGTCGCCAGTCCGAATACTCAACGTAATTCAACAGTCAGTGCTTTTTCGAAACACAATTGATCGTTAAGGGATGAATAATGAACCCCATTGAATATTCGGACTGGCGACTGAAGACTGATGACTGACGACTGATATGCGTAACTTTGTTCAAAAACACATTCCCATGGTGAAATCCTACGATGCTGCCCGTTATAAAACTCCAACTGGTACCAAACTGAGTTGCAAAGGATGGATACAGGAAGCTGCATTGCGAATGTTACTGAATAACCTGGATCCTGAAGTGGCTGAACGCCCCGAGGAATTGATCGTCTATGGCGGACGTGGTAAAGCTGCACGCAATTTTGAATCCCTCGATCGAATAATTGCTTCACTGAAAGTCCTGGAGAATGATGAATCACTTCTCATTCAAAGCGGTAAGCCTGTAGGCATTTTAAAAACGCATAAAGATGCGCCACGCGTATTGATCAGCAATTCACAATTGGTTCCTAAGTGGGCAACCTGGGAACATTTCGACGAACTGGAAAAAAAGGGATTGATGATGTATGGACAAATGACTGCTGGTTCATGGATCTATATCGGGTCACAGGGAATTGTCCAGGGAACTTATGAAACATATGCAGCCGCTGCAGATAAACATTTCAACGGTACATTGAGAGGAACTTTGAATGTAAGCGCCGGACTTGGTGGCATGGGTGGCGCACAACCACTTGCCATCACTATGAATGAAGGCGTGGCATTGATTGCCGAAGTAGAAGAATGGCGCGTGGATAAGAGGCTGGAGACAAAATACCTTGACGAAAAGATAAATGATATCGATACTGCGATTGACCAGGCATTAAAATATAAATCGAGTGGCACCTCTCGCAGCATAGGCGTTGTTTGCAATGCCGTTCACCTCCTTGAACGATTGATTGAAAGAAATATCATACCTGATACATTAACTGATCAGACTTCTGCGCATGATCCATTGATCGGTTACTGGCCACACGAGATATCTTATGCGCAGGCAAAAGTGCTGCGAGAGCAAAACCCGGATGATTATATAGCGTATGCTTACAACTCAATGGTAAAACATGTAACCTTGATGTTAGAGCTGCAAAAGAAAGGAGCCATCACATTCGACTATGGAAATAACATAAGGGCGAGGGCACAAGAGAAAGGTGTGAAAAATGCATTTGATTTTCCCGGCTTCGTCCCTGCTTACATTCGACCGCTGTTTTGTGAAGGCAAAGGACCATTTCGATGGGCAGCTCTTAGCGGGGATCCGAACGATATCGCAGTTACTGACGATATCATAATGAATATGTTTCCTTCCAATAAAGGTTTGCAACGCTGGATGAAAATGGCTAAAGAGAAGATCGCATTCCAGGGATTGCCTGCCCGAATTTGTTGGTTGGGTCAGGGTGAAAGGGAGAAGGCCGGACTTGCTTTCAATGAATTGGTCAAAACAGGAAAGGTGAAAGCCCCAATTGTAATTGGACGTGATCATTTAGATACTGGATCAGTAGCATCGCCTAACCGCGAAACTGAAGCTATGCTGGATGGTTCTGATGCAGTTGCCGACTGGCCGTTATTAAATGCATTGGTGAATACTGCTGGCGGTGCAAGTTGGGTGAGCCTGCATCATGGTGGTGGAGTAGGGATGGGATATAGCATTCATGCGGGAATGGTGATAGTAGCAGATGGAACCGAAGATGCAGCCGCACGACTTGCACGCGTTCTAAGAAATGATCCTGGTATGGGTGTGATCAGGCATGCCGACGCCGGCTATGAACTGGCAAAGAAGACGGCTGAAAAAAATGGATTGAACCTGTAGAGAAGTTCAAATGTTCGAGAGTTCAAAAGTTCAAGAGTTCTCCAAATTGCAAGGGAACGATTGAACGCTTGAACTTTTGAACTTTGGAACTTCAATCCGCTACCTGTATCTTAACAGTTATATACTTTGTGCTGATAGTTGTTGTTGATCCTCCACCGTAGTTGCAACTTCCGCCTGAAGAATAATCAACAACAGTCTTTGTTGTTTGCAACAGTACTTCATCATTTCCCAGATATCCGGAAACCGGCTGATACTTATAGGAAGCCGACATTGTTTCATTATTTATTGTGGCTTCGCTGATAACGGAATGGAGTGGAGCTCTACTGATCGTTACCCCCGCAGCATCACCCAGGTTTAACAGGTAAGGTTGATTTGGTGCAACCTTTATATTCATAGTTTCTTCACTGGAAGTCTTGAAAATATTGTCAGCATAATTCTTCATGCATGAAACGAGCGTCATGCCAGCCGCTGACAGAAGCGAGAGTAATATCAGCTTTCTCATAAAATCGGTTTTCTTAAAGTTAGACCAATTCCTGGCGGACCGAAAATTTATTCTGCCAAGAAAAGCTACAAGCAGCTAGTCGTTAGACCTGATCTGCGCAGTTTAATAACGGTTGTGGCAGGTAAAGGTCTAGTGACTAGCTGCTAAATGCTAACTGCTGATAACTCATTCTGTCCTCGGGGGCGTCTTCACACACAAGGCAGGAAGCGGCGTATCCTTTCGCTTTTCTATGCGATCATTGGCTTCATTAGTGTCACGAATGAATGTGTGAGGATGGTCTGTCTGAAAAGCCGTAATGATCGTAGCGGAAAGCTGGTAGGGGAGTTTCTTGTATTGCCTGCTTCGATCGCTAAGCTGAATCAGGTATGGATAATACATTGTAAAACGGACATTGATTACTTTAGTCTGAAGTGGACCCAAAACAATTGCTTGAGTATTTACCGTGCTGATAGCCCGGGTTGCAATCGGTCTGCTACTACATATTTATCTTGCGGGTAAACTACCGTGGTAATCTTATATACTGAATCAAAATTGGTGGCTTTCACTTTGAAATCAACAGTAAAATAATCTTTACATGCTGTTTGTGTAATTCTTGGTTCGCCTACCATTTCAACTGCTATGTCCGCGTCATACAAAGATGGAGGGCGCCCACCCGGATCGTTTTTGTGAGGTAGCTCGGGGATTATTAATCCTAATCCATAATCATTGCCTGGTAAATAATACTTGGGGTCAGGTTCCGGAAGCTTTTGGGCATTTACTGAATTGATCGCGCAAAAACTTGCGATAGTCATTAAGGAGAACAAATTCTTTTTCATTTTGATTAGTTTAATGGTTAAGAAATTCTTTCACCAAATATCATTCTCCCGGTCTCCCGATTCCTAATTGAAATCGACCCTTTAACAATCCCTTGATCCGCGTGTATTGCTCTTTTTCAAATTCAATCCTGGCTGGATTATTGAAAATCCGTAGAAGCAAAAACCGAATAATCGAAAGCTGCTCCTGGCGTCTAACCTCTGTCACCTAAAAACTCATAAGTATTTTCCCATACCAGGCATACCTTTTTTGCAGCGCATTTCAATTCTTCATTTTTTCGAATTATTTATGTGACCTGAACCAATATTTTATGAAGAAGCTAACCACTCTTATCCTTTTATCTTTTTCCATCTTATTTGCAAACGCACAATATACTGCCGCCCCATGTGGCACTACAATGCTAATTAGTTCGGGCACCTATGCTATTGATGGTGATGATGATTTTTCCAATTCGATTACGCTTCCATTCTCTTTTAATTTTTATGGTACTTTATATTCGGAACTTTCAATTAGCACAAACGGTTTCGTATCATTTATGCCAACGGACCAGGGTTGCTGTAGCGGATATAATTTGCCATACAGCGCATCACAACCGTATATCAGTCTAGCGCATACCGACACGTATTCTTATTCATTCATGCCCGGCGACGAAGGGAGTATCTTTTATGCTACAGTTGGATCGGCACCCAATAGGGTTTTCGTAATCCACTACCAGAGCGTGAGCGAATGTTGCGGTGGTAACAGTGATGTTACTGGAGAAATTCAATTGTATGAAACAACTAACGAGATTAAAATAGTGGTAGGTTCGATAAACCTTCCCACACGTTTTGTGACCATGGGAATTGCAAAAGGAGATGACCTTGAGTCGACGACTATTGCAGGTCGCCAGGAAGCGCCGTTGGTTGCGAATAATGAATGCTGGTCATTAGTTAACAACTTCACACTGCCTTTAACGCTCCTCAATTTTAGTGGAAATGCAGCTGAAAGCGGGAACCTTTTAACCTGGACAACAGCCGGTGAAGTCAACACCAGGCTCTTCGAAATACAACGTAGTGATGATGGACGTAATTTTTCTGCAATCAATTCCGTTCCGGCATCGACAAACAACGCAGGCAGCAAAGAATATACTTTCTCTGATGCTAATGGCCTTGCATACAAGCCCGTTTTATATTATCGTTTAAAGATGATTGACCAGGACAACCGTTTTACCTATAGCCCGATAGTACGTCTTTCAAAAGAGCAGCACAATACAGTGTCCACCTATCCCAATCCGTTTACTGACAAGTTAATTGTTAACCTTGACGTTAACCAAAAGGATAATGCGACAATTACTTTCAGAAATATTAATGGAGCTGAAGTCTTCAAGCAAAGCCTGCAAGTGAAGCAGGGAGTGAATGCAGTTGAAATGAATATTCCCTCTACGGTATTGAAAGGAATTTACCTGCTTGAGGTCAAGACCTCATCGAGAGTGGAAACAGTGAAGGTTGTAAAATTGTAAATCAGTTTGCAGTTAGCAGTTGGCAACGAAGAGCCAACAAAACCGAACTTAATTATTTAATGACGGTTCGCTTGCCCAATACTTATGGGCAATCGAACACCTTCTAAAATCGGAGTGAGGGCTGCGGCTGTACGACTGCATACTGCCGACTGATCAATTCAGCAGGCTAGTCAGGCACTCGTATATCTTTCCCTTTGTAAATGGTTTTTCGAGGTATATGTCTGCACCGTTTTCCAATGCAACATCCCTGGCAGAGGCATCAAAACCGGAGATCATAATGATCTTTACTGATGGATAGTTCCTTTTCAAGTAGGTTATAAAATCAACCCCAAATCCATCCGGTAGTTTATTATCAAGAAGTACAACAGCAGGCTGCTGCTTTTGAAGGTATTCACGGGCATCGGCGAGATATTTTACATGGTTCAGCTCCATATCGTCGCCATCAAGTATAATGTTCAATAACAAACACATTTCACCCTCGTCTTCCACGATGAGGATCTTCTTTGTCTTTTCCGGCAGTGTAGTCTTTGTCATGAGTCTAATGTTTATAAATATTATATTTGTCTTAATAAAATCATGCCATTTTCCGGTCTCGATTTTCCTCGCTTACTAAGTTTTTGTGATGGCAGGCTGTTTGCATTTTACTATCGTCATCGGCTACCAGCTGGATTTTGCAACACATAAAATATGGATATATGAAACGACTATTCTTAAAAACATCAGTAAATTTTGTTTTGATAATCATAGCCTTAATGGGCGTTACCTCCGCTTTTGCTCAAGATTCTAAGGCGGCGAAAATAAAAGCCGACAGTGAGGAAGCGAAGTCCAAGTTTGTGGCATCTGATGGACTTATGCAGGGTCTTTTTGAAAAATCATATGGGTACGCAATTTTCCCCAATGTGGGGAAAGGAGCTATCGGAGTCGGCGGAGCGGCCGGCAATGGGATTGTCTATGAACAGGGTCAACCCGTCGGTACCACGAAAATGAAGCAGGTAAATGTGGGCTTCCAGTTTGGGGGACAGGCATACCGCGAAGTCATTTTCTTCGAAAATAAAGCGGCTCTTGATCATTTCAAGGGTGGAAAATTTGAATTCTCCGGACAGGCTTCAGCCGTTGCAGCCACTAAAGGTGCCGCTGCCAATGTAAAATATCGAAACGGTGTGATGGTGTTTACCCAGGAAAAGGGTGGACTGATGTATGAAGCTTCGATTGGCGGGCAGAAGTTCGGATATGATCCACTGTAGACGCAATCAAATTCCAAAAAATAAAATTCCAAATTCCATCGGGAGGATTCTCGTGGAATTTGGAATTTAAAATTTTGGGATTTATGTTCCGTTCACCATTTTCCCCAATCCACTATCCTCATTTTTCCTACATTGCGACCCAAAGATTTTATAAATGCAGAAATTACTCCTCCTGCTCGCTTTGGGCACTTTAATGATTTCATGTAATCAAGCCATATCACCAGGTTCCTCAAAAGAAAACAATAAGCAACTGGCCGCATTGTTTGAAAATTATTACAACGGCCGCATGCAGATCTTTCCAATGGAATCCACTCAAAATGGTGAAAACGCATATAACGATTTGCTACCGGCTGAGTTCACTGACAGCTATCGCGAAAAACTCCGCCAGTTTTTTGCTGCAAATCTCGATTCCATCCAAAAGTTCGATCGGGAACAACTGAATGAAATGGATCAAACCAGCTATGATATTTTCAAACGCGAAATGGAAATGACACTTGAGGGTTTGCAGCACCAGTATGTCATCACCACTTACGATGTGAATGGCCACGTTCCCTTTCAACAGTTTTGGGGACTGACCATTTCCCTTGGTCAATTTGGTAGCGGCTCCGGCGCACAACCATTTAAGACAGTAGCTGACTATGATAAATGGATTAAAAGAGCGACTGCTTTTGATGCCTGGTCGGATAGCGCAATTATTTATTTCCGCAGGGGAATTAGCGAAAACTATGTGCTACCACAAAAGATAGTGGTGAAGATGATACCACAGATGCAGGACATGGTAGTCACCGATCCAACAAAAAGTATATTCTATGGTCCTGTAAAAAACTTTCCAGCAGATTTTTCGGATGCAGACAAGAAACGTTTAACTGCAGAGTATACCACGCTGATAAGCGATCATATCTCTCCTTCCTATAAAAAGCTCGGAGATTTCCTGAAAAATGAATACCTCCCAAAAGCAAGCACGGCTACTGGTTTTGATTCACGCCCGGGTGGTGCAGAACTTTATAAATACCTTGTAAAATACTGGACGACGACTGATAAAACTCCTGATGAAATCTATAACACAGGGCTTGCCGAAGTAAAGCGCATCCGTGGCCTTATGGATAGTGTGAAGAATGTTGTGGGCTTTAAAGGAGACCTGCCTGCTTTTTTTGAGTACATGCGTACTGATAAAAAATTTACTCCCTATAAAACACCAGCTGAAGTGCTTGCTGCATTCAGGTCTATTCAGTCGAGGATCGAGCCACACCTGAAAGATATGTTTGGACATTTTCCAAAAATGAAATTCGAGATCAGGCAAACTGAAGCTTTTCGTGCAGCTAGTGCAAGCGCAGAATATAATCCTGGCACTGCAGATGGAAGTCGCCCAGGAGTGTTCTATGTTCCAATTCTCGATGCTACCAAATTCAATACTACAAGTGGAATGGAAAGTTTATTCCTGCATGAAGCAATACCGGGTCACCACTTCCAGATCGGTCTTACAATTGAGGATACGGCCCTTCCCAAATTCAGAAGGTATTTATGGTATGGTGCATACGGCGAAGGATGGGCATTATATTGTGAAAGTTTAGGAAAGGATCTTGGTCTATACACCGATCCGTATCAATACATGGGTGCATTGGGTGATGAAATACATCGTGCGATTCGACTTGTTGTAGATGTTGGTATGCATAGCAAACATATGACTCGTGAGGAAGCAATCAAATATATGATGGACAATGAAGCGATCAGTGAAGAGGGTGCGGTTGCAGAGATCGAACGCTACATGGTTATTGCAGGTCAGGCCCTGAGTTATAAAATTGGCGCATTAAAAATTCGCGAATTGAGAGATAAGTACAGCAGGCAGTTGGGCGATAAATTTAATCTTGCCGCCTTCCATGATGAATTTTTACATTTTGGATGTATGCCGCTGGAGTTAGTGGAAAAGAGCATGGATGCGTGGGCTGCGCAAATACAGAACAAGTAAATAAATTCCGAAAATAAAATTCCAAATTCCATAGGACGGTCTCAAAATGGAATTTGGAATTTTTCTTTTTGGAATTTCTTACTTTATCTTTACCACTGCAACCTAATAATTAAACCTTCTAATGAAGAAAACACCATTTCTCCTGGCAGCCCTTATTTGCATTGGCATTTTTTCCTCCTGTATGAAAGATAATATCAACCCTGATGACGTAAGAATCGAACAGGTCGTATATCACAGTAACACAACTGTTTCAAAAACAATTTATGTGTACGATGCCCAGGGCAGAATTATTGGCCTTGACCATTCAGATCAGAATAACCAGGTCACAACTGAGTCCAGCGTATACTATAACGGAAGTGAAGTACTCATAGTTCTCACACCACAAAGCAATGGAGGTGTAACTACCAGTGATTCTATCTGGCTTACTTTGGATGGCAGCAATAAGGCAACGAAAAGAATTCGACACAGTTTCTATGATTTTTTTGGCCCGAACCAACCGCAGAAGACTTATATCAAAGACACCACTACTTACACCTATGATGGCTCGGGTTTGCTGTTGAAGTTGACTACCAAATCATATGATACTACCTGGACAGCCAATTCAGGAACTTACAAAACCTGGTATACTGAGGTTATCGACAATACAAATGGAGGGGGTAACCTGTTATCGTCTTCAGGTAACAAGGCTCTCACATTCTGGTCGCTTCAATCGGGAGTAGTTCATACTTCTTCTCGTACACATCTCCAAACAGACGCTTATGGATATGACAGGAAGTCGCCGAATCAAATGGATTTTAAAAACATGACGATTATCACTGAGCATTATCCAAATAGTGGTTACCGCTTTAATAAGAACTATGCGAATCTTCCAGATAAGGTTACAAGCAGCTACACTGACAAAGATGAAAACGGCGCGGTGATCAGTAGTTCGAATGATGTCGGCGGGTTCACTTACAGGTACAATAAATATGGATTTCTTTCTGCAGTCTTAGCAGATCCACCTGTGGAATCGGAAAGAACTGAGTACATCTACAACAAATAGTATTGTTAAAATGTATTGATGATGGTCAATAATGCCATTCTTGTTTTGGAATCGACATCGATCCCGTATATTTTTATGCCAGCTAGCTAAAATACAGGTAATGAAAATCACCGGAATCGCTCTCGCCTTCCTAATTGCTATTACTATTTCCTGCAAAAAAGATGGAATAGATAAGACTGAGCAGGGCCAGGAAAAAAAGCCACGGATCGTTAAACTCTATAATGATCTGTCAAAATTTGAAATCAATTATGGTTACGATGACCAGGCGAGGGTCAACTTTTATTCCTATCAATCCCCACCACAGGCTGCTGTAAATTCAAACATAGGTTACAGTAACAATTATGCTGCTCTTTCAGCCATTCACACCGCAGGAAATTATGTATACTCCACCAACACCACTTATATATTTGATGTAGAGAATAAGCTGGCAAAATTTATCCGGTATGAATCTGTAAGGCAAGTGCCCATCACCAATTTTTCCTATCAAATTCTTACATATGATTCTGCTGTTTACTCCTATAATACAAGCGGTGTCGTGAGGACTGTTAGAATCTATGGCCGCGACACTATTTTCCAAAACGGAACAAAAACTGTTCGGCTGGATACGCTTACAACACAAAACACAATTGTCGGAGGAAATATAACGTCAACGAATGATTTTGTCAATTCAACCTTAACAGACATATATTCCAATGGCAGTACAAATTCCTGGAGGGAAACAATTGAAAGGAATACTGCTTATTCCTATGTCAAAAACTATAAGAATCAAACTGATTTTTCGAATGCCTGGGTGTTCAATGTGGTAAGGCCAATCAATAACATACAATTCAATGCCCAATTAGCTAACCTGCCGGATAGGATCACTGGAACTTCTGTAACAAAGGATCAAAATGGCACGGTGACGGCCTCAAGCAATAGTGATATGACCTTCGAGTACACATATAATACAATTGGAAATTTGTCGGAGATTGTTTGCACTTCAGATCCGTATTCTTCATTCAAAGTAGTTTACGAAGAAAAATAAAGAAGAGTCATAGAAGTCAGTATATTTAGATGACAATATCCATTCCATGGATAAGAAAACGTTCATCAAAACATCTGCACTTATCATGTCGGGTCTCTCGCTGACTGGCCTTCCTTCCTGCAATGATAACGAGAAGAACCGTCGAACTAATTGGGCCGGCAATCTCGAATATTCAACAGATAAATTATCAACTCCTGCTGACATTACAGAACTGCAGACTATCGTAAGAAACGCGCCAAAGATCAGGGCACTGGGTTCACGACATTCCTTCAATCGCATTGCAGATAGTAATGGTCAACAATTATCAACAAGTCGCCTGAATGAATTCAAAACCCTGGACGCTCAGAATAACATGATCACGGTGCAGGCGGGATTCAAGTATGGAGAATTTTGCGAGTACCTCGACAAGAATGGATTTGCACTTCATAACCTCGCTTCACTTCCGCATATTTCTGTTGCCGGTGCCTGCATGACTTCAACCCATGGCTCAGGTATCAATAACGGCAGCCTTGCAACCGCGGTATCAGCATTATCATTTGTAAATGCGATGGGAAATATTGTTTCAATGACCCGTGATCATCCCGATTTCAATGGCGCCGTTGTCGCTCTTGGCGCACTGGGAATAGTAACTGTTATGAGACTTGACCTTCAGCCAACTTTTCGAATGAAACAGTGGGTATACTTGAATATGCCAATGGCTGAACTCGAAAGGAACTTTGAATCAATCATGTCGGCTGGTTATAGTGTTAGCCTATTTACAGACTGGAAAAATAAAAACATTAACCAGGTTTGGATAAAAGATAAGTCGGATGCGGCCGGCCTCCCTGAATTTCACGGTGCGAAACCGGCAACCCACAACATGCATCCACTCGCTGATCTTTCACCGGAAAATTGTACAGATCAAATGGGAGTGGAGGGTCCCTGGTATGAACGAATGCCGCATTTCAAAATGGGTTTTACTCCAAGTAGCGGCAAAGAATTACAGTCCGAGTATTTTATTCCATTCGAACATGCTTACGAGGGAATGATGGCCGTTGAAAAATTGCATGACAAAATTTCTCCGCATTTATTTATATCAGAAATCAGGGCAATCGCTGCTGATGAACTTTGGATGAGCCCTTTTTATAAACGGCGCTCAATTGCCTTTCACTTTACCTGGAAGCAGGAGTGGGAGGAAGTAAAGAAATTGTTACCAATGATTGAAGAGGCTTTGGAGCCCTTCGAACCCAAACCTCATTGGGGAAAATTGTTCACCATGGACGCATCAAAACTGCAGCGCAGGTATGAACGCCTGGATGATTTCAAAGCATTGATAAAGAAATACGATCCGGATGGAAAATTCCGGAATGCATTTATCAATGAAAATCTTTTTTAAGAGAAACCCTAATTGACTAAAACTTCGGCAAGGTGAAGATCATCTACAATGGAGTCGCAGAAAAATTCCGAGAGACGTTCATGTATTGAATTGCTTCGTTTGCTGAGGTGAATGACTTCAGCAAGCTTCTTACATTCCTTTTCGTAGCTAATTTCCCTGATGATAAATTGTAGTAACAGTTTTTTCGATTCAATTGATGATTGTGAAGAAATCATAGCGAGGCGGTTTGGTTGATTTTCGTCTAAAATGTATGCCAAATAAGTGATATCACTTAAAATAATTGTCCACCTAACACTTGTTAGCTCCGTTCAATTGACATGTATTGCATCAAAATAAAGAAAGCTGCTGCGTCTTAATTTCTGTACGAACTGGAATCGTTCCATTGTCCGTTAGGGAGTATACTTCTGATTCAGCATATCGTGACGCAACTACAATCTTTGTTTTGCCCGCACAGGTTTTAAAAATCTGTTCAACAAGCTCAGGTGAATTGTTGTTCTCTGATAAATGGGAAAGGATAAGATGAGTTAACTGAGGACTACGGTATTTTATAAAAAGATCTCTCGCCTGCACATTCGAAAGGTGGCCATTGTCACTGCTGATTCTTTTTTTCAGGTGAAAAGGGTATGATCCATTCGCCAGCATATCATGGCAATAATTTGCTTCGAGAAATGCGGCGTTACATTTCTTAAAATATTTTATCACCTGCTTACAACTATGACCAATGTCAGTAAACACACCCACGTTGATGCTACCACTACTAATAAAAAAACTATAAGGATCACATGCATCATGGAATTTGGGAAAAGCCTTCACTTCCAAAGAACCGATCGTAACAGGCTCATGTGCGTTGAATGATTCCAGCAAATGCTTTTCAATAAAGACCCGGCTCGCCTTATGCGTCGCACTGGTTATGTAAACGGGCAGGCGATATTTCCTGGACAGGCGTGCAATGCCAGAAATATGGTCACTATGTTCATGGGAAACGAAGATCGCTTTCAATGCACCCATCGACAGGCCAAGGCGGTTCATGCGTCGCTCGGTTTCCCGGCAGGAGATGCCCGCATCTATCAATACAGCTTCCGTAGCATTACCCACATAATAACAATTGCCATTGCTGCCTGAATTCAGCGAAGCTATCTTTAGCGTCATTGGGCAAAAATATGAAATCGGGTTCTTGATTTCATTCTCACTTGGGCCGGTTATCCCCATCCATGGAAAAAATCTCAAACAGGGTAGAACTTTTTAGGAAACCCGGTTGTTTTCTATATCACCCACCATTAATTTTTTAAATAATCTAATAAAAGAGCTATGAGTAAAGTATGGTTCATCACGGGATGTTCGACCGGCTTTGGACGGGAAATTGCAAAACTGGTTTTGCAGGAAGGCCATAAGGCCGTCGTTACTTCACGAAATGTTAATGATGTAAAAGATATTGTTGCTGACTATCCAAACACGGCAATTGCTTTGAAATTGGACGTGACAAAACCGGAAGAGATAAATGACTCAGTTAATAAGGCCGTTGAGAAATTCGGAAGGATCGATGTGCTGGTCAACAATGCCGGTATCGGCTATTTCGGCGCTTTGGAAGAAAGCGAGGATGCGGAGGTGAGGAAGATGTTTGAAATAAACTTCTTTGGCCTTGCTAATGTTACCAAAAAAATATTGCCGGTAATGCGTAAGCAGAGGAGCGGGCATGTTGTAAACATTGCATCAATAGGCGGCCTCGTTGCATTTCCTGCAGTAGGGTTCTACAATGCAACCAAATTTGCCGTGGTTGGCTATTCCGAAGCACTCGCAAAAGAAACTTCACATCTTGGTATCAAAGTAACGGTTGTGGCACCAAGCGGTTTTCGTACCGACTGGGCGGGCCGTTCCGCGAAGGACAGTGGCGTTGTGATTGAAGATTATGCAAACACGGCGGGCCAAAACAAAAATACTATACGCGGTTACAGTGGAAATCAACCAGGCGATCCCGTTCGTGCGGCGAAAGCTATACTGATGGCGGTAGAATCTGAGAATCCACCTTTGCGTCTCTTACTTGGTGCCGCTGCATTGAAAGGAGCACGTAACAAACTTGCAGAATTGAAAAATGATATTGATACCTGGGAGAAAGTGACGGTTGAAGCCGATTTTCCCAAAGAAGTAGCTTAAGCTGTGCGCCGTCGGCCAATAACCATCAGCCTTCAGCTCTGGCGTGATATTAGACACTCCTAGCTGGGTTTAAAAGTATTTTCAACTTATCACGCAAGAGCCGAAGGCCGATGGCTGAAAGCTGATAGCTATATCGATAGTCGCATGCGCGTAGTTAGAAGTCACCATTTAGAATAGGTAAGGGGCGGCCCAACCCTTTTTAACCCATATTGTTGGAAAAATTTATCCTTGTCTTAATCTGTAGTTATATTTTAATTAGCTCCTTCGCTGATGTTTTTAAACATCTTTTCCATTTTTCCTGCGGGTTGAAAGAACATCAATAGGGTCGCTTCTCCATCCCAAGTTTCGCAAAGGCATGTTGTACTTGCCTTGGCCCGAACACCGTATCCCCAGCTTTGGCCTTGAAGGTTTCTTCACCTACTTTGAATAAAAACTCCCCTTTGAGGACATACCAGAATTCATCTTGCTCATAGTGTAAATGAAATGAAGGGCCACCTTCTTTCACCCTTGTCGATTCAAATACAAATACATCACCATCGGTATCAGCCGTTGATACTTTTGTATAAAACGTATCGCCTTCAAATAAGGAAATAGGTTTATCGAAGCGGTCTTTTCCAGATTCAACTTTAATGGCTTTGCCAACCCTTTTTGTGGTTTTAATTTTTGCAACAGCAATAAAGGGAGCAGTCAGAAAGGTGCCGATTGCCAAATCGCTTTTAGAAAAGAATTACGATTCATAAGTAAGGTTTTAAGGTTTAGAAACTACTTCAATCTACTGTTTTCAAAATGACCGTCGAAATTTTTACGGAGGTAGGATAGCAGGGAAATAGGGGCGGAGCAGACTTAAAAAGGATTTGCAATTTATCACGCAAAAGGCGATGGATAACGGCATTATTCAGCATAGAATTCCCATCTTACGAGTCAGCTCCTCAAATCGCGGATCCGTTTTCAAATCATTGAGCATAGGATACCTGATGCAAAAGATCATGCCCAGGCAGGCAATACCGATCCGCTGCTCATAAGTTTTATTTAAATAATAAAACGCTTTATCATAATCTTTGAGACCGGTGTAAAGAAACGCGTAATCCATATGTAGTAAAACATTCGGCTCCTGCTCTTCACGCAATTTCAATTTTTCCAAACATTCTTCTGCCTTATCTCTTCTCCCGGATACGGCATAAGCATGTCCCAATGAACTGATGCCTTTTAATGGGTGACCAATCAATGCATGGTATTTTTCAAAGTTGGCGATTGCATTTTCATAATCACGTTTCGCAAGGTAGACCATACCGCGACCTTCATAACCACGGCGGAATGATGGATCCATTTCAATCGCCTTTTCATACTGGTCCAGTGCTTCTTCAAACCGGCCTGCAAAAGCATAGGCATCTGCAAGATTTCCCATCAGGGGAAGTGATAACGGGTCCATCGAAAGTGCCTGTTTCATTTTCGAGATGGCATTATCAAAATCTCCTTTTGCAATAAGAAACCATCCATGCAACTGGTTAATTACCGAAGAATTTAAACTAAGACTGACCGCCTTATTAAGCGAAGTTTCTGCACCGTCAAAGTCCCAGTTATGAAAAAACTTTATCGTCGCAAGTGAAAGGTGCGATTCTGCATGATTGGGATCGAGTTCAATCGCCTTTAATGTAAAGTCCTTTGCTTTTGGATAAGCCTCACTAGGAGGCATCAAACCAGACGATCCCAACACGGAATAACAATATGACAGTGCGCAATAGGGCTGCGCGAATTCAGGATCAAGTTGAATCGCTTCTTCGAAAGTTTTAATCGCCTTTCGCAAATCTTCCGGGTTCGACTTGTTCGAATGATAACGGCCCTTTAAATAAAGATTATAGGCCTCAACATTATCGGTCGGGTGGGGGACTATCGGCTCCTTCGTTTCAACACTGAAATTTTCCTTTAACCTGTTTAATATTTTGGATGATATCTCATCCTGCACCTGGAAGATATCTTCGATATCGCTATCATATACTTCGGACCAGATATGGTAGCCGTCTGCAGCATTGATAAGTTGAGCAGTAATACGCATTCTTTTACCGGCTCTTCTAACACTCCCGGACAATACTTTCGCCACGCCTAGCTTGGTTCCAATTTGCCGCACATCTTCATTTTTTCCTTTGAATGAAAACGATGAGGCGCGAGCGATCACCTGCAATCCATCGACACGGGTAAGCGCGTTCAGAATTTCCTCTGAAATGCCATCACTGAAGTATTCATTGTCCAGGTCCGAACTCATATTGACGAATGGAAGCACGGCAATACTTTTTTCCGAACCCGCTTTCGTACCAATCTGTGTTGGAGTCGGGATGGTAAGACCATTATTCGAGATCGCATAAACCTCAACTGGCCGCTTTACATTCTTGAGATTGAATTTTCCCATGAATGAAGTCGTTATTCCGGATTGGTTTCTCACTTCATCATACACTTTATCCGAAATAAGTACGGAACCCGGAACTGATAAGGCTTCGATCCGCGATGCCAGGTTCACACAATCTCCATACACCCCTTCATTATCGTAAGCGATATCACCTGAATGCAACCCGATACGCAATGAGACCTTGGGTTCTTTCCTGAGTTCGTTTTGAATATCGATAGCACATCTCACGGCGTCAATAGCACTACCAAAGGTGTTGAGGGTGCCATCCCCAAAATATTGAATGATCCGGCCTTTATATTGTGGGATTAATTTTTCCAGGATAAATCGTTGCCTGTCGCGCAGAAGCTTTGCCTGCTGCTCATTCTCCTGCATCATTGCGGTATAGCCTGTCATATCCGTGAACATAACAGCGGCAAGCTGCCTTTCCAGGTTGGACGAAATGTTGGCCGATTCCTGCATATTCCAAATTTAAAGCATTAGGACGATTAGCTGTTAGTAATTAACCGTAGCACTACAAAGCGGAATTTTTGAACATTACCTGGCGACTAATTACCAATGGTTACTAATTAAGTCAAAACCCTTTACATTTGAGTTACATGCACCTTTTCACACCCTCCATCACTAACCTGGTATTGATTGCAATTGCCGCATTTATTATTGGACTTTCCAAAGCCGGGCTAAAAGGCATCGACATGATGAATGTCACCATCATGGCCATTGTGTTTGGCGGCAAAGCTTCGACGGGAATAGTTTTACCATTGTTATGCGCTGCTGATATAATGGCCGTCGCGTATTACAATCGTCATGCGCGCTGGGGTCATTTTTGGCGGCTGATGCCATGGATGATAGCCGGCATACTTATCGGTGTTTATGTTGGTAAGGATATCAATGAAGAACTTTTCAGGAGAATTATGGCGTCCATCATTGTGATTACTGTTATTATCGTGATCACGATGGAAATAAAGAAAACCATGGTGATGCCTACTAACAAATTGTTTGTCGCTTCAATGGGACTTGTATCCGGCTTTACGACCATGCTTGGCAATCTTGCCGGGGCATTTTCCAATATTTATTTTCTCGCAATGCGCCTGCCAAAGAATGATTTTATTGGCACCGCTGCATGGGTATTCATGGTAATTAACCTTTTTAAACTGCCATTCCAGGTATTCTACTGGAAAAATATAAACCGGGATACTCTTTACACGGATCTGTTATTGCTGCCTGCTCTCATCCTGGGCTTCTGGTTAGGAATCAGGTTGGTTGCACGCATAAAAGATGATAGTTATCGCAAAGTGGTCATCGGCCTAACATTGATAGGCGCCATCTTTATTTTTCTTCGCTAAAATTTATTAGGCCTGGTCATTTCCATGGCATCCTTGCCAAATGGTGGGGAATGGTATACCAATTGCTGCATTTCCCACAAACTGTTGTTATGTGGAAATGGCTATTGGTGATTCTTTGCCTGGTGATCTCCTGCAAGAATTTTGTTTACCATCCAGAGGAGGTGCGACCCAATGCAAAGCAGTTAAACCAAAAAAACATTGACAAGCTTTCAGGCTTATCGCCGAAGCAGAATTTCAAATTTATCATGACTGGCGATACCCAGCGCTTCTATGAAGAGCTGGAGGACTTCATTAATCATGTGAATGAAAGAAATGATATTTCATTTGTTCTTATCAATGGTGACCTGGTCGACTTTGGATGGAACAATGAATACAACTGGGTAGCAGAAAAGCTTGCCAGGCTTAAAGTCCCATATATCTGTGCAATTGGAAATCATGACATGCTGGCGAACGGACGGTTAATGTATAAAGAGATGTTTGGCCCGGAGAATTTTTCATTTGTGTATGGGAACAATCGTTTTATCTGTTTAAATACCAACTGTCGTGAAACTGGTTTTGACGGAACTATTCCCGATATGGCCTGGTTAAAGGGAGAACTGGTTGATACTACAAGTACCAATATATTTATCCTTTCGCATGTGCCGCCATTCTCAGATGATTTTGACAGGCGATTTGAATTTGACTTCAGGGTGCTGATCCGTTCAAATCCGAGAACAAGACTGGCATTGCACGGTCATGAACACAAATACCACATAGTGCAACCATACTTTGATGGATTGGAATATGTCGTTGCCGGATCCGGTGAGCAACGCAACTATGCATTGATATCTGTCGAAGGTGAAAAATATACTGTCGAAGAAAAGTTCTATTAATAATGACACGAAAACTTCTTTTATTATCATTTGTCATAATTCCGATTCTGTCACACTCACAGGCAGAAAGAAAATTTTCTCGCTTTCTTCCCGATCATGCGACGATTCAGTATGCCGGAGGTATAGGTTTTTTATCGGCAGGGTTTGGTTATGAATCGAAGAAGCTGAAGACAAGTTTTGATTTCTTTTATGGATATGTGCCGGAAGAAGTCGGTGGTGTCGATATCCATTCTATTACTGGCAAGTTTACATGGAACCCTCTCTCGCGATGGATGAATAAAGACACGAGGATCGATTGGTTGAAGACAGGCCTTTTAATAAATTATGTTTTTGGCAAGCAGTATTTCCTTTTTTCACCCGAACATTTTCCTTGAGTTATTATGGTCTGCCTACAGCGCTTCATCTCGGAATATTTGCTGGAAGTGGCATCGGGTTTAAGAAGATTGCGATTTATTATGAGATAGGGACAACTGATCGTGACCTCGCAGCCTATGTAACTAATAAGACGGCCATTCCATTTTTCGATATAATGAATGTCGGAGTCGGAGCGACTTTTCATTTCCCCAGGCCGAAGCCTTCAAAAAAAAATTGATCGATCATAGGGGTAGGGCTTTCGTTGATTGTCTTTTCTGAAATAAAACCTTTTAAGATGAAAAGACAATTGAAGGCTATTGTGATTATAGGCCTGATCCTTAGCACACTTGGCGCTGCTGGCCAGGGAGAAACCATTCATACAGTATTCAAAAAAGGCGTCACTTCGTCTGGCGGGTACGGAGCGCTAACCAATAAATTCACGACGATACGTGGAAAATTCGCGAATCTCTCGGGGGTATATGGCGGCTGGTTTATCAATCACCGCTTCATGGTTGGGGCGGGAGCGTCTGCAATGACCAGCAACCTCGAAGTACCTCCCCAATATAGTTCTGATCCACTTCGCGATTTGAGTTACGAATATGGCCAGGTCGGATTGGTTACTGAATATGTTTTCGGATCTGGTAAGCCCATTCATTTTGTAGTTAGCCTGTTTACAGGAGCCGGCTTCACCTTGCAATATGAACGATATGGTTACCATAATGGCAACTACCCAGCCGATGTGCACGACGAAAACTGGTTTTTTGTAGCCGAGCCAGGCGCGCAAATAGAAGTAAACCTATTTAAGTGGATGCGTTTCAGCCCCGGTGTTTCATGGCGTCATTCATTTGGAAGTGATGCTAAAGGACTTTCAGACACAGACATCAGCGATTTCACGTATAATCTCACCCTCAAGTTTGGTAAATTCTGATCTTAGTCAGACCCACGATGAGTGTTGAATGAACGATTTTCGAATCGATTATTTCAACACTCATCCACTTCTCTCCGGAAATTCCGCTTATCTTTAGAAAAACTGCTTGTGAAATCCCTCTTGCCAACAGGTCGGATCATGTTTGCTCTAAGCATGATCGCACTCGGTACATTACAGTATTTCACCAAAGAATATATTATTGGAAGACCGCCTGCGGCAGAATGGGCTGCGAATATTGACGGTAAATTAACCTGGGCCTATGTTTCAGGCGCGTTATTGATTGCTGCAGGAATCGCCATCATCTTAAAAATAAGGCCCGCTGTAGCTGCAATATTTATTTCACTATTGATACTTATTCCCTCATTTTTTCTCCGGCATCTACCGGAAATGACGAAGGCAAAAAAAATCGAAGACCTGCTTTGGTATATCAATGCATACAAGACACTGGCACTCGCTGGTGGCGCACTAATAGTTGGCGCCTCATTTCTTTCCGAGAAGGGGCGTAACAGGACCGGTGCTTTCTCCAATAGTAATCTTACAGGAATTGGAATATTTCTGCTTGCGCTGTTCCTGATTATATGCGGCATGTCGCATTTCAAATTTGTCGATTTCATTGCCAATGGTTTTATACTGGATTATATACCTGCTCGCACGTTCTGGACTTATTTTACCGGCGTTGCATTGCTGGCCGGCGGACTGGGACTATTGATAAGGCCAGTTCGAAAGTGGGCCGCACTCTTATCGGGTATAATGATTCTTCTTTGGTTCTTTATGCTTCATATTCCTCGTGCCATTAATAATCCTAACGATTATGGTGAATGGATGGGTGTATTCGAATCGTTTGGATTTGCAGGAATACTGTTTGTTGTTTCAAGCTATGCTGCTAAATCCAAAATTTGATTGCATGTGAGGAAGCCATCAGCTGTCAGCCATCAGCTATCGGCTCTTGCGTGATATGAGTAATAGCCTAATAAAAATAGATTGAAACGCTCACTGGTTAACACGCAAGAGCCCATGGCCGATGGCCGACAGCTGACGGCTTAATAGGGGGACGGACTCACAGATGTCCATCCTCCATCAATCACCAGGCTTTGCCCTGTTATATGTCTCGCCTGCGTCGACACAAGAAACAATGCAGCATTAGCTATGTCAATAGTTGTCGCCGGCCTGCCCATTGGAGTGATGCGCGACCAGGTCTTTTCGTATTCCTGGTCATTGGTAGTGCGTTCAGTGTTCGTTGCGCCCGGTGCGATAGCGTTTACAGTAATTTGATAAGGAGATAAATCAACAACCAGGTTTTTTGCGAGCATTTCAAGTGCAGCTTTACTCATTCCGTATGCGGCAAGATACTGGTGTGCTTGGTGGCCAGTAACAGATGAAAGAAATAACAGGCTGCCTCCATTTCCCTGTTTCTTCATTTGATTGGCTGCTGCTTGCGCGAGAAAGAAAGATCCCTGGAGGTTTACGCGCATCACGTTTTGCAAAGATTCAACTGGGTAGGTGAAAAAATCTCCAAACAATGTGATGCCTGCATTTGCTATGGCTATGTCGAGTTTACCAAAATTTGATACTGCTGTTTCAACCATGTTCTTTATCATAGAGAGATCAGAAGCGTCTCCTGCGACAGCAATACAACTTCCGGATTCGTCGCGGATCGCTTCAGCTGCAGACTTTGCAAGCGTCTCGTCAACATCATTCAGGATAACATTTGCTCCACGCCTGCAAAGCTGGCGGCATAGTTCATAGCCAATTCCCTGCCCGGCACCGGTGACGATGGCGACCTGTTCAGCAAATGTTTGTTCAAAAGCCATATTCGCGATTTTTATGGTCAGAACATAAGTTCGGTTATCTTAGGGAATTGAAAAAATTTTTGAAAGGTGAAGAATGCTGATATCATCCATCGGCGCCTTGCCAACCAGATGCTGACCGACTCGCAATTAAGGTCGCCAGAAGAAATAGTGCATTGGATGGTCGCGATGCAGTCTCAGGATTATTCAATGGCGAAGTGGGCAATTGCATTGCGTAGTAGCAAGCTGTTAAGTCAGGAGATAGATAAGGCTTTCAACGACGGAAAGATCCTTCGCACTCATCTTATGCGTCCCACCTGGCATTTTGTAAGTCCGGGTGACATCCGGTGGCTGGTACAATTGACTGCTCCCCGTATAAGAACGACCATGGCAGGAATGAACCGGAAACTGGATTTGAATGCAGCGACAATTAAAAAGACCAATGATATAATTGGCAAATCTTTGATGGATGGCAAGTACCTCACGAGACCCGATTTGCAAAAACAGTTGAAGATAAACGGGATTATTGCCGAAGGGGAACGATTGGGTTTGATAATGATGAATGCCGAACTGGACCTTGTTGTTTGTAGTGGACCCAAAATTGGAAAACAATTTTCTTATGCCTTGTTGGATGAGCGAGTGCCGCCGGTTCCTTCCCTATCACGTGAAGAAACCCTCACTGGATTTGCAAAGCGGTATTTTGAAAGCAGGTGGCCCGCAACTATTCATGATTTTGCATATTGGTCTGGATTGACAATAAAAGATTTTCCAGCACAGTGGGATCCGAAGCTTGGAATTCACGTGACTTGAAGTCGCG